>Ga0208115_1000034_pt1 | contig 52150 bp, 63 predicted proteins | sample LakWasMeta4_LOW4_2_FD_183856 | JGI IMG/M metagenome (GOLD analysis project Ga0208115, IMG submission 183856) | Freshwater sediment methanotrophic microbial communities from Lake Washington under simulated oxygen tension - Sediment Metagenome... | ecosystem: Environmental > Aquatic > Freshwater >...
GGCTCTGGCAAGACATACGGAAGTTGTATGCGGGTCTTTAACCAGATCTGTGAACAGAAGCCCAACAGAAACGGGATCCGTAAAAGCCGCTGGATAGCGGTACGAAATACATATTCCGATCTTGAATTGACCACGATGAAAGATTGGAAGGACTTATACCACAGCGATGACATGCCGGCGCTTGGCCGGTTTGTTCACGACTCACCGCCAACGCACTATCTGGACTTTGATCTGGAAGATGGCACGCGGGTCATTGCTGAGGTGGTCTTTCTGGCGCTGGACAAGCCGCAGCATGTGAAAAAGCTGCGCGGTTTGCAGGCAACAGGCTTTTGGCTCAACGAAATGAAAGAGTTGCCAAAGGCCATCGTCGATATGTGCGACTTGCGGCATGGCCGGTACCCATCCAAAGCAGATGGCGGCGCCAGCTGGCACGGCATGATTGGCGACACCAACGCCCCGGATGATGATCACTGGTACTACAAACTTGCTGAAGAGGTGAAGCCGTCTGGCTGGACCTTCTTGCGTCAGCCTGGCGGTGTTGTCCGGAAGGTTTTGGCAGGCGGCAAGTATGTCTGGGTTGCCAATCCGAAAGCGGAAAACTTAGGCAACCTGCCCGGTGGCAGCGCTTATTACGTGAATGGTCTGGCCGGTAAGGCTGATGACTGGATCCGCGTAAACCTTGCCAATGAATATGGGGCTGTTGTCTCCGGCAAGCCGATTTACTCCGGCAGCTGGGACGAATCCAAACACCTGAGCAAGTTCAACCTGCTGCCAGTGCCACGGGTCAAAAAGCTATTGCTCGGGTTCGACTTCGGACGCACGCCGGCCTGCATTATCGGCCAGCTGATGCCGTCTGGAAAACTGCGGGTTATCGAAGAACTTGTGGCTACCGGTATGGGTATTCGCAAGTTTATGGATGAAGTCGTGCTTCCTACGATGGAGGAACGATACAGCGCCTTTTCAGGCAAACAAATTGAAGCCTACTGCGATCCGGCTGGCATTGCCAAATCAGGCAACGACGAGAACAGCCCGATAGGCATCCTCTGGGATGAATACAACATCGCAGCATGGCCAACATCGACCAACCAGCCATTAAAGCGCTGGGAGGCAGTCAATTACTTCTTGCTCGGCAATATCGATGGCAGTCCGGCTTTTGAGCTGAACCAGTCATGCAAGGTGCTGCGCAAAGGATTTAACGGCGGGTACGCATTCCGCCGGATCAATGTCAGTGGTGAGCGCTACGCAGACGCCGCTGACAAGAACGCATATTCACACCCACACGATGCACTGCAGTACCTGGCGCTTGGCGCGCAGGGCGAGGCTGATTATTCGTGGCGGGCCAAAGAAGGCAATGCCGGTTCAACCGCATATGTCGGCGCAGCTGATAGCACTACAGGGTACTAAGCGTGAGCGAAACCAAAACGCCAACACTGATCCAGAAAAACGAATATCCGCACGAGTACCGTGAAGATCGGAATCTGGACATCCTGGCTCAGCACATCGAATCAACGCTGGTTGATGCCATGAATGGCCGTGGCGTGATTGATGATCGCATGGTGCAAGACCTTCGGCTTTATACCGGCATTTACGAGCCCGATGTCGACGATAAGCTGACTAAATCCAAACGCTCAAAAGTCTTTATCAAAATGACTCGGGCAAAAGCGGATGCCGCCATTAGCCAGCTCGATGACATGCTGCATCCGAACACCGATAAGAACTGGGGTATTAAAATTACGCCGGTTCCGGAACTGTCTGAGCTTCTGGACTCAACTGAGGAAGCTGAAGCCAGCGGGCAGAAATATGTCCACGAAGACGGCAAGCCAGTCACCAAAGGCGACATCGCAAAGCGCCAGCTGCAGATCATGCAGGACGCATGCGCGGCGATGGAAAAAGAGATCCATGACCAGCTGACTGAATGCCGATACAGCGCATCTGCTCGCGTGGCTATCAGCGATGCATGCATTGTCGGGACTGGCATTCTCAAAGGCCCGGTGATTAGCCGCAAAATGGATCTGGCCTTTGTTAATAAGGACGGCCAGTACGTTCAGGAAGAAAAAGAGTCTTTTGTTCCCATCGTTGAAGTGGTACGGCCATGGGATTTCTACCCTGATCCATCTGCCGCGACTATCGAAGAAGCAGACTACGTGTTTGAACGCCGGTATATGAGCAAGCGGCAGCTGCGTGCATTGGCTAAGCGCAGAGGCTTTTCACCGGAGAACGTGGAACGCGCCATCGAGTTATCGCCTCAGCAAACACAGCACAAAGCATCATTCCAAGATGATGTGCGTAAGCTCGCCGGCATGAATGATTCGCTCAACGATAGCCGGTACGAAACGTGGGAATACCACGGCCCGATCCGCGTCAGTGTGCTGATTGAGCTTGGTCTGGTTGATAAGCCTGAAAGCAGTGAAGATGCGGTCAAGTTAGAAAATCAGGAAGTTGATGCCATCGTGTTCTATTGCGGTGGCGTGGTGCTTGGCGCGAAATCCAGCCTGATTAAGCATCACAGCGACTATCCATACCGGGTGTTTAACTGGGCCCAGAATGATGCGTGCATCTTCGGCTTTGGCATTCCTCGCATTGTAATTGATGAACAGTCAGTGCTGAACACTGTCTGGCGCATGATTCTGGATAACGGCGCTGCCACGGCTGGCCCTCAGATTGGCCTGAACAAAAAGTTTGTGAAGCCAATGAATGACGAATGGACTTTCACGCCATTCAAGATATGGGAAGTCGAAGGCACGGCAACCGATATCAAGCAGGCATTCAGTACCTTCGAAACATCGAGCCACCTGAATGAACTGAGCGCCATCTATCAGACTGCTCGCGTGCTGTTTGATGAAGTATCTGGCGTGCCTATGATCCAGCAAGGCGAGCAAGGCCAGAGCACACAGACGCTCGGCGGCATGTCTATGCTGATGAATGCTGCCAACACAGTACGCCGGCGCCAGGTGCGGATGTGGGATGACTGCATCACCACGCCATTAATCACCGACTTCTATCACTTCAACATGCTGTTCAGCAAAAAGAATGAGATCAAAGGTGATTACCAGGTTGATGCCAAAGGTACCAGCGCGCTGCTGGTGAAAGAAACTCAGGCGCAGGCCATCACCAATCTGATGTCTGTTGCTGGCAGCAATCAAGTATTCCAGCCAGTCCTTGCACTGAAAGCGCCGCAAATCCTGCGGGCTTGGGCGAGAACTCAAAGCCTGCCTGAAGACATGCTGCCAACCGACGACGAGCTGAGAAGCTATCAGCAGCGCATTGAAGAACAGCAAAAAGGTCAACCGCAAGATCCGGCATTGGCTGTTGAGCAGCTTCGTGCGCAGCAACAGCAAGCCAAGTTCCAGCATGAACAGCAGATGGAACAACTGAAACAGCAGAATAGCTGGCAGCAGCTGCAGTTCGAAGCCGGGCTGAAACTCCAGTTATCTGCAGCGCAAGAGCGCATCGAACTGGCCAGACTGGCGCAGGAAGATAAGCACAACACTGAAAGCCTGATGACTGAGCTGAAAAAAGTGCAGGCCGACCACGCAGCCAGCTGGCAGCAGTTTATGGCTGAGGTTCAGATCAAGAAGCAAGCGGGCCTCACCGCCAACTTCGGGCTGGATCCAGCATGAGGCTTGGCACAGAGCATTTAGCTGCATTCATCCAGTTGCTGCAGCAGGACCGCACCAAGCTGCTCGATGAACTGGTACAGGACACAAGCCCAGAGCAAACCGCCAATATTCGCGGCCGCATTCATCAGATAGACGACATCATCCGGCTTTATCCAGACCGGATTAAACAACAGTAACCGAATTCAAGGGGCAACCCTTGCTAACGAACCCGCGCTCAGTCGCGGGTTTTTTTATGACTGCAGGAAGCACTCACCAGGAAACACCGATGACTGAGCAAGTAAATAACGAACTCTCAGATGACTTCTCACAAGCCTTTGCTGACTCCTTAGACTCGGCAGCTTCGGAAGCGCAAGAGTTCACCGCAGAATCTTTTACTGGACAGACCGGGGAAGTCACCACTGAACAAGTGAACGAGCCAGCTCAACAACCTGATGCGCAGCAGGATGAGCAGCAAGATCCGTGGGCAGTCGTGCCGGAATCGCTCCGAAACCAGTATCAGCAACTGCAAGCTAACCACCAAAGACTTGAGGCCGACCACCGCGCAAACTCAGAGCGGGTGCAGGCTTTGAACCGGAAAACTACTGAGCTTCAACAGGCACTGGCAGCAAGAGAAGCGGCTGGTGGCAAGCAGAGCACAGCGCCGGGAACACCAAGTGCAGACGACCTTGAAGGCATGTCCTTTGAAGAAGTTGAGCAGGAGTTTCCTGAACTGGCCAAGTTCATCAAAGCGCAAGTCTCCGCAGCCGTCACGCCGATTCAACAGCAGCTGGCACCTGTGCAACAGCTCGTTAGTGAGCGGCAGCAAGCCGTACAAGAGCAGGTCATTCAGCAAGAGTTGGGGCGACTTGCACAAGTCCATCCTGACTTTAAAGAAGTGGCATCGAGTCCTGACTTCGACGATTGGGTAAAAGCCCAGCCGCCAATGGTCCAGCAACTGCGAAGCAGCTTTAACGCTGATGACAATGCAGCACTTCTCACCCTGTTCAAAACCAGCACCGGTCGCGTGACCGCGCCGGCATCCCCTCAAGCACCACAAACCAACCGTCTTGCAGACCATGTGACAACAGAGCGCAAAGGAACCGGCACACCAACTGCCGTGCGGCGCACTGATGACAACTTTGAAGACGCATTCGATTTACACATCAAGCGCCGGTAAAGGTGCGCAGGAGCTAAATTATGGCTAACAATTTCGGTGATATTTCACTGGGCAACGCCGCAAAGGCGATGACCGAAGCATTACAGCATGCAGCGCCAATTCTGGTGCTGAGCAAACTGGCAAAATCGCTGTGGATTGGTTTTAACGAAACCAAAGTCGCACGCTTTCGCCGGATCATCCCGCTGCCGCTGAAAACAACAGCAATGACTGAAGGCGTGACCTCACCAGGCACCGACTTCCGTTACGAAAACGTCGAAGTGTCACTAATCCAATTGGGTGACTACATGCCAACAACTGATGTGCTGCTGGACTTGCACGATCAGCCAGTCGGTAAAGATATGTGGACCGCAGCGTCAGAGCAGGCGGCGCAATCTATCGAGCAGTGGATCTGGACAACAATCACAGCAGGTATGTCAGTTCACTACGCAAACAGTGTGGCGGGTCGCTCATCTGTTGTCGGCTTCCTGAACAAATCAAACCAGCAAATCATCACGCGCACTCTGGCTCGCAACAAGGCCAAAAAGCTGCGAAAAATGCTGGCTGGTTCACCAGACCACAACACTTCACCAATCGAAGCGGCTTACATCTGTGTGACTCACACCGATATGGCGCCGTCTATCCGGGCAATGGAAGGCTTTACGCCAGTGGCTGAATACGGCCAGCGCCAGCCAATTTGTGATGAAGAGCTGGGCTCAGTGGATGATGTTCGCTACATCGTTACACCTTGGGCTATGCCTGTCGCAAACGCCGGTGGCGCGAAGGGTTCAGGCGCAACTGAGTGTATCTCTACTGGTGGTACTGCTGCTGACGTTTACCCAGCCATGTACTTTGGTGAAGATTCCTTTGGCGCGCTGTCTATCAAAGCTGGCAAGCAGGGCGGCAAGATGGTCCCATCTGCTGGCTCAATCACTCCGCAGGTCGTCAACCCGAAAGCATCTGCATCTGACCCACTGGGCCAGCGCGGATCTATCGGCTGGAAGTGCTACTTCCAAGCAAAGATCCTGAACGAAAGCTGGATTATCCGCGGCGAGTTTGCTGCTCCGAAAAATCCTTAATCCTTAACCAACCGAACTAACGGGCTGCATTTGCGGCCCTTTTTCTTTTTAAAACTGGGGAAAGAAGATGAGTCAACCAACCTACCAAGGCAGCACTGCTGCTGACCTGATTGCATTTGCTAAAGAGAACGGTGTTGAGTTGCCAGAAGGCACCAGCAAAAACGACGCATGGAAAGCGGTGAAAGAAATCCTCGCTGATCTGGGCGAAAAAGTCTCTGAAGATAACGAACATGACAACCAACCTGAAGCGCCAGCAGCCACAACGACTGCTTCGGTCACTCAGAGCGCAAAGGCCAAAAGCAAAGATCCAACGCATTACACAATCAGCATTTCAAAACCGACTGATGTTAAACAGCCAGACCTGGTGATTTGCGCCAACGGCACGAACTACCAAATTCACTTTGGCAAGCAAGTCAAAGTTCCTGCCGTGGTCGTCAACATCCTTAAAGATGCAGTTGAGCGCAAACCAGCGCACCGCGACATGGAAACCAACGAATGGGTCGAAGAGTCTTTCGAGCCTCGTTACAGCTTCGCGATCCACCAAGAACACTTCCAATAATTCCCGGTACCGCGCATGACATTCCTTGAACTGTGCCGGCGCGTCCGGCTGGACTCTGGTATTTCCGGTGATATTGCATCCGTGGTGAACCAGCAGGGCATTTTGCTCAAGCTGGTTACGTGGGTGCAGCAGGCGGAATACGACATCGTGACCGGCCGCAAGGACTGGTTATTCATGCGCGCCAAGGCAAGTGCAGTGCTGCAGGCTGGCAAGGTGGAATACCTGCCAGCCGAGCTTGGCATGCAGCCATTTGCCAGCATCAGCAAAGTCTATGTGGACCGGCAACCGCTGGTGTCATGCGACTTCGACTATCTGGATGATCAGCATCTGAAAAATGGCGGCGCACCGGAAGGCACGCCTCGCGCATTTGCTATCACGCCAGATGGCACAGTGCTTTTTGATAACAAGCCGGCACAGGCTTTGCCGGTTGATATCCGATACAACCGCGCAGCGGTTCGGATGACGATCAACACTGCACAGTCGCCAATTCCTGCAGAGCATGAAGAGGTGATCATCCAGGCCGCGCTGATGAACTACGCACGGCACGAGCAGGATGAGTTTCTGCTGCGGGATTCGACTATTGCCTATGAGCGGCACTTTTCGGACCTGTGCAACAAGCAGCTGCCAAAGGTCAGCGTTATAGGCTGGGGTGGCTGATGGCCAGCAACACCCGAGTCGGCAAGGTCATTTTAAAAGGTGGCCTGAATCTGGCTGCATCTGTGCTGGAGTTAGATCCGGGCGAGTGTACGCAGCTCAACAACTACGAAGTGAACACACTGGGTCGGTACCAGCGCTGCCTCGGGTTCGAGCGCTTTGACGGCAAAACGGCGCCATCGTCGGTACTGCCAGTCAATTTGCCGGGCTACCCGTTTGCGGATGATGAAAGCGAGGCGCTGGCCATCACATCGCAGCAGGAGGTATTGCGAAGTCTAATTCTGCCGGTGCCAGGCTCTGGCCGCATATTAGGCGGCTTTGTTTTTGCCGGTGTGGTGTACGCCTTTCGTAACAACGCAGACGGCACTACAGCCAATTTGTGGCGCGCAAGCACTGGCGGCTGGCAACCGGTATCGACTCCGGCGCTGTTGCCCAATGGCCGATATCAAACCGTCCTGACGAACTTCACCGGCTCTGCAGGTACCAAAGAAATCATTGGCGTGGATGGGGTCAATAAGGCATTCCGGTTTAACGGAACCACTTTTACCCAACTCACCGGACCTATCACGCCTGATGCGCCGGTTTATGCCGAAGTGCTGCCGAGTCAGGTATTGCTGCTGGCCTATCGTAAAGGCTCACTGGTATTCAGCGCTGTAGGCGACCCAACAAAGTGGAGCCCAGTCGACGGCGGCGGTGAAATCGCGGTAGCTGATGAAATCACCGGGCTTGCAGTGCAGCCGGATAACAGCTGCGCAGTATTCTGTCGCAATCGGACTTATGTCCTGTACGGCAAAACCAAAGCTGACTTTAACCTGACCACTTTGAGCAGTAGCACCGGCGCCATTCCTAACAGCATTCAGAACATCAATGACAGCGTGTATCTGGATGACCGCGGCATGACGCGCCTCAATCGCGTACAGCAGTTCGGCAACTTCGATATGGCAACCATCAGCCAAAAGGTTGAACCACTGCTAAAACGCTACGCCGGCCGCATTACGGCGAGTTTTGTCATTAAACAGAAAAACCAGTACCGGCTTTGTTTCGATGACAGCACCGGCATTGTGGTGACGTTCTTTGGTGCCGAAGTCGCAGGCTTTAGTACCTTCAGCTTTGGCCATGTGATCCGCTGCGCATTCAGCGCTGAAGATGACTCTGGTCGTGAAGTGGTGTTTTTTGCCGGTGACGATGGCTATCTGTATCAGGCCGAGCGTGGCTTTAGCCATGACGGCGATGAATACCAATCGACCATGCGCCCGGCATTCAACCACGTAGGTAGTCCAGATACAAAAAAACGCTGGAAAAAAGCGGTGATGGAAGTCGATACGCCAAGCAGCACGCCGCTATCAGTCACACCTGACTTTGACTATTCATCACCGGACACACCAGCGGACAGAACCCAGTACATCACAGCCACTGGCGGTGGCGGCTACTGGGATGCAAGCGCATGGGATAGCTTCAGCTGGTCTGCAGCCAGCACTTTTACCGCAGACATCTACATCGATGGCGTGGCACGCAATATGTGCCTGGTCGTGAACTGCCGCTCAAAGTCAGCACCGCCGCACGTTCTTAACTCGTTTCTTTACCACTACAGCCCGCTAAGCCTTCGGAGATAAAGCATGCTTAACCTGTGGAAACACACCAATCTGTTCGAGGCCGGCACTACGGTTCGGGCTGACCACGCAAACTTTAAGCTCGATGGTATTCAAGCCAGCTTTGACCAAATCTCAGAGTACCTGAATGGCAAGATGATCAACCTGCCTGCATCGTTTGCTGGCAACGCATACATTCCAAACAAGACGCTGGCTAACAGCATCCTTTGGTTCAACCTTTCCGGCGACATCGATGTGTATTCGATGGCTACTTTTGAGCAGAAAGTTGCGGACACTGCAAGCAATGCAGCGTCAGCGCTCGATAGCAAAAACAAAGCAGCAACCAGTGAGGGTAATGCCCGACAATCTGAACTTAATGCCGCTTCATCAGCAGAGATTGCGCAAGGCGCAGCAGTCACGGTGGCAGGCGCGGCATTCTTTGCGGGCCTCTGGAATGCCGGCACTGGCATTTTCCCAGCACCGCCAGGCTCTGGTGGCTCCAGTATGTGGCAAGCCAACAGCAATGGCACCGGCGCAACCGCAGCCATCAAGGCAGGTGACTTAATTGTTTGGGACATCATTGCCAGCACCTATCGGCACTTCGCTGGCGCTGACCGGGTTATAGCACTCGAAACGCAGGTGAACACCATCAATACATCACTGACAACCGCCATTAACAACACCGCATCACTCGCAATTGCAGGGCTTCGCTAATGATTAACTCCAATTTAAAAACGCAGGTGCAAGCGCGGATCAACGCTATCACAACCAGTACAACACTGGCTGAACTGCTGCGGATCCGGCAAGCAGCCAAAGGCTTGAACTGCGATGAAACGCTGCTCAATAACGAAGTAACCGCAAAGCTCAATGTCCTGTCTGGCGCTACTTCATTGGATGATCTGGTGGCTGCTGGTGTTCTGACAGATAGCCCATCTAAGGTGCTGCATTATCAGGCGCCGCATGCGGTTATGCCTGGCGATGAATTATGGATTGATGGCTTAGGCTTGGTCACAGACCGGCAATACCCGTACAGCGCAGTCGCTTCTGCCGTCGAGGTCATGGGCTATCCCGGCCAGGCTAATACGTTTATTACCAGCAGTTTCAGAACTGGCTATGTACGTCAGACAGGCGCTGAGTCTACGTTTCTAATTGCTTTATCTGACGGCAATTGGCTGCTTGGGATTGGCTCACCAGTCGATGCACCACAATCGCAATACGGCTTTAAGCTCTACGTGCTATCTGCCGGCCGCGATAAAATCCTGACAAGCACAACGGTTGAGCTGAAGCTATCTGGTAGCTTCGATAGCATGTATTCGTATACGGTTGGTATTCGCGAAATCAGCACAAATGTGTTTCGTGTTTACTACACCCAGGCAGCAAGCGGTTCAACCAACCCAACATCATTAGCGTTCCACACGCTGACATACAACACCGGCAGCAAAGCCATTACTGGCGCTGCAGGCTCGGTAGTACACACTCTGGGAAGTGGGGACTTTAACGCCTCGCGAGCAGCTCGCCGCCACAACCAAGGTCAGCGTTGGCAGGTCATCGGCAGCTCCAGTGATAACCTGCTTTGCCTTGATATGCAAAACGGCACTATCACGAACTATTCAGGCCCGGGGCTTGGCGGCTTCCCTGAAACCGAATTTGATGAATCAACCGCTGGCAATGAATGGGCTGTTGTATCAAGTAGCGGCGGCGTCAGACAGCTTGCCAAGGCGGGTACTTCAACAACTAAAGCGCTTCCGTCCAACCTGGTATCAGATGGCTGCTTCGGTGTCGGCTGGAGCATTCGCATGCTTGAGCCGCGGAGATTCTTGGCCAAACGCGCCAATGCCGGCGTCTGCATAATGAAGGTCGTAGCTTTCGATGCTGCATATGACACCGCAACGATCTGGGCATTGGATGCCGCCCATCCTGATACCGCAAGCAGTTATATCGGGGCCGTGTTTAAGCGCACTGATGGCTTATACATTGTCGAGAATTTTGCTGTAGGCCCAAGCGCATTCTACTGGGATGGCGCAAGTGCGCCGACCAACTACCGGACTCACCGTAAGACATTCCGAAACATTGGTGATGTGAAAGCGGGAAGTATTCAGTCAACCGATAAAATTGCCCGCAGCGCTTACACAGAATCAAGCAACTCGGCAGGCACGATTGCAAGAAGCACTGCGATCATCAGCATGAATGCGGGTGTCGCACTGTCTTGGGCGCCAGCAAAAATTGGCAGAGTCCTAACCAACACGGCAGCGGCATCACTTGCTGAAGTCGAGCTGTACGATAACAGCCGCTATATCGGTGATGATCTTCGCACCGGCGCAGACTCACCAACCGCGCAGATGGTGACAACAAAGCTGGCTCTCGATTTGTCATCAGCAAAATTTGCGGTCTGGTCGTCAAGCGGCTCGATCGATGAAGGTGATTTTGTTTCTGGTCATGCGACGGAATACGACGAGCTTAAAAACGCCGGTGCAACAGTAAGCCTTGGGAGCGGCGCAGCCGTGGCGTTTGATGGAGGCAAGTCTGTCTATGCGTCTGCCGGCCGCACCGCAGATACTGGCCGTTCAGCATCACTGCTAACCCTGCACACATTCTCCCGGTTCAATGACTTTCAAGGGAGCCCGGCAACTGGCTGTATTTATCGCGCAAAGAGCAATAAACCGTTTGTACTGTTCGTGTCTGGGCAATCATCAAACATCGCGGAGGGTGAATGAAACCTTTAACTCCGGTGAGCGCTACACCATCTAGCGCACCGCCACCAGTATTCACTTACGCCAATCAGGCGGTAAGTATCAACGGACAGAGCCGGCAATTTACGCCGGCTTTTTTCCTTCATGAGGATGACCTGATCCGGATTGAAGCTGACCTGATGGATAAGGACGGTCAGGGTAATTCGTTTGTGGTGCCATTTAGCACGCCACATGAAATTACTGCACCGGTTGTTCCACACGCGCAAGGGAAGCCGTTTGGTAATGATAAATACTTCAGGACTGAAATCACTGCAGGCCATGTCGTGATGCAGGGCAGGCTGCCATCCGGAGACTGGAAGCTGCTGGCTGATCGCATCAATCAATCTCTAAAAGAGATCAAAGCCAATTTTGAAGTCTCACTTTCGCCAATCACGTTCTTTGTGAGCACTCCCATATGATCAAGAGCCCAATCATCCAGCAGTACGTGCCGGTGATTTATGCCGGCTCATTAAAACCTATCTCACTGGCCATTATGGTAGCTGACCGCATCTGGTTCAGCCATGCAGCTTTTGATTGCGGTGACCATGTGTTGGAAGCCCGCGGCGGTCATGGCGTTGTCGAAACACCGATAGAGGAATTCTTGCTGCGCTATGGCTGGATTAGGCGCGGCCGTTATCCAACTGCTGTACATCCAGATGATTGCATGGCCAAAGCACGCAGCTTGATTGGTTTTGACTACGACGAACAACAGATATTCCGCATGGCTGTTGGCAATGAAACAGAAGTTGATTTGGAGCCTAACAAGCTCATTTGCACTGAGTACATTGCCACGTGCACCCAAACACCGAACCCGGCTTATTGGCACCGCTATCGCATTCGTGATGCCTATCGCCACACCATTTTTGAAGCAAGGAATCCGCATGGCTAACTGGCTCAATGTGGAAATCAATCAGTGGACTGATGTTTTTGCAGCGCTCGACATTACTCCCGGTCTTGCACTGATGTTGCAGAACATTGGGCAATCCAGACTGGCCTTTGCCATCAGTGATGTTTCGCCGCCTGAAGGGCAGATAGACCTGATCGCAAAGGTTGACGACATCATTGAAGTCAAGGCTGGTGCAGCTGGGCTCTGGGTTAAACAGTACCAGGGCAACAAGGGTGAAGGCTTGCTGGTAGGCCGCACAAAAACAGACTTTAGCAAACTACGGCCATATACCGGGCTTGATCAAGTCTCTGTATCTGGCGGCACCGGGGGAGGTGGAACCGTGACAAGCCATAGCAGCTTGACCGAGTTAGACGCAGATGATCACCTGCAGTATTTCAACCAGGCGCGCGGGGATGTTCGTTACCTTCGAAAAGGGAACACCGTACCGGCCGACATCACTGGTCTAAGTGATCTGCTCACAACGCTGACCAACGCTGTCGACGCCCGGGTGATTAAGGTTGTCGGTAAAGGTTTATCTGCCAATGATTTTACTGACCTACTGTTGGCCAAGCTCAATAGCTTGCCCTCCGGTAGTGCCGGCAAGGTGAGCTGGGCGGATATCGTGGGTTTCACGCTGCCTGCCCACAACCACAATATTGCAGAAGTCTCAGGGCTTCAGGCTGCTCTGGATGGGAAGGTGAATGTTCAAGCTGGCAAGGGGTTATCGACCAACGACTACACCACTGCTGAAAAGAACAAGCTAGCCAGTATCGAAGGGAGCCATTACCGCGGGGTTTATGCAACGTTAAGCGCATTGCAAAGCGCCGTCACAACGCCAGTTGCAGGTGATTATGCTGATGTCGATGCGGGGGCCAGCACTGCTGTGTCCCGCTTCATCTGGGATGCATCAGACAGTAACTGGGTGCAGCAAGTGGCAAGTGGCGGCTCGATGACCGGCGCACAGATTAAAACTGCGCTGTTCGCCGAGGCCGATACCAATAACTTCAGCAATAGCTACAAAGCCAAGGTTGATGGTATTGCCACTGGCGCGACCGCTAACGCATCTGATGCTCAGCTCAGGGATAGAAGCACTCACACTGGGACGCAGGCGATTAGCACTGTATCTGGATTGCAAACTGCTCTTGATGGCAAAGCAGGCACATCTGCGGCCACCACATCAACGCCGGGCCTTATGTCTGGTGCTGATAAGACCAAGCTGGAAGGAATAACGTCCGGAGCTACAGCAAACGCCACAGATGCGCAACTGCGCGACCGTTCAACACATACCGGCACCCAAGCCATTTCCACTGTCTCAGGACTTCAAACAGCCTTGGATGGCAAGCAAAAAACAATTACACAGAGCGCCACTCAGCCCGCATCGCCGCAGGTTGGTGATTTGTGGATCCAGACTTAGGAGCTTTTATGAGTTTGCATACGGAATTATCAAAAGCTGAATATGGTGGGCTTAATAACGAGCAGGCTCTTGCTGCCCTACAAGCCGTTACAGTCACCGAAGGTAACCTGATCCCTGCAACGACCATTAATCAATTGTTTGCATCGTTGGACCTGACCGGTTTTATTCAGGATATTGCAGCAGATCACCAGCATACGTTCAGACATAAGATGGCATCCGTGATTTTATCTATTGGCGGTGATCATCCATTCAATTTCATTGAAGGCACTACGGCTGGCGAAGGAAACCTTTCCATGCTTAACGCCATGATTGCACAGCTACCTGAACTCTCAGCGCAGCTTTCGCAGTTCAAAGCCATAGTCCATGCAATGGCAAATAGAAGACGGCCATTCGCCGGGGTAACTCTGGCTGACGTGATCAAAGCCCGCGCGGTCCAGCTAGATGGTCAATGGCACGAAATCGAAGCAACCAGCAATCGTCAGTTTGTAGTTCGCTTGATGTCGGCGCCTCCAGAGCCAACATCTATCATTGTGCAGGCGCAGGACCAGTATGGCGACGGTGTATCTGATTGGTATCACGCCACCGCAATTCACGGTATCAATGGTGCACGCGAACACCAAGCACCGCTTCCGTATAATGGTTATCCGCGCAAACTGCGTTGGAAGTGTGATTATCAATTGAACTTTGCAGTGAGCCTGCGCTAATGCCAAATGCAATGTCGACAGTCGGTCAGGGCAGTTCTGTATATCTGACGATGCCCGCTTGCTCAATCAATGCTGGTGCCAATACAGATATCAGCGGTATTGAATTCGACATTAAGCCGATAGGCGGAAACGCTGCTGGTTTTTTTAATATCGCTGGGATTAGCGGGAACAACACCACGGCGTTACGAATCGAGGTTGCTACGGGTACGCTGCAATGGCGATACAGCGGGACAGTTTACTTGTCTAGTGCTGCCGGCGCGGCCCCGATGAATGAGCGGGCAAAATACGGCGCAGAATTCGACGAATCGACAACATCCCTATACCTCACCAAAAATGGGGCACGGATCGCCGGCCCGTATGTCGCCGCAGCGAATTCGTTAACAACAAATATCGCATGGAATCAGATTGGCAGAGTTGGTACATCGTCACCTTCGCCACAAACATTTGAGCTTTATGGTGTTCGCACTTACGGCGGCAATGCTACATACCAAGCACCGTGGGACGAGACCGGTGCCAGCGGCAGCGGGGTGAACTGGGTGGATGATAGCGCAACCCGAAACCTGACAATTACTTCATATACTGGCGCAATGGATAGTTGGTGGTTCTTTTATTCTGGCTCGTCACCCGGTACACAAATCAAGCTTTTCGACGGCGCAGCATTTGTTTCAAAATCCTTGAAACGATGGGACGGTTCAGCGTTCACAGACATCACAGTGAAACGATGGAATGGCACTGCGTTTATCGACCTGTAATGGTTGAACAAAGGCGCAGATAGCTTATTATCTACACATACTGCACGACCCCTTGCCCAAGCCTTTTTCAGCAATCAGCTGAGGTAATAAAACCATGTCAACCAATCTAACCAGCCCGGTGAAAGCCGCGGTTGATATCGCCTATTTGCCGCCAGAAAAGGCGGGTAACAAACGGATCTTTCCAGCACCGGCTGATGGTGCGCCGGTTCAGCGTATGCAGCCTGTAACTGCGTTGGAGCAATCTGGCCAAACTGTTCAGGGGAAGCCTTCAAACACAGCACCCGAATACTCACAGGGCGCATCGGCCTCGGTGCTGCCTGGTGATGAGAATCCGGATAAGCCTGGTGGCGGTTTTAATGGCGGATTATTGCGGCTGGCCCAACAACAACAGGCAGCTGGTGGTGCGCAGATAGCAGTGCCAACTCAGGCTGCGGTCCAGCCGGTGCCACCCATCCAACAAACGACCGCTACGCCGGCACAGGCTGCGGCAACGACAGGTGCTGTGACACCGCCAGTGTTTGAGTACAAGCCGGTAGGTGCTGATTTACTGAAGAATGCCCCGGCAATGACCGTGCCCACTGCTGCAACAGTACAAGGCACTTTTACGAAGGACGGTTATGCCGGCGTTCAGGGCAATACAAATTTCAGCTATAAGCCGGGCGCGGATTCACTGGTTGAAAATCGCATTACTGGTTTGCTGGATCCAAACAGCGCCATTATGCGCAAAGCCAAGGCCGAAGCCGATCAATACGCAGCCACCCGTGGCCTGCAATCGTCCAGTATTGGTGGTGAAATTGCGCTATCTACGATGGTGGATAAAGCGATGCCGATCGCGACGCAAGATGCAAACACCTACAACCAGGCCCAGCAGCTTGGCTGGCAGCAGTCATGGCAATCCGGCGAAAACAATTTGGGCCGCACGCATGACGCCTCAATGGCGGATAAGCAGGGCCAGTACCAGACCAACCTTCAGAACACTCAGATCGCAGCGAGCGCTGCAGAGAATGCCGCGAATCGTCAAATGCAGGCTGAGTTGCAAAAGCTACAGTACGCACAACAGGCAGGCTTGCTGGATGCTCAAGGCTTGCAGCGAATGCAGGAACTGAACTTCCAAGTGCAGAGCAATACTTATCAGCAGGAGCGTGGCGCGCAGCTGCAAACCGAGCGCGACAAGTTGCTGCAGGATATGTCTAACCAGACCATCGACAAGCAGTATCTGCAGCAGCTTCAGTTGACTCGAGTGCAATATGATCAGCAGGACAAGCAGTTCACGGCTCAATTAACTGCTGATTCGCAGGTCAGATATCGCAATGCCGTTGAAACAGCCTACAACAACTATCTGGCTCAAGTTGGTGCCATTCAGGCAGATCCAAACATGACTGCCGAACAGAAGGCCGCAGGCGCTGCTTACATGCAGCAGCAGCTGGATGCACACCGCAAGTCGCTGGAAACGCTATACGCCGTGATTGGCGCGCCAGCCACCGGTACTGGTTCAACGACGAACCCACCAACCGGCACCAGCAATCCAACCAATCCACCAATGACCACGAACCCGGTCAACGGCGGCAGCACTGGCGGCTGGAAAAATGGAACCCAAGAACCATGATCCGCTTTGGTACGCACGCTGACATCCCTGCGATGCTGGCGATTGGCAAGCAGGTGATTGCACAAGCTAAGACCCTGAGTTGTGAGCTAGATCCAGAGCTTGCAGCCAAAACCATCCGGCAAGCGCTCAATCACCGAAAGCATGCTGTATTTATCGCAGAGAAAGCCGGCCATGTTGTCGGCTTTTTTATTGCCATGCAGGACCAGTTCTGGTTCAGCAAAACCCACTACGCAACTGATTTAGCGTTTTGTGTCTCGCCGGAGCACCGGGACCAAGCCGTCTGGCTTTTACGCCGGTTTATCCGCTGGTGCCAGGCAAATGGGATTGCGCATATTCAGCTGGGTCTGAGTACGGGCCTCGACACCGAAGGCCGCACCGGCCAGCTCTATGAGACGCATGGCCTGAAGGCAGTCGGCGGTATCTATTCAACAACATTCGATTCGGAGGCCACATGAGCGGTCTGGTCAAAGGCGTGAAAAAAGTATTTAAGGCTGTGGTGCCTATTAAAGCCGTGGCAAACGTGGTGAAAAAAGTCGTGAAGTCCAAAGTGTTTAAAGTCGTTGCTATCGCAGCGCTGGCTTACTTTGGCGGCGCCGCAGTGATGTCGATGGCCGGTGGCGGCACGGCAGGTGCTGGCATTGGCTCAGCCTGGGGAGGCATTCAGGGGGCCGGTAGTGCACTTGCGTCCGGAAATATTGGCGGGGCGTTTTCGGCGCTCAGTAACGGATTCACTGCAGCAGGCGCAACACAAGCAACAACCTTTGCAGGTGGCCAAGCAGCTGCACAAGCTGCCATCTCCGGTCAAACCGCGGCGATTGGTGCGACACCAGGCGCTTACACTGGCAAAGCCATGGAAACGTTCGTGGCTAACGGCGGTAACGCAATTCAGGCCGCAACGCCTGTTGCAGCGCAGACAGCGACCACAGCCACCAGTACACCAGGTTTACTTGCGAACATCGGTGACGCCAGTAAAGCCGCATTGATCACCAGCGGCGTGAATATGGCCGGTCAAATGGTTCAAGGCTACGCCCAGCAAAAACAAGCAGAAGAGCAGGCCGCAAACCGCGATTACTTTGGCGTTAATGGCAAAGGCCAGAAGACGACACTGCCCGGCGTTGGCTTGTTGGATCCGTCCAACATCATGCCGCAAAACCCAGTGCCACAGCTGCAGCCTATCAAGTCACTCGATGACCTGATTGCCAAACAGCAGCAAACCGTCAACACCTACCAAAAGTGGAGCGTATAAGCCGTGGAAGAAACGATGCAACAAGGTGAGGTGCAGGCGACACCAGAAGAAGAGGCGCAACTGGAACAGGGTTTCGATGCTGCCCTCAAGGTGATCCACGCACCAGGTAAAGCCGGTGACAACATCGCGAGCATGGTGCTAGATGCTCAGCAGGTGCAACAGGGTATCGGTCAGGCTGTGGCCACTGTGCTTATCACCGTCGAAAAGCAAATGCAGTTGACTGACGATGTGAAGCTGGCGCTGGCTGAGCGGATCACTGATGAACTGGTGGCTCTGGCGATTCAAGCCGGGGCAGTGGCAGAAGATGAAGTGACAGACCAGATGACAGATGCACTGGCTAGTCATGCGATGAGCACTTATCTGGCGATGAAAGAGAGTCTCGGAGAGCTGGACAAAGATGAGTTATCCGCCAATGTGCAGGAAGCTCAGGCGTTTATGAGCCAGCAACAAAAACCAGCAGCACCGGCACAGTCTGGCGGCTTGCTGCAGCGCGCGCGGGGGTAATCATGGCAGGTTATGGTTTATTGGCTGGCTTCGGCCGCGGCCTGAGTCAAGGGGCTGAGCTGTTGAATCGTGGGATGGCTGAGGACCGTGAAGTTGAGCGGCAGCGTTTGCGCGAAGAATCAATGAATGCACGCTGGAAGCGGCAAGAAGAGCGTGAGGATGCTCGTTACAGTGACGAGAAGAAATACCGGGACGAGCGCATCAAGGTCGAGGATAAACGCTATAACGACCAAAAAGCTGCACAGTCAGCTGCGACCACGCAGGCGCAGAACAACGCTGACCGGTCGTATAACCTGCAGGAACGCCAGATGACCTCGCAGGAAGAGGCTCGGCGAGTTCAGCGCATCGAAGAAACACTGGGTCGGATCCAGACCAAGTTTTCCCGCGAAGGCGAGCAGATTGACCGGAAGTATGACCGGCTGATTGATCAGGCCGCTCCAGAAGACAAGCAAGCACTATACGAGCAGCGTGACCGTGAGCATGCTGCGCTTGGTTCTAAGCTTGAGGGAGAAATGCTGCCCGCCCTCAAGTCATTCGGCGACGGGCTGAAAGGCACCTCGTATGCTTCATACATTGATGTGCTTGCTGAAATGAATAGACAAAAAACGGGACCAGAACCATTGAGCCAACAGACCGAACCGGCGGCATTTAACCGTGGCGCTGCAGTTGGCACTGTGTTGCAGCAGCCCGGTGGCCAAGCCTCACCGGTCAATGCAGCTGGCGCAACAACAACGCCGGGGCTTTTAAATCCCGGATTCTTCAACGGGTTTAAAGACAGTGCGCACGGCGACATCAACCCGCTGCAGATTGACGAAACCAACATCACGCCCGCTCAGCTCGCTACGACTCGCACCGGCCAGGCGCTGGGTTATTTCCCTGGCAAGTTTGTTGACGCGGTTCAGCAGGTTGGGCAGGTCGCACAGCCTGCTTGGAATTACCTCAACAATCCAATGAATCAAGGTCGCAAATAAGCGGCCTTTTTCTTTTCTGCACCTGTAAACAGGAATAAACATGGCACTGAATTTTTACCAGTACACAAAATCAGCTGATAAGTACGGCGCGGTCGCACAGCCGGAACCTGTTAAGCCATCGGAGCCCGGCTTGCTCAGCAATATGGGCCGCAGTGCCGCATCAGGCGCTTTGTCTGGTGTCGGTGGTATCTTTGATTTTGTTGGTGCTGACGGCATAGCCAAACAGTTCTATGGCTGGTCTGACGATGCTCGACAAAGCATGTCAGTTGAAGCTCAAGCGGATCTGGCAAAGCCGTTTTTTACCGAGAGTGACCAAGGCGAAATTCAGCTGGGCGACGGGCTCACCGATTTAGATACCTGGCTGCTGACCATGGCCAACGTGGCCGGCCAATTTGCACCAACTGCAATTCCTGGTGCGGGCCTTGCCAATGCCGCAACCAAAGCGCTGAAGCTCGGCGAAACCGGCGCCAAAATTGCGACAGCTGCTGGTATGGGTGCAACTGGCGGTGCATCGGCAACCGGTCAGGGGATGGAGCAGGCGCGCCAAGAATGGCTGCAGATGCCGGATGAGCTCAAGCTGCAATCTGACCTATTCAAAAACACTATCCGCGAAATGAAGCAGGCCAAGCCTGAGTTGGATGGCGAAGCTCTTTGGACTGCGGCTGAAGATAACGTGGCTGAACGTCTGGCTTCTGAAGTTCAGACAGATCCAAAAGTGCTGCTGGCTAACTTTGCCGGATCAGCGATTGCAGATCCAATTATTGGCCGGGCATTGACCGGCGCTCGCCTGGCGAAGTCTGGCGCATTCCGCTCAGCCGCTAAAGGCTTTGCGATTGAAGGTGGCACGGAGGCAGGTCAGGCGGCTGTTCAGGAGTACGGCATCAATCAGGCTCTGTCTCAGGTTGATGGTCGTGATCCAATGGACGGAGTTGCCATTGCCGCACTCAATGAAGGTGTCGCAGGCGGTACGCTCGGCGCTGCAGCCGGTGGCGTCGGTGGTTTGCTGAACCGCAAACAAGCAGAGCCGGTTAAAGATCCAGAAGCTGACGCTATCCGCGATAAAAACCCAGACTTAGCCAGCGCATTCGATGGAATGGCGCAGTCAGCAGCACAGCGCGAATCTGATTTGCAAAGCATCATCGGCGGCATGCCAGCAATCAGCCAACCAGCACTTGAAGGTGAGTTGCTGGATCCGGAGCAGGCCGCAGGCCCGAACTACAACCCGAACCAAATCGGCATGCAGGCGCGCATCGGTGGCCCTACAGTCCCGCGCATTACTCAGAAAGATGTCATCTTTGCTGCCGATGGCCGCACTGAAGCTGAACGCAATCCTGCAATGGAAGGTGAGTGGTTAAGCCCGGAGCAACGAGCAGCCAATGCAGCTGCAGGCTTTATTGAAAATGCACCGATTGATCTGGAATCTGAGCAGGTCAAACAAGCAAAGGCCGAAATGGAGCGGATGCGAAACCAGCCGCGGCAGATCGCAGACAAAAACATCATCTTTGCTGGTGATGGCCGGCCGCAGCAGGCAACGCAGGAATTTACCGACAACCTGCATAGCCAGGCTAATGAAGCGGCATCAGTCCCGCGCCTGCCACAAAAGGACATCATTTTCGCCGGTGATCAATCCGGCGTTCGCGTCAAAGGCAACGGGCAGGTATATCTATCACCGCGCGAAGCCATGACCAGCAAGCAGGCCCGCGCAATGAAGCGCAGCGGCACACCAGTTGAGGCTGTACCTTTCGGTGATGGTTGGGGCTGGCGAGTAAAAGAATCGCAGCCAGAGCAAGTTGTTCAGCCAGTTGAGCCAGCACCAATTCAGCTGATGAAAAGCGGCAGGCCATTTAGCACAGAAGCCATGATGCTCAAGAGTGTCAGCTACAAGGAAGCAGCCTCCACGGGCGCTGAGCTGGAACCAGTCAAAGTCGAAGGTGGCTTTGGTTTTCGCGTGAAAGCCCCGAGTATTTCTGATCCTGCCCCGCAAAATGCACCGGAAGTGCAGGCGCGGCCAGCTATTGATGGTCGACCAACTGGCAAAGCATCCGTTGCTACAACGCCAGCCGGTCGTGATATCGATGTTGAATACCAGGTCGTTGAAGCGAACTCGCTGATCACTTCTAATCTGGAAGATGGCCGGAGCAATCCGGATTTTCCACCAGAGCTTCAGCCGCGTGACCGCAGTCGTGCAGCAAGTATGGATCAGATCAACCGTATCGCCGGTGCGGTAAATCCGCGCCTGCTGGCTGAAAGCCCGACGACTTCGGACGGCGCGCCAATCATTTCAGCAGATGGCATTGTGGAATCTGGCAATGGCCGCAGCTTAGGTATTCGAAAAGCATACCGCCAGGGTGGTGCAGAAGGTTACCGGCAATGGCTGAGTGAAAACGGCTACAACGTCGATGGCATGAAACAGCCGGTGCTGGTTCGCGTCCGCCGGACTGAGCTGTCACCAGAGGACCGGCTGGCATACATCAAAGAATCAAACCAGCGCACCACTTTGGAAATGTCTGCCACTGAGCAGGCTGCATCGGATGCGTCGAAGATGTCAGGCGTGGTTGCCGACTACATAGGCGGCGAAATCACATCTGCTGAAAACCGGAGCTTTGTGCGTAAGTTCATGCAGAACGTAGCCGGCGAAGCCGAGCGCGGTGGTCTGATGGACTCAAGCGGCGTGCTGTCACAAAATGGCCGGCGCCGGATTGAGGCAGCTCTGCTGTCTGCGGCTTACGGTGATGATGGTATCGTGGCTGAAGTGTTTGAAAGCGGCGATACGGATATCAAAGCAATCGGCGGTGCACTGCTTGATGCTGCCGGCAAGTGGGCTCAGATGCGAAATGCTGGGCGCGATGGCATGATTGCCGATGGTATGGATGTTACCCCGTTCCTGCTGGAAGCAGTGAATCTGATCCGGCGTGCTCGGGGTGAGGGCAAGGCGCTGATTGAACTGGTCAGCACTGATGACATATTTAGCGGTTCACTCCCTGATGCAACTCGCGCCTGGTTGTCTATCTTTTATCGTGGCGATACGCTGTCACGCGCTCGCGGTCGTGATAAGGTTGCAGAGTATTTAATTGGCTATGCAAATGAAGCATTAAAAACACAGCCTGGTGATGGGCTTTTCGGTGACGTTGTAACGTCAGATCAAGTAATGGGAGCGCTTAATGAGCGAATCACAAACCAAGAAGGCAGCGGCGCCCAGCAAGGCGGATTGTTCACCACTGGCAATGCAGGTAATGGTGAAACTGGGCCGAGAACGAGCCGAGAAGGACAAGGATCCAGTGCTGAACGCTCTAATGGACCAGATCGAGAGCAACCAGAAAAGCCCGCAGTAAACGCTGAACCCACTACCCAGACCCCGGCCGATGCCGGGGTTTCTGTTTCTGAGCCTTTGGAACGTATCGACGACTTTGGCGAGAAGCTTGGTGGTGCTCGCAAAGATGTTTGGGCCGGCTTCTCTGAGGCGGTAAGCGGCGAAGTTGATACAAGAGAGCTGCCGCTGTCTAAATCATTCCCTGAGCCAGACTATGTGAAGATGGCTGCTGATGGCGTATCAATGGAAACGCTGGCCATCATCGCAGCTATGCGCTCTGAAATTCCAGCTAAGCCGCGTGTCTCGTACAAAGTCAGGCGCTGGGCTGAGAAAGTTGATGTATTGCGTAACTTTGCCCGGGATCTGATTAGCGGCGAACTGACGCCGGACCAAGTGATTGCTGCTATGTTCAAAAGTGGCGGCGAACTTCAGGCGATGGCTGATGCTATCCCTGCAATCGCTCAGGCCAATCCTGAAACTATCAAGTTTGCTGCAAAGTACCGGCTTGGCTCAGGTTCGTTCAGCATGTTTCGCGGTCAGGAATATCGACCATCAAAGACCTTTTACTACCCACAAAATGGCGGCACAGAAATTCTTGATTTGGCCAGCCCAGATAAGCAGGGCGCGCTGGATAACTTGGTGAAACTGATCAAGGCAGAAGCCGCGGCGAATCCTGAAACTGCCGGGCAAAAGCAAAGCAAGATTTCAATCTACACCGACCGCTCTACGAAGCAAATCTACCTTGGATGGGCGGGTGGCAGCGGCGTGCTGCGGATCCAAGATTTCGCTACCGTCAACGAAGCACGCGAATATCTAAAATCCAACCGTGCTGATGTGGAAGCCAAGCTGAAGCAACTTAAGCAAGTGCCTGAGATGCGCCGGCCAGAGAACAGGAAGCGGGTCGGGCCTCCGCGCTTTGCAGGCAGTATCACGCCAGCAATTTTTGCAGATACCTTTGGTTTCAGAGGCGTTGAGTTTGGTAATTGGGTAGAGCAGGGGAAGCGGCAGCGAGATCTTAACGAAGCCTATGATGCGCTCATGGATCTTGCCGATGTACTTGGCGTCCCGCCAAAAGCACTGGCTTTAAATGGCGAGCTTGGCATGGCATTCGGTGCTCGCGGAAAAGGCGCTGCAACAACTATCAAAGCTGCTGCTCACTACGAGCCGTCTTATGTGGCAATCAATTTAACCAAAGAGTCAGGGGCCGGTTCGCTGGCACATGAATGGTGGCACGCGGTTGATAACTACTTTGCGCGACTGTCTGGTAATCCAAACAGCTTTGTGACCGAAGGCGGCAACATCCGTGGTGGTGACTTGCGGCAAGAAGTGCGCGATGCTTTCACAGCACTCATTTTGGCTATTCGAAAAACCAAGATGTTTCAGCGTGCATCAACGCTTGATTCGCGGCGTAGTAAGCCTTACTGGTCGTCAGAAATCGAAGCATCAGCCAGATCCTTTGAAACATTCATCATTACAGAACTGGAAGCTAAAGGGTTTAGCAATGACTACCTGGCAAACGTAGTTGATCCGGAAGTGTGGGGCGCAGTCGAATCAGCAGAGCAGACTTACCCGTACCCAACCAAGTCTGAGCAGGAGATCATCAATCCAGCTTTCAGGGCATTCTTTGATACGTTGCAGACCAAAGAAACTGATAAAGGCGTGATGCTTTTCAGTAAATCCGTCAGCAAAGCTGATGCTGAGCAATATCGGATTGAACTTGCAGACAGTTTGCGATCTTTGAAATCAAATGTTCCTGTGATTCGCATCGGGAAAACGCCAGACATACTCATTAGACTTGGTGTTCCTGAATTGGATTTAGGGATTTGGCGTGACACTGTTAGGAAGGCGACTAACGGTATAAAACATTCAGTGTCGATGAAAGATATTGAATTACTGCCAGAGCATCTGAGCGATCCGGTCGCTGTCTTTAAATCGAAAAGTCACGGAAAAGTGATACTAATTGATGCCGTCGATTCGAATGGAGATCCGGTAGTAGCGGCTATCCATTTAGAGCAGAAGGAGGGGCGGCAATTAGTCATTAATCGAGTTGCAAGTATTTATGGGAAAGAGAATGCAGCAACTGCATTGGCAGGATTTGAGCTTGAGTACATTGATAAAAACAAAAACCCCGAGCTGGTACGGCATCTTGGTCTAATTCCAAGGAGCGGTTCACCTTCACGGGGTTCTGGCGAAAATGTACTCACCAAGGACGATCTTGTCAAGGAAAACCCTGACATCCAGTTCACTCAACAAAACACCATCAAAGCAAAGCCGGCGCGCGGCGTGAATGCCAAACTGGCTAAGCAGATGGTGTCCAGCATTATGAAGCGCTTGAATGGTGCGGCCGGCATTAAAGTTGTCGTGCTGGAGACTCAAGCTGAAGCCGAGAAGCTGTGGCAAATGTCGCTGTCTGGTGACCTGGTACGTGGCGCCTACAACCGTGCAACCAATACCGCCTATGTGATTGCCGAAAACGTGAAGTCACTGGATGAATTGCGGGAAGTGCTGGCGCACGAAGTCATTGGCCATGGTGGCCTGCAGAATGTGATCAGCAAAGCCGATTACACCGCATTCATTGACCGCCTGAAACAGACTCGGAACAACCGAGCCTTTGCAAAGCAGTGGGCTCAGATTGATAACGACTATGACGGATTCAGCGAAAACGACAAAGCCGAGGAACTGTTCGCCTACTTTGTTCAGAACAAGCCAGTCACCGGCCCAGTGAAGTTCTGGTGGAATGCACTCAAACGGTTCCTGCACAAAGCCTTGGTTAAGGCCGGTCTGGCGAAAGCTGGTGATCCGGATGTTGAGGCTATGCAGGATATGCTGGAGTCGATTCGTGCCGGCTTTATGTTTAGCCGCGCCGTTACCGTGACTGGGGCTGACTCCGAGTTGGCATTCAGCAAAACCCGCACCACAGAACAGGCCGATGCACTGGGCAAACTGGGGCTTGGTGAAGAGGCTGCAGAAACTGTGGCCGAGCAAGCTAAGCGCCGAGCCAATGAAACTGTCGACACGCTGAAAAGCAGCTCATTCTGGAAGCGGTTGAATGAAGGTATCTTCGATGGCCTGTATGGTATTAAGCAGGCTGAAGAAGCTGCAGGCATCACGGATCCAAACAAACAAGGCTATGTGTCTGCCCGGCTGGCGTCTGGCCTGTCCGATATCCTGCACGGTGTTTTCCACTATGGCGCGCCAGTTTGGAAAGATGGCGTTGTGCAGCGCAAAGCTGATACCAAAGGCTTGTTGGAAGTATTCGGCATGCTGGGCGATGACCTGAACGAATGGCTGGCATGGATGGGCGCCAATCGAGCAGAGCGCTTAATGGCTGAAGGCCGCGAGAACAATCTGAGTCAGGCTGACATTGACGAACTCAAAGCAATGGCGGCTGGCAAAGAGGCGTTGTTTGAGCAGGTCCGGCAGGAATACAACAAGATCAATAGCTCCATCATTGACCTGGCTGAAGAGGTTGGGCTGTTAAGCGCGGAGCAGCGCGGTGATTTTGATGAAGAGTGGTACGTGCCGTTTTTCCGCAACATGGAAGAAGAAGTGGATCCGGAAATGTCCGGCATTGCCGCTATGGTCCATGGCCCGCGCAGCCGCAAGGGCATTGCGGGTCAATCCGCGCAAATCAAAGAGCTGAAGGGCGGGCGCCAGTCCACGAAAGACTTGCTGGAGAACATCATCCATCGCCAGTCAACCATGATTGATGCTGCCATCAAGAATAAAGCCATGGCCGAAGTGGTGAGCAATCTGGAAGGCACGCCATTCATGCAGGCAGTTGATAGCCCGGACATTGCAGCGCTGAGCCAGACCGAGCTGAACTTGCTGCAGAAAGTGAAGGTTATGCGTAACGGCAAAGCTGAGGCGTACACAGTCACGGATCCGGCACTGCTGCGTGGTCTGCTGCAAATCCACACCATTGGCAACCAATCGCTGTTCAACCGCATGGCCCGCAGTGCAAAGCGGTTCCTGACCGCTGGTATCACTTTGAGCCCTGATTTCATCATCAAGAACTTTGTGCGCGATGCGGCACATGCCTGGATGATCAACAAAGACGGTTTCCGGTTTGGCGCTGACTCAGTGGCCGGCCTTCGCAAAGCATTCGCTGAAGATGAAGCATACCGGGATCTGATTTTCTCGGGTGCTGCATTCCAAGGCGGCTACGTCCATGGGGCAGATCCGGAAGCTGCAGCGCAGCAGGTTCGCCGGGCACTTCGCAGTAAAGGTCTGGGCGAGGCTGATATCCAGTCATACATGGAAAGTCTGATCACAAAAGGTGGTCAGCTGCTGGAAGCGTACCGCACTGCGTCAGATAAGGTGGAGAACGCCAACCGGTTGAGCACCTATGAAGCAGCGTTGGCCGGTGGCAAGTCTCGCCGGCAGGCTGCGTATGAGGCGAAAGACCTGATGGATTATTCGCTCAAAGGCAACTTTGCGCTGATCGGCACCATGATTGATATGCTGCCTTTCTTCAATGCCCGGCTGCAGGGTATGAGCAAACTGGTCCGCGCTATGAAAGCCGGTGAAGGTGACCGCGTATTGAAAGTGCTGAGTGCCAATTTGGCAATGAAGGGCTTGAAGGTTGCCGCATTCAGCCTGGCACTTGCCGCGATGAATGACGACGACGAGCGCTATCAGGAATTGCCGGACTGGGATAAGGACGCAAACTGGCACTTCTTTATTGGTGATGAACACTTCCGGATCCCGAAACCTTTCGAGCTGGGCATTCTGTTCGGCACCATGCCTGAGCGGATGTTCCACTATGCGGCCGGCAGTCAGCCAGGCGGTGACTTGGGCAAAGCCGCAGCGCACGCCGTGTGGAATACGCTGGCACTGAACCCAATCCCTCAGCTGGCGCTGCCGGTTGTTGAAGTGATGACGAACAAGTCATTCTTTAAAGGCAGTCAGATTGAAGGTATGGGCGATGCACAGCGCAAACCAGAGGACCGGTATAACGCCTACACCAGCGAAACCGCGAAACAAATTGGCGCGGCGTTTGGTGTAAGCCCGAAAATGGTTGAGCACTTGATCCTTGGCTACACCGGCACCCTGGGTGGATATGTGCTGGGCATGTCCGACATTGCTGCGCGGCAGATGCTGGGCATTGAAGCTGCTGATACACCAATCAGTCGCTATCCGGTGATCAAGGCGTTCTATCAGGGGGATGCACCGAAAACCGCAACCAAGTTCCAAGACGAGTTTTACAAGGCTCTGGAGGACGCCGCTGAAGCGCATGGCAGTTATAAGCGCGCGGTCGAAGAGGGTGATGTGGTACGCCAGCAAGATCTGAAAGAATCAGAGTCACAAGCATTGGGCGCCCGGGTTGCGCTGAACCGGATCCAACGTCGACTGAGTGAGCTGAACAAGCAGGCTGAGCTGGTGAACAATAATCAGAGTCTGAGCGGTGCGCAAAAACGGCAGAAGTTGGACGATATTACCAAGCGGAAAAACGAGCTGTATCAAAACGCCTATCTGCGTCATAAGCTGGGTGAGTGGTGATCACCCAGCAATAATAAGTACAACCATTCCAATCAGGCCAGACAGTAGGAATAGGTTTTCCGCCTGCTCGCGCTGCCTTGCCCCTTTCTTCCCGCCCCAATCCCCAAACCCGATATATAGCCCAATCCCAATAAGCGGCATGCCAATCAACCAGGTCAGGTTCTGGCCGGCAGCGAATCCGCCGATCACTAAAAAAAGCATAATGATAATGTGCATCGTGAACCCATCCGAAAAACACTGGTCATTAAACATACCTATGCCGTGACTAAGTTCAACCACCCTGAGTGACTGAATTATAAATTTCCACCGACAGTACTGGTCAGGCTAAAATGATCGCAATGCTTAGGGGGTACTTTTCGCTTTGATTACATACTGGTGTACATAAAAGCGAATTGGCTTAGATCTTTCTCATAAAAAACTAATGGAATCAATCATGTCTGAGAACTGGCAAGAATTTACCGAAGGAAGCCTTGCTGCGATTTCAGAACATTTCACGCTATAACATCCAGTTTCGCGGATCCTTCCAAGGGTCCGCTTTTCCAACCACTTAGCCTCATCAGTTTCATTCAAAACATTTCACATCGTTTCAGATAGTGACTGCAGAAATGTGTACATCCTTGATTGCAGAATTGCTATATTCTGGACACTGTGTACAGAATGAGTTTTCAAAATGTCACTTTCAGACAGTTGGCTGAAATCGGCGCACGGCAAAGAGTGCGACAAACCCTACGAAAAAACAGACCGCGATGGCCTGAGTGTGCGTGTATCGGCCAAAGGCAAAATTGTCTTTCAGATGCGCTTTCGTTACCTTGGCAAAATGCAGCGCTGTGACATCGGCACCTATCCACTTATCTCTCTAAAGACTGCCCGGGAAGAATGCCTGAGGTATCGTGCTGCTTTAGAGAAGGGCGATGATCCACGGATAGTAAAAGCGGTTGAACGAATGGAGCGGCAAAACGCCGGCACAGTCACAGAACTGTTTGAGCAGTGGTATAAATCTGATGTCGAGGGGCATAACGCTCAGGCTGCAAAGCTGTGGAGTTCTATCGACAAGCACCTATTGCCAACACTCGGGCATCTACCGGCCCAACAGATAACATTGCACCACTGGCTGGGCGTGATCGAACCGCTGGCCAAAAAGACTCCTGCAATGTCGGCTCGTCTGCTTCGGCTGACCAAGCAAATGATGCGCTGGGCGGTGAAGCGTAACCTGCTGGAATCAAACCCGCTGAGTGACTTCACCAGTGTTGACCTCAACATTAAGCGCAGTGTTGGTGAGCGGATCTTAAGTGATGATGATCTGCGCCGCTTATATGAGTACATCGAGACCAATCAGCAGGCAGAGCCAAAGAACCTGGCCTTTATCCAGCTATGCCTTCTATATGGATGCCGGAACGGCGAGCTGCGTAAAGCCAAGGTGGCTGACTTCGATTTTAAAAACCGGATCTGGACCATTCCGGCAGAGAACCGGAAAACCAACAAAACCGGCAAGCCACTGCTGCGCCCAATCCCGCCAGAGTTTGACGACCTGATCAAGCAGCTGATTGCATTGGCGCCGGGCGAATACCTAATCCCAGTGCGAGACAAAGACGAGCCACTAACCAGCAGTGCATCTGTCAGTTTGCCATATAAGGTGATGAACTGGTTTCAGCGCCGGCAGAGTATCAGCATGGAGCATTGGTCAATGCATGACTTGCGCCGAACAGCGCGGACGCACTTTAGCGGCCTGACCGAACCCCACATTGCTGAGATTATGCTGGATCACAAACTGCCTGGTGTCTGGCAGGTTTACGATAAGCATGATTATCTGGAACAACAGATGCGGGCCTACCAGGCATGGCACAGAAAGCTGATGATCATCATTGGCAAGGCTGAAGCTGATAACGTGGTTGAGATGAAGCGGGGGTGATTTATGCGTAATTTAGGTCTATTGGATAAGTCACCACAGGTTGCCAGCGCGTTGATAACTATTAGTCTTTTCACCTCTGTCAGTTTCGATTACGCACTTTTTAAAGTCTTGGGAATTTCAATCTCGCAGATGCCATTCAAATTAGAAGATCATATTAAATCGTGCGTTGATGTTTTTGCTTTTGTTTTTTCAGTATTTATCATGATTCAAATCACTAATTTTTTGCCGTTAAAAGGAAGCCCAAAAGCTATGTTGGCAAGCCCGTCAGAGAAACTGAAAAGTTTTAGTTTCCTCCCGTACTTTCTGTTGGGTTTATTTGCGATTCCTCTATACGGAGCGCTTCAAGTGCCATTTGGTTCGCAGTCTGTGATGCTTTATGCAATGAGTGCTATGGGGTTATATTTTTTCTTAACTATGACTTTCTTTAGTCACTTATATAAGGTTGCTGGGGACAATGCTAAACATATAATTTTCCTGATTTTTGCCTTGATGGCTGTGCCAGCTGCTGGGTTTATAAAGGGCGTATTTATTAGGGATGGGGTTGGATCGAAGGTACATTTTAAGGATGACTCAACATCACAAGGTTATCTTTTAATAAAGGCTACAACAGATTACTTTGTAATGTGGGATACAACAAAATCAGAAGTGATTCTGAAAAAGAGGGACAGTGCAGATACTGTCAGGATAGTTAACTGAGCCGACCTTCCAGCCGGCGCGTCGATATCGAGTCACGGCATGCCGCGCTGTAATCGCTAGGCGGGATCGGCTTTCACGGTGCCGCCTCATATTTCCGTGAAAACTCACTGCGGTTTTGCAGTCCTGCAGTTGACTGTTTCGTGTGGGTGCGTGGCTAAGTTATGAGTTAAACCTTTGCCAAGGGTAACTACGCGCTGCCATACGGCCAACTCCGCGCTAAGTCTCATTCAGAGTAATGAACTGCCAGCATTGGTTACTGGATAACGCTTGCCACCATTACTCTGGATTTCAGGTCCAGATGGTACGTTCAGCTCATTGGCTTTGGTGTCTGCCTCTGCCGCATCAGCCCGAAGCGCTTAACTGTTGGGGCCATTTTGCGCGACGCGGTTAGTACAAACACCAAACCAATAAACTGAGAGAGCCACCCCGTTGACTATGCCTCGTAAACTTAATTCAACGGGATGGAGTATTAAACTGGCCCCGCAGCCACCGATTTGAAGTTCGTTATGCTTTCAGCCTGGGCAAACCCTAAAACGTACAACGTGTTTAAAGTTTCGGCTGCGGGGTGTCGTTTATTTTGCCTGTGTTTTTTCTAAGTTCAATATCAGATACAGTGCAAAATGCGCTTACATTGCAGACCGATCGGAGCGAACGGAATATCGTCGTCAAAATCAATCGGCGGTGCCATCGGGCCTCCGGGCATTTGGTTCTGAGCTGGCGTTGGTGCCGGGCGCTGGTTATAGCCGCCTTGTTGTGGAGCTGGCCGCGCCGGTGCTGGCCGGTTCTGGCCTGCTTGTGGTTGTGGTACGCCGTTGTTACTGACACCATCCAACATCTGCAGCTCGTTGGCGATAATCTCAGTGGTGTAACGCTCGACGCCTTGATTGTCCTGCCACTTGCGAGTGCGCAGACGGCCTTCGATATAAACCTTGCTGCCTTTCTTTAGGTACTCACCAGCGATTTCAGCCAGACGCTGGTAGATCACTACGCGATGCCATTCGGTTTGTTCCTTCTTCTCATTGGTCTGTTTGTCAGTCCAACTCTCTGAAGTGGCAATGGTGATATTGGCGATGGCGCCGCCGGTGCCGTTATAACGCACCTCCGGATCCGCGCCTAAATTGCCGATCAAAATGACTTTGTTGATGCCTCTGGCCATATCCTTACTCCCAATCCACTACGTCATAACAGCCGATCACAACCATCCAGCCATTCTTGATCCGCTGCCATAGCGTTGTGCAGTTCTCTGCGCGCGCTGGCTTGTTGTCTTTGCGTCGGGTTAAGTCCCAGTTTTTGATTTGTTGCGCTGTGTATCTCATGCTTCCCTCGTTAGTTTCAGTTGTTCATTGGTGACATTGGCTGACTCTCGCCAGTCGCCGGTTCTTGTGTGCAGGTATTCTGCGTAATGGCCCGGGCCTTTGCGGTAAACAAACCGGCCAATTTGCACTGTGCCGTAGTGTTCGCCGGTGTTGCCGTTATGGCCTATTGGATCAATGCGCTCCAGCTCCATCTTCCTGGGTAAACCTTGCCAGCAATCGACGTTAGTAGGCCCATCGAACCAGCATTTGCAGTCTGGGTATGTGCAGTGCTTATCCATCACTCAATCACCCACATCCAAACGCATCCGCAGTACCAGGCCACTGTCAGCAGCCAGCCAAAGTCACTATAGGTCCACGGATTGAGCAGGCTCAGGTCGATGCCGCGAAACAGAACCCACTTTGTGACGATAAGCAGAACGTGCAGCCCGGCACCGACGCCGAGCCACACCAGCCAGCGGAGCTGGCCGTATTGGGAGAATAGGGCAGTCATGCTGCCTCCTGTTCGCGTGTACAAAGTTCTGGTAAGTTCGCCCGCACCAATGCTTCTGCAAGTGGTGGTGATACTGAGTTTCCGCACCGGCCAACCTGCGATGCTTTTGACATAGGTTTGCCTGATGCGTCCCGGTCTATGATGTAGTCATCTGGGAAGCCTTGAGCTTTGAACAGCTCATGTGGCTGCAGCATGCGCATGCCGATGTCTACAATCACATGGTCAACGCCATTCACGGTGACTAGGCCAAAGCGGTCGCGGCCAGTGATTGTGTGCAATGGGTCTTTCAGTTCGCAGCCGTCTTGCTCGTTGCCGTAATACTTAAGCAAAAATGCCCGAACTTCTCCGACATGATTGCCACCGGCGGTAATCGTTGGCATCGGTTCAGTTACTGGCTGACCGTCTTGGCAGGTGCCGCGCAGCTTCACCAAGTGGCTGGTGATCAGAGCTTGTGTATTTGCTGTGCCAAGGCGTTTCTGCTTTCCGCCTGCAGTTATTGTGTGAACAGGTGAGTCCAGCTCATAGCCAACTGAGCCGGTCCTGAATTTCGTCATGAATGCAGCTACCAATTGAGACTTGCCGCCACCTCCTGCGGTAATTGTGGCGCTGGGCTCGTCGGCACCATGACCAATGGATTTGCCGAACTGCCGGGCAATGACCGGAGCAACTACTGCAAAATGACCGCCTTTCACCTGGGCACAGATGGTGCGCAGCGGTTCATCAGCTGCCATATTGCGCTGATTGCTAGCGTTGGCATGCTCAGTGATGAATGGGGTGAACCGGCCTTCGACAATAAACGGTTTATCTGACTCGATGACGTAACGCACCAGGCCTTTCGCGATCCGCTTCATGGTTGCGTCTGCCAGCGGTTTTTTGCGGCCGAAAATGCTCGGGCAAGGGATAGACCAGTCGATGCACTCAGCTGCTGTGCGGTACGGCTGCAACAGGCCAGATTTAACCTCTTTGCTATCCGGTTTGCCGTGCGTTGGCTTTGGCCACACAACCGGCCGACCGTCACACCGGGCAACCATAAACAGGCGCTTGCGGATAGTCGGCGCGCCATAGTCGCAGGCCCGCAGTTCGCGCCATTCAACTTTGTAGCCCAGCCCCTTAATCAGTGGTGCCGGATCTGTGATGCCTAACACTTCGCAGCACTCGGCCAGTGCCGGATGATCTGCAGCAATGCCGGTGCTCAGTATTGCTACGAATGCTTTGAAGGTTTCGCCTTTGCGGTCAGGGCAAGGGAAGTGATTGCCTTCCTCATCGGCAACCAGCGGTCCCCAAGTCTGATACTCTTCGACGTTTTCCAGCATTAGCGCTTTAGGCCGGACCTTTAACGCCCAGCGCACAGCAATCCAGCCAAGGCCGCGGATAAACTTACTGACCGGCTTCGAGCCTTTCGCTTTGCTGAAGTGAGTGCAGTCTGGTGACAGCCAGCACAGGTCAACTGGCCGACCAGCTGTTGCTTGCAGCGGATCCACATCAAACACTGATTCGCAGTAGTGCAGGGTGCCCGGGTGATTCGCTGTGTGCATGGCGATAGCATCCGGATCATGGTTGATTGCTATATCAACTGAGCGGCCGATAGCCATTTCAATACCAGTGGATGCGCCGCCACCGCCGGCAAAGTTATCAATGATTAAGCTGCGCATGGTTTGCTTTCCTCGCTTCTCATTTTGTCTGAGATCATCATCTTGATGTGCTGGCCGGTTTTGAATTTGGCGTCCGGCATAGTTAGCAATAGCCGGTTTGCCGATCCACAAAGCCGCTCGCGAAATTCTGGTGCAGCGCTGTAATGCAGATCTGCTAGTGCCTGGTCGACCATGTTGGTTACTTCAAAAGGCCATTTGTGGGCGATTTCTGGTGATGCCTGAATCACCGGCTCAGCTGGTTTTTCTGGTTCTGCGGCCGGCTGTTGCGCCAATACCTCACGGCCTTTGGCTATCAGCTCATCGCGCTGCACATGGCTCACCACTGGCGCGGTGCGGCCGAACGGATGCCAGATTAAAAACATGCTGCCTTTGTTGTTGCCGGCAGCTGGTTTGCCGGTTTGTGGATCCAAAAAGCTGATGCGGCCACCGACGATAAAGCGCACTTCCTGACAGGTTTTAATAGCCTCGGCATACCAGCCAACACTGGTATCTGCCATGACCAGCATCACGCAGCCGATGCCTCTTTCTTTCGATTCAATAGCTGCCTTTCTAACCCAAGGGCCAATGTCAGAGTACGGGGGATTGCACCAGGCATAGGTGTTGAAAAAACCTTTGTTTTCACCAATCCAATAACACATATGCAAGGCATCAACTTCCTCACAGATGTAGCGCTCACAAAGCGCATTCTCTGCACTGGCAGCAACATCGATGCTGAAATCAAACTCCGCGTCCAGAGCTGCGAACAGCTCCGGGGGAGTGCGGTAGGCGTCACGGTTCATGCTGCCACCTCGTCCAATAAAACAAAGTGCTCGTCGTTGAAAACCTCGTACAGCATCCAGTCATCGACTAATTCGACTTCCACATAGAGAGCAGTGTTTGGGTTTTCAACATCGATGAAGCAGTTATCCTGTGCCACTACGACACCAACCTGTGGCACGGCGCCGGTAGCTGATATGCCCGCATTCACCACCACTTGCCGGCCAATCAGGCCGGCAGCAGTGTGAAGTTCAACGGCCTCGTGGCCTGTTAAGGTTTTGCCGGTGATCATGCCGCCTCCCGCCGCTCTAACCGCACAGCCAGCTGCGGATAGTGTTGAAGGATGTCGTTCATGCGCACTGCGAATTCAAAAGCAATGTCGTAGTGGCGCACGAAACGGTTTTTCTGGTTTGGGCCTACCGGCAGTAGCCATGCCCCTTCAACTTCACAGAAGGGGATGATAGCCATGCCGACTTTGATCGGGCTTCTGAATCGCAGCGCCAGTTGGCGCCGCTCTTCTTTGCTCAGTTCGAACTCTGTTGGCGCCGGCTTTTTGTTCTGGTGCCAACCGGCTTTCGTGCTGCTCATGCGGCCTCCTGAGTCGGTGCATTTACATTGGCCAGGCGCTGCAGGTCAGCGACTGAATACTTCGGGGTCTTAAACTGAGGCAGGGCTTGCACCCGGCCTTCGTTCCGCCACCGCCACAGCGTGATGCTGGAAACGCCCAACATCTCCGCTGCCTTCTTTTGATTGAGGATGAGTGCTGACATGTCATGCTCTCCAGAACACTCGGCCGGCGTGGACAATGCCAATCAGGCCATCTTCTTTAGTGCGGATCCCATACTGCTGAGCGTCAGCCTGCTGAGCCTCAATCGCGGCCTGAGCTGCCAGCTCAAAGCTGGGCGCGTTCAGCTTCACTACCTTGTCGCTCATTGGCGCGTAGTAAACTTTGAGAGCTTGCGATTGCGGGGCCGCAGCTTGCTGGGCTGGTGCCGGCTCTTGATGCTGCGCCACCGGTGCAGCCTGTTGCTGAGCGGCTTGCTCGGCTGCTTTGCGGGCATTTTCTTCAGCCTGGCGCGCGCGATCTTCAGCTTCACGAACTCGCTGACCTGCAGCCTCCTGCGCTAATCGATTGCGCTCATTCTCCCGAGCCATTTGCTCACGCAATTGAGCTTCAGCCTGCTCTTGGCGCTGCACTTCAGATTGCAGCATGGCTTCTAGGCGCATGCTGTAATCGGCTTCTGGCGCGAACAGGAACACTTCGACATGCGCCCGGGTTAACGGCGCTTTCAGGCCGGCTCGGTATGAGCGGTTTTCCAACTCGGACAGGCGCAGCTTGATGGTGTTTTCAGCGCCTTTATCATCCAGTGCGCGAGACTTGATATCGTTTGCCACTTTGCCGGTGAGCTTGCCGGTTGAGGTGACGCTGCCAAGCAGTACCAGGTCATTGATGTTGGCTTTGCGGAATTCAGCAGACACATCCAGCGCATCCCACTCTTTGCCCAGCGCTTCGCCCAGCATGTTGCGGATGTTGTTCAGCGTTTCGGTTTCAAACACTGTGATCTGCGAACCCAGTTTTTCGACACCGCCTTTGCACATGGCGACCAGCTCTTTCATCTGAGCATCAAAATCTTTGATTGGCGCGCTCACTGACTCGATAGCAACCTTGCGGCGCTTGTCGAACTCAGTGGCGTTTTTGTTCAGCTCAATCTTCAGCTTTTTGGCATCAGCCAGCGTGTCGGCTGTGACCACAACGTCATACTTTTTCAGGGCTTCGGTCAGCGCCTCTTTGATTTCAACAAAGTTCACGCTGATCACTGCCGGCGTAGACTGCACGCACATCAGTTCAGTGGCTGGCACTGTGCTTTCTTCAATTTGAATGGCTTCAACTGCAGACATGGTGAGTCTCCTTATGCTTGTTGAGTGAATTGAGCGCGGCGAGCTTTGTAGCTTTTAACCAGCGCAATGTAGTCGTCTGAATTGGCGGCAAACTTGGCCTTCACCTGAGCTTGCCAGTCGGCAAAGTGCTCTACTTCAGAGCAGTCCATCAGCATGGCTTCATACTTCTGGGCTTCCGGTGACAGGGCTGGTTCGTCATCGATGATCAAGGCGTCATCGTCACCGGTAACCAGTTCTGCCACAGGCTCAACAGTTACAGGTTGATTGGCAGCTGAGCGTGCTTTCAGTGAGCTAGCTAAGCCGCTGGTGCGCTGTTGTGGCTGGGCTGCAGTAGCTGCAGATTCAGGCACTGGATTGATGTCGCGTGGTTCAGCATCGCGCTCATGCAGTTCTTCTACTGAGTAGATGCCCATGATGGCGCCCGGCGCGTACAAGCGGCCCCAGTTCTTCACTTGCAGATAAGCCATCTGTTGCTTCGGGTTCGTTTTCCACAGTGGGCTGTTTTTGGTTGTGATCTGGTCGATGCGGAGCCATTCAGTCCAAGCAATTTCCGCCTCACCTGACGGGATAGCGCCAGCGCGGCAGGACAGGCTGTTGCCATCACCTTTGTATTCGTAGTGAAAGCGGCCACGGATAGCGCCGGATGACATCAGGACCGCGTTTACCAGCTGAGCTTCATAACCCAGCGTGCCGTTGACCAAGTGAGTCTTTTGACCAACTGCGAATGGATCCATACCCCAGCGAGCGGCCTGCATGACGATTGCCAGACAATCCGATGGCTTGCCTTGGAGGTGCTTTGGTACGGTACTCACACCAGCTGCCATCACTTCTGCAAAATGCATCATGGCGTTCATAGCTGTTGGGTTGGTCAGAATACTAATGGTGTTCACTGCGCTTACTACGGTATCTGGCTGCGCTGCCAGCTGTGTTGCTGCATTCATGGTGCTTCTCCAGTAATTAAAAATCAGGCCCAGCGAGGGCGGTTCAGGGTGCGAACGTGCAGCCAGTCATCAGTCTGGCGGCATGCTGCGTATGCTTGTAAATCACGGCGATACAGGTCGTGGCCTTCCTGCTTCCAGTCAGCTGGCAGGCGAACAACGTCGACGCCATAGCGGCCGGCGCTGATTGAGCTGCTGACAATCAGGAATAGAAAATCAGGGATTTCGCCGAAGTGGTTGCGGTAGCCATCGGTGTACATTGCGTCCTGTACGTGGTACCGGAAATCAGACACGTGGCGGTCAAAGCGATCCAGTCCATCAACCTTTTTCACATCCACAATCACTGGCCCAAGCTCGGGAATGATTGGCATGCGGTCTGGGCGAATGCGGCACAGCTCATTGGTTTGCGCATCGTTCCAGTAGATGCTGGCTTCGTTGTGGCCTTGGGCCTCGAAAATCAGGCGGGCCACCGGGTGAGCCATCACGCTGTCTTTCATGATCTGCAGCTTGGCCGCATCTTCAGCGGTCAGCGGTGTCATGCCTTGCGCATAGGCTTGAGCCAGAAATTCAGACTCAGCTTCGCGGCCAGCAGTGGTGCGGCGATTGAATTCAGGCGCGACCTGAAACCGTTTTTCGAACTCAGTTGGTTCCAGCAGTGCGCAGTGCAGGGCGCTACCTAAATCCAGCGCTTGCAGTGCCAGGTAGTCGACCGGTGCTTTCTTGTGCCAGATGTAGGCGGATGGGTTCACAGCAATCAGATCTAAACCTGATTTGCTGACGCCTGGGCCTGAGTGGTATGCCTCGTTGCTCATGGCGTAATAGATGCCGGTGCCGGCAAATTCATCGCCATCAGCAGCTGCTACATCCACAACATCATCAGCAAAAATCAGCTCTTCTTCGTCAGCGAATGTCACTTCACCAAACAGATCGAGGGGTGGCGTCATGGTTATGCGCTCCGGCTTAACAGTTGAACGGCATGCTGAATAGAGCTGGCGCGATGCACGTTGCGCTTTTTCCAGCTATTGAGTTCAGCAATGGTGATGTCGTGTTGGTCTCGGAAATGCAGTGCATCAGCGGTCAACGCAGACACTTCAGCGTTGCGCTCTGGGTTGTGCTGCATCCGGCTTTCGGTCTGCTTATCTTCAATTGAATGCAGCAGGCCTTCGTAGTGGGCCAGCAGGGCCTGGCGCTCGAGGGTGAAAGTGAACTGAGTCATTGGGCACCGCCAGTCGTGACATAGACGCTGACTTTGTGCATGGACAGCACATTGTCTGCAGTCACGCGACGGATAGTGACGCTACTCATGTTGTGGTCGACGCGAAGTACCAGGCCATCACCCAGCGCGCCGGCGCGATTCATATAAGCGGCCTGAAACTCAGGTGATGGCAGGGCAGCGCATAAATGCTTCAGCAGTTCCGCAGCACGCACTTGCACGCGCTGTGACTGGCTAACTTTTTCGCCGGCCACTAATGCAGCCATGCGGAGATTTGCCAGCAGTTTCAGTTCTGGCACATGTTTGGTCCGTGTTGGGGTCTTGGTGTGCAACATTTATCGCTCCTTGGATGTGTTATCTAAGCGTTAAAACTCGCTATAATTAATTTCCAGATGTGGAAAATAAATCCGATAAAATCCAATATAATGGAAAATTCCAGTTATGCAATAAATATTTCCATATATGAGCAAAAATATTTCAAAACCTTGCAAATATTTCCATATGCGGTATAAATGTGTTGTTTATGTCCTGATTAGAGCAGTGTTTTTTTCAGCTTTAGAAAATAAATTCCTTTATAAGGAAAAAATCAAATTTCCATCGGGTGACTTCTTGTGCGCTGATGGTTAGGATATGAAAAGTTTCGAGGTGATTTTTTATTAATTGGGATTTAACAACAAATCGGGAGACACAATGGAAGTTAACTTTGCTCGACCTCGCCCAGATTCCGTGGCGACAACTCAGGCTAGCGGGACTGCTTCAAGCAGCTCTGTTGCGTCAGCTTTGCCAGTTTCGACAGCAGATAAGGTGACATTGTCGCAGGATGCTCTTTCTTTGCTCGATGCTGAGCGCAGCTCCACCATTCAAAGTGATTTAGGTGCTGGTACAACTGTAACGCCGCTTAGTACTGGCATTACACCGCCACCACCTCCACCAGAAGAGCCAGAGAAGGAAAACTGATGTATTGGGGTGCCTTGGAGTCATTTATCCTTGCTGTCGCTGAACATACTCTGTTTGCTTTTGCAGCAGTGTTGGTATTCAACTTAATAGCATTGAAAAAAGACTGGTCTGGTCGTATTTCGCTAGGGATTTTGTTGGCTATTGACCTTATTAGCATTAAGGTAACGCCGGTTTTTTACAAAATGATTGAAACTGGCAAAATATCTGATCTGGCGTGGTACCCGTTTTTTTCAGTCTTACACACTTCGGCAATAGCGATTCTGCTGGTTTGCCATAGCATGACAAGGCTTGAAATCAACAGAGTTGCTGTTTGCGTTATAGGCCTGATGGCATCTTTAACGGCAATGAATGTCGTTATGTTTTTCGATTTAGTATTTTTTGATGTGCTGCGGCCCGTGTATCAGTTTGGCGTGCCAGCATTGAAAATCTTATTTGTAGTTCTGCTTTTTCAAAGCTGCTTGCAAGTCAAAGGAGTGAGAATGTGACAAGTATATTTTTTGGAGTTTTGTCTCTGTCGTGCCTGGCGCTGTCCTGTGCTGCCTATTGGCACGCAAGAAAAGTAGTGAAACGCCAAGGGACTGAGCGTGAAAGCATGGCTAGAGCACACCGAATTGTCATGGACTTCGCGAATGCCTACAGGATGCCTGATGATTTGCGTAAAGTGACTGAGATCCGTCGCCTGCGTGAAGCAGTTCAACAGTATTCTACAGATGCTTGCGCATCGATGAATGATGGGGAAATTGTCCAGGTGGATGGAGCTGAAGTATTCAACTTCAACAAGGTGAAGCAAATCGTGAATGGGCGCTCTATCTGTTAGACAGATTTAAGCGCTCGAGCTTGGCTTGTCCTAGCCACTTCAATTCCGTATTGCTTGGCGAGTAGTGCCGCTACATCTGAAATAGTCGAAATTTCGTTTTTGAGTTCGATCCAGTTAAGCTCATCCAGATCAACCATCAATCGCCCGATGAAACCTGAAAAGCTGGCGCTATCAACCAGTACGCTGTTGCTCTGCATTTCATCAGCTATCAGCCGATCTGGTGTTACCCAATCAAAACCCGGTAAGAGCCGAATGCCCGCAGCGATATCATTTAGCATGGCTATGCCGATGTTGGCGTCTTCTGTGAAGAGCCGGCTTAATGTGGACCGTCCAACAGTTACGCCGTTATCTGCGCACAACTCACAGAACCTGGTTGGGTTCGTTTTAGCTTGCTCAAAAATCTGCTTGAGATTTTTGGCAAGATTCTTAATGACATCAGTCATGTTGCCGCTACCAGTTATTCGTATAAGGTCAATTATATGGGTGAAATTATCATTTATGCAACTAAGTAGGTTGCCAATTTGCCCAAAAAACAGACAGGCAAACAGTATATTTATCATTGAGTTGCTAGATAAGCATTAGATGTATGCATATAGGCATTATAATTGTGTGCAAATGTGGTATATAAACCAGAAAATAATTCTCAATATGGAAAAATATTGCTCTTAACTTGATAAATATTCCAAATGCGGCAATATTTAGCGAAATTCACAGTAAATTTTCGCTATTTGGCAGAGTCGAACATGTCCAACCCAGAAAAATCCAGAACCAATGTCTTCTCTGAAAATCTCAATGCGCTTTTTGAAAGGACCGGTTTTAGCGTCAAAAAATTGATAAAAGACCGACGCTATATCGACTACACCTATTTTCATAAAGTGCGCCGTGGTGGCAACCTTACGGTGACAAAAGCAGAAGCAATAGTGGAAATGCTGAAGCAGCAGGAGAGTTTTAGCTGGATTGAGTTGTGGATGTTCTTTGTGCCAGGTTACTTCGAGCGCCACAACCAAAAGACCGCGCCAGATGCTGAAGTGGCCACTATCAGATTTGTTTCCGACTTGCTGGATGATGCCGGATCAGTAGGCATTCTCAAGTCCACCCCTGAACAACGGGATGGCGTGATCCGCTTAGCTGAGATACTCCTGCGCAAAGCGGATCAGTAAGCAGCGTTTAATCGTTACAAATTCTGGCAGCGCCAGCTCCAGTGCACATCTTTCCATTCGAGTTGATGTAGTTGCCTGACTGTTTATCGTAGGTCCAGTAATTACCCTTCGAATCAATCCCACTCATGTCGCCATCGGCCTGAATGTTTGTATTCCACATCGAGCCAGTATTCGAATTTGTGCCCATGACGTTGGCGCCTCCGCCATACGTTGGTGTGGTGCTGTAACTATTGCCCGTTGTCGCGTCATAGGTATAAGACGGCGCTGTGTAAGTCGGCGCGGTATATGTTGGGACCGTGTAAGTGGGCGCCGTATATGTATAGGGGTCCGCATTAATCCCGCACGCCACAAATGCGATAGCTGCCAAGCCAATCTTTAACTTCATTCCATAACTCCTTGTCACTGATTTAGACACGAATATAGCAGAACAAAAAAACGGTACAACTGGCTATAAATCCAGCATTTTCCAGATAATAAAATTACACATTGTATATTTGCATATGTTGGAAATGGATCGTATTATTCCAGAGTTAATTTCTGAATCTGGAAAATTTGATATGCAACAAGACGCAATCTTATCGAAACTGAAAAAGCTCGCTGAAACGCGCGGGGCTCTGCGCACGTTCTGTTCCGATCACAAGCTGAGCTATTTAAAAGTCTGGAAGTTCACGAACGGCAAAGTAAAAAGTCTTCAGCACGATTTCGGCCTGGCTATCGCAGATGCTTTAAGGGCACACGAAAGCAACGGACAGAGCGAGAAGCCGAATGCCTGATCTGTTTGATTCCGCATCAGCACTCGAACAGCACACGCTGGAAGTCGCGCTGACTCACCGAAAGCCAACCCTGAAAGATACCGGGCACTGCCATTGGTGCGATGAACCGGCGCCGCCTGGCGCGCACTTTTGCGACTCGGACTGCAGGGATGATCACGCCAAGCATGAACGCATGTCTGCGCGAGTAGCGGGGTAACTGGATGTCTGGCTGGATCAAGCTGCACCGTTCAATTCAGGACAATGACCTATGGGTGGCTGAGCCATTCACATGGGCGCAGGCATGGATTGATCTGCTGATTAACGCCAACCACAAACCCGGCTCGTTCTGGGTTCGCCGTATTGAAGTAAAGCTGGATCGCGGTCAATTGGGCTGGTCAGAAATCACTATGGCTGACCGCTGGAAGTGGAGTCGGGGCAAAGTTCGGCGCTTTCTGGGAATGCTTGAAACGCGAGGCATGATAGTACAACAGACGAACAAGCTAACAAGCGTCATAACTATCTGTAATTACAACGAATATCAGGCTGATGAAGATTCTGAAAACAAGCCAACAGTACAACAGACGGAACAACAAGCAGGACATCAAACGGACAACAGACAGTACACAAACAAGAATGATAAGAATGATAAGAAGATCTCTTCTAACGAAGAGATTATTACGCCGACTGAAAAGAAACCTCGCTCGCCCAAACCAAAAGCGACCGCACTGGATTACTCCGGCTGGCCATCAATGCCATCAGATCAGGTGATGCAGGATTGGCTTGCACTACGCAAAAACATCAAAGCCTCGGTTAGCCAAACCGTCATCAACACATTCGGCCCTGAACTCACTCTGGCTGTGCAAAACGGCTTCACGGTGGATCAGTGCCTGAGCCAATGCATCACGCGCAACTGGCGCGGCTTCAAATTCGAGTGGATCCAAAACGCAGGAGTCAAACCTCATGGCAACAACAGTCACGGACATCACGGCAGCAATGCAGGCCAAAGCCAAGGCCATGAAAACCCAACAGCGCGGATCATGCGACTTGCACGGGAAGCAGAGCAGCAAATCTCCGGCGACCAAGGCCGAGTCATTGAAGCTGAGTTCAAACGAGTCTGATGTTATGACGGCTGTGACTGCGCGCCTCATCCCTGTGATTAGCCTGTACTACCCGGCGTTCGCTGCACGCTTTGGTGTTGACGAATCCAGCCTGGTATTCGTGACCAAGGAGTATACCGAGCGGCTGATGCATCACGGCATCAACGGCCATCAGTTCATGGCGGGCATTGCTGCACTCAAAGCCAAGGGTGCAACGGCTCAATACCACCCGAACCCTGAGCAGTTCGCTCAGCTGTGCCTGAGCGCTTCAGCGGTACAGGCGCCGGACTTTCACCAGGTACTGGCAGACGTTACCGCTGGCAAGCAGGCGATGCGCTTTGGTGAGCCCTATGAGTTCGCTCATCCACTGGCTCGCGTCATCTGCAACCGCAAAGGCGATTTGATTTACACGCTGACCAGCATCGAATTCGAAGATGCCATCCGAGCCGAATACGACCACTGGGTGAAGCGCCTGCAAGCCGGCGAGCAACTGCCAGAGCCACACCTGACCATCGGCCACGACCAACGGCCAGAGATGCCGGCCGAGCTGAGACTGGCGCCAACATCACCAATGGCACAGCGCGTCGAAGCCATGCGGGCTGAAGCAGCAGCGCGCAAGGGAAATGATCTTGGGTAGCAACTTAGCCCAGCTGCCAATGGAGCAGCGTCAGGCCATCGAGCAGGACAAGCGGCGATGGCAAGAGGCGAACCAGCTAACCAACACGAAGCGGCCGGATGAAATCAGAGCCTGGCTGATGAAGCAACTGGACGACGAATACCGCGAGGACATCCGGAGGCGACTGAACATTATCCGGCGCAACCGGATGGAAATGAAAAATAACGAGGTCAGCGCAAGCCACAGCAAGCGTACAGGGTGAAAGTGATACCGATGGTGCGGGTTGGTAGTTTGAAACGATTACAGAGCGATTTGGAGAGGGTGATGGATTTAAAAAAACAAAGTTTGATTGACCAGGCGATTGATGCTTTGGGTGGAAAGTGGCCGAGTGATGATTTGATGTCGATTCATCTGCACCAGGGAACACCCATGGTTGGCTATGTCGCTTCAAGATGGCTGCATGTAAAAGGGCTTCGCTTCATCTGCATTCGACCTGAATTCAAACTGCGCAAAGCCGAGCGGCAGAAAAAGCCGAGCTGGAAGGATGCGCCTGATTGGGCGCAGTGGTTGGCTCAGGATTGCTCTGGGCAATGGCGGTTTCATACAGCTAAGCCTCAGCTAATCCCTAGCTCGTTTATTGCCCCTGAATCATTTCACGCCGTAGCAGGCAGGTCTATTAGATCTACTTCAGGCGAAGTCATCGGCGACTGGCGCGACACGCTGGAGCAAAGGCCGACAAACTCTACATGCGTCGCTGATGGTCTGCGCGAAATCCGCGAGGCTTTTACTGATTGGGGTATTCACCTAGCTGGTGCTCAAGTGGCTCACAAAGGCACTACGCCAAACGGCATGCACAAGCTGGAAGTCACCATGGGTGGAAGCCACATCATTGATTTCTACGAGAAGTTTGAACCCAAACTAGCCGACCTGGTTGATTGGTACGACTACACCAACCAAAAAGCGCTGCGGTTGCCGCCTGTTGGTGTTGAGTGCCAATACGCACTCAACGGGTCGTCTATGTTTTGGGGTTGTGAGGTCATTAGTCATCACAATATTGTAATCCGGTGCCCGCACTTAGTTGGAGATGACGGCATGGGGCTGCAAGTTGTTAAGTATGGCAGCATTGAATTCCGCCCACTCGACTGGGACCGCAACCAGCAGCCAAAACCCGACCCATCACCAGAACTGAGTTTTCACCTATCCAACGCATTCAACGAACTGCAGGCCGGCGCTCGGCTGCTGCCTGAAAATGATGCGCGCAAGCAGGTTCTGGTCAGTCTGGCCAGTGGCGTTGGTGCTGTGCGGGAGGGTTTGTGATGGACCCAAGGATATTCACCTCTAGACCTGTGAACAAAACTGCTGTGCTAGTGGTTTCACAAGCTGGATGTGAGCGCGAAGATTCACCGCAAGCTGAACTTCAAGCGCTTCGCCTTGCCGCCAAAGACTTATTCGAAAAGCTCAATGCCATCAAGGATAAAACTCCTGAACGCAAGGAAATGGCGCTCAGATACCACAAAATCCTTGAGCGTGTCAGTGAGCTAAAGAAGTCCATTGGCGTTGGTTATCGGGGCAGCAAAGATGTGTCTGGCCATTTCATTGATATCTGCCGAAGCGAATTAACCAAATATCAGTTCGACCGGATTATGAAGCAGGCCATTGAGGCTGCTCACGGCAAGCAAGGCGGTGAAGTATGAGCAAACGCTTTGGTCGCAATCAAAAACGAAAACTGATGCAGCAGCTGGCAGCTCAACAACACGATGCGCGCCGGTTTGAGAACGCTTACCGGATGAGCGACGGCCTGCTGTCTCATATGAGTTCAGAGCTGGACAATGCGCGCAATGCGCTGCGGATGATTTACAGCGAAATTGGAAAGAACCTCAATCCGCATCATCCACTGCTGCCAAACGATTTGCGCCGGCAACTCAGTGTTGCAGCTGCTGATATCCGGTTTGTTCGTGTTGCCAATGGCCACATGAACTTCAAGGTGGTTGAAGTCCTGAGAAAGCGGCTTGTCACTGACGAGTTTCGGAACCTGATTGCTGCCCGGATAGATCATGGAGATAACCATGTTGGCTATGCGATAGATGTTAAATCACTGCAGGTTGAGTCGTTCAGGGTTGAGTTCATCAACGATCTGTCCAGGGAAATATCGGTGAAGCTGGTAACGGCGCTGGGTCAAAAAGGCGGTGCAGCATGACGATCATCTGGTGGATTGCCGGCGCTCTAGGCAGCTTGGCGCTGCTCTTGACTCTGGCGTTGGTCGTGATGACTCACATTGTGAGCAGGATGGCTGATGGTGAGGTGCAGGAATGAGACTGACGCTGATTATCATGGGGCTGCATCGTCGGCGCCACATTGAATGGTTTAAGGCTGACCTATTTACTGTGCGATCAAGGTTTTACCGGCCCATTTCTGGCGCCGAACTGCGCCACGCAACCATGTTGGAGTTTTGATGATGATTGCACTCACGTTACCACTGCCACCAAGCATGAACAGCTACTGGCGCAGCGCGACGACAAAGGTCAAGCGGCCGACTCAATTCGGTCGCCTGATGAAAACTGCCAAGTCACCAATCACGGTTTATATCAGCGACAAAGGCCAGCAGTTCCGCACGGATGTCATTGCTGCAGTTCTGCAGGCCAGAGCAAACAAGAAACTAACCGGCCGGCTGCAGGTGGACTTGGTTATCCATCCGGCTGACAGGCGAGTGCAGGACATCGATAACCGCATCAAAGCAACGCTGGACGCACTGACGCACGCTGGCGTCTACGCCGATGACTCGCAGATTGACCGGCTGATAGTTTGCCGCGGCGAAATCATCAAAGGTGGACAGTGCCAGGTATTAATCACAGAGCTGCAGGGGTAACGCATGGTAGCAACAGTCGAACGTCTATACACACGCCAGGTGCCAAAGAGCATCACCGGCAGCGAGCTGATGTTTAAGAAGTCGGCCAATCCGATGACCGGCGAAGATGTGCTGGGTTTGCTCGGGCAGGTTCAGCACCGGGAACCGATCGGAGCTTTGGTCCTCGACGCGCAGATAGCGCAGCACGCCGCTGCTCGGGCGAAGTTGGTTGGTGCATTGCAGGCAACGCTGGCAGCGATGGGCAAGGGCGATGATTTGGCCTATGCGATGGCTGAAGCTGCAGTGAGCGAAGTGGTTGATACGCATATCTGCGGCAAGTGTCACGGCACTGGTCAGGTGTTCAGCCGCAAGTTTAACCAGGTGAACGAGTGCAACAAGTGCGCCGGCGTCGGGCGGATCATCCCGAGTGAAGTCGTGTTGCTGCGGTCTATCAATCTGCACCTGGCTGAGCCGTTAACCAAAGCGGAGTGGGGCCGCAAGCACTACGACGATTTTATGGATGCAGTTGACACCCTGCATAGACATGCAAGCAATGCTGGCCGTTGCGCTCGTATGTTGTTGGATGGGATGGGAGAATAAAAATGGCTATGCTCGATATATTCCCTGGCGCTCGTTTCAGCACTAAAAACTGCGGCCATGTAGAGGTTGTTGAGGTCATAAATCATCAGTGTGTTTCGATCCAGTTTGTCGAAACCGGTTGGGTTACAAGCGTAACAGCAAAGCTTTTGCGGCTGGGAGCGCTGAAGGATCTGATGAAGAAATCTGTACTCGGAGTCGGATTTATAGGCGATGGTCGACACAGAGCTGTAATCGGCAAATCAAGAACGCTTGCATATGCCAAGTGGAGTAGCATGCTCACTCGGTGCTATAGCGAAAAGTACCAAGATAAATTTCCCGCTTACAAAGGGTGCCTGGTGGATCCTGAGTGGCATAACTTCCAGAATTTTGCTGAATGGTTTGAACTGAATTACCCAAATAAAGCGGGAAGTTTTGATCTCGACAAAGACAGTAAGCTTGTTGGCAATAGAGTTTACAGTCCCGACACTTGCACATTTATCAGGAAATCAGAAAACGTAGCGCTAGCTAACAAGAAAAAGTCAAAGGCATGCAAACTGATTAACCCAGACGGTGCTGTTGTTGAGCGTAAAAGTGTGTCTGATTTTGTCGTGGAGTTTAATCTCAATAATGGTGGTATTTGGCGTATACAAAAAGTGCGCGGAGCAAAACACAAGGGGTGGTCAGGTATCCACGATTGAACTAATTCACAATTCTGCTACACCTAAAGCCTGACCCATCACCGGAGCAAGGAATGCTCTTCGAAAACATCCCGCGCGGTAGTCTGGCCGCAACACTCACAGCAGCTGACATGCTAAGCCGGCTAGAATCATGCCCCAACAAAACTACTGAACTGCGTCATGCAGTGGCCGTGGTCAGTCAGCGCATGCTGGATCCGTGTCGGTATGTCGGGCGGGCGGAGTTGGAAAGGTGTTTGGGGATGGTCGAGCAGCTTTACTGATGATCTTCGCTAAATTCCCCCATCAAGCCTATTGATCTTGAAAAAAGTAGGCTTATTATTTCCACATCATCGGACTTTCCTGCCCGATGTGAAAATAACCCCGGCAATCGCTGGGGTTTTTGCTTTTTAACGCCCTGTTTTCTACACCCAGAACTTCTTCACCCCGGTCTGTTTACTCAGCCGGGGTTTTTTCATTCTGGGCCGGTGGTGAGTCGCACCATGCGATTGGCCAGCCGGAATCGAGGACAAGGAACACAGAATTCAAATGACTGCAGTAAGCGCCGAGCATGAGCGTTTGCTTGCAGTAAGCAACAAAGCCGGAACCCAGAAAATCTTCGCCAGGGCAGAACGCGCTGATGCCTTCGATTTTCACCCGGACAACCGCTGAGCCAACAGAGCTGACATCAACGAATCCGCCAAAGTGCGTGGGCCTGAAGTCATCGCGCAGCCTGACATCAACTGTCTGGCCGCAAGCGAGGCTGTGCCCTGCAACTACGTGCGGTGCGAGCGTGACAACGCCACGGTTGAATCTGCGTCTGATGGCTGGCATGTGATCAACTAATGACTGTATATAAATACAGTATAACAGGGTGGGCTTGAAATGGGCTTATACATCGGCACCAAATTAATCAAAGCGCAGGCTATGACACGTTTGGCATATAACCAGCTGCGTGGCTGGGATTTGCCGGCAGACGAAAACGGCGATGACAAAGGCTATCTGGTTGAATACGTCGATGGCGGTAAACCGAACCATCCAGATTTTGCCGGCTACATCAGCTGGTCGCCAATAGATGTTTTCGAACGGGCATATCAGCCGACCTCCGGCATGGACTTTGGGCTAGCGCTGAATGCTGTAAAAGCTGGAAAGTACGTTTCTCGCTCTGGCTGGAAAGATTCCGGTCAATACATCTTTGGCATCGGCATGCCTGGCAGTGGTGATTACTGGACCTACACCAATGGCAAGAATGATAACTGCAAATTGGTGCCGTTCTTGGCAATCAGAACTGTTCAGAATTCAACTGTCCCTTGGCTCGCCAGCCAAACCGACTTGCTTGCCACTGACTGGTACATCGTAGAGTAACCATGTCCACCCAGACCAAACTCGCATCCCGCGGCATCATCGGTGCCGTGGCGCTTTCTGCTGCCCTGCTGGTCATGCCGTGGGAAGGGAAAGAGAACGAAGTTTATCTGGATCCGGCAAACATCTTAACCAGCTGCTACGGCCACACCGACCCCGAGTTGAAGCCCGGCATGAAGTTCACCGACGAACAGTGTCTGGATCAGCTCGCAGCTGACCTGAGCAAACATAACCGGCAAATGCTGGCTGTGGTGCAAGTGCCGCTCTCCGAAGGTGAGCATGCGGCTTACCTGTCCTTTGTCTATAACGCCGGCGCTGGCCGGTGGCAGAAATCCACGATGCTGCAGCTGCTCAATCAGGGCAAGCGCAAAGAGGCGTGCCACCAGTTAATGCGCTGGGTTTACATCAAAGGGCAATTCTCACAAGGGCTTCACAACCGCAGACGCGCCGAAGCCAAACTTTGCATGAGGGATTTGTAATGCGTTCATACTTTAAGTCCGGCCTGCTGGCCGCAATCTGTTTATCCGTTCTGGCCCTTGGTGGCTTTGCTGCACATCAGTCGATTGAGCTGACACAAGCTCAGGCTGCGATTGAAGCCAAAGACATCACCATCAAAACCCAATCCGACTCGCTGACCGAACTGGCAGCAACCGTCGATACGCTGTCCGGTCAGGTCGATGACCTGGTAACGCAGGCCGAACTGGTGGCCGCTCTCAATGCAGAGCACGAGCAAAACAAACAGGTGATTGCCGACACAGGCAACGACTGGCTGAACAACTCCAACAAACTGCAGGTATCCGAACATGAAACCACGCGAACTTGGGCTGCTATGCCTTTGCCTGATGATGCTCGCCGGATGCTCATCGACGCCAGCACCAGTGGTCAAAACAGTCACAGTAAGCAAACCAGTATTCGTCCTGCCACCTTCAAACATGATGGCTACTGGTTGCCCGCTACGGCCATTTAACGGCACCACAAATCTGGACCATCACCGGTACACCCTTCAGCTCATCACGGACATCAAACTATGCAATCTGGAATCCGAGCGGTATCGCAAGTGGCGGAGCACTCAGGTATGCATGAAGGAACCAGGCTTATGTCTGAAAAAGTAACAGCCAGTGGCTCTTACATTACAGCTGGGGCAACTACCGGCGTCGGCCTGCTCAGTCTGTCTGAGTGGGCTGTCGTAATCGGCATTCTGGCCACAATTGCGACTTTCGCTTTGAACTACGTGGTGCAGGTCCGGAAGTTGAAAATGGATGAGCGTGAGCACGAAGCTCGGATGAAGCAGTACGAGACTGAGGCTGACTGATGACAGGTGCAGTAACTGCCTTTGGTGAAGATGGAAATCTCACAGCCAAAGAGGCTTTGTTTGTTCATCACTACGTGACCAACGGTTACAACGCCGCAGCCGCAGCCAGATCTGCAGGCTTTGCTGAATCATCCGCCAATACACAAGGCGCGAAGCTAGTCGCTAAGCCCAGAGTTAAAGCGGCCATCGATGCACTGATAGCGCCAACACTCAAAAAACTGAATGTCACCAAAGACCGGATCATCGAAGAGCTGGCCCTGATTGCATTCTCTGATATCGGCGAGGCATTCAATGCCAACGGTGATTTGCTGCCAATCCACGACATGCCAGAAAGCATCCGCCGGGCGTTATCCGGTATCGATGTCGACATGCTGTTTGAAGGTCGCGGCGAAGATAAAGAACACGTTGGCTTCACCAAAAAAATCCGCACCTGGGAAAAGACAAAAGCCATCGAGCTGCTCGGCAAACATCTGAAGATGTGGACCGACAAGATTGAGATTAACGAGCGGCCAAAAGTCGTAGTCCGGGACTTCACCGGCGGAAATAAGGACTGATGCAGTGTGTCAGAGCAAACTGAAATTCGGTTTGAGATCCGCGCGCAAGGTGCGGTTCTCGCTGAATACATGCGCTGCAGGACTCGCGTTACTTGCATCATGGGCCCGCTCGGCTCTGGCAAGACATACGGAAGTTGTATGCGGGTCTTTAACCAGATCTGTGAACAGAAGCCCAACAGAAACGGGATCCGTAAAAGCCGCTGGATAGCGGTACGAAATACATATTCCGATCTTGAATCGACCACGATGAAAGATTGGAAGGACTTATACCACAGCGATGACATGCCGGCGCTTGGCCG
>Ga0208115_1000035_pt1 | contig 51957 bp, 46 predicted proteins | sample LakWasMeta4_LOW4_2_FD_183856 | JGI IMG/M metagenome (GOLD analysis project Ga0208115, IMG submission 183856) | Freshwater sediment methanotrophic microbial communities from Lake Washington under simulated oxygen tension - Sediment Metagenome... | ecosystem: Environmental > Aquatic > Freshwater >...
TATAATTTTACCTTTTTCCAGAGCACGGCTATAAAAAACAAAAAACTGACCGGCCACTAAAAGACCAGGTCTTTCCGTTTCAAAATCAACCAGTACTGTTTGGTTATTTTTAAAATAGATACGACATGGGATTTTCTCTGCCCCCGAAGACATCTTAACATAAACCGACATAGGCAAAGTCATATCGAGGTTAGCAGCAGGAATAAAGCGGCTCAAAAGTGCATGTGAATATTTCAAGCGATCAGGATAATCAATAAATATATTTCCCTTGAAAGGAATAATTGAAATGACTTCTTTGTTGGGATCGATCGGCGTCTCCTGCTTGCTCGGCAGATTTTTTTGACCAATATGGAAACGATGAATACCGATATGTTCGCAAATAGAACTCTCGGATCTATAATCATAGATCGTCCCGGCACGCCGTAGATCGATAGGAGAGCGTGACTCCACTAAATTGATCATTCGGGGATCGCGCATAATATGGTGGATCGTGGTCTTCGGTCGCGTTAAATACTCGACCTTAATCAACTCTCCAATCTTTTCCACTTCTTTTTTTCTGATCTCGGAAAGTGGAAGCATTAAATGACCCAAGTGATTCTGGTCCAGCCGGGCAAGCATATAAGACTGATCATGTTCTAAATCATTGGCCACCAACAACTCGAAAGATCCGGTCTTTTGATTTTTTAAAACTTTAGCATAATGGCCAGTGGCGATTAAATCGGTATTAAATTTTTTAGCCTTTTCCAGTAGAACTTCCATCAAAACTAAATTTAAAAAAACCAAAGGCTCGAAGGTGTTCCCGCTCAAAATTCTTCCGACCATTGGATCGAGCACAGTATCAGCAAAAATTTCACAAGCGTTTACCGCGTAAAATGGGATATCCATGTAAGTGCATATCGCTTTTAATTTATTTAAATCGCGGACAACCACATCGGCAAAAGGCCCGGTATCTTCCTCTGGTTCAAATAACTGCAGCCCAATTCCAATGCAGCGATAGCCTTGTTTCTTTAAAAGATAGGCCGCAACTGTGGATTCTATCCCCCCAGTCATTGCAATTAAAACTGTCCGATTAGATGCTTTTTCATTCATTAAACTATTATATCGCCGAAAAAATATTTGGAAGAATTTTTTTAAGGGGTGGAAAATAGGGATACCCACCTCCTTTGATCGGATATTGTTTCTCTTAAGAATAGTCTCATCATGGTCGATACAGGAATGATGACAAAAGTGAACTTCGAAGAAACCTTCGAAATCTATTTATTTACCAACAACGGGCCTGAGGATAATTACTCTAAGCTCAATGAATTTTTGTCTTTTTTAAAATTCAATAAGATCAATCTTCCTTATAAATTTTCTTATGTCGGCCGCGGCGACGGCCTGATCCCGGATATGACCTTAAATGAAAATATCTTAATGGATTTTAGTCCGGACTCCTTAACCGCCGCGCGCGAGTTCCAGTTTCAGGAATTTTTAAAAGAACAGCCCAACCGCGACCTAGAAAAGCTCTACCAAAAAGTTGCTTTTCCGCACGAATTGCCTGCCCACTCAGATGCGCAGATGAGAAGACTGGCCTCCCTGATAAAGTCTCTTATTTTCGAAGGCCAATTCATTTTCCTGGAAGAACCAGAAAAAGAGCTGGATGAAGAAAGCATCGCTTTATTTATCAGTGCGATGAAAGATCATATCGCCCGTCACAAACAGAACGTTTTCATCTTTTCGGGCAATCTCAATCTTTGGCTGCCCCATGTGCACAAACACGTTAAAAGAGAAAAGGATTTTAGCTTTAGCACCGAAAAAATCACCGGAAACTGGCTTTGGAAACAACAGCGCGATGATTTTTACGCTCGTCCCAATGGCCAACCCAAAAATGTTGATCTGCACTTTAAACTTCCCAGTAAATCTATTGATAAAAAGTCAGCGGCTTAGTTTAGTAATTGACAAAATAGCTCCTCCATCTAGATAATGTCATTTACAACTATGACAAAAACAAAAATGCCTCTAAATTTCATTGATGTCTTCTCTGGTGCTGGCGGTCTCTCTTGCGGCCTGGAGCTAGCGGGTATGCGTTGCCTATTGGGCATCGACATGGATAAAAACGCCATTGAAACCTTCAAGGCCAATCACCATTATGCCAATACCTATTGTGGTTCGGTGAGTGAGCTTTCAGAAAAAAAGTTAAAAGAACTCATCAATCAGCAAACGGTTCATGCGGTTGTAGGTGGACCACCCTGTCAGGGCTTTTCGACCGTAGGGATCGGAGATCCTAACGATCTTAGAAATTCATTATTTAAAGAATTTATCCGCTTGGTGAAAATCACAAATCCCTACTACGTCATTATTGAAAATGTAACCGGACTTATCGCCAAGAAAAATGAAAAGACGCTCAAGTCCATTTTTAAATTATTTGCTAAAATGGGCTATACACTCGATGTTCAAGTCATGTCGGCCGAAAATTACGGCGTCCCTGAGCGCAGAAGAAGAACAATCATTATTGGTTCAAGAATTAATGACAGTATTGCTTTTCCAATACCTGACACCAAAAATATCATGACTGTGGGCCATGCCCTGAAAAATCTAAAAGCACCCGATGGTAAAATTTATAACCACGATGTAGATCTGGCGGGCATAAAATCCAAAACAGACCGTGATAGAATCGCCTGTGTGCCAGAAGGCCGCGGTATTCGTTACGAGCATGATGAACAGGCCTATCTTCCCAAAAAATTAAAACTGGGGGTCGACTGGAAAAATCTTCGTGAAAACCGTTTTCGACAAACAAAATACCAAAGACTGGATAGAAAAAAACCAGGCCCAACCATAATGACTCATAGACATAATTATTTTCACCCAACGGAAAATCGTTATCTCACTCAGCGCGAGGCAGCGGCCATTCAGAGTTTTCCCAGTGATTTCAAATTTAGCGGTCCCCTTTCTGCTCAATGGAGACAGATTGGAAACGCAGTTCCACCGAAATTAGGACTTGCCTTAGGCACAGCGATTCTGGCCATGTATGCTCAAAAATCCCGTGCTAAAACCAAGGCAAAAAGCTCTACAAAATCTGACGAATTAGTGACCACGATTAGAAAGCGTGCTTTCGTTTATTCAAAAGAAATATCAAAAGAAGTATAAGAAGAATTACAAGAAACACAAATATTTTTAGTGAACCGATTGAGCATGGTGAAGTTTATAAAAATAATTTCCCTGTGATAGCAATTCATTTAATGGACCCTCTTCCACCAATTCACCCTGATTAAAGACAAAGACCCGATCGCACTGCTTAAGTGTTTCCAGTCTGTGAGCAATAATCAAACATGTCCGATTCGTCATCATGCTCATAACAGCTTGATGAATAATTTCCTCATAAAAAGGATCTATATTGGCCGTTGCTTCATCCAGGATCAAAATGGAAGGATTTTTAAGTAGCACCCGGGTTAAACTCACCAATTGTCTTTGACCCACGCTTAAATTACTTCCGCCTTCCAACAGCTCCATATCGAGGTTAAAACCTTCTTTGGAGAGCGCCTTAACCAGGCCTGTTGTTTTTGCAGCATCATATAAATGCTGATCGCTCAACAAATCATTATTGGATAAATTTTCACGCAAACTTCCTTTAAAAATAATCGCGTCCTGGGCCACAAAACCGATTTGATCGCGCAGTCCATGTCGCTCAAAATTCCTGATAGGAATATCGTCTATCTTAATCTCGCCTTTTTGGAATTCATAAAGACGCGATAGAAGTGAGACAGTGGAACTTTTGCCACAGCCGGTTTTTCCCACCAGTCCGATTTTCTCTCCGGCCTTAACATGAAAATTAAGATTTTTTAAAACCCAATCGCCATCAAGATATTTCATGGAAACATTTTCAAACTTAATATCGCCATCCAATCGCTCCAGCGACATATGGCCATTGTTCATCAAAACTTTTTCTTCATCGTCTTCATTTAAAAAACTCATTACCCGTTCAGTGCTGGTAAAGGCCTGTTGAACGACATGAATTTCCCGGGAGAGAAGCATCATCGGACTAAAAAAACGTTCATAATAACGAATGAAAGAAACAAAAAGTCCGACACTAAGAGCTCCACTCAAGACCTCCAATCCTCCGTACCAAACCAGCCCAATCAAAGGAATTGTGGCAAACAATGAAACGAGAGGCATGCTCCAGGCAAAAAGAAAATTCCCCCGCAATTGAGCATATAAATAATCATCAACGGTTTGATTAAATTTGTTCATCGACCATTTTTCAAGTCCAAAACTTCTGATGACATCAATACCGTTGAGATACTCCGAAAGTTTGGCGTTGATCGCAGATGAAAATTTAGAGACGCGACGATTGGAATTTCTTAAAAAATCTTTGGTCTTAATCATCAGAAAAACGGATGGAAGAATGGCCGCTGTCATTAAAAGCCCAAGCTTAAAATCGGAGATGATCATCGCCGCCACCGCCAAAACAGTCATCATACTGGCCGAGACCAAATTGCCTAAACTCGAGGTGAAAAATTCTTCGATTCCTTCCACGTCATGGGTGACTCTGGTGACGATTCTCCCCTGAGGCTGACGATCATAATATTGCAACGGCAGCTCTTGAAGTTTTCGAAAGAGGTGCTGTCTTACAATAAAAATAACTTTTGAAGCAGAGTCTGCTAAAAACCTGCGGCCAATCCAGATAAAATAGATGCTTCCAATTTCCAGCAAAACAATACTGGCGGCATAGAGAATCGATTTCTTCATGTCTTTGGCGATCAGCCCTTTTTCCAGTAAATCCCCCATCAATTTGGAAGAATAAATAGCAAGGATTGAACTAATAAAAATCAGCGACAAGGCACCGCTAATTTGCCAGCGATAAGGTTTGGCGTAACGGAGCAGAACCTTCAGGGAATTCAAATCCCCCAGCCCCTTATTGCCATGCAAACGAGACTCATCCTGATCATCGGCCATGAGGTATGAGTTTTTTGTTTGTTCACTGTGAAGGCCAACAGGAGTTAAATCTTTTCTGACTCCAATATTTCGGATTTCACTAAATTTAAATTTTTTCAATTGTAATTATCCATCAATGGTTTTAACTCAAAGGTCTGGTCACAATACTTTAAGGTCGATTTTCGGTGGGCAACCCACACCAACGTTACATCCTTCAAATGAAGATCTAAATTTTTTAAAATTTTCTCTTCGGTGATAGTGTCGACCGCACTCAAACAATCATCCAAAAATAAAAGTTTTGGTTTTTTGGCCAGCGCACGCGCCAGAGTTAATCTTTGTTTTTGTCCGCCCGAGAGATTAATTCCCCATTCCCCCAGCTGAGTGTCCAGCCCATTGGGAAAATTTTGAATATCTTCTTTTAATCCGGCCAAATCCAAAAAATTCCAAATTTCCTCGTCACTTAAATCGGAATCAATCGCTACGTTGGTGCGAATGGAATCGGCAAAAAGAAACGGCTTTTGTGAAACGTGACCGATATAAGAGCGAAGATCCTGATGAGCATAAGCTGAAAAAGGCAGTCCATAAAAATTGACACTGCCGGAACTAATTTCTCTCTCCAACCCAGTGAGAATCGAGAGCAAGGTGCTTTTGCCGGCACCAATTGGCCCAGTGATTCCCAAGCGCTCGCCTTTTTTCAATTTGAAATTCAAATGAGCAAAAAGAGGTGCGGAGTGATCAAAGGAATAGCTCAAGTTTTTTACTTCCAGCACATCACGGGAAGAATCAGAATCGTCAATAGCAACTCCATCCTGCAACAAAGTAGAATCTTTCTCATTAAGATAAATTTCGGCCAGGCGCTCGAGGGCGGTGAAGCCTTTTTTCCATTCCGAGACGATAAATCCCAGCGACATCAACGGGTCATGCAAAAGAAAAATTAATCCCTGCATTGAAATAAATTCCCCCACAGACATTTTTCCATTAAAAGTAAACGTAATCCCTAAAACAAAAAGCACGATATAAGAAACAATGGAAGCTACGCCCATCACCGGAATATAAAGCAATGAGAGATTGATCCCTTTTAATTTTTGAGCGCGATGGCCCTCAGCAATTTTCATCAGACGGCGCTCCCAAAATGGGCCGGTCTGGGTAAGACGCTGCAGCTTAATGGTCGCCACCGCTTGAGAAGACAAATCGTTAAAACTGGAAAGGGTATCCTGAATCAGCCTGTACTGCTCAACTTCTTTCTTGGAAAGTTTACGTACGAAAATCGGTACAAAAAGCAAAACGACAAAGGATAGCAATGCCATTGGTAAATGGATCGCGGCCATGGTGAAAAAACAAAAAAGGCCCAAAAAGAAAACGTCGGTGATGGCGACCAGGGTGAAACCAAATACAAAACGTGCACTGTTGGTATCAGAAGCCGAAGCATTCATTAAAACGCCTTTAGTAAAACGCCGATCTAAATCTTTCTTTTTAAAATAGCGAACATTATCCCAAACTTCTCTTCTTAACATTCCACAAGCATAATGAGTCTGGCGCCCCAGAGTGATCCGCCACATGAAACGAAAGATGTTAATCAGAATGCGGGAGACGGCGAGAACCAAAAAGAGCCGGATAAAGGTCTGATGGTCACTCTCTGCAGTGAGAATCGCCGGGATCGGCTTTTTGGTCATGAAGTCGATGATCCAACCAATATTTTTAGGGGCCAGAACCTGCATTAGGTTGGTTAAAAGAACAGAAAAGGCCCCTAAGGAATAGATAAACCAGCGATCGCGGAGATAATTTTTCCAAATAAATTTAGCGTGATTTTGAAACTTCATGTTTCTAAACTCTTGGTTGTCATTACTAAGTTAGAGACTACGGTTAACTGATTTCGTTAATGATCCATTCTTCAAATTCATGAAGATAATCTTCGATCATCGGCAATTCTGCACTTACCCGCGAGATTGCACCCCGAAAAGCTTCCTTAGTATAGGAAATATTCTCTAAAGAGGCCATGAGTAGTTCTATCATTTCTGGATGAAGAGAGTCTGAAAAAATCTGCGCCTTTTGAACGATGGCCTTATGCACATCAAGATGAACATCGATCGTTCCCCAAGTGAAACGCTCGGCCATTTGATGGTTAAATTTGGGAGCTTCCCCAAAGCGCCAGTTCCAGTCACTCATTTTTTGAAAATGGGTATTGAGTTCCGGAAGGCTTAATAAATATTGATGGTCTAAAACTTCGATCGGGCAAACATTGTCATAATACTTAAAAAACTCCTGGATAATCCTTGCAGACAATAGTTCATGGGTAATATCAGGATTGAACTCTACTAAATTGGCCACTCGCGCCCGGACAGAAGTTATGCCTTTGGATTCCAATTTTTTTTTATTGGGATTTAAGTATTGCCCCAACTTAGTCATATCGGCATTAATCAAAAGGGTGCCATGGTGAAAGGAGCGGTCTTTGGTTTCCTTAAAGGCACTGCCGGAAATTTTCTTTTCCCCCTCGGCGGTATGAACGATGATATCGTTTCGCCCGGAGGCAGAGCTATCGAGACCAAAGGAATTAATAGCATTGGTGATGATCGTATTATTGGCGGTCTTATCAAAACTTGATTTGCCCGACAAAAAGGTAAAATTGGTATTACCTAAATCGTGAAAGACTGCTCCTCCGCCGCTTTGTCTTCTGGCCAGAGTAATTTTATCTTCTTCCATTTTTTGGGTATTACACTCAGTCCAGGGATTTTGAAAACGACCGATGACCACTGTATTATTGTTGCGCCAAAGAAATAGAATTTTAGTTGTTTCAATTTCGGCAAGACTAAGCATGTCTCTAAAGATCCAATCTTCTGTGGCTATATTAAACCAGGGATCAAAGGTTTCTGAAATAAGTACGCGTAGATTATATTTAGTTGCCATCGTTTGTGCTTCCTTCTTCAAATTCGTCATCTGATTCATCACCTGATTCAACCAAATCTGTCGTGTCTATCGTTTCAGGCGCTGTCGGTATTTTCTCCCAGGAAAAATGTCCGTTCAACTGAGTTTGATATTCTTCCTCGCCGATATGGCCACTCTGGCGCATCTTAAGCAAGATAGAAGCGATTGTACGATTGGCAAAAGCAGTCAGCACTCTATTTTTAAAAGACTTCGAATATTTTTTGGGGCTTGGCAAAAGCATCGCCAAAAAGGCCGCTTCTCTGGCATTAATTTGGGCCGGAGTCTTTTTAAAATAATATTTTGCCGCCGCATCGATTCCGTAGAGACCTTTGCCATACTCAATAACATTTAAATACATTTCTAGAATTTTTTGTTTATCGGTATAACGCTCAATCATTAAGGACATTAATAATTCCTTGGCCTTTCTACCAAATGTCCTGTCATGACTAAGATAAAGGTTTTTCACCAGCTGCTGGGTAATGGTCGAAGCACCCCGCATTTTCTTTTTTAAAACAAAAGTCTCATGAATAGCATCCTGCAACTCCTTTAAGTCATATCCCGGATGTTCATAAAACTTTCCATCCTCGCTTGAAACAATCGCCTGCTGAACTCTTTTGGAAATTTTAGGAAGTGGAATCCAACTCGTTGGTCTTTCGCTCACCCGGGTATAATAGGCCAGGTCGTCTTTAACAGTAATAGTATAATAACTATCCTGCGCTTTGGTGATGGCATAAAGGGAAGAGAAAAAGGGAAAAGTATAGAAAGAAATGACAGTGAAAATCAAAACCCAAAAGGCAGTCAGAAAACGAGATTTGAACTTGCTGAATTTATCCGCAAAAGTCTTTGTCTGGGGTTTGATAGTGTTAGGCAATTCCATAACGGACTGATCTACCCCAAATCCCAACAAATTGTCTCAAAAAAGAGTAATTTTTACAGAGATTGCCACGCCAGGCTTTGAGCAAATCCCGAGTCATGCTAAAAAATAATAATCATCCTAGGGAGATTTTTTATGAAAAAATTATTTATTCTGGCCTTCGCTACTATTCTTTCTACAAACACGTATGCCATTGATCTGGCCACCAATTCTCTGGCCTATTCTCTCGCCAATACTCTCTATACAACCGCCATGGGTGTGGCAACCAGTGAGGCCACCAGCATTGCCCTGTCTAAAAACCAAAAGGCAGAGGCCTTAAGAATTCAAAATGAAGCTCAAAACTATTATCAGTCAGGAATTGCCAGTCTTTATCTAAATAGTAAGATACAGATCGCCCAAGAATTAAACTCTTCCCTTTCCGAAGAAGAATCGGTCGATCTTTTAGTAGAGGCCAGCCAAATTATTTTAAATCAATAGATAATATAAAAAAAAGGCCAGCAAACATTTGCTGGCCTTTTTTTTTGCATATTTTTATTTCTTATTAAAGATGAATCCCAAAAACTTCTGGTAGAAATTTCTGCTCTAAATTTTGAGCGCTGGTTCCAATCTTATCTGCGATTTTAGCAAGTACATCTGATTTTGTTTTAGAATCCGCTGCCGCTGCTGCGATTTCTTCAACACTTACCCCTGTCAGGGTTTTAAGGTCACCGAGAAGTGCCAGTTGATCTTCTTGGGTTAATTCTCCATTGCCATGGCTTAACATCCGCTCAATTTTAGATCCAAGCGTAACCATAGACATCGAAGTTTCGATACTCACGCTGTAAGCAAAAGAGACTCTTGATGCCTTTTCGTAGAATTTCATTTTCTCTTGTTCTTTGGCCATTAAACTTACGTCGGTCGAACCAACTTCATCTTCATATAGGTAGCCTGAATTTCTTCCTTGGTAATAGCCAGTACTAGTACTGTAATCAACAACTTCATAATCATTTCCATAGGTGTCTCCATTGTATCGACCTGCTAAAACGTCACTTCTTTCGATTGATCTAAACTCAGAAGCAACAGCGCTATTGTTAGAGTAATAATCATAATAAACAATTGTCCGAACATAATTTAAGCTAACTGCTTTGTATTCACTAAACTTAGCATCCCAGATCACAAACCATTTCTCTTGCCCAGCATGCTGCGAACGAAGAGTTTCATTAGTATAAAGCTGGACAGCTGTGGTTGAAGTTCCATCTACGCTATTGAGCGCTGAAACGAATTCTGAGGCCAGAATATTAGGAGAAGAAAAGGAGCCGTAAGTTGAAGTTGATCCGCCTGAGCTTGATCCCCCCGAAGTGCTTCCTCCACCACCGCCTCCGCCGCCGCCGCCGCTACAGCTAGCGAGTAGACCTAAAGCAAGTAACATCGAAACCTGTGCACATTTTTTTAAACTGATAAACATTTTAATCCCCCTCTCTTCCCTGGTATTCCAGCGATCTCTTGATTCATGAATAACACCCTCCAAAATTGAAGTCGACTCTTTTGCTTTCAGTGTAAGTGTTTAGTAAAAATGAAGAACAAGTCAGTTGCCTTTTGGCCCTGAACCCTGGTGAAGTGGTGGCGAATTGGGTCTAATTGGAAGCTTTTTTATTCGTTTTTAAAGATTTGTTCAATGAGCTCTCTAAGTTTTGCATCCAAAATCTCTTTTGGGCCAACTAGAGAAATATCCAACAACTCACGGACTTGATCCATGCTTGCCTTGGAAGTGAGAGAATTAATCAACAGAACTCTACTCTCTTCTCCCTGGGATAAATGAATGAGCTGTTGGCGAATATAGACATCAAGTTTTTCACGGTAGAGCTTTCTGAGGGCCAGAGAGTTTTGATTAAAGATTCCAATGTTGCTATTGATGGCCCCAAGATTCGCAATCTCTTTTGGCATAAGTTCTTTTAGACCTGTTTCAATGGATGCCATGACCTCTTTTGATTGCTCCCTTTTTTGTTCAACCTCATCTGGAGTGACTATTTCGTGCAACAATGGAACTCCGTAGCCAGCGAAGGCAAGATCGGAAAAATTCTGATTGAAGAGCGGTCCATTTTCTTGAAGAAGTTTTTTTATTTTGTCAGCATTATCGGCCTTCATAAAAACTTCTGCTGCTTTTTTTCTGAAGACAGACGTCTCGCTTCGCAAAATTTGCTGCTCCAGTACTGAGAATGAAGATGCTTTAATCAGCGCTTTTTTCATCAGGACTAACTCGGTATGGAGATTGTTAGTTTCAGTTCTCTCTTTAGTAAAAACATTAAAGCGCTCCAATCTATCCGCGCTTGTACTTTTGCTGATAAATTGCAGCAGTGCCTTTTTCTCATTTTTAGAATCAGATTTTTTTGCGCCGTATGCCTTTTGATGTGCCTGAATTAATTGATCAGTACGGGCCTTAAACATTTCCCGGGATTCATTTTTTAGCGACAGGAACTCAAGCCGCTCAAGGTCTTCCAGCACCCCAACAGGTGTGAGTGATCGTTCACTTTGCAAGACAGATGTCTCCAGAGCGCCTTTTAGCAGATCATAAGATTCAACCGCACAATTATTGGTGATAAACTTATAAGAGCCGCGGTAGTTCCAGTGCTCTTCTAAAACCTTATTAATAAAATCATTTTTTTCTTTCAAACTTAACTTAAGGGGAAAAGACTCGACATCCCGCAATTCATCGCGATTGTACTCATCCAGCACGTCGCTAAAACTTAAAATAAAGAGCATTGAAGGGTATCCACCAAAAATTCCTTTTAGATAATTCATTGTGGCATCTTCTACATTGGCCCGATAACTAACCACTAGGTGAAAAAGTTTATCCTCAAGGCATTTGGCCCCAAAAGGTGTGGCCTTGATCATTTTGTTGCTGATCGGATCAAAACGCTCTGGAGCACAAAGAATGATTCTGAACATAGAGTGACCAAAACCAGAAGACAACTCAGTTCCAGCAGAGGCCAGAAGGTAATCAATGCGATAAACTCGATGACTATCGAGCTTCACCGGGTAGAGGCCCGAGGCAGTGGACATCATAACAGTATTGCTTTGTTGGCAAATGCGTTTAGGAAATGGATCGAGCTCCATCGTACGCTTGAAGTATTCAAACATCGCGGGCCTTCGGCAGGCAAATTCGGGGTCCATCACAAAGTATTCCAAATTAACCGCGTAGGCTTCGCTTAAATTTTTCAATTCATAAGGATCAGCGGATCTCATTGCATCGATATTTTTATTTTTACTTTTCAGCAGACCCTTTTTAAATCCGACCTTCAGAATAAAATCATTGGACCTAGAGAGGTTGCCATTATGAAAATCATAGGCGTGTGTTAATTCATGGATGATAGTCGCGATTGCCTGATCATAGAGGTTTTTATGCTGACAATTAATTTTTACGGAATTGATTCTTCCTCGAAGTAGTTCATTAAGAAGAGCAGTATTTAAAATCAAAACATTTTTACGTTGATGAAACTCGCCGTAAACAAAAGGCTTGAGTTTTTTGGTCTTGTCAGTTTTAACGACGCAAATATCGTGGGGAATGAATTGATGATCAGAGAGCTTTTCAAATCGCAGCTCTAAATTGGCCGGAAGCCCTTTTTTAATTTTTAGGGGTAAAAGATTCGCTACTTCCAAGAGAGCATTTTCAATCGCGACCTTATGCTGAACTTCTAAACCAGAAGGGAGATTTATTGGCAGATCATGCGCCATTAGCAATTGAGCAAAGACAATACTCAATAAAGCTGTGATGGTTTTGATCGTCATGCAAAGACTCCATAGTCATATAAACTAAGAATCTAATTGCATTTTAAGTGCCAAAGTCCTCCCTTATATTGCCAAGGGATGGCCTTGATCAAAGCAGAAAGTGTCTAAATTTTAGACAGGGGTGATAAGTTAGTTGCCGGCCAGTAGCAGTTCTTCCAGCCGTTTTTGAATCTCGGCGATTGTGCTATAGATCTCTGCCTTTTTATTTTGCTGGACAGCTTCCAGCGAGTAATTTCCTCTGAGCAATAAAGTAGTCGGTCCTGCAATATCTAAAATATCTGTTGGCTTGTCGCCTACCATAAAGGAGTTGTTTAAATCAATAGCGTATTTATCTCTGGCCTCTATCATCATCCCCGGACGGGGTTTGCGGCGCTCGCTATCGTACTCGGTACAATAAAACCAATCGTCCACTCTGACCTTTTTTGCAAGAAGATAGTCGTTCATCTGCTGATGAAGTTTGATCACATCTTCCTCTTTGTACATTCCTTGGGCCACCCCGGACTGATTGGTCAACACAATGACCAGAAGGCCATGAGTATTAGCAAAACGAATGAGTTCGATAATACCATCAACCCATACGATATCTTCAAAACGATAGACATAGGCGCGGTCGACATTGAGAATTCCATCACGATCTAAAAAAAGCGCTTTTTGCTTCATGTTTTAACCTTTATTGAACAATTGATTTTATAGGCGGCAGTGGTGAATTTATTCATGGGCTTCACTCGTATCTGTAAAGTCACAGGCCCCATCACTACTTCCACCGAACTGGCGAGATTTTTAAGTGGCAAAAGAACACACTCTTTATTTGCTTGTTTAAAAATATCATCGAAACTTTTAATACTTATATCTTTTAGCTCGTAGTCCTGGTGAAAACAACTCACCTGAATAATCTCGGCATGCCCAAATCCACAAAGGGCATAAAGAGATTCAAAAAATAATTCTTTATCCAGCTCTTTTAATTTAAGCAAGAGACTCGAGAGCTTAAGAGCGACCCGGTGATAATTTTCATGGACAATTTCCCGCATCTCTGGTGGAAGCTCTCCCGGCAATTCAGTGTGAAGCTCACTCCAATCGGATTTAAAGGCCCCTTTAAACTCCAGGTCTGCCATGCGGTAAAGACGATGGCCCATCATCAAAAAGGATTCATCCACTTCATGATTTAACTCTTTCTGCATCTGGGGAAGAGTTAAACGATCGAAGGCCCCAAAGTATTTTGTTAAAAAACTTTTGACACCGGCACTTTTGGTATTGGTATAACTGTGATCCTTGCTTAGTTTTAAACTGAGTGCCAACTTTTTAGTTTCCGCTGATTCGCCCCCCGCTTCCAGGTAGCTTCCGACAATGTCAGTTTCATTCCAAAATTCATTATCGTTAGTGGCAACCATTTTACCGATCACATTCCACTGACTAAACTGATAGCGCTGGAGATCAAGATTTTCCCAGAGGTACTTGACGGTTTGGGCGGCAAGCACCGGAAGTTTTACCAGCAATTTGGGCTCATGAGTGCGCATTAGCTCTTCATAGCTGCCCAGTTTACTCTTAAATTCAGTAGGGAGATTGAGCAAAAACTGATCTTCCAGCAAACAACGTGCTGCTAGCCCCTGGGTGACAAGGAATTCGAACAAATTTCCCTTGCATTCATTCAGAATGGCCTCTTTTTGCATTTGATTACTGTAGTCAATATTTTTCATTTTTTATGTTACTAAATTAGTAAGAAAATTGCTTTTCAAATAGTGTCCCAGTCTCTAGACTAATAAAAACGAAGAAACTGGCCAGTGCTAATAACACTAATAGTATCAAGGCCACTCAAGGAAGAAAATGAATTCATTTCCTTCATTACTTGAAAGTATCACCGACCTCAATAAAATTCAGGTCGAGGGACTGCTCTCTCTTACTTCCAAATTAAAACATCGTGAAAGCGAATCCAGTCTCTTTAGTTACCGCCGTCCGGTTATTGCCACATCATTCCTGGAAAATTCGACTCGAACCAAACACTCTTTTGCCATCGCCATTCAACGACTAGGCGCCATTTATATCGACTTTAATGCTGAGACCTCGAGTCTTAAAAAAGGCGAAAGCCTGGAAGAAACTTTTCTCACTTTATTTAATCAAGGCGTAAATCTTTGTATTTTTAGATCCAGTATCTCTCATCAACTCCAACAGTTCAGAGAGTCCCCGCCCATAAAAATTATCAATGGTGGAGACGGTATCAATCAGCATCCAACTCAGGCCTTACTCGATTTATTTACCCTGGGCGAATTAAGCCCCGATTTAAACGGAAAAACGCTGGCCATTTTTGGCGATAATATCCATTCCCGTGTCGCCCATTCATTAATGCAACTCCTGCCGATGTTTGGAATAAAAATTATTCTTTGTGGACCCCGGTCTTTCTTGCCTGCCCAAGAGACACTGCCCAGCGGAGTTGAACTAAGTAGCGATCGCGACGACACTATTAAAAAATGCGATTTCATCTACCTTTTAAGAATCCAAAAAGAGCGCCACCTGGACTCTGAACTCAACCACCTAACAAGTGATGACGATTATCACCGCACTTATGGCGTGAGTCTGGAACTCCTAAAAAAGATGCAAAAACTTGTTCCCGTCTTTCATCCAGGCCCTGCCAATATCGGAGTCGAACTCGACTCGGCCCTGATCAAATCCTCTCTTTATAAAGGATACTTGCAAGTACAAAATTCCATTCCGATGAGAATGGCGATCATTCAATCAATGCTCGTAAACAACGATAAAAATATTGGGAACATTCATGGAGAAAAATTTTAATCAAAATCTGGCTAAATCTATCGCTTATCTTCATTTTGAAGATGGGACGAAATTTAGCGGCCATGTCAATAGAACCGCCGACGATCAAGAATTAATCAATGGCCTGTGGGGAGAAGCTGCTTTTACCACCGGCATGAGCGGGTACCAGGAAACCATCACCGATCCCTCTTTTCTCGGTCAGCACATCATTTTTACCAATGCCCATATCGGAAATTACGAGGCCAATCCTAAAATCAATGTGGCCCAATCTAAAAAAAGTTTTGCGACTTGTATTATCGCCAGAAATTTTTCTTACAACGAATGTTTAAATAAATTAGATATCCCGCTTTTTTCAGGGGTCGACACCCGAAGTCTGGTGCGCTATCTGACTTCTAACAAATCAACTTCTCATAAATCAGTTCTCACTTTTAGCGCCACCTCGCCCACGCCCGCAGAATTTAGCCAGGCATGCCTTTTCACTGATGAACTTCACAAGGTATCACAAAAAGAAAAAGTGATTCATCGAACCGGGCCCAATCCTATCGTGGTTTTAAACTACGGCATCAAGCAGGCAATCATTGATCAGCTTTACGTTCTTGGTTTTCCCTTGGTCTCTTTGCCTCACAATGCCACAAGCACAGAAGTGCTGGCCTTAAACCCAAGACTCATCTTTCTATCCAATGGACCTGGCGATCCAAGAAATTACCATCCTGAAATTCAAGTGGTGAAAGAACTTCTGCAAAGTAAAATTCCGGTGCGTGCTATTTGTCTGGGCATTCAATTGATCGCCCGTGCTCTGGACATTGAAGTCGAAAAACTACCCTTCGGTCAACGCGGGGCCAATCACCCGGTGATTGACCATACGACTAATAAAATTATCATTACTTCGCAAAATCATGGTTATGCCATTGAGACCAAATCTTTCAATCAGAAAAAAAATAATAATTTATTAAATCGTGAATTCTATATTCAACACACTTCTCTCTTTGATGATTCCATTGAATCCATTGCCACCACTGACCATTTCTTAAAGGCGGTGCAATACCACCCGGAAGCTAATCCCGGACCACACGATGCTCATGATTTTTTCTTGGAAATTAAAGATTTTCTCGACGGAAAAATTACGGGCGTGATTGATAGCAAAAAATTATTCCCTTTTAACAAACTGACGACTCGCCTAAAAAAACAAACGCCTTACAAACGCATTCTACTGATTGGATCAGGTCCCATCAAAATCGGACAGGCCAGTGAATTTGATTACTCTGGCACCCAGGCCTTAAAGGCGCTGAAAGAAGAAGGCATCGATGTCGTGCTTCTCAATTCAAATCCTGCCACTATCATGACCGATCCTGAAATGTGTACCCGCACTTATATTGAACCGATCAACAAAGAAACGATTAAAAAAATTATCCTGAAAGAAGGTGTCGATGCTGTTCTTTCAACCATGGGTGGACAGACGGCGCTCAATCTTTGTGTGGAATTAGAAGAAGAAAATTTCTTACGGGATCACAACGTTGCTTTATTAGGGGCGAATGTTGATACCATCAAAAAAACAGAAGACCGCGCCCTTTTTGCGCTGGAGCTCGACAAGCTTGGTTATCAAACCGGCAAGAGATTTACCGCCCAAAGTGAGGCCGAAGCACTGGTCATGGCCACCGAAAAAGTTAAATTTCCGCTGATCATCAGACGGGATTTTGCACTTGGGGGAAAAGGCGCAGCACTGGTTTACAACACCGAGGAATTAAAAGAAGTCTTCACCTCTGATATCAAGTTTCCCGTGACGATGGAGAAATCGTTAGTCGGCCAAAAAGAAATTGAACTCGAAGTGATGGTGGATCACGAACGTAATGGGGTCATCATATGTTCCATCGAAAACGTCGATCCTTGCGGCATTCACACCGGGGACTCAATCACCGTTGCTCCGGCGATGACTATCAGCGATCGTTGTATGCAACAGCTTCGTACTATGACTCTCAACATCGCTAAACACATGGGAGTGGTCGCTGGTGGAGCGAACGTTCAGTTTGCCATCAATGAATTCAATGAAGACGATATTACTGTAATTGAAATGAACCCTAGAGTTTCAAGATCAAGCGCCCTGGCCTCCAAAGCAACGGGTTATCCCATTGCTAAAATTTCAGCACTGCTTTCGATCGGTTATACCCTTAAAGAAATTTTAAACGACATCACTAAAGCTTCACCCGTGGCCTTTGAACCAACTCTCGATTATGTTGCGCTCAAAATCCCGATCTTTCCTTTTAGTAAATTCCCAAGTTCCAGTAAAACGCTGGGCCCTCAAATGCGCTCCGTGGGCGAAGTGCTGGCGTTGGGTGGAAGTTTTAATGAGGCCTTTCTAAAAGCGTTGCGCGCACTGGAAATGGGTCTTGAAATTCCAAGCCTCAATCAATTAAAATCGACTCCGGTCGATATGGACCTGGAGTATATTAAAAAGAGATTGAAAACCGCCAATGAACTATCGTTGCTGACAGTCCTGGAAGCTCTAAGGGCCGGAATGAGTGTTGATGAAATCTACACTCATTCCAAAATCACCAAATGGTTTATTGAACAAATGGATTTAATTGTTCATGCTGAAAAAAATCTCAAGTCCAAAAAAGATATTTTTGATTCTCCCACCACCATACTTGAATTTAAAAAAATTGGTTTATCTGATAAGCACATCGCCCTTCTTTCCAACAAATCCCAAAAAGATATTTTAGAATACCGCTTCAAAGAAAAAATGTTTCCCGTTTACAAGGCGGTTGATACTTGCTCCGGAGAATTTAAGGCCCAGACGCCTTATTTCTATTCTACCTACGCCACCGAAAATGAAGCTCATGCCATGAGTGCCAAAGCTAAATCAGTGGCGATCTTAGGATCGGGTCCCAATCGAATCGGCCAGGGGATTGAATTTGACTACTCCTGTGTTAAGTCGTGCGAACGCTTAAGAGAAAAAAATGTTCTCTCCATTATGATTAACTCCAACCCTGAAACGGTTTCCACTGACTACGACAGTTCCGATCGGCTTTATCTATCCCCGCTCTATTCTGAAGACCTCTTTGATATTCTATGGAATGAAAAACCTTTTGGGGTCATTGCTTCTTTTAGCGGCCAGACCGGAATCCAGCTTCGTGAGCATCTGGAGCGAAGTTTCAGACAAGACTTGTTCAAAATAAATTTTCTGGGACCGACCTGGAAAATTTTAGAAATGACTGAAAACCGAAAACAATTCAGTGAATTAACCAAAGAGACCAAACTCTCCCACACTCATTCGCGAGAAATTAGCGGTAAAAAAAATCTGGTCAACGCCATGCTGGACATCGGTCTGCCCGTGATCATTCGTCCTTCCTTCGTAATCGGTGGCGAATCAATGTACATTTTTTACTCTCACGAAGACCTCAACAGTTTACCTAAGGCCTTTAAGGATCAATTGCAAGAAGGAACGGCCACTTTCCAGGTTGAAACCTATCTGGAAAACGCCATTGAATACGACGTGGATCTGATCCGCGATCAATTTGGCAATTTCACTTTTGCCGTCTGTGAGCACATTGAATTCGCCGGTGTTCACTCTGGTGATTCAGGGATGATCACCCCTCCAGTGGTTCTGACTCAAAAAAATTATGATGAATTAAGAAATATCTCTTATGCCATCGCCAACAAACTTGAAATTGTGGGGCCTATTAATTTTCAGTTCGCAATCAAAGAAGGCAAGATCTATTGCATCGAGGCCAATCCTCGTGGTTCGCGCACCCTTCCTTTTTTAAGTAAGGCCTATAATATTTCACTTCCTAAAATTGCCACCGATGCAATGCTGGGAGACAGAATCGAAAATCGCGAACAGCCGCTTTCAGGATTTTTTAGTGTTAAACAATCAACCTTCCCTTTTGACCGCTTCGTTCAAGACAATATTTTACTGGGGCCAAAGATGCGCTCAACCGGTGAGACTATGGGCATCGACCGCGATAAAGAAAAGGCCATTCTCAAATCATACCAAGGCAATTACCCCAATCTTGGGACACGCGGAAAAATTCTGATCAGCCTAGCAGATAACACTAAGGACACTATTCTTCCCTATATCAAATCGCTTTATAAAATCGGATTCACCTTTATCGCGACTCGAGGGACCTGCGACTACATTAAAAAACAAGGAATCCCTTGTGAGATGGTTAAAAAGATTGATGAGTTCGGACTCAATATTCTGGAAGTCCTAAAAGATGAATCGATGAAAATGGTTTTCAATACTCCTCAAAATCAAGGCAAATCACAAAACGATGGCGAGCACATTAGAAACTCGGCGATTCAATACGCGATCCCTTGTTTTACCAGACCAGAAAATATCAGAGCGGTTTCTGAAGCTTTAATCGGAACCCACGATACCGAAATTACGCCATTGGCACTGCAAGAGATGTCACTGTGAGCTTAAAACAAACGATAGTAGCTCTCGATCAAATGGGTCTGGAGGAGATTGACTATTTTCTCTCCCGACCGGAAAACACTCTCCCCACAGTGAAGATCGGGCTGGAATTATTTGTAAAGTATGGGGCCGACCTGGTTCATAAAATTCACCGCGATTATAAGAAAAAAATTTTTCTGGATTTAAAACTGCATGATATTCCAATCACCGTTGAGCGCGCGATTGCCTCACTCCAAAATCTGCCGATTGATTTTTTAACCATTCATCTTAGTGGTGGCGAAGAAATGCTTAGGGCCGCTCTCAAGCAGGCCAGAATAAGCATTCCATCTTGTAAAATACTGGGCGTCAGTTTTCTTACTTCACTGGAGGCCAAAGATTTAAACACTCTTTTTGGCATCACCAATATGGAAGAGGCCTTCCTCAAGCTTTTTAAAGTGGCGGATTCTTCCGGAATTGATGGGGTGATTTGTTCCCCTCATGAAATTGCGTTGGTTAAAAAGCATTACCCCCAACTTCTGGCCATCACGCCGGGAATTCGTTTTAGTGACGAAATTCTAACCCATAAGACTCAAGATCAAAAAAGAGTCGCCACTCCACAAGAGGCAATGCAACTGGGGGCCGATTTTATCGTGATTGGCAGATCTCTCACCCAGGCCCAAGACTTGAGTGGGCGTATTGCAGAATTAGATCAAAAATCCTAGGTATCCCAGTAAGCTTCTTCCAGACTCTCTTCCCGGATTGGAAGACCTTTGGCCAATCTTGGAGAATTCTGCTTGAGCACTTCAAAACTTGCGCGATTGGAATACTTACTCACTTGATGAATTGATGAATAGGTTAAAAAAGTCGCCACATGCTTGGGAGAATTAGGACTAACCTGACGGTGATAGCTGTTGGAAGCAATATCGTGAAGCAAGGCCGAGAGGGCCGCATCTCCAGCACCGTTGGTATTTTTAATAGCACCGGGCCCGCCCATATAAGGATTGATGTGGGTATAGATTTTGATAGGATTCTGACAGTCTTTTTTCATCATCGCCCGTGAATATTCAAAACGATTGTATTCAGCAATCGCCTTGGAGTGAATCATATCTTTCGTTTCGCGCTTGCTGGCATCATCAACATGTCCTGCCAGATAGAGACCGCGAGGTCCAACGGTTAAAAGCACCATGTCGCAGAGATCGAGAATCTTTTCGCAGGAAAGCAACGGGTCCTTCTCGTTGACGAGGGCCATTGCTTCTTCTTCGTTCATCGCAACTAATGAAACATAATCGCTGATAAATGTTTTAAAGAATTCCTGGCGCGAACTAATCAAGGTACTGGTTCCCAGCGAAAGAACCACTGGAACATTGTGCTTACGTGCGAATTCACAAGCGGCCATGTTCGCCTCGAAAATCAAAGAGCTTTCATCGCGCAAAGAATAGGCCGACACTAAAAGTGCAGCTGATCCTTTAATGACATCTTCTGGAATATAGTCGGGAGACAGGTCATTCATGATTCCCTTGCCGATAGCAAAAGAGCGCTCGTGATCAGGAGTGAGAAGACAGAGAGCTCTTCCCATTGGACCATCTACTGGTTTTAAATAGGAGAAATCGACAAAGGAATTAGTGGTGCAAATATACTTAAAAGCATAATCACCTACCGAAATATTTTTTGAAATGGCCCCCAGGGCCACTGAACGTGAATCGGAGAGCACGCTGTAGTTATGAAGAGTATTGCCGATCGCCCCACCAGCATACTCGCCAATGATCGATCCGCTGCTTTTTAATTCACGATAGATTTCTTCAACTATTTGGTCCGACATGACTGCCGACTCGCCTTTTTTAATTCCAAATTTTTCCAGGAACTCATAGCTGACGTGAGCTTCAATATCGACGATCAATTGATCGATACCCACCAAATAAATGGAGCCTCTTTCTGAAAAATCTAGATCAAAGGGAATCCTTCCAGACTCGGTGACGGGGAAGTAATGCTTTGTTTTTCTTTTGCCTGGAAATTTCAAGGAATGCCCCTTATAATTTATCTCAATGCTAACAAAATTGATTGCTCCCATTCTAGGATGTATTTTTTTATTCGTCACTCCCATAATGGCGGGTGCTGCGGTTGGTGATCCAACTGAGCTGATCACCGGGCCCCAGGCCGCCCGAGTCATCGTCCCAAAAGCAATTGTTTACTCCGATGAAGCGATGAACAGCCCTTTGGGCTATATCTCTAATGACAAACTGATTACGGTGGGATCGCCCCGCAAAAGAAATCCCGACCTTGTCCCTTTGGTCATTTATGGCCGACTGGCCTTCATCGAGTTAAAAAACCTCCACTATGAAAGCGACTCGATGGAAATGCAAAATTCCAAACGAGGGGCCCCGCGCGAGCACAATATCGATGATGTCCTCGCTAAACCCGAAGAAAAACTCTCAGAAAACAATTCTGCCTATTTTCATTTCCATCAATTTTACGCCGGCGAAGAGACCAGCAGACTCTTCCAGAGCGTCGATGGGATTGAAAAGGATAATTTGGGCGGATTTGGGCTTTCCTTTATTCATCGCCAACTCTTAAACCGAGTCTTTTGGGGAGCAGGTTTTGAATACAGCACTCTTTCTAGCCTGAATGTCGATTTAAATGCTTTTATGATCAATCCCATTATTGGATACACCCCACTGCGAAACCCATTGTTCCTCTTGGATCTTTCGCTTTCTTTGGACTTCTCACTGACCGCCCAATTAAAATTGAACAATAATTATTCAGACGAGCCCTCTCCCTTTTTCTACGGCCCGCAACTTATGGCCCGAATCGTTTTTTTTCCCTACCAAAAATATCATTTGACCGGAAGTTTGGGATATAAAAGCTATAAAGTTTTAAGAATTGAAGAGCTCAATGATGCTAACGATTTGCCCATGACTGGTATTAGCAAGGCCAGTGGATTGAATCTGGCGATTGGATTTGCGATTGAAATTTAATTGGTGTCCGATCTCGCCCTTATTCCTGCAATAACACTTTGTCTGAATCATCCGAATTATTTTTATTCTCTTTGGCCTTTTGAAGATAGTATTTTACTTTTTCTTCAGGCGTACTGAAATTGCCTTCAAACTTAGGTCGCTTGGCCATTTCTTCTTTTTTAACTTCGCTCTCCAGTTCGTCTTTAACCTTTCTTTTTATTTTTTCTTCTGGCGTCTCTAATAAAATATCATTTTCCCCTGACAAATTAGAACCAAATTGTTTATAGGCATATTCATAAAAGGGTTTTAAAAATTTTAAATTTAATTTTCCTCTTTCCAAAAATAAAATAATAACTCGAACGTATTCACGATTGGCAAGATCATGAGACCAGGCGGCAAAGAGGTAGGTCATCCCCTGTTGATCAACGCGACTATTATAAGAAATACTTTTGTAACGAGCATAAATCGGAATAGCAGAGTCATTGGAGCTAGACTTATAAAGAGTCTCGTTAAGCACTCTGCTTCGTAAATTTTCGGCCGAAATATTGCCAATTTTTGTCTTTAAGCTCAGGGAATAGATAATTCCTTTCTCAATAATATAGAGCCGCTCCAGACGTATCTTGGGGTCTTCGCTTGGAATTTCAATCAGGCCATGTCCTGATTTTGAATCAAAAGAAATGCGTTTGGTATCCGGCGGAAATAAATGGGTCCGATTGTAGAGGATATAAAGATTGTAAACCAGATCGTTATAAGTCACTTTCCTAAGAGCTAAAAGAGAATCATAAAAACTTTCTCCCAGGTTGGAAGGAAGGGAAAGTTTTTTGGAAAATAAATCTCTCCAAACTTCCTCTTCTGATTTTCGATGAATATGGTTTTTAAAAATGGGCAGTAAAAATAATTTCTGATCACCAGAAATAGTTTCAAGCTTGTAGTTTTTTTCCACGATGAATGAAGATAATTCCACATTTTTTCCATCCAAAAAGCTAGCTCCTAAGCGCGGACCGCTACTTTCGACCTTAATGGTGGGGATCAGTGAAAAAATGGGATGATTCAAAGGAATGGGCAATAAAAAATTAGAAAAATGAAAAGTGCTATACAGTGAAGCGTCTTCCTGTGCTGAGGAGTTATTAACAAAATGACTAAACTCCTGTCCATCATAAAAAGCGGGCGGACTGGGCTTCATTTCTAAAAAGCGAGTATGCACTCCTTCCGTCAAAGTCAGGGTGTAGATATGATAAGGCGCAATGGCAACAAGTCCCAGTCCCACTGCGATCAATAAAAGTGCTATGCTCAGGAATAGTATTTTTTTTAACATCCACCCTATTATCGGGCGAAAGCAGACTTAAGTTAATGATAGGTGGATAAGTTTAGATTTAAAAATGCCAAAATCGGCAAATATTCACCTCAACTATTTTGGAGCTTACGCCGACAAGTATAATGAATAATAGGATGAAGATATCCAAAAAGGTGCATCAATATGAAAATGAATAAACTTATACCTTTAATGATTCTAACTTTGGGCCTTAGCGCTTGTGATTCGCCAAGAAGCCAAAGGGCCTTGAGTTCTTCAAGTAGCAATTCTTTTAATAATACAAGCGGTGCCACCGTGGACTGGAACTCCAATACCAACACAACGACTCCTACCACCACAACTACTACGCCCACCACCAGTATTCCCAGCGATGCGACTCATTGTAAGTTTGCGGCCGATGGTGTTTCAGGATTTGAATCAACCAGCACCCACCTTGGCGACTACACCCTTTGCCAGAGTTCGAGCGATAAAAACGTGATGTATTTTCAATTGAAAACTCCTCCCACCAATACAAATGGCGATATCAGTATTTGCCTTATCCCGACAACCAGTAATGGATCAAGTTCCATCTATGTCGGAAACCCGATGTGTGGTTATTTTAAAGACCCAAAAGCAGTCAGAAAAATTACCTTTATCAAATACGCTCAGTACTCTAATGCCACCATCAATGGTGTCATGTTCTTTAAAGATTTAAGCTGGAATTATTACAATGGTTATATGATGACCTTAGAGGCCTATAAAACCTGTATGAACATGCTGGCGGTTGGAAATCCGACCTACTGTGAACGATTTAAAAGTGTCGGACAATACGTCTATAAGCAGTTTTAACTAATTCTTAATCAGGCCTGAAATTTTTTTGCCGCTTCTCCAATCTGAATACAATGAAACATCATTGGTTGGAAAAGCGAGCACTGGAAAAACGCTGACTGAATTATCCTCAAGGTCTTCTTTTCTTTTAAGACAGGAAATAATATAGAAAAAATCAGAACCGTCTTTGATAAACGATTTGATGTAAACAAAAAGAGTATCGCCTTCCTTGTCTTTTGATTCAAAAACTTCATCCGGCGTATCCAGACAATCCTGATAACAGAATTCATATTCGGAAAATTCTTCAAACGAGATGTCACTGTCTTTTCTTTTCATCAGCAGGTCTGCCAGCAGTTGTGATTTTTTACTCTCCAAAAGCTGCATAAAGTTATAATCGTCTTCATCCATCTCATGGTCTTGATCGATGGCAGGAGCTTCCTCTTTTTTAGTTCCTCCACGTAATGCTTTTAAAAATTCCCGGGATTTAGTTTTTGTATTCAAAAAGATAAATGAGCCTTCGCCTTTGTAGACGGAGCAGATAATAACAGAGCTGTAGTTTTGAAAATGTTTAATGTAAGTGAATATTTCTTCACCCAATTCATTTTTTGCCGAAAATACTTCGCTGGGATTACTAAAGATTTCATCCATTGAACTTTTTTCACTCAACGCATCTATCCCTCTCAACTCAATATCTTCTCTTTCAAGATTAAGTTGAGCGCGGAGTTTGGCCTCCAGCTGTTCATAGTGACGGGTTAAGGGAAAATAAAAATCTTCAATGCAGGATTCAGAACAAAAGCCTTTGTTGCTGTTGTCTTCGATAAAAAGCAGTTTGTCCAAAGATGGAACAACTAATTTACATTCAGAACAATAATATAGCGGTTGGTTAAATTTCATTTAGAGGCTTAAGTTTAACCCAGCAAAGAGTGAATTGGAATAAGCACCGTGCAAATCAAAAAGTTTTGCACTCGCCAGCTCTTGTTCAGTCTTAGGGCGGTTGGTTCTAAAGCGCGCTCCCATTTCCAGACCAATGCCTGGCGCCAGGCTCAAGTTAAGTTTTGGTGAAAGGGTTGAGAAGCTAACACGCTTTGCGAGATAATTGCTTCGACTGGTGTCAGAGGCCTGATTAATTTTAAAATTTTCAACTTCCAGTTCAAATTGGATATCGTTAGACACCATCCAACCACCGCTGAGAGCAATTCTCTGGATATTGCCAATGCTCATATCAGTTTCCTTTTTCGGAGCTCCGGTCATCGTCATCTCAAAACCCAAACCAAGTCCAAAAGTGCCAAAACGCTTAGTTGTCTCGACTCCAAAAATTTTATCTGTTCGCGAACTAGCGAGTTCAGAGGAAGCAGCAAGTTTCGCGCCTCCAAAAATATCCAGTCGGGCCTCATCACTTGGACCGCCAAAACGAAGCCAATTAAAGCCAATGATGGCCTTAGGGTTTCCGCTCTGAGAACCGGCCTTATTTTGGGCATTCCAATAAGTCAGATCCAGGTAAATATTAAAAGGAGTCTGCAAATGAGTATTTAAATTAACCACTCCCATTTTTTCAGCTTCAATTTCACGGGCCTCATAATTGGCATTAAAAGAAAAATCTGATTTCCAGATTAGAGCTTTGGAGCTTGAACGCGGGGCTTCGAGTTTGGTGGCGGATCGGTTAACCGGGCCTTCTTTATTACTCTCAGCAACCGTTTCACTATAATCCACCAGCGCATTGGCGTTTAACGAGAGCGACATCAATAGTATAGAAAGCGATAAAGAAATGTTGGGTTTCATCGTCTACCAATCCTTGGTGAAATTATTGTTTTCGGGACTCATCCGCATCCCTTTCCCTCATTATAGGATAACTGCAAATGGGGAAAATTTAAACCATGCATTTTTGACCGAGCAAAAACGGCGGACATTATTTTTTTTCTCTAACCTCTTGTTTTCTAATTATTGATCCCCCAATGGAAAGAGTTACCCTCTCCTGCTAAAGAAAAGAAATCTATTAACATAATAGAATGATCTACACCATCGGAGGACGTACTTGGAAATTCACTACCGCCCAGAGGAATCTATGAAAGCTCTTATTCATCTCGGAACTCAGGGGCATTTTCCTCTTTTTCATGAAGTCTGGATAAAAGATTTAAGCATTTTAGAAAAAAAATTCTCCAAGATCACCGGACTTGAAAGAGCACGGGCCAAAAAACTTTTTCAAAGGGTTTCTAAGCATCGACAACTAGAACACAAAAAAACAGTTTTGCTCTCAATGGATGATGAAGATCGAAAACTTTTTATGAAGGCATTTTTTAAATTAGTTGAAGGTAAAATTCTCGACTTGAAACCAGAGATTCATTAATTTGAGAAAGATTAAAATTCTCCCTTTATTTATCTTACTGACTGTAGCACTTGCCAGCTCAAAAGCTTTTAGTGAATACCGTGTCTACCAGTATTATGTCCGATCAAAAATTCAAAACCTGACTCCCGTGGCCGCGGAATTAGTCACTTCCACCCTTAACCCTATCGCCTATGTCGCTTACCATGGTGGCAGCGAATCAATAGAGGTCAATCTTTTGCGATCGTGGCAGTGCATGGGAAATACTTCTAAAGAACCTGTCTGTTCGATCAGCGAAGGTCGTGAACTCAATGGGGCCCAATAATGAAAGTCAATGAAGGGAATGCGGATTTAATAAACTATTCAAAAAAACTCGACAATCGCTTGCGTAATGAGACCGCCAAAAAAGAAGCTGAGATCAAAGGCCTCAACGAAATTTACGAGAAAAAATTAGATGACGCCAAAATGCTGGGCGAAGACAAATACCTCAATAGTTTAAAAAGAAACGATGATCTACTTCGCTCGGCCTCAGCTGACTACGAAAGCAAACTCCAAAACTATCAGGACAACCTCCATGCCGCCCAAAGCAGCATGAGCAAAGATGAATTAGCGCTTAAAGACGATCATGAGCAAAAAATTCTAAACTCTAAAGAACAATACGCCAATAAGACTCACGAACAATTCATCAATGCCTCGGCCAACCAAAAGGCCATTAACGAACAGATGATTAACAGTGTGCAGGCCATCTCCGACAAGTCACTGGCCGAAAGACGCCATATTGAGACCAAGGCCAGATCGGATATTAATATTCTTGCCGCCCAATACAATAGCAAGGGCGCGGCAGAAGAGCGCGACTATCGCTCCAAGCTCAACAATGACGTACGCATGCACCAGGAAGATATTAATCTCAAACAAGCTGAACTTAAAAGAACCTCAGATATAAATACCGAAAAAAATAAAAGATTAGTGGCCGAGAAAATGAATGTTCAAAAAGAAGAACTTAATTATCTCGATAATCATCACAAAGATATTTTAAATCAAAAACAGAACGATTTTAAAGTTCGTTACGCCAACCTGGTCAAAGAGCACAATGAACTGATTAGCGGTCTGACTTCTCATTTTGAAACTGACGTCAAAAAAATGGTTGAAGAAACGGCGGTGCAAAAAAGAGTTATCGCCAACAAATCAGCAGATTCCTTTTATCGAATAGAGACCCTGGACCCTAAAATCATTGAAAATGAAAAAGAATACATGGTTTCTCTCGTGGTGCCAGAGCACGAGAAAGAAAATGTTCATCTGTCTGTCCGCGGCCGTGGGATCAAGATGACTTTAACCAGAAGATTTGCTGAAAGTTTTGAAGATAAAGATGGCAGCACAAATCGTTCAACCAAGAACGAACTCTTCAGTCGGGAATTCCCCAGTAAGGACATCCTGAATCCTAAGCTGGTTGATCAAAAATATGAAAATGGAACTCTCATCTTCCGCGTACAGAAGCTTTAAAACAATCTCTTAATCTTCTTTGTTAGTCTTCTTTGTTGATCGGGCGATTAATCGTCTTGCTTTCAATTTGATGATAGTGCATTTTTTCGACCTGGACGATATCCCTTAACTCGTCACTCAAAATTCGCATTTTTTTCGGATGGAGGTAGACGTAGAAATCGAGATGGCGTTCATTTTTTTCCTTATCCAGAATGACTTCATGAAGTTCATCAATGCGATCTGTCGTATTGAAGACGATTTCTTTGACAAAATTCTTAATATCGCCCTTCGATAGGATTTCGATATGAAAGTAACGGTGATTCTTGGTGGACTCGAAGCCTTGGTAGATTGGCCCCAGGAGTCTCAGAACCGAAAGAATGGTCAGGGTAAAAATAGTGGCAATGACCGGGAACCCATAGCCCACCGTCATCCCAATGGCGGCCACCACCCAAATGGTCGCCGCCGTGGTCAGACCGATAATATTTCCCTTATCCTGCATAATGGCACCCGCCCCCAAGAAACCAATTCCCGAGACAATTTGCGCCGGAATCCTGGCAGCATCATAATTTATACCGCCCCCTTGATCGTGGCCGATCATTGAAATGGCGGTATAAAGCGTGGCCCCCAGGCAGATAAGAACATTGGTTTTGATCCCGGCGTTCTTCATTTTCTGTTCTCGATCATAACCAACCAAGCTGCCCAATATCAGGCCGGTGACAATTTTAATTCCCATTCCCAAATAGGCATCAACTTGGCCCAAGTGCTCAATAAAAACGGTTTCTGCTGCAACAATCATCTTTGTATTTCCTTTAAAATATCTTTTCCCTTACCGCTACTAATGCCTTTGATCTGGGATGAGCTTAAGGTAAGATAAAAATGAGAACTAATAATCCATTATAAGATCAAATTCCTTATTATGAAAAGACCACATCTCGTTCATTTTTTGGCCATAGTGACTGATGACTCGATAAATATCAAGGCATCCATCACTTTAAAGGAAAATCTGATCGCCCAAAATCTCGATTTGGACATTCCCACACCTAAATTTCCAATTCAGGCGCTGCGACTGCTGAATGCTTATCAATTCACCATGAAAATCGTTGGTGTGACCAAAGATCAGAGGGAAATTTATAAAAAATCCTTTGAATCAGATTCATTTGGTAATTTTAACTTCAAGATTCCAAAGACCTTAGAGCGCGAGCAGATCGAAATCCTGCAATTGTTCGAAATAAAAAAAAGACCGGGTCTTGAACTTCATCTGGGGACTTATATCCCGCTAAAAATCTTTTCACCCAAAAAAATAATTATTTGCGATTTTGATAAAACCCTGGTCGACACCAAATATTCCACCACCAAAGAAGTCTATCGCTCGCTCACCCGTCCGATGGCCGAAAACCCAACGGTCACTTCAAGTGTTAATATTCTTCACCGCTATATCAGAATGGGCCATCACCCTTTTATCCTTTCGGCTTCGCCCCATTTCTATGAAGATTCGATGAGGGACTGGCTTTATAAGAATAATATTTTTTCGGCCGGAATATTTCTCAAAGACTATCGTCATTTTTTCTCCTTCTTAGAAGGCGAGCTCACTACCAAGGATTTAAAATTTCAAGGCCTCTATAAGCTCAATCATTTGCTGGATATTCTTCTGATGACCGGTATTCCTGACGAACTGGTATTGATGGGCGATAACTTCGAGTCCGATCCCGCCATTTACCTCACCCTGGCCAGGATTTTGAGAGAAGACATAGACCCGTGGGTTATCTGGAATAGCATCAAGGAACAGGATATCTTCCAGCTTAAAAAGAAACAAAACTCTCAGTTTTTAAATAAGATTTACCAATTGGACAATTTACTCACCAGAAAAAGAAAAGATCTTGGCTATCAAAATCCATCTAAAAAAATAATGATTAAAATCTATATCCGAAAGAGATTTAAAGCTGATGTACTGGCCGCTCCGGAATTTTTTGAAAAACAGAAGCCACTGCTCGACCTAATTGAAATGTATGATGGCCTCTATCAAGACGAATTCGAGCGCCAACGACTAGCTCAGGAAAATAGCGTGAACGGGGCCGATAAAACGATATAACCCAGGCACATATAGAGGCCACTGCGGTGAAAACGTCGGGCATCATCTGCACTTTTGAAGACTCCTTTAGTCAGTGGTAAATTGGCAAAATCAAATTTGATAATTTCTAAATAAACTCTCAAAAGTGCCGCAATAAGCATCGCAATATTCAACCACTGATTGCTAGCTCCCTCCAAACCATTTACAATATCAAACATATTCACCTCGCTTAGAATGGACAAACAGACTATGGATCTCCTCACTCTTATCGGTGATACTGATGAAAATTTTTATCAACTTGGCCTACTCGACCGGGACAAGGCAAAAGATGTCCACCGTGATGTTAGGCTAATGCTCAACACTCCCTGGAAACCGGTTAATATTACGATCGAAGAAGTGGCCAAGGTGGTCCTTAAAAATTCACTGCTCAAAAAGGCCGAGTATTACAATCACCTAAAAAGTTACGCCGAAGGTCTGGCCATCCCGCTGGAAGAAGCGGCCTATGTGATGTTGATTCCAGAAATAGTCAGTTGCATGAGCAAGTGGGCGCCAGGCCTAATCAAAGGGAACCTGGGTTGTTCAAGTTTTTTTATGAGGAATGACCAAGGCCATGTGGTTCACGGACGGATTCTCGATTTTCCACTGCAGGGTTCGTATGATTTAAATGAAAGGGCCATTCTCTACGATCTCAATGGCATGCCAAAAACTCTTGGTTTCGGCGCCAGCGGCATTCCCTATCCTTCAATCACTTTGATGACTGAAGATGGTATCACCCTCGCCCTCCATCAGAAATTCACAAACGTTTTTAATAAAGATGGCATTTCTATTTTTGCCTTAATTTTTGATTTGCTCAAGAATGCCCGTGATAAAGCTTCAGTTTTAGACTATTTAAAAAAGCATGAAAGCATCACGACCTGGTGCTTATATATGTCTTTTAAAAACGGAGACGTACTGGCCGTTGATATTATGGGTAAAGAAATTTACGCCAATGAAATGACTGTTCCCGATAATGGCATTTTGTATTTTTGCAATCATCTGGAAAACAAACTCATTTCCCAAAACGATATGCTGCCCACTGGATTTCATCAATACAACCTGATGAGAGAAAAAGTGGCCAATCAAAAAATTAAGCATTTCCTCCAGAAAAAAGAAAGATCGGAAATAGAACTGATCAAAATGATGACTTCTCCGCTGGAACAAAAAGTGAAAGAGAAAGGCCATTATGAAAATTATTCAATGGACAATATTACACCTTCTAGTTTAACGGCCATGACCATGAACCCCACTGCGGCAGATTGCCTTTATGTGGATGGCGAAGCCCCTAAGCTCTTTAGAAACAATTTACTGAAACTTAACGACTGCTTCGGCCGTCCAGAACAAAAAGAAATCAAAGTAAAAAAAGCCAAAGTAGTTTCGGAAGATTATTACGAAGGGATAAAATCCCTGATGAAGGCGCAGAAAGGATTTGATCTCTATGAACCTCAAAGCGTTTATCACCAGTTACAATTGGCGATAGACCATCTGGAAAATTATCCCGAACTTGGGATTGCTAAATTTTATTTTCTCATCGCTCAATACATCTTTGAAACCCACCCTAAAGTTTTAATGACTTTATTGCACGATTTTAAAAAGATGGAAGGTCATTTACCCGTCAATTTGAATGACCACTGCCTGCTATTCATTGGACGACTGGAGCGAATTCTTCAGATTCAAAAAACGCTGGAAGAAGATAAAATCACCCATCCTAAATTGCGAAGCATGTACAATATGGAACTGAAAATCCCACGCGCTATTTTCCATCTGACCACCAAAGGAATGATCGTTCCGCGCCTCGATATCCTGGACGTCATCTATGCTTACACTGTTTAGTATTTAACATAATAAAGAGATTATTTTTCATGAAATATATATTGCTGCTTTTATTAAATCTTTTAGTTCTCACCTCAGCGCACTGTGCCCCCACCCATATTCTTTTTCTTGGCGATTCTTTGTCCGAAGGCCAGGGAGTTGATGAGGGCGATTCATTTCCCAGAGTTGTCGAAAAAAACCTAAAGGCCAAAAAACGGGACGTGGTAGTGATTAACGGCGGTGTCAGCGGCGCCACTTCCGCCAGTGGGATGAACAGACTCAAATGGCATATGAAAAATAAGGTTGATATTGTCGTTTTAGAACTGGGTGCCAACGATGGACTACGCGGTTTAAAATTGAGTGAAACAGAAAAAAATCTTAAAGCGATCATCACTTTTGCCAAATCAAAAAAAGTAAAAGTTCTATTACTGGGACTTTTGATGCCACCTAATTATGGCAAGAAATACACCTCTGAATTTGAAAATATGTACAAAAACATCGGTCGCAGCGAGAAAATTCCTTTTTTTCCCTTCCTGCTAAAAAAAGTAGCCGGCATTGCTAAATACAATCAGGCCGACGGCATTCACCCCAATGTATTGGGCCATGAACTGATCGCGGCGGAAGTCACAACCTTTATAGAACAAAATTTGTAAGTCAAAAAGAAGAGAGAAAACGATGAGAATTACCATCAATAATATTTTTAAACATTACCTTCAGGGTAAAAAAAACATCCATGTTCTTAATGGCGTATCGCTTGAAATTGCCAGCGGTGAAATCATAGCACTGCTCGGAAAATCCGGAAGCGGTAAAACCACAATGCTCTCACTGCTTGCCGGTCTGGAAAAACCAGACTCCGGAGCGATTGTTGTCGACCAAACCGATTTAACCAAACTGAGCGAAGAAGATCTTTGTGACTGGCGGGCAAAAAATCTGGGAATTATTTTTCAGCAATTCCACCTCATTGCCCATTTAACTGCGCTGGAAAACATTCTGCTCTCACTTGAAATTAACGGTCGCGAAGACCGCAAACTTGCCCTTCACTGGCTCTCGCTGGTTGGGCTCGCGGACCGCGCCGACCATTACCCTTCCATGCTCTCAGGGGGAGAGCAACAACGTGTTGCCATTGCCCGTGCCCTGATTTCAGAACCGGCCATGCTTTTAGCAGATGAACCGACAGGAAACCTCGACGTCGAAACTGGAAAAAGCATTGTTGATATTCTTTTTCAAATTGTCCGTGAGAAAAAAACAACCATGATCCTTGTCACCCACGACGAAGATCTCGCCGCCAAAGCAGACAGAGTTATTAGATTGACGGGTGGCCAATGTCATTCTTAAAATTTTTCAGACGGGATTTTAAATCTGATCATTCTTATAACTGGTTTACCGTTCTCTGTGCCTCGCTGGGAATCATCGGTTTACTTTTAGTTGAATCCTTTCGGGTCGGAGTCGAAGACAAAATATCAAAAAATGCCAAAAATTTTATTGCTTCCGATTTATCTGTTTCTTCACGAAGGGCCTTTCCTGAAACAGATAAGATCAACATTGAAAAATACCTGGATCAAAATCAATTAAAATACGCCCAATGGATTGAAACTTATTCGCTGGTCAGTAGATCCAATAGTAATGAACCTTTCGCCAAACTGGCCGATCTCAATTTTGTATCAACGGAATTTCCTTTTTATGGCGGAGTTGTGCTTGAAGGCGAAGGGGCGAAAAACTCCGGTGACTGGAAACGCTTACACACCAGTCCCAAGGCCTGGCTCTCCCGCGATTTATCCTGGGAATTAGGGGTTAAAGCTGGCGAGACCATTAAAATCGGAGAACTCGATGTGGTGGTGGATGGAATCATTACCGAAGACAAATTCTCCTCTTTTCGCGGATTCAACCTGGCGCCTAAAGTTTTTATTTCTACCCATTTTTTACAACAAACAGAATTGATAAAATTTGGCTCAACCGCAACTTACACTTACGCCATTAAGCTCAATGACCAAACTTTATTAAAAAGTATCCAAAACGACTTCCGAACACTCATTCCTGACCGGGCAATTAAAATTAGCGGTCCCCAGGAATCCAGCAAGCAGGTTTCAAGGGCCCTGATGCTTTTGGGCGATTATTTAAGCCTGATAACATTAATGACTTACCTGCTTAGTCTCATTGGCCTCTATTATTTTACCCAGCACTTTCTTTCAAAAAAAATAAAAGTCTTTTCCATCTATAAAGCATTGGGAATCAAATCTTCATTTTTGTTTAAAATAAATTTCACTCATCTCATTGTTCTCACCACCCTTTCGGTGCTGATTTCAACCTCTTTAGTGGCGTTAGTGCTGCCAGGACTTGAAAACTTTTTTTCCAAACTGGTAGGAGAAACTTTATTTTTCAGATTAAACGCCCTATCGGTTCTGCGCATTCTAACCCTCTCGATTTTTGGCAGTCTCTTGGCACTGGGCCCTCTATTCTGGGGAGCGCTCCAAACGCCAGTAGCAGTCATTTTTCAGGATTTGCCAACCGAACTAAAAAGAATAAAATTTTATTATTTTATTCCTCTTTTCCTTTATATCGTCATCCTGACCGTGCTGCTTGCCAACTCTATCAAAGTTGGCGCTTATTTTCTTTCGGCCCTGACCATCATTATTCTTCTGGGTGCCATTTGTTTTAAGTTAGTCACCGTCTTGTTTGAAAAAATCTCCCCCCACCTGCAGTTTATTAATCGTCATGCCGTTAAAACGATTAGCCGCTATTTCACTTCTTCCTTTACTATTTTTATCTGTCTGCTGATGGGACTGACTTTAACCACTTTTATTTTCCAACTCGAGAGCTCCTTACGCCAGGAATTCACACAGAGCTACGGTGACCGAAAACCAGATATTTTCATGTTCGATCTTCAGGACAACCAGTACCCTGAATTTGAGCAACTTGTGAAAAAAGAAAAATGGCAGCAAACCATGTCTGCTCCCATGATTAGGGCCAGACTTTTAAAAATCAATGAGGAACGATCAGAAAAAAGAGCAGAGCCTGGAGACAGCAATTTTGCCACCAGAGAAGACGAAGCTTCAACCCAGATGAGAAATCGCGGAGTGAATTTAAGTTATCGTTCTCAATTGTCCTGGTCTGAAACGCTGGTGGCCGGAACTTTTAACGGGACGCCTTGCAATCCTGATGTCAAAACTTGTGAAATCTCGCTGGATCAATCCTACGCCCGAAGACTAGGCGCTAAACTTGGCGACAAATTAGTCTTTGATGTAAGCGGAATCGAAATTGAAGGCATTGTCACCAGTATGCGTACCGTGAAATGGACTAGTTTTGAACCCAATTTTTTCATTCTCTTTCAACCGGGAGTTTTAGAAGAGGCACCAAAAACCTATTTAACTTCTTTTAAAGTCAAATCACTTGAAGAAAAAAGGGCCATTTTCAGCAAGATCGCCCAAAATTTTCCAAATGTCTCAGTGCTGGAAGTTTCAGAAATTTTGAAAAAAATCACCACCATTTATGACCTGATGGCGGTGGCCATAAAATTTATCGCTTTTCTCTCGCTCTTTGTGGCCTTGGTGGTTTTAATTGCGGTGAGTTTTAATCACCTCGATTTAAGAAAACGAGAAATGACCTTATATTTTATGCTGGGTCTGAAACTTGATAAGATTAAAAAAATTTATACCCGCGAGTTTAGTTTTTTAATCATTCTCTGCACGCTGCTTTCATTAATTTTTGGATCAATACTGACGCTGACCATGATGAAGGTTCTTTTTGATTCAGAACCAATGCTGCGGCCTTATTATGTTATCCCCTTGATGGCCAGCCTCGCTATCATATTGTATGTGATTGTCGCTCTTCGGGTTCGTCATTTGGTAAAAACGAAAAGCTTGTTCTAGGCCAGAAATAAAAACCCCAGGAAGACCTGGGGTTTTGGAAAACTATTAACGTGAACAACGTTTCCATTGTAATTGGTAGAGAATTCCAGTTTTAAAATCGGCGGAGTCTACAGTGGCCGTCGCCTGGTCATTATAGCGGTTGGTTCTAACCAACATGGCGGCATTGACTCTTAAAATAGTATCGGCCCCACACGCCGACCAAACTTGGGCGTTAATATCCAGACGGTTTGAAAATTGGTAATCGGTATCTGTTCTTCCAATAAATTGTTTATCAAACCTTGGGCCTGCCGATCCCGCCAGAAAGTATTCTGCCGTCATACGAGCACTGGCCTGGGCCGGAAGAGAAACGTATCCGCGGTAGTCGACGTTTACCACTGAAACACTGAAGCCTTGAGGAATATGAACTGGAATAGCAACATTACAGGTCTTGCGTTCAAGCGTGCGATTGGCACCACCGGCCTCAACAATAAATTGATCAAAGATTAATGAAAGCGATTTGGCATCCTGGCTCAAAGTAACTGATGCAGTTCCCGATGGACAACCGTTACCGCCATAGGCCGGAGTTCCCAATTGAATGTCATCAGCATGAGCAGCATTAAAAGCTGATAGTGTCATGGCAAGCAGTGCAGACCTGATCAATGTGTTGTTCAATTTCATGTTTCCCCCTCTCGTTGATAAAAATTTTTCTAAAAGCGTTTTGCTTTCGTTAATCTTTTTTTAAAGGAAAATTATTCAAGAAGAAAGTCTAAAACAAGTGAAGACCAGAATTGATCGCCATCTGGTTTTTTGGAAAAAGCTTAGTCCACCACCTGGCGATCTGTTTATTCCTTCGTTATCTTTAAGATTGTGATCAGGACTCAGATCAACTATTTCTTCTTATTAGGGGGATACTTATGAAAACAAAAAAAATAATTCTTTCAGTTCTTTTCACGGTTGGACTCTTTTCCAGCTATACCAACGCTCAGGCACAAAGTTTTGAATTCCAAAACATTAGAGTCGGAGGAACAGGATGCCCAACCGACATCACCCAAGTAATGACTTCTCCCGATCGCTCCAGTGCCAGCATCCTCTTTCAAAGCTTTGAGTCACATGTGCCAGCGGTGGTTACCGGCCCTAAGGCCACTCCCTATTTCTCAATTTTAAACTGCAATGTATTTATCGATATAAAGTTGCCTGCCAATCAAAAACTTGATGCACTGGAAATTAGCTACGATATGCGGGGCCATGCTTTCCTGGACCGCGGAGTAAGTGGAAGTTTTAAAAGCTTTCTTATCAGCAGCAACGGGATGGGAACTGAAAGAAGTCAAAAGGGTCAATTGCTGCAGGAAAAAAGCTGGATGAACAGCAACAACGAACAGGAAGAAGATTTTTTAGTTCAAGCGACAAAATCACTGCCGGTAAAATCCAACTGCGGCATTGGTTCACGCGCAGATCTAGTATCCATTCACTTGCAGCACCAACTTGCCAGTCAAATTCTCGGTGGCCATGAGAGAACAAATGCTTCTGGAACCATTACAATGGACTCATCAGATATGAAAGGTGGCATCAGGCTTCGGGCCTACACCTCGAGCTGTAGAGGCGGAGGTGGTGGCAATCCAGGCAACGGCCGTAACTGTCGAGTGGTGCGAGTCAATGGACGCGCCCAAACGATCTGTGAATAATTAACGAACAGAGACTGGAGTCTCTTTGACTCCAGTCATGGACTCCAGTCATGTCAAAAGGACACTGAAAACTTTAATGAAGAATGCAAAAACTAACTCTTGCTCTCAGCAATCAGAAAATTATTTTCGCGTGCATCTAAGATTGCTACAACCTAATGATATGAATCTTTCTACAAACGAAAATTCAGGGGTCAACTCACAGCTTAGGCAACTTACCATTGCCTATCTCGACAGGCATCAAGGACTCACCTTAAATGCACTTGCTGTCCGCTGTGGAGTTCCGGCCACAACCATGCGCCGCTTGATCAAAAGTAGCGATACTGAAAAAAGTGAACTTGCTCCCCATTCAGTCCTCTCTCTCATCTCCTATCTACTGAAAGAAAAAAAAATATCAAGGTTGCTAAAAAAAATCGATGGACCAGTTGCTGAACTGCTCAATCGAAGTTTTGATCAATTTATTTTTGATGAAGAATCTTCGGCCCATACTCTCGATACAGAGCTCAACTCTCTTTTTAAGGACAAGACCACCTACCTTATCTATAAGCTCGCCGCAAACCAATGTGGAACCAATATGGATGAAGTCAAAAATATCTTCGGTCTCCAAGGCCTTCAGAAGCTCTCTGGATTGATTGAAAAAAACTGGATTGTAGCTGACTGCTCGAATGCTGAAATTCTCCACGCCCGGGAAAAAAACTTTTCAGTGGATCTCGCTTTGGCCCATCAGCTCAGCCACGCCCTGATTGATTTCTACAAACCCTGCGATGTGGAAGCAGGATTTAATCTTTTTTATTCCCTTTCAGAAGGAATGAACCAGCAGGGGATTAAAAAAATTAAAGAAATCGAGCGCGATGCTGTTAAAAAAATTTATGAACTAATGAATGATGAAAATAATCAGGGTGACATTCCCTATTTCGCGCTCGTCTTGTCAGATGTCTTAGGACTTACACCCAACAAATTAAATGAAGGAGTTCTGCAATGAATAAAATAGTAAGCCGCATTTTTATGGGACTGCCCATCTTTCTATTGGTCGGGCTGTTGGTCGGGAGCAATGCCCATGCCCGTGAACTCGCTACAATCGACGAGCTCGCCCGCCAGGGAATGCAAGTCAGAATGGGAGAATTAACCGGTGCGGGTTCAAAATTCGCACTTAGTAAACTAGCGGGACTCGTTTTGCCAGAAGGCGTTTTAATGAAAGAGGATTGCACCGGCATAGTTGTTAAAAATTTAAAAGACCCAAAAGTCTCCGACATCGTTAAAATAAAATTTAATGACCATGAAATAATGGCCTCGGAATTTGTGGGATTTGTTGTCCACTAGTTTATTTAGCGGTTGATGATTTTTTTGATTCTTTTTTTTCGCTCGCTTCAAGTTGAACTTTGATGGTCGCTTGAAGCGCTCTGACTGTGTCATTGAGTTCTTGAAAATCACCTTTTAGTTTTTCGATGTCATCATTTTTTAAAATTAAAATGTCGGCCTTCAGCTTTTCAAGATCATTCATCTCTTCCGGCGCTATCGTGGTGGCGGGGGCCGCCGATTTTTTTTCGCCTAATTTTTGCAACACCATTTTATCTTCGGCCGCCTTTTGGGCCACTATCGCCTTCACCACGCTATCAATCGCTCCCATTTTTTTGGCATTTTCATCCAACTTGGCTTCCATCGCTCTCAGCGATTTAGAAAGATCAATCAGATAACTTTCCACAGATTCAATGCGCTCTTGCTTATTGAGTCCGGTATTATCGGTCGATTGATAAACTTTTATATCCGCAACAGCATTTATTGATAAAGACAACATAATGGTCACAATAAGCGTTTCTAATAAAGTTTTCACCGCATTAATCTCCAAGTATTGGTTAATTTATAGGTAAAATTAACATTATTTTCAAAAATTACCCAACAAAATCAATTCCTGACTAACCAATTCAAATATCTTGTGCTATTTTAGGCCATCAATTTTCACTATAAACTGTTGAATTCTTATTAGGAGTTTCCCATGAAGATCTTGTTAGGCCTTTTGGTTCTCGCTGTGTCAATCACTGCATTTGCTGAAGATAAATTAGGAACGAGAGACAATCCTGTTAAAATTTATTTCACTCCTTCTGTCGACGCCAATTCAATCGCAACCAACTCAGATCATTTCTTAAAGTTCATGGAAAAAGAAACAGGTCTGTACTTCAAATCAGGCATTCCCTCTAACTATATTGCGGTAGTTGAAGCTTTCGGCTCTTCGAGAGCTGATATCGCGGTAATGAACTCTTTTGGATACCTACTCGCTAATACAAAATTCGGAGCAGAAGCAAAACTAAAAACGCTTCGTCACGGTAAGGACTATTACGCTGGCGCCATCTACGTAAACGCTAACTCTGGAATCAAAACGATCAAGGATCTTAATGGCAAAAAATTTGCTTTTACCGATGCTTCTTCAACTTCTGGATACCTTTTCCCACTTAAAATTTTAAACGATAATAAGGTCAAGCCAGGCAATACAACTTTTGCCATTAAACACGACAACGTTATCACTATGATCTATCAAGGCCAGGTTGATGCCGGAGCTGCTTTCTACTCAGACGCTTTTGATGGAAAAATCAAAGACGCTAGAGAAAGAGTTATGACTCAGTTTCCAGACGTAGAAAAGAAAGTAACTGTTCTAAAAATCACTGACAAAATCCCTAACGATCCATTCGTCTTCAGAAAAGGAATGCCAGCTGATATTACTAAAAAATTCATTGATGGTTTGACTAAATACCTGGCAACTCCAGAAGGAAAAACTTCTTTTAAAAACATTTATGCAGTTGATGGAGTTGTTCCAGCAACTAACAAAGACTACGATGAACTTCGTAAAGTGCTTAAAGCTACAAATACAGATGTTTCTACTTTAATTAAATAATTTCAAAATATCGGGTGAATTGAAATGTTAGAAATCAAAGCTCTCAATAAAGTGTATCCCAATGGTTTACATGCGCTAAAAGATATCACTTTTAGCGTACCCCAAGGGGAATTTTTAGTTGTTATCGGTCTTTCGGGATCTGGTAAATCAACAATGTTAAGATGTATTAACCGCCTCCACGATCCAACTGGAGGCGAGATTATTTTTCGCGGTGTTGATACGGCAAAATTAAAGGGAAAACACCTTCGAAAAATCAGATCGGAAATTGGAATGATTTTCCAACATTTCAATCTTATTCCAAGAAAAACGGTTCTCGCCAATGTTCTTTCGGGAAGCCTTGCCCGTACTGGAATTCTCAAATCAATACTCGGAATTTACTCACCGGAAGAAAAAGAACTCGCAATGAAATACATCGACATCGTTGGTCTTCGCGGCAAGGAGAAAAACCGTGCCGACAACCTCTCCGGAGGACAACAACAACGTGTCTCTATTGCCCGCGCCCTGATGCAAAATCCAAAAATATTACTGGCCGATGAACCAGTTGCTTCCCTCGACCCTGCAACTTCTCACTCCGTCATGCAGTACCTTAAAAAGGTGAACGAAGAACTTGGCGTAACAGTCATTTGTAATCTTCACTTTTTGTCATTAGTACGCCAATACGCACACCGAGTGGTTGCACTAAAACACGGGAAATTGATTTACGATGGAAAACCATTAGAGATCAATGAAGAATGGTTCAAAACCATTTATGGTGAAGACGCAGTAGAAGTGACCATTAACTAGTAACAATAGTTCAGAGATTGAAAATGCAAAAAATTATCAAGACAAAACCAAATAAGAACTTATCAATACTTAAAGCATTTATTCTAGATGTGCTTTCTTGGGCCTATATGGCCTTAGTCAGTTATAAAATTATCTACGAAAAAATCATTGTAGATGTACGCTATCCAGAATTCAGCTGGAATCAGCCACTGTACTGCTTATACGTAGGGATCGCACTAACGATTGTCTTTTTCTTCACCAACTTTTCTTTAGGAAAAGGGGTAATGGGATTAGTTGACGTCTCAGAAAATGAAAGTGCGACCAGCAAGCCATTTGCTTTCATCGGTTACACTCTGATCGCCCTTACTTTTTTAACTGGATTTTACGTTTCTCAAGTATCAGTAAAAGAATTTTTCTCTGCTAATGGACTTGAAGGCGCCAAGAGAATTTTCACCGCTCTTTTTCACCCTAACTGGGGAATTTTCCAGGAAGGTTTATTTGCGGCGATTGAAACGATCTACATGGCCTTTATTGCAACGGCAATTGCCATACCAATCGCATTTATTCTCGGATTTTTTGCGGCCAGAAATCTAATGAGCGGTAATAAATTTGCCTTTTTTTGCTACAGCGCTCTTCGTGCCGTCTTGAACATATCGCGCTCGATTGAGCCCCTGGTTTGGGCAATTATCTTCTCGGTATGGGTTGGAATTGGACCGTTCTCAGGTATGTTAGCACTTTGCCTTCACTCTATTGCCTCTTTAACCAAACAATACTCTGAACAAATCGAATCAATCGATGATGGACCAATTGAGGCCATCACCGCCACAGGGGCACACCCTATTCAAATCGTTTGGTTTGGTGTTGTTCCTCAAATCGTTCTTCCTTACCTCTCGTACACCATTTATCGATGGGACATCAACGTTCGTATGGCGACGGTCATCGGTCTTGTTGGTGGTGGTGGTATCGGTAACCTTTTAATGCAATACCAAGGTCAAGCACGTTGGAGTGAAGTTGGATTATTGGTTATTCTGATCGCGGCAATCGTTTGGACAATGGACTGGGCATCGTCAGTCATCAGAGAAGCTTTAAAGTAAATCTAGTAAACATTTATCTTAATAAAAAAATCTCCTTCGGGAGATTTTTTTATTTCCAGTCATGAAGACCGTATTTCTGAAGAATAATTTTGAGTTTTCCGTTTTTTCTTAGATCATCCATACCTTGCGAAAGTATTTCAGCATATTTTTTGGAATTGGAATTTGCAGGTGAAAAGGCCACGAACAAATCAGTATCTACCGTAATATTTTTACTGACCTTTTTAAATTTATCTTTATTTTGCCCCATCTCCTTTAGCCAATAATTCAACACATAAGGATTTTCAACAAAAACATCAAGCCTTTTTGCTTCAGTCATTCTGACCATTTTAGCAAGGGCATCTTCACCAGAGACGATCACAAACGACGGATTTTTATCATGGACGGCTTGATCGATTTCATCGCTGTATGAATAAGAATTGATGACTCCTATTTTTTTGCCTTTAATTGAATCTATTTTTTTATATTCCCAGTGCTCGTCATGATTGGCCCAGAAAAAATTAGAACTTTGACCTTGAGGCCTCTTCGGGATGATAAAATCAGGTGCATCGGATCGGCTCGCTCCGATAATGCCATGTATTTTTCCCTCTCTGGTTTCAGCAATGGCCCGCGCCCAATTCACACTTTTGTAATTAACTTTGTGCCCGGCATTTTCTAAAATTACTTTGGCAATTTCAACCATAAATCCTGGTCTCTCCGTTTTGGGGTCGCAGCTGTAAGGACACCATAAATCGGCCCGCAACTCAATCACATCAGCAAATCCCCTGGCCGAATAAATGACGAGCCACACGATCCATAACATTTTTTTCATGATGTTCCTTAGGCGGCCATTAATTTTTTGTCAGACTTATTAATTGAAAATACAAATTGAGTATTAGGACTGTTTTCATTGTAGAAAAAATCCCCACCGTGATCTTTGATAATTCCTTTAGAAATACTTAAACCAAGCCCAGTCCCTTTACCTACTTCTTTGGTAGTGAAAAAAGGCTGCATAATCTTCTCTCGAAGTTCGGAGCTAATGCCTTTCCCGCTGTCCGTCACTCGAAATTCCACCGCGTCGCCGTGCTCAGTAATTGCCAAGTTAATCCATTTGTCCGGTTGTTGAGAAATAGCATCGACCGAATTATTCACCAGGTTGACTATAACCTGAGAAATTTGCACCTCTCGCCCATAGACCATATCTATTCCAGGATCTATCTCGATAGCAAATTGAATGTTGCTGGCCTTAATTTTCATTTCAGTTAAAAGCACGATGTACTCCAGCATGGTCGGCAGCGAAAAATCGACCATGGGGTCCCCTTGCCCGTCTCTGGAAATAAGCTTCAGCCCTTTAATGATTTTTACAATGCGATCATTCATCAAAGAAATTTTTGACAAAGATGTTTCAACTTCCAGTTTATTAAAGCCCTCACAATCTTTAAGTTGTCGCTTTAATTTTAAAATTTGTCCATTGATCACCGTCAGTGGATTGTTGATTTCATGGGCAATCCCAGAGGCCACTTCCCCCACACTCACCAGCCTGCTGGCATTTAGATTTTTAACAACCTGTGACTCCAGTTCGCTGGTTCGCTCTGCGACCATTCTTTCCAGATTGTCATTATTAATTTGTAAGTCATCATTTCTTTTTTTAATCAAATGGGAAGTATAATTAAGAGCGTTGGAAATCTGTTGCATTTCATGAGGCAGTGAATGGTAACTTTTTGTTTCGTAATTTTTATTTCTGATCTGTTTAATGTGATCGAGTAATAAGTTCAAGGGAACTGTTAACAGTTTGTTAAAAAAGATATGAATCCCAATGCCGAAGAATCCCAAAACAGAAAAAGCAATTAAAAAAATACTACTGAGTTCATTTCGAAACTTGAGCATAATCCTATTGGTGGTAAAAGTGAAATAAACTCTCCCCAAGACCTCTTCATTTTTAATAATTTCAGTTACCGCCGTTTTAGTGAAGGGAATATCTTCGAAGGCCAACTTTTTTTCGGGATCGCTACTTTTATAAAACAAGACCTTTCCGTTAGAGTCGACGACTTTAATGGCAGTCATTGAAGCAAAGCCTGGGGTATTCAAAAATGAATTGGAAATTTCTATTATTTGAGCTTCATCAAAACTCCACAAGGCCTCAACGTAGGATCTTCCGATAAATGCTCTCTTGGCACTAATTTCGTCATCAAGAATTCGTTCGTTTAAGTGCACCATGGAAAAATAGGCAAGGGTCAAAATAGTTACGATGGCAGACAGACAAAGGCCCAACGTCAAAAGCGTTAATTTTTTAGCGAGCTTAAAATAAGGAAGTTGAAATTTCACTTTACATTTATCGGCAAAATGCCCAAAAAATTCAGTTCAATTTCCCTGACAAAAAATATCTTTTAGAGCTAACTCTAAGTAAATACTTGTCAAATCCTGTCGCTTAATTAAGAATTTAAATTCCTAAATTAATAACCCCTACAAAGCCTAAAGAGGGCCAACATTATGAAATTTATAGTCACCCTAGGAATTCTTTTATCATTCTCCCAAAACAACGCCTTTGCCAAAAACTTTGTTTACTGCTCTGAAGGCTCACCTAGTTCCTTTAACCCTCAACTAGTGACAGACGGGACATCATCCAATGCTACCGCCGGCACACTTTATAATGGTCTGGTTAATTTCGAGCCAGGAACAACTAAGATTGTTGCGGGGCTTGCGTCTTCTTATGAAATTTCAAAAGACAAATTAGTTTATACATTTAATCTTCGCAAAGGTGTTAAGTTCCACACTACTAAATACTTCACTCCAACTCGCGACTTCAATGCCTCCGACGTTCTCTTTTCTATTGATCGCCAGCGGCTGACAACTCACCCCTTCCACAAGGTAAGCGGCGGCAAATATGAATACTTTGACGGGATGGAAATGGGAAAAGTCATCAAAGAGGTTAAAGCTCTTGATCCCTATAAAGTGCAAATTACTTTGAATTACGCAGAGGCTCCATTTCTCGCCAACATGGCGATGCCATTTATGAGTATTTTATCCGAAGAATACGGTTCGAAACTGGCGGCCGCTAATAAAAAATCAGACATCGATAATTTTCCCGTGGGAACAAGTGCCTTCGTTTTTCAATCCTATGCCAAAGACAGCGTCATTCGCTACGCTTCTCACCCATTGTACTGGGGAAAACACGGCAATATTGATAAATTAATTTTTGCTATCACCCCAGACGCTAACGTTCGTCACCAAAAATTAAAAACAGGTGAATGCCAATTTGTTAATGAACCAAGTCCGGCCGATGTTCCAGAAATGAAGAAAAATCCAAAACTAACCGTAATGCAAGATGCGGGATTAAATGTTGGTTACCTTTCAATGAACGTGACCAGAAAACCATTTGATAATCTTTTAGTTAGACAGGCAGTTAACCACGCTCTTAATAAAAAATCTTATATCGACGCTATTTATCTAGGAAATGCAGTTGTTGCAAAAAATCCAATTCCACCAACTATCTGGTCGTACAACGATCAAGTTCAGGATTATCAATACAGCCCAGAGAAGGCTAAAGAGCTTTTGAAAAAAGCTGGCCTGCCTAATGGATTTGAAACTGAAATCTGGACTCTGCCTGTGGCCCGTCCCTATAATCCCAACGGAAAAAAAATGGGGGAATTAATGCAGGCCGATTTGGCCAAAGTCGGAATCAAAGTTAAACTTTTATCTTTTGACTGGCCAACCTACCTGAAGAAGGCCGGCCAGGGCGATCACCAAATGCTGCAAATGGGTTGGACCGGAGACAATGGAGATCCGGACAATTTTTTAAATACGCTGCTTGGCTGTGGAGCTATTGCCTCGGGAAGTAACTACTCTAAATGGTGTGACCAAAAATTTAATAAGCTGGTAGTCGATGCTAAAACTACCACCGATCTAAAAAAGAGAACGGCTTTTTATAAATCGGCCCAACTCGTTTTTAAAGAACAAGCTCCATGGGTCACGATTGCTCACTCAACTGTTTTTAAAGCAATGGCCAAAAACATCAAAGGGTATAAAGTAGATCCTCTGGGACATGACTACTTCAATGAAATTGTAGTCGAATAATTAAGTAGCAATAAATGAAATTTTTTTTAAAGAAATTTTTTGATTTAGTACCGACTCTGCTGGGAATTAGTTTGATTTGTTTTTTCATGATCAGACTTATCCCGGGAGATCCGGTGCTCAATTTAGTTGGAGAGCGCGGAGTTGATCCTGTTCGCTACCTCGAGATGAAAAAGGAACTAGGACTTGATCTGCCGATCATTGAACAGTTCTGGTTTTTTTTGAAAAATGCTCTCACTGGAAACCTCGGCACCTCGATTGTTTCTAATAATTCTGTCTGGACTGAATTCATTGAACGCTTCCCGGCCACCCTGGAACTTGGGATGGTGGGATTAACTCTGGCCACCTTGATTGGTATCCCCATGGGAATCTATGCGGCGATTAAAAGAAACAGCTTCTTTGATTATTTTTTAATGAGTAGCTCGCTGATTGGTTATTCCATGCCCATTTTCTGGTGGGGTCTTATCTTAATTTTAATTTTCTCAGTAAAACTTGGCCTCACACCGGTTTCAGGCCGAATTGATTTAACCTTCGATATTCCCCTTTATTCTGGTCTCTATCTGATCGACACGCTTCGACCAGTGGTGCTGAGGGCCGATGGTCTTGCTCCCTTCTGGAGTGCTATAAAACACCTGATCTTACCAGCGACCGCACTGGGAACCATTCCTTTGGCGGTCATTGCCCGCATGACCAGATCTTCAATGTTGGAAGTTCTGGGGGAAGATTATATCAGAACGGCGCGGGCCAAGGGCATGAGTAAAACCCGAATCATTTATATTCATGCTCTCCGCAATGCCCTGGTTCCCATCATCACCACGCTTGCGCTACTGTTTGGTTCCATTATTACCGGCGCGATTCTCACCGAAACTATTTTTTCATGGCCAGGAATCGGCAAGTGGATTGTGCAAAGTATTTCCTCCAGAGACTACCCGGTCATTCAAGGCGGAGTGCTTATTATTTCTTTTATCATCATCATGACCAATATAATTGTTGATGTGATTTATTATTTTTTAAACCCTAAGATGCGCGGATAAGACTCGGTTAATTATGAAGATATTTTTCAGTGAGCTCTATTTTGAATTAAAAAAAAATCGCGGTGCCATGATCGGAATTGTCTTTATCCTTATCAGTTTGCTAATCGCCATTCTCGCCCCACTACTCTCCCCCCATGATCCCACCCAAGTATTTCCCGATGCCCTCAGACTTCCTCCCTCTTTTTTGAGTGGTGGCAATCCCTCTTTTTTCTTTGGGACCGATGATATCGGCAGAGACCTCCTGAGCCGACTCATTTATGGCTCGCGCATTTCACTGTCGGTGGGTTTTAGCGTGGTGTTACTCGCTCTAACCACCGGAACCTTCCTGGGAGTCATCTCGGGATTTTATGGCGGAATGATTGACCGTGCGATTATGCGCCTAACAGACCTCATCATGTCATTACCCAGTATTTTATTTGCCATCGTGATTGTCGCCGTCATGGGCCCGGGAATCACCAACGCAATCGTCGCGGTGAGTGTGGTGGCGGTCCCTAATTTTATTCGTATCATTCGCGCTCAAGTCATGGTGGAAAAAAATCGTCAATACGTTCAGGCCGCTAAACTTTTTGGCGCAGGAAATTTTAGAATAATGTTTATTGAAATTCTTCCCAATTGTATGGCGCCCCTGATTGTTCAGGCCAGCTTGGGATTTAGTGATGGTATTTTAAACGTTGCTGCACTTGGATTTTTGGGACTCGGAGCTCAAGCGCCAATGTCAGAATGGGGAACGATGCTCTCAGATGCTAGAAGCTATATTGAAAGCTCACCTTGGATGGTGACTCTTCCCGGAATATGCATTCTCCTGACAGTTTTATCTTTTAATCTTTTGGGGGATGGTCTGAGAGACGCGCTAGATCCACGCCTCAAAAAACAGAATTAAGCAGCAGAATGAATATGACAAATAATTTACTCGACATTAAAAATCTCAATATCTTTTTTAAATCAGATAAAAATCCAGAACCGATTCACGCTGTTCGCGATTTAAGCTTTTCTTTAAAGCAAGGAGAGATGTTAGGGGTTGTTGGTGAATCAGGATCTGGAAAAAGTATAACCAATTTAGCTCTGATGGGCATTCTGGGCGACAGCGCGATGGTGCAGGCCCAGGAGTGTATCTTCAACGGCAAAAATCTTTTAAGTCTCAAAGAAAAAGAATGGCAAAAAGTCCGCGGCGGCGAAATCGCCATGATCTTTCAAGACCCCATGACTGCGCTCAATCCCTTTTTAACGGTTGAATTTCAAATCGTCGAAACGATCCTCGCCCACCTTAATATTTCAAAAGGGGAAGCAAAAAATAAAGCGATAGAACTTCTTTTACAGGTTGGAATCACTTCTCCAAAAGAAAGACTAAAAGCTTATCCCTTTGAGCTCTCAGGGGGAATGGCCCAGAGAGTGATGATCGCCATGGCGATCTCAACTGCCCCTAAACTATTGATCGCCGATGAACCAACCACCGCACTTGATGTGACTATTCAAAAACAAATCTTAACATTGATTAAGTCGCTTCAAGAAAAAAATAATATGTCCGTTATTCTTGTCACCCACGATCTAGGGGTGGTCAGTGAGTATAGTGAACGGATTCAAGTTATGTATGCTGGAGAATTAGTCGAAACCGGGATGACGGCCGACATTATTAAAAAACCTCGTCATCCTTATACTTATGGATTGATGAGTTCTCGCCCGGGAGCTGTTAGCCGCGAGGCCAAAACACCACTGGCCTCCATTGCCGGAATCGTTCCTGCATTTCACCAAAGACCAACAGGCTGTCAATTCAATCCCAGATGTATTCATGTGCAGGAAGATTGTAAACACAACCCAATACCGTTGATTGATGGGAAGCGCTGTCTTTACCCAATGAACGAGGTTCTTTCATGAATTCTAAAAACACATCCCATCAAATTCTGAGCGTAGAATCTCTTTATAAAAGCTACGATATTAAAAAAATTTTCAAACCAATTCTAAAATTAAAAGCACTTTCTGATATTAATTTCCATCTCGATCGAAAAGAAACGCTGGGAATAGTTGGAGAATCGGGATGTGGAAAAAGTACCCTCGCTAAGGTTCTCACCAAGCTAGAAGCAAGATCGGGGGGAAATATCAACCTGCTGGGCAAAGATATCAATGATATTTTGGCCAGTGAATTCCACTCTAAAATCCAAATGGTTTTCCAGGACCCTTATCAATCTTTGAACCCTAGAAAAAAAGCTTTAGACATTATCGCTGACCCATTAGTGATCAATACCCTTATGCCAGCGGCCGAAAGACGAGAGCAAGTCATGGCCATGATGAAAAAAGTTGGATTGCGTGAAGAGTTTGCACTTCGCTACCCTCACCATTTTAGCGGAGGCCAACGTCAACGTTTAGGGATTGCCCGCGCCTTGATGCTTCGACCGGAAATTTTAATTTTAGACGAACCGGTTTCCGCGCTGGACGTTTCAATTCAGGCGCAAGTTCTGAATCTTTTACTAGAGTTACAAGTTGAGTTTTCACTTGCCTATTTATTTATCTCCCACGACCTCTCAGTCATTCAACATATGTCCGACAGAATCCTCGTCATGTATCTGGGACGAGTGGTTGAATACGGCACCAGAGATCAAATTTTCAATAATCCACTTCACCCTTATACTAAAATTTTGTTAGAGAGTGCACCCCAAACTCACCGTGAGAAGAAGGCCGAGGCCATCGTGGTTAAAGGTGAATTGCCCTCAGCTCTCAATCTGCCAAAAGGCTGTGCCTTTGGGCCACGATGTCCCTACGTCACCGAGAGCTGTAAAGAAGCCGTGCCTTTATTAGAAGAAAAGGTCGGACGACAAGTTGCTTGTTATCATGCTTAGGAGCGTCTCTTAAAATCTGGAATAATAGTCATTCCAGTATTTAGTGGATTCCTGTTTGGCACGATCTTTATCCCCGTATAAATCATCCAGGTATCGCTTGAGCGTTCTCAGAGTGTAAAGCGGAATGAGCTCCCCTCTTTTATAGGACTCATAAGTTCGGGCAATAAGATCGGCAGAGAGATAATTGAATTCTGCATTTTTAAAAAGTTCAACTTCTGAAAAATAGTAAGTTACACCAGGAATTTTCTCCAGCTTCAAACTGGAATCAAAATAGGTGGCATTGGCCCTTACATCTCGAATATAAATTTTGGCATTCAAATTGAGCTCTTTGGTCAATTCACTATAAACGATTGCATCAACCTGAGCATTGTCGCCAAAAAATAAAAACTCCAGAGGCTCATTGCCCTCAAAATCCAGAGACTTTATTTCGGCCATGATGATTTCTTTAATCTCTGCGTATTTAAAATCGTAAGTCGCTCGTTTTTCGCCAAAACTCTTAAGCACCGAGCGCCCCAGTGGAAAATGATGCTTTTGCAGCCATTTTTGGGCCTTAAAGGTAAAACTCTTTGCCGCTGAGACATAATAGAATTTTATTGTTTCGCCATTGCTCTTTTCATTTTCTTTGATTTCATTAAAGAGGTCGCGCATTTCCAAATAAGGAACTTTTTTTAAGAAATGATAAACCTGCTCATTGGCCCGTCCAACTGAGTTGGCCTTCTTGAGCGTGTCATCAATATCGGAAATAACAATTGTTTTGGAATAGGCCTGAAAGGAATATGAGAACAAACAAAACAAGAAAACAAAAAAGGACTTAAAAGAAAAATTCTTAATCTTAAAAAGGGACATTCCACACTCCATCGCGAAACAGCTTTATTTTTTAGCTAGTAACTTCTATGATAGGTCGCTAACTCGCACTTGTAAATCATAGGAAAAACCGACAATGGGACTCATGTATATCTTCCCCGTGGAGCTTGATAATCAGGATAGAACGGAGCTTATCGCCAACCCAGAAAATGGCAAAGAGACCATTGTCCTAAAGACTTATGGCCTGCCCATGATCTTTTGGGGTTATTTAGGCGCGGCCCTGGTGGTGATTGCGGCCATGTGGCTCGCCTCCCGCGCCGCCATTGCCAAACTGATTTCTTACGATGACCCCGGATTACAGGCGCTGGGTTATTTAGTGCAATCCACCCTGATCCTGACCCCATTGGTTTTAGTGGCCTTATTTTTTTATGAAAAGCACCTGAAAAAATCCGGTAAAACTCTTACCCTGATTTATAAGTTTTTCTTTATTCCAGTTTATGCCAAAAAAATTAAGCTTGATAATGAAGCTGCCTTGAGTGTTGATCACTTTATGGATTCACCAAA
>Ga0208115_1000038_pt1 | contig 47001 bp, 50 predicted proteins | sample LakWasMeta4_LOW4_2_FD_183856 | JGI IMG/M metagenome (GOLD analysis project Ga0208115, IMG submission 183856) | Freshwater sediment methanotrophic microbial communities from Lake Washington under simulated oxygen tension - Sediment Metagenome... | ecosystem: Environmental > Aquatic > Freshwater >...
GAAAATATCGTTGCTCATAAAGATCAACTCAAAGGCAAAAAGGTGATTGAAGCTTTTAGCGATCATTTAGAGCTAGGTTTATTGTCAAAAAAATTAGTACAAATCACCACTGATCTTGATTTGGGACACACGCCGGAAGAAACCTCGATTAGTTTTTATCCTTCCAATGAACTAATCGAATTTATGAAAGAGATGGGATTTAATAGCGCGATCACCAAGTATCAAGAGATGCGCTTTCAGCATCATCTTTCTCGCGAATCCGACAGCCGAATGCAAAGTGCAACGGGAGCCGCAGATGAAGTTTTAGACAGCACGCTGTTTAAAACCCAAATGGCAACCAATGTTGCGCTGGTTGAAATTGATGAAAATAATGTGAATGAAATTCTGGAGCAGGCGCAACTTGCCGGTCTTTTTTGTCAGCATTTGCTCTATGATAGCGATGATATTTACACCCGCCAGATTCACCGTGTTTATTTTTCCTTCGATGAAATCAGCGCTTATGCCGTCGATCGTACCCTGGCGTTGCAGGTGGTTCAAAAAATATGGTCCAATCCTGAGATGGAAGTGGTTGGGGAGAATCTAAAAAGAGATTATGTTCATTGCTTGATCAACAAAATAGAATTTGTCGCTCGTCGTTTTGATATTGGCCTGGCCCATTTTAATATCAATACTAATACGCGCCACGAGCTCGATGTTTTGGCCAAAGAATATTTACAAATGGAAATGGGGGCCGATGAACACCTGGCCAATGCCCAAAGAGCGCAAGCCGTCTTTTTGTTGTCGAAAATCTTTAAAGAAAAATTGGCGGAACTCAAACTGCTCGATATCTACAATTCGATCGACTTGAAAATCCTGCCGGTGCTGGCAAAAATGGAAAAAGAGGGGATTTCTCTCAATGCCAATTATCTCCGTGAATTTGAAGTTGAACTTGCCGCTGAGATAAAAAGAGTTGAATCAAAGATTTTTGAAATTTCAGGAGAGGAGATCAATCTTAATTCTCCCAAGCAAGTAGGAACTCTGTTATTTGATAAACTCCAATTGCCAGTGATTAAAAAAACTAAAACAGGTTATTCCACTGATGCCGACGTGTTGGAAGAATTAGATGGCTTAAATGTCAGCGATGTTCCGGGCCTGCTGCTTACTCATCGCGAGTATGGAAAAATTCTTTCGACTTATGTCAAAGCGCTTCCGGAATTGGTGAGTTCCACCACTAAAAGAATTCACACCAACTATAATTTAACCGTCGCTCAAACCGGAAGACTCTCTTCTACTAATCCCAACTTACAGAATATTCCAGTGCGAAGTCCGATGGGAGAGAAGGTGAGAAAGGCCTTTATCGCCAAGCCGGGAAAAATTTTGCTTTCCGCCGATTATTCCCAAGTTGAGTTGAGATTATTGGCCCATTTTTCAGAAGATCCAACCATGCTTAAGTCCTTCCAGGACGATCTCGATATTCACGCCCAAACAGCATCGGAAGTCATGGATGTGCCGCTTGCCCAGGTGACTTCCAGCGATCGTTCCATGGCCAAAACGGTTAACTTCGGCCTGATGTATGGTCAATCTTCTTTTGGGCTGGCCTCCACCCTTAAAATTTCCCGAACCGCAGCTAAGGCCTATATCGACAAATATTTTACCCGTTTCAATTCCATCAAGACCTTTCTCGACACCTTGAAAGATAAGGCCGAACAAACAGGCTATGCCGAAACTTTCCACGGTCGAAAAAGATTCCTGCCGGATATCTACTCGCAAAATAGAACGATTAAAGCTCAGGCTGAACGCATGGCGATCAATAGCCCCATTCAGGGAACGGCCGCCGACATCATTAAAATTGCCATGATTAATATTGATGCCGAGATGCTGCATCGCCAACTCAAGTCCAAAATGCTTCTGCAGGTGCACGATGAATTGATCTTTGAAGTGGAAGAAGAAGAAATCGACATTATGAAAGAGCTAGTTAAGCGCGGGATGGAAACGGTGGTGAATCTTAAAGTTCCACTTAAAGTCGAAATGGGCTTTGGGGTTAACTGGTACGATCTGAAGTAATTAACCATGGGCGTTAATTGTTTTTTGCGCGTTACGCCCGGGAATAAATTTTGGACTCACCCTTGACACTGCTCCGATCGCTATCACATTGTTGGAAGTAATTTTATAGGAGGACTCGCATGCAAATAAGACCATTACAAGATCGCGTTGTTGTTCAACGTCTAGATGAAGAAACTAAAACGGCCGGTGGAATTATTATCCCAGATAACCACGCCGAAAAGCCATCGCAAGGAAAAATTCTTGCCGTGGGAACTGGATACAGAAACACTGATGGATCAGTAAGACACCTCGATGTAAAAGTTGGAGATCTTGTTCTTTTCGGAAAATATTCTGGAACAGAAGTAAAAGTAGAAGGCAAGCCAGTTCTAATCATGAAGGAAGACGAAATTCTAGGAATTCTTCAATAATCTAAATTTTAAATAAATCACAGGAGATTCATATGGCCAAGGAATTAAAATACTCAGAAGACGCTCGCACCCTTATTTTGAATGGTGTAAATGCTCTGGCAAACGCTGTTAAAGTAACATTGGGACCAAAAGGAAGAAACGTTGTTATTCAAAAATCTTTCGGTGCTCCTCACATCACAAAAGACGGTGTGACAGTTGCTAAAGAAATTGAATTAGAAAACAACTTCGAAAATATGGGCGCGCAAATGGTAAAAGAAGTTGCCCAAAAAACTAACGAAGATGCTGGTGACGGTACAACAACTGCTACGGTACTAGCGCAAGCGATCTATAAAGAAGGTGTTAAACTAGTTTCTGCTGGCCACAACCCAATGGATCTAAAACGTGGAATCGACCTAGCGGTAGAAAAAGTAATCGCTAAACTTAAAGAAATGTCTAAAGAAGTAAAAACTTCTGAAGAGATTGCTCAAGTTGGAACAATTTCAGGAAACAACGATATCGAAATTGGGAAACTTATTTCTGAAGCGATGGCAAAAGTTGGAAACAACGGTGTTATCACAATCGAAGAATCAAAAACTGCTGAAACAACTCTAGATGTTGTTAAAGGTATGCAATTTGATCGCGGATACCTTTCTCCGTACTTCGTAAACAATCCAGAAAAAATGGAAGTGGCTTTCGATAACTGCAACATCCTAATCACTGACAAAAAAATTGGATCAATGAAAGAACTTCTTCCATTATTGGAAAAAACAGTTCAATCAGGAAGACAACTTCTTATCATCGCTGAAGATATTGAAGGTGAAGCTCTTACAACTCTTGTTGTAAACAAACTTCGCGGAACTCTTCAAGTGGCCGCAGTAAAAGCACCTGGCTTTGGTGACAGAAGAAAAGAAATGTTGAAAGATATCGCGATCATCACTGGAGCGACAGTTATTTCAGAAGAACTTGGAATGTCTCTTGAGACTTCTGGGATTGAAGTAATGGGAACGGCAAAAAGAGTAACGATCGACAAAGAAAAAACAATCATCGTTGATGGAAACGGAACGAAAGCAGATATCTCTGCTCGCGTTGGTGCGATTAAAGCTCAAATCGCAGAAACAACTTCTGATTACGACAAAGAAAAACTAAAAGAAAGACTAGCAAAAATCGATGGTGGTGTTGCGGTTATTAAAGTTGGAGCTCCAACTGAAACTGAAATGAAAGAAAAGAAAGACAGAGTTGAAGATGCATTCCATGCAACTCGCGCTGCTGTTGAAGAAGGAATCGTAGTTGGAGGGGGATCTGCCCTACTTCACGCCTCTTTAGTACTTGTTGATCTTAAAGGTCGCAACGAAGAAGAAAACTTCGGTATCAGAATCATCAGACGTGCGCTGGAAGAACCTCTGAGACAAATCGCTACTAATGCAGGGCTTGAAGGTTCTGTCGTGGTTAACGAAGTTAAGGCCAGCAAAGAGCCAAGCTTCGGCTTCAACGCTCGCGATGAAAAATATGAAAACCTAATCCTAGCGGGTATCGTTGATCCAACTAAAGTTGTTAGATCAGCACTACAAAATGCTGCTTCAGTTGCGGGCTTAATGCTTACAACTGAAACGATGATCGCTGACATGCCAAAAAATGATTCTGCTCCAGCAATGGGTGGCGGAATGGGTGGAATGGGCGGTATGGGCGGCATGATGTAGTTTTCTGCATCACTCGCACTTCGAAAAAAGAACACAAATAAAAGGGAGCTTTCGGGCTCCCTTTTTTTATTTCAATATCAATTGGTCCATGCTCTAATTTTTAACTGAAATTATTATGGAGGAAATTTTATGAAAATGATTACGACTATTGCCCTTTTTGTTTTTTCGGCCCAGCTTTTTGCTTGTCCGAATCTCACCGGGACATATATGAGTCCATCAAAAGATAGAATTATTTTGGATCAAAATGATTGCCTCCAGATCGCGGTAGAATCAAAAGACCTGAATCAAACTCTTGTCCTTAACAATCAATACGTCGTGGTACTGGACGATGCTGATGTCCGGGCTGAAGGCCGTGGTGCTTTTGTGGGTGATGTGCTGGCCTTAGAAGTAAAGGTCAAATACAAAATAGCTCCTCCGGTTCCGCGTATTCTGCTACCGGTTAGAGCAGTCAATAATTACACTCAAACAGTTGATGGCAATCTAATTGAAGTTTCTAAAATCTATAACGACACCAATGGCGTGCTGGCTTCAACTAAAACAATTTATAAAAAGCAATAAGCTATTTCTTTTTGAGATAATAGATATTGTTGTCGACTTTGACTTTCACCTTGAATTGGCTTTTTTCTTTGGAGTCGATCTGGAATTTTCGTCCATTGACCAGTTTAGAAAAAATACTTTGCATCAGTGGCTTACTAGACGCGAAATAGCCGTGGTGTGATTCAAGCACACCTGAGAGATCAATATAGGCGACATCGCTCACCAGTTTACTTTTGATGTCATCTCTTTTTCCGGGGTAATTATCAAACCCAAGTCCCAAGCGGTACTGGAAAGGATTTTTAAACCTTAGGTCCAGACTATAAGAGAGTAGCAAAGTCAGATCGCGATTATTCATAAAGATGTGTTTGTTTTTGGCGAGATTGAACTTTGAAAGCCAGGCCTGGTGATCGAGCAGTGGAACATCGGCCCCAACCCCCATGTAATTTTCAAAAAGGGGAGTGTCGGAATTGAATTCTTCCTGATCGATATATTTTTCAGTGAAATTTTTTAAAACTAAATTGCCCATGCTATGGCAGAGCAGACTTATTTTGTGCTCCAGAAAAAACTCCCGGTGCGATTCCTTGAAATCCCTGATGGCGATAAAGGCTTCGTTCAGTGGTCCGGCGGTGAGGGCGGCGTTGTCTACCGGGCGGGAAACCATCGTCGTCCAGGCTTCCCAGCGAAGCATGACCACCTTGATATTATAGGCGGCTTCCATGGTGGAGATCCGCTTCAATTCTTTTTCCAGGTGATGATTTCGACCATGAACATAGAATAGTATATTTTTTTCAGGGCTCTCCCGAGTGAATTGCTCAAGAATCTCATTCATTTCTGAAAGAGGGTGGGGCTCTTTTGAAGCGCTGGTATAAAGAGCACTTGCCGCCCAGGCCAGGGGAGTAAAAAGAGCAAGAACTATAATCAATATTAAATTTTTCATGGAACTTTAGTCGGACATTGAATATAAAACTTAAATGTTTTTGTTTGGTAGGGTCAAAATTTTGAAGGCCAACATTTTCTTTTGACACTAATAAGAGAGAAAAGTGTCATCTCGTCACTAGGGCCGAGGAGCAATCAATGTGTTAGATAGGGGAAGCTTATGGCATGGTCTCTGCACTTAAGAAAGACAGGAGATCAAGGATTGACCTCCACGGACTTTCAAGGATGATACTTATTTAGGAGCTTTAGGATGAAGCAAACGACAAGACTAGGAATGGTCGCACTCAACATTTCATTGTTAGCAGTTACGGTGCTAGCACCGCTTTCGGCCTTCGCCACTTCTCAAGTCGGAGTCACTTGCCCTCAAAAATTTATCGCGACTGTTACCAACGTAGAAGATGTTGAAGCTGGCGCCTTTCCTAAAGTGGAAGTAGATTTTCAGGTGATCCAGACGCTGAAGGGTAACCAGATCTCATCTAAGAAAATTCAGATTGTTAAAGACGGACCAGTGCAATTTAAAAGTGGAGAAATCTACACGGTTGAATCCCGCGAGAACTGGTTATGTTCGGCAACCTTATTTTCTAAAATTTAAAAAGTACGTAGTTATTGATTTCTAAAACTCTTCCATGGATGGAAATGGGTTTTTTACTTAAGTGACAATTTTTTACAAGGAAGTAAAAAATGGAACACACAAAAAAATTGGCCGTAAGTATTATCCCCCTCTTACTTATGGCCATTTTATTGTCTTCTGAAGTTCAGGCCTACACATTCACCTCAGACTTTACCAAGGGCTTTTATTGGCAAAGTTTTCCGGTAAAAATGAACAAATTTGTAACAAATGAAAGCGATGGAGCCTTACTAGAAGAGCTTACCAATCAGGCAGTCCAAGACTGGGAGAGTGTCGTCGGTAAAAATCTTTGGGAGTTGAGTGCTGTTCAAACTGCAAGCTCCTTTCCCGGAAATTATATTCGCTGGTCTGATAATTTCGGTACGGAAACAGGCTATGATCCCAGCAGGACTCTGGCGATCACCATTCGTTATAATCAAGGAACTTTTTTCCAACAAACCGTCATCATCCTCAACGGAAACTTGAGTTACCTGCGACAGAATTGGGGCAACTCTTTGAAAACCACTATTCTCCATGAAATTGGGCACACCATCGGTCTGGATCACAGTGGAGACAATGCTATTATGGCAGCCAACTTAACCTCCCTTACTACTTTGCAGCCGGATGACATCGAAGGGGTGAATGCGCTAGTGGATGAAACGATCAAACGTCAGTCTAGCGGATACACTTCTCCTTACTCCGCCACTTCCAATGAAAAAAATTCGCTGGTGCCTGCTTGTGGCACGATCGAGGATTTAGGCAACGGTCAAGGTCCTAAAAATGGAGCCAGTAATTTTATCGGCTCTTTATTGCTAGGTTTCCTGGGAATCGCCCTGGCGGCGCAAAGAAAAAAACAGAGAGTAACGATCAGGTATTAAATACTTTATTTTTAATTCGCCCCTGCCGATGAGGCAGGTATGAATATCGAAAATCAAGTTGCCATTAATTATATTTTTTACCTTCAAACCAAAAGCGAGTTGGATAATAATTTTTATCTGCTTGCCGAAATATTAAGTAAGATTAATATAAGTTTGCTGCCGATTTCTGCAGATGATTTAAAAGACGTGGATCGAAATAAAAAAATTCATTTGATTTCTATTCGAAATGACTTTTCTTCGGCCTTTGCTTTTAATCAAGTGAGAAAATCATTTTTAGACACGGCGATGGCGGCGGGAAAAATTTCCCTTTTTGATATAAGTTCTTTTTCAGAAATTGAAACAGCCGTTAAGTATCAGAATAAAAATATCTATCGCTATTTTCAATTGCCGCAAAACTTAAAACAAGTTGCGATGACTGTGGCCGTAGATTTTTTCCGGGATAGAAACACCATCGCGGAGTGGCCAGGTGGAAAAAGAGCGAAGTTGCCTTCGATGAATAACGAATCTTAAAGAATAAGTATAAGACAAAGAATTTTAAAACATGAAAGTAAGAATTAGTGAAAACACCCAAAGAATGCTGATGCTTCTCAAATTAGATGCCCGACGTCTATTTGAACGAATTAAATATCGCGCCCCAGAGTACATGTACGATTTTTCTTTGAAGAGATCGAGAGATCACTTCCCGGAAATATTTACCAATCGTTATGATTCCGTTTCGATCAAAGACTTGTTACTTTGCGGGCAGGAAGTCTTGGCTGGCCTTGATCAGTTTTATACCAAAGTGGATGAAATGCGCTGGTACCTGAATCATACTCAGGATATGCCCAATCGAGTGGAAGATAAAATTCACGCCCATATCCGAGAACTCGAAAAGTTTTATGAAACACTAAATTTGTATATTGATGTTGAAATGGGATTAATCGCCGAATCTTCGAGCGCCACAGAAGCTGATGAAACAGATAACTAATATAACACTGCTAACGGTTGTTCTCTCCATTCCGTTTGCCCTGGCGCAAACCCGAAAGGCCATTCCCGCCGGACGCTATGAGGCCCTCTCTGGGGTTAAACTTTCTCACAGTCTTAAAAGTGCCGACAGTTCACTGGCCAAAGATTCACTTGGTCTTTTTTGGTCGGAAGTCGCCAAGCACATTCCCCAAGGCCAAAATGAAAGTTCTTTTTTCTCCATAGGTGAAATTGACACCAATTTTAAAGCATTCCTTTCCAGCAAAGGCGTGCTGGAGGCTAAAAACCTCGATAGTCGAGTGAATATCTTGCTGAGTGATGATCTCAGCCGCGATAGTGAAGTCTTCAAAAAGATAAAAACCAAAGGCAGCTTGATTATTCTGAAAGACGGCCATGCTCTCAAGGATGTTCTTTCGGCCTTAAATCAATTTGAAGTCATTGTTTATCAGGCCGAGGTCGATCACAATTATTTCTTGCTGCAGTTAAAATAACCAATTAAAAAACTCAAGTATAAATTTCCACCTCTAGACGATTTCCAATGAGTTGAGATAATCATCTTATGAAATTATGTCTGGTCTTATCAATCTTGTTTTCAGCTTTATTGCCTTTGGCAATCAGCGCCGAGCTCTCGGAAGAAGGATTTTTCTCCGGAAGAATTTCTAAAATTAATAAAGATATTTCCACCGTCCGGATCCGAGTTGATTTTGATAATATTAAATACCTGAACCCCAAAGATAAAATTGAATTTTGGGATGAAAAAAATGCCAACCAAAAATGCAGCTCCTACATCATCGCTCGAACCAGCGATTATCTCCTCTTAAAAGTTCCGGAGATGGCCGCTTGTCAAAAGTACTTATATTTCACCACGGGTGCCTATTTCAAATTTTACTCTGAAGACCTGCTCAACAACGTAAAAATGGGAAAAGAAGTTGTCAGCATTTTGCTCAAAAAACGCATGGCGGTTGAAGGGCAGATGGGAGGCAAAAATAAGGAAATCGTGGCGCACCTTGATCGCGTCAATGCCACCAATGCTAGGTATCAAACTCTGAGGGACAAGCTGGACCAGGAGTGGAAAAAGGAACTTCGCGCTTTGGATGAAGACAAAACTTACGCAGTAAGGTCTTATAAAGATTTAGAAAGAAGACGCGACGAGATCGATCAAAAGCTCGAACAATACAAAATTAAAGACGAAAACCTCACCCTCGATCGCTGGTCGCTGGACTCTCACCTCTATTTCAAAAAATAATTGAACATTGAACCCTTCTATTCTAGACTTACGCAATAAATTAAAAGGTGGAAATATTATGAAACTTTATGCACTAGTTTTGTCACTTTTGTTGGGCGCTCAGGCCGCATTTGCGACCGGAAATCCCAATGCTCCGATCGGGGGAGAGTTAAAGATGAATTTGGGGACAGCGCCCACAACTCTCAACGCGCTTTCTTCAACTGATTTCAATTCCTCTCAAGTCCAGTCGATGATTCTCGAGACGCTTTTAAATAGAAATATCGACACGCGCGAATGGGAACCGGCCTTGGCCTCGGAATGGAAAATCGCCAAAGATGGAAAGAGTTTTGAATTCACGCTGCGACCGGGAGTTAAGTGGCAAGACGGGAAACCGCTGACGATTGAAGACGTAAAATTCAGCTTCGATGCTATCGTTGAACCGACCAATAAATATAAGACGGCCAATAAAAAGCCATATTATGAAAATATTAAATCAGCTGAAATCATCGCCCCTAACAAAATTAAGTTCACCGTCAGTAAGCCTTATTTTGATAACTTTTCGGTCGTCGCGACGCTGACGATTGTTCCAATGCATTTGTATAAAAATCCTTCTAAAGATCAAGAAAAGGTTCTTAACAAAACGCTGATCGGAACAGGTCCTTATGCCCTTCAGGATTTTGATCGCGCCAAGGGAATTACTCTTAAGTTAAACCAAGAGTGGTGGGGAAGAAAAGATCCAACGAAAAAAGGGATTTATAACTTCGAAAAGATTTCGATGAAGTTTATCCAGGAAACAACGATTGCTATTCAGCGAATTGAAAAAGGCGATATTGATTATATCGACCTGGGTGCTGAAGATTACATGAAAAAAACTTCTGGTCCAAAATGGGGCAAAGAAGTCATTAAAGTAAAAACCCAACATAAAGGGGTTCGCGGTTACGCCTTTATTGGTTTTAACTTAACTAACCCAATGTTTGCTTCTAAGAAAACACGGGAAGCAATGGTTCACCTTTTTAACCGCAGAGAGATGATTAAAAAATTCTTATTCGATCTTTCCTTGCCGGCAACAGGTCCACTTTATCAACAAAGTGAATATGCTGATCCAAGCGTGAAGCCGTTTGAATACGACCCGAAATTGGCGCTTAATCTGCTGAAAGAAGATGGCTGGAAAATCGAGGCGGGAGATAAGTTTTTGTCAAAAATGGTCGGTGGAAAAAAAGTTAACTTAAGCTTTACCATCATCGAACCTGACGCAGAGTTCGTAAAATACCTAACGATCTTCAAAGAAGATGCGAAACAGGCCGGGGTTGATGTAAATGTGAAAGTGGTTGAATGGAACTCGTTCATTAAACTTTTAGATGAGAGAAAATTTGAAGCTGTTCGTCTTGCATGGGGTGGAGGAGACCTGGATTGGGATCCAAAACAAATCTGGCACTCGGAGTCTATTGCTAATGCCGGATCAAACTTTATCGGTTACAAAAATCCAAAAGTAGACAAGCTGATTGATGAATCGCGGGTCTTAATGGATAAAAAAGAAAGAATTAAAAAACTTCGCGAAGTTTACAAGGTAATCGCCGACGATGTTCCTTATATTTTCTTATTTAACGGAAAATACTTCTATTACGCTCACAACAAGCGCATTGGAAAAGAGAAAGAGGCTTACACTTACGGTATTGGTACAGACTACTGGTGGATGACTAAGTAGGTAGAGGAGCTCTCAATTGTTTACTTATATTCTTAAAAGATTACTGATCATGATCCCTACTTTGATAGGGATCACGATTGTAACTTTCGTTATTATCAATCTCGCTCCCGGCAGTCCGATTGAACAAAAAATTCAACAGATGAAATTTGGCGGTATGGGGCGGGAATCCAATGCGGGCAATACTGGTACCGACAAAAGTAGTGGTGTATCAGAAGAAGTCATTCTGGCCCTCAAGAAGCAATACGGTTTTGATAAACCGCTTTACATGCGTTACCTGATTTGGCTAAAAAATATTTCACGCCTGGATTTTGGAGAAAGTTTTACTTACGAAGAACCGGTTCTGAATGTCATTACCAGCAAATTTCCGGTATCGCTGCAGTTTGGGATTATTTCGCTCTTTTTGTCCTATATTGTCAGTATCATTTTCGGGGTGATGAAGGCCGTTAAAAATGGCTCCAACTTTGATCACGTCACCAGTTTTTTCTTGATCGCTCTTTATTCCATTCCCGGCTTTATGCTCGCCATTTTGCTGATTGTTTATTTCGCGGGCGGAAGTTTTTATAGCTGGTTTCCAATCGGCGAGTTGTACTCTGATAACTACTATGATCTAAGCCTCTGGGGTAAAATTGTAGATCGCGTTCATCATTTTATTCTTCCGTTAGTTTGTTACATGATCGGTTCTTTTACCGTCCTGACCATGTTGATGAAAAATTCGTTGTTGGATGAAATTAAAAAAGATTATATTCGGACGGCAAGGGCCAAGGGCCTTTCCGAAAAAACGATTTATTTAAAGCATGCTCTTCGCAATGCGCTTATTCCGATCGTGACCGGAATTGGCGGGTTTTTAGCCGTATTTTTTGCCGGCTCCCTGCTTTTGGAGAGTATCTTTCAATTAGATGGAATCGGGCTCTTGAGCTTTAAATCGATTCTACAGAGAGATTATAACGTCATCATGGGAATTCTTTTTATTCAAAGTGTTCTCTTACTAATCGGGAATTTGCTCAGTGATATAGTGTACATCCTCGTTGATCCAAGGATTAATTTCGAATGATTGAAAAATTTATAGTCCGACATGAGTTAAGCCGTAAAAGATGGCGAATTTTTAAATCAAGCAAATCGGCCATGATTGCTTCTGTGGTGTTATTGCTTTTAACGATTGCCACTTTCCTTTCACCTTTTATCGCCAACAGCCGGCCGTTGCTTTTAAAATATAATGATCATTATTATTTTCCGATCGTAAAAGATTATTCTGCTGAATCTTTTGGAATTACTGACAGTCTGGATGTCAGCTACCGCAAGCTCCAAATGTCTCCCAATGATTTTGCCATTTGGCCGATCGTGCAATGGGATCCATTTGAAAGCAATTCGATTGTAGACTCCTATCCTTCGGGTCCAACTTCATCCAATTTGATGGGGACCGACGATCGGGGCAGAGATGTTTTAACTCGTCTTTTATATGGTTTTAAATACAGCATTACTTATGCTGTCGCCGTCTGGTTCATCAGTTTATCGATCGGCGTTTTGCTGGGGGGAACGATGGGCTTCTTCGGTGGAAAAGTTGATTTTATCGGCCAGCGTTTCGTGGAAGTCTTAAGTACTGTTCCAAGTTTCTTTTTGCTCATTATTTTAATTTCAATTTTTGCTCCCTCGCTCTGGATGCTGATTGTTATTTCCTGTATTTTTTCCTGGATTAGCATTTCCTATTACGTGCGCGGCGAGTTTTTAAAAAATAGAAACAAAGAATTTGTCGAAGCGGCCAGATCGCTGGGGGCTTCAAACCTCAGCATTATTTTTAAACATATCCTGCCCAACTCTCTGACTCCCATTATTACCTTTGCCCCTTTCGCCATTGCGGCCGAAATTGTGGGATTGGCGGGATTAGACTACCTGGGTTTCGGATTGCAGGTTCCTACTCCGAGCTGGGGCGAGCTTTTGTCCCAGGCCCAAAAAAATTATACCATTGCCTGGTGGTTAGCGCTTTATCCTTCGCTTGCCCTCTTCTTTGTGCTGACGCTGCTTAATTTGATTGGTCAGGGTGTAAGAGATGCTATGGATCCCAACATGATTTAGAAAGAGTATTGTGCTCCAGCGCTCAATGCTCTTCCTCCGGTGCCAAAGCCATAAATTTCTTCATATTCAGTATCAAATACGTTCTTTATTTTGAAGTAGTATTCACTGCGCTCGTTTTGAACGTAGCGATAATGGAGATTGGAAAGCAGATGGGACTCCATTTGAACCGCCTGCCCTAGATTGTCGACATCCGAACGTTTTCCGATAAAGGAAAATTCGTGGCCCAAGTGATGTTTGTCTTTCAAGAGCAGAGAGAAATTATTCTTTAAATTGATATCGGGTCTTCGGGCCAGTTTTTGTCCAAGCTTAAGATCCCGTGTTTTGAGTAGAGTAAAAGAGAGTCGTTGATTAAAAGTTTGACTCCAGTCGATCTTGGCACTTTCCTCCAACCCACTAATTTCCGCTCGGCCAATGTTGCGATTGATGAAAGTGACCGGATCATAACTGAGGCGATTGAGAATCTTGGTGTAAAACAAAGTGCTGGTTGTTTTAAATTCTGTCGACCAGTTATTTTCTAAACTTAAATCAAGACTCTTGCTGCTTTCGGGTGATAAATCTTTGTTTCCATAAGTCGGATCGTAAAGTTGATTTAAGGAAGGGGCCCTGAAACCAGTGGAGTAAGTCAGCTTGAGTAGGGAGGAGTCCCGTTTATATCCCGCTGCTAATTTATAGGTGAGATGATCATTAAAAAATTTATTGTGATCAAGCCTTGCCCCAAAATTAAAAATAGCAAATGGCAATTCGTGCTGATGGTATAAAAAAGCGCTCAAATTCTGGTTGTAATGACCGGATTGGTCTTTTTCATGCGCAAATTCCGCGTTTAAATTTATTATTTTAAATTGATCCAGATAGTAAGTGTGCTCGGCGTTTAGGGCGTTGAGCTCGCCGCTGGCGACAGCACTCAGGGCCTCTGGATGACGGGCATCGTAGAGAACTTCTAAGAGTCGATAATGCTTGGAACGATTATAAGAAAATTTTGTCTCAGCATTGCCGCTATCCCAATTTTTGATCAGCTGAATTTTGGAATAGATTTCTTCTTCTTTTTGACGGTCGTTAGGATCGTCATTGCCAGCACCTCCGCCTTTATCGAGTTCGGTCCAGTTATGAGAATAACGAAGATTGAAATCAAGCGCGTAGTTATTAGCTAAATCTTTGCTTCCCGCCAAACTTCCCGCGATTCTTTGTGCGCCATCTTTTTCTGCCGAGGGATTCACTTTTTGGTTGGCCGCCGAAAAGCCGGCAGTATCCATAAAGTCGATCCCAAATGAAAGATTAAGTAGTTCATATTTTTTTTGAAAATTAGTTCCAGCGTTGACGGTTTTAAATGTTCCGTAATCAAGATAGCTGTCTCCGCTCACTTCGGAGGAATGGGCCTTTTTGGTGGTAATTATCACGACGCCGCCAATGGCATTGGAGCCGTAACTCATCCCCTGAGAGCCTTTTAAGATTTCAATGCGTTCAATATTATTTAAACTTAATCGTCCAATATCAAACTGGCGATTGGGATTGCTTGGATCATTCATCACAATTCCATCGATCACCACCAGGGTGTGAGATGAATCAGTCCCGCGTAGAAACAGACTGGCACTTGAACCATTGGGCCCGGAACTGACGACACTTAAATCGCTTTCTTTCGAAAGTATTTCGGGGAGAGACCTGCTGGTAGATTTTTTAATTTCATCGGCGCTAATGATTCTGACGTCACTGTTTGATTTATCCGTTTTAGATTTAATTCGGTCCGCAGTAATAACGATGACGTCTTCTGCCCGGAGTGCTGTATTGAAGGTTAAAAAGAGGGGGAGTAAATTCAGAGCAAGTAAAGCCCTTACATCAAAAGACATAGATTCCTCCACGGGATAAATGATACTTAAGGAGGGTCTGACTTTACAGTTGCGGGACAGTGAAGGATTTTCACCTTCTTCACTTCTTAGTATTGAGATCAGTATACTTGGCGGGATGATTCTTTACAAGAAAATCTTTCACTCCTACAATCTAGCGATGAAAGCCTCACTTCTTATAGTATTCTATCTTTTTTTTTCTTTTTCATCTGAGGCCAGTGAATGTAATTTCACTGTTCCGCTTAAAACTTTTCAACCTAAGTTTGCAAAATTTTTTAAGATCGATTATTTTAAAAATTTTAAAATTGTTCATGTAAATAAAGATCAATATCTTTTGAGTGATCATCCTCATCTCGGTTGTGAATTTTCTATACCCCAAATTAGGACTCCGGTTAAAAGAGTTGTGATGATGTCTACTACTTATTTGCCGGCATTAGAATTAATTCAAGTGGAAAAATCATTAATTGCCTTTCAGGGCAAACGCTATATTGTGTCCCCTGCATTTAAGTTGGATAAAATTCAAGAGGTGGCGTTTAAATTAAACCCCGAGAGTTTACTGGGGCTGAAGGCCGATTTAATTATGGGGTATGAATCTAATCTTTCCACCCCTAAGCAGCGTCAGCTTTTTCAATCGCTCAAACTTCCAGTGGTGATTAATAAAGACTTTGAAGAAACAACTCCCTTGGGAAGAGCAGAGTGGCTTATCTTTACCGCAAGTTTTTACAACCAGGAAGAAAAGGCCCAGAAAATATTTAACTTGATCAGCAATGACTACCTAGGCTTGAAATACCTCAATGCCAAATTAACCTCCAAGCCCCAAGTGTTGGTGGGGGAAATTCAAAATGGCTACTGGGTAACAGCGGGGGGCGAGAGTGATCTCGGCCAGATGATTGCCGATGCCGGTGGAGAAATGCTGCTGAAAAAAGCGAGTGCTGCTACCCAGAAACTTAGCCTGGAAGAATTAAGTCAGTTAAAAATGCCGGTAGAGTTTTGGCTAACTCATAATAGCTGGAAGACCCATGCTGATTTAGTAGGCGCGCAAAAAAAAGACTCCCGCTATTTGTTGATAACAGCTAAAAATATTTATAATAATAATTTAATAAAAAATAAAAACCTGTTTCTTGATTATTGGGAAAGAGGAATGCAGCGGCCGGATTTAGTGCTGGCCGATCTCACTTTTCTTTTTCATCCTAATCAGCTTCCGAATCACAAACTTCAATGGTATCAAAAACTATGAATGCTAAAAATTTGCTTTTAGGGTTTATCGTTATTTTTTTTGTCGGCTTCTTGCTGCTTTATGGTGAGTCTGGCCTGAGCCTCAATGCTGCTTTGATTAACGAGTTGCGCTTGCCGAAAGTCATCGTTTGTTTATTGGCGGGGGGCATGTTGGCAATTGCCGGCCTGCTGATGCAGGTTTTTTTTCAAAATCCACTCGCCGGACCTGATATTTTGGGAGTGAGTTCAGGCTCTTCTTTATTTGTCGCCTTTTGGATGATGGCCTCGGTCGGATTTTCTCCGGCCATCAGCGATTGGGGAATGAGTGTTATGTCTTTTCTCGGAGCACTTAGCGTTTTTCTGATTTTAATTTTTTTCCTGCACAAAAATATGTCGCGGGTGAGTTTAATTATCGTGGGTCTTTTAATTTCTTCCTTTGCCGCCAGCGGAATTTCGATGCTGGTTAGTCTGAGTGAAACCCTTCAGCTTAAGAATTATCTTATGTGGAGTATGGGCAGTTTTAGAAATGTGACCAGCCCGGAGTTACCGCGCTTTGTTCTGCTCTGCCTGCTGGCGATTTTGCCTGTGCTTTTTTTCATTAAGGCCTTGAATCAATTTTTACTTTCAGAAAACTATGCCTTGAGCATGGGGGTGAACGTAAAAAAAACGAGAATTCTTTTTGTGAGCTTTGCCGCTTTTCAGATTTCAATCGTTACTTTATTTTGCGGACCGATTGGCTTTATCGGGATTATTGCACCTCATCTCGCCCGCCAATTCCTCAAGCGCTCACAGCTCAATCTTCTTTTGCCGGCCACCTTTATGATTGGTGCCATTTTAGCTTTGGTGGCCGAAAGTGTTCTGGTGCTGGCACCGAGCTCTTCCATTTCGGTCAACGCCGTTTTAGGTTTGATTGGAGCTCCGGTTATTGTCTTATATCTATACCGTCAACGGGAGTGGAGTGCATGAAACTCTTGAAGATTGAAGATTTGGCGATTGGTTTTAAAGAAGCAAGTTTTAAAAATATTAAGGGCGAAGTTTTTCCGGGAACCATTACCGCTCTAATGGGAATTAATGGTGTGGGTAAGAGTTGTCTTTTAAAAACCTTGGGCCATTTAATTCCCGCTCAAAGGGGTTCGCTTCAACTTGCGGGCAAAGATTTTTCACAATACTCAGCTTTGGAATTTTCCAAAATGGTCTCTCTGGTTTTAACTGAAAAATTTCAAGTCGATTTTTTGCGAGTGGATGAGTTGGTCTCTCTGGGGCGATCTCCTTATACTAACTGGTGGGGAGATTTAGATTCGAGCGATCAGCAAATTGTTTCTCAAACCATGCAACAAGTAGGAATCTTAGATTTAAAGGACAAGTTTTTTTCAGAATTAAGCGATGGCCAAAAACAAAAGGTCTTAATCGCCAGAGCGCTGGCCCAGAATCCACAACTTTTGATTCTGGATGAACCCACCACCTATCTCGATATTCCTTCCAAGATAGAATTATTAAAACTGCTAAGAAAAATTGCCGATCAAAATAAGGTTGCCATTATCATGAGCACTCATGACCTGGAGTTGGTTAAATCCCACGTGGATCAAGTCTGGTTAATGGGCAGTGATGGCCAGTTTGAGACCGGAAGCCCGGAGAGCATTGAGTCTGCCGGGCTATTTCAAAAATATTTTTATTTTAACTGAGATTCGCTTTGAACTAGATTTGCACCAGTTTTAAGTCAATGGTTCTTTCTTTGTTATCTCTGATGAATTTTACTTTTACCACGTCGCCGATCTTGTAATTATCAATGATCAAAAATAAATCATCGTAAGTTTTAATCGGTTTGGAGTCGATGCCGGTGATGATGTCGCCCAGAAAATATTCACCGTAGCGATTGCGAGTGATTCCGCGCAGGCCTGCTTTGGCCGAAGGGCCTTTGGGGTCGACAAATTTAATCATCACTCCTTCTCTTAATCCAAAACGAGCAGCATAATAGTCTTCCAGCACGGCAACGCCCAAGCCGGGACGAATGACTTTTCCGTATTTGATCAATTGAGGGACAATACTTTTAACGGTATCAACCGGAATGGCAAAACCCAGACCGGCGCTGGCCGCTCCGCCACCGCTAAAAATCATGGTATTGATTCCGATTAGTTTTCCTTGAGAGTCTAATAAAGCGCCACCCGAATTCCCGGGATTAATGGCAGCATCGGTTTGAATCATGCCGTTAATTGAAACTCCTCCGTAGCCCTTGATACTTCGCTCCAGTGCCGAGACGGTCCCAACGCTCAGCGAGTGATCAAAGCCCAGTGGGTTTCCAATCGCCAGAGATTTTTGTCCCACCTGCAGCGTTTTGGAATCGCCCAAGATAATGGGTTTCATCTCTTTTGGTTGCTCCAGCAATTTAAGAACGGCAATATCTTTTTTGGGATCGGCCCCTATCAGTTTGGCGCGGTATAGCTTCTTATCATCTTTAAAGGTGATCAAAAAAGAATCGCCTTCATCCACCACATGAAAATTAGTGACGATGTAACCGTCTTTATTCCAGACAAAGCCGGAGCCCATGCCGGCCTCAACTTCGGTGGCGTCCATATTAAAGGCAGGACGGGCCTTGCGCATATTAGAGACGTTGACCACCGAGTCCACTACACTTTGAAAAACGCTGATAGAATTGCGTTCATTTTCCAGCAGCGGCGCCGATTCAGCGTAAACATTACCGGCCAAAAGACTTATAAATAAAACAACGAGACTAAAGTAATTGCGCACCTGAACTCCTCCTTGCTACTAATGTTCACTATAGATATAATCCTGATAGAAAATTTCTTCAAGAGGTCTTACACATGGAAATCAATTTTTATAATCGCGTAACCCAGTCAGTAGAAAAAGAAAAAGTTTACGGCGATAAAATGGTTGAATGGCTCTACCAATCGAATTCGGGAAAGGCCCTGTCTCATGTTATCTGCAAGGCGCCCGTGAGTAAACTTTACGGTGCATTACAAGACACCGCCTGGAGTAAAAGTAAGATTGCCCCTTTTATCAAAAGTTTTAATATTCCAATGGAAGATTACCTCCCTGAGACTCAGGATACCGAATCGCCTTACTCAAGTTTTAACCAGTTTTTCATTCGCCAATTCAAAGCGGGCAAACGACCGTTCGTGCAATCGGCGGAAGAAATGGCGGCCTTTAGCGAAGCTCGCTATTTTGGCTACAGCAGCGTTCAGGATGATGAGGCCATTCCCGTCAAAGGGGCCTTTTTATTACCCAAACACTTAATCAGCAATTCCCAATGGGAAGATACCTTTCAGGATGGCCCGCTCCTTTTAGCGCGTTTATGTCCGGTTGATTATCACCGTTTTCACTACCCCGATGATGGTGTGATTTTGGATGACTATCGGGTGGCGGGTTTGCTGCACTCAGTGAATCCCTTGGCGCTCAAATCCAAGCAAGATATCCTGATTACCAATGAAAGACATGTCACCATCGTGGAAACTAAAAACTTTGGCAAACTGGCCTATATTGAAGTCGGCGCGATTTGCGTGGGAAAAATTGTGCAATCTAAACATCTAGTCAAAGGCGATCGCTTTAAGCGCGGCGATGAAAAAGGTTATTTTCTTTTCGGTGGATCGACCGTGATTGTTATTGGAGAAAAAGGAAAATGGACTCCCTCTGCGGACATTCTAGAGTTTACCAAAAAAGGAATGGAGACCTATCTTCATCTCGGAATGAGTGTCGCTAAAAGAGGATAGTGATCAGAAGGGAAAATATTATTGTAGGATTTTTTCTCCAGTCTGATTTCTTCCACCGCAAAGGCCAGGGGGATCAGGATCCAGTCAATTCGAACCCCGCTTGCCTTTTCACCCAGAAATGAATGGTGGGATGTCTCTTCCGGCATGGCCTCTTCAATCCACGGATCTTTCAAATCTAAATTTTCTAAAATCATTTTCCGCACCATGCTCTCGGGAGAATCATTGAAATCCCCCATTAGAATCAAGGGCAGATTATTCTGGTTTAATTTTTGAATTTCGCGAATTAAAACTTTAACCTGCTCAATCCTCGTTTCTTCCAGGACGTGATCCAGGTGAGTATTAATCACGATATAATCCTGGTTGTTCACCAGGTGAGTGATATGCATCCAGGTGCAGAGCCGTGGGAAGGCACTCTTAAATGAAACAGATCCGCTGACCAGCGGGGTTTCAGAAAGCCAGATATCTCCGCTCTGGTGCACTTTAATCTGCTCTTGATTCACATAGAAACAAGGATACATCCGATCGGCGATCCACTGGCGATGATCGGCAATCAGTTTGAGCGGCAGAGTGCTGGCGAGCTTTTTAATTTGATTTTCCCGCCCCTCCTGCGTTGCCAGGATGTCGGGATGAAAGTCGGTAAAAATGGCCTTTAATAAGGGCAGACGATTATCCCAGCCATGATCGCCATCATGGGTATTTTCGTAACGGATATTGGAAGTGATGATTTTTAATTGCATGCTGTTCTCATTGTAAAACACTTTGTTCTTAAATGAGAACAGCAAACTTGATGATCCTCCTTAATCGGTCCTTAAATTTAGTGACTTAGCGAAATATTTCACTCTTTTTTCTTGGCATCAATTCTGCTTTAGGACCCTACAAGAGAAATGAAAATAAGGGGGACTAAATGCAATTACAAAAAATAATACTCGGGCAATACGTTTTGTTAAACGAGCAGCCAACGCTCAAAAACATTTCGGCCGATACCGGGATCCAAATCACCAGAGTCTTCCGACTTTTTAACGGTGCCACCATGAAGCTTTGCGAGTATCAGATTTTTCAACAAAAGGTAAAAGAGAAGATGGGGCTAACCAATACTCTGGAGGCCATCGCTTTTGATTGCTCCTTGAAATTGAGTCCCCAAGCGATCAAAGAAATTGAAACTTACCTCACAAGAAAAATGGAAATTTGGAAATTAAAACAACCTACAGCTAATCAATTGAACACAGCTAACCAAATAACGGCTTAATAAAAAAAGGAATATTTATGAAAGATGGACTACTTATTATTGAAAGAATTATCGTTGAATCTCTCTCTAAAAAAGAAAGAAATATGCAGGAGATTATTTTCGACACCAATCTTGATCACTCATTGTTATTAAACGTTCTTCCCAATCTCTTGATGAAAAATATGATTCGTTATAAACGGGGGATCTACTCCATTGATAAAGAAAATTGTTTTCAGTGGCTCACTCAAGTCAATCACACCGACAATGTTAAAGAAGAGGCCAAAGAACTTTTTATTTCATTGGTAAATCAATACTTCCAAAAAGATGATGAAAAAAAACAAGCGCTGCCCCCCCAATTAAAAATACAAAAGATGTGGCTGACCGAAGGGGAGGAAATGGTTTTGCGCTCTCATATGGCCGGGCTGGAAGCTTTTTTCAATGGAGTAAAAGCGTCACGCAAAACGAAGCCTCAGAGAGAGAAAACCTGTGAGCAACGAGTGGTTATCTGGGGGTTGTCTCAGTATTCAGACTTAGTAGAAGGGGTGCTTCAGGCAGTATAGCCAAAAAAGCTTTAAATATAGACGCCATGCACACGTAATATTTTTTTGCAGAAATAGTTGACTTAAATACCTCATGCGTAGTAAAAAATTATAGCTCATTCATCATGCGCGTAAACTCGTCATCTTAACGTAATTTAAGGAGAATAAAGATGAAATCATTACTAGCTCTAGTTCTTATCGTATCTGCTGTGTCTTTTGGTTGTTCAAAAAAAGAAGAAGCTACAACTGAAGCTGCACCAGCTGCTGCTACAACTGAAGCACCAGCTCCTGAAGCTGCTCCAGCTCCAACTGCTGAAGCTGCTCCTGCTAACACAGAAGCTGCTCCTGCTGCTACTGAAGCTGCTCCAGCTCCAGCTGCTCACTAATTATTTTAATCGCGCCTTTGGCGTGTTAGATAATATAACAAAGGCCTCGCAAGGGGCCTTTGCTATTTTTAGCCCACGAAACCGTGCTGTTCCAGCATTTCTCGAACTAAATCCACAAAGTCATGGTTAATATCCTTGTTTTCAGGCGAAGATTCACAACATTGCAGGTAGCCCAGCATTTTAGGTAAGGGTGTTTTGCGCTGCTGAGTGCTCAGCCAATTTTGAAAAAAAGTGACGGCCTCCAGCCAGCTGAAGAGGTTGAAGTTACTTCGATCGACCACAAAAAAGAACTGATCAATTCCCGAAATTCCGATCGGGCGCTCTTTGGAGTCCAAAAAAAGAATTTGGACCATCAATTCTAGTTGGGGGATGGTGCATCGGCCTTTGGTCAGGCGGATGAGATTTTTATCGCTCAGGTGTTTGACCGGGATAGTGGTGCGGGCAAAATCCAGGGGCGCGCGCCATTCTTCGCCTTTTTCCTGGATGACATCTTCTAGGCTCAGGAATTTTTTAACTATTTTATTTTGGTTCATAACCTAAATTGGGAGAAAGCCATTTTTCGACATCGGCCTTTCTCATTCCTTTTCTGTTGGCGTAGGATTCGATTTGGTCGACTCCCACGTTCCCCACATTAAAATAGCGTGCCTCGGGGTGATTAAAGTATAAACCAGAAACGGAGCTGGCGGGATTCATGGCAAAACTTTCAGTTAAGCTGATGTGGGTATTTTCCTCTGCCTGGAGCAATTCCCACAGAATTTTCTTTTCGGTGTGATCAGGCGAGGCGGGATATCCGGCGGCGGGACGAATGCCGCGGTATTTTTCTTTGATCAATTCTTCATGGGAGAGATTTTCATTTTGGCCAAAGCCAAAAATGTCGCGAACTTTTTTATGAGTGAGTTCGGCCAGCGCCTCGGCCAGGCGGTCGCCGATGGCCTTGGTCATGATGGAATTATAATCGTCTAATTTGTCCTGGAAAGTTTTAGCGAAAATTTCAACTTCCTGACCCATGGTCACGGCAAAGCCTCCAATGTGATCCTGGTAAGACGCTGCTGGCGCGATAAAGTCGGCCAGACTGTAGTAGATTCCCTCGTCGCCAATTTTTTCTTTTTGCTGGCGCAGGAAATGGAGTTTGGTGGGCTTAGTTGCCTGGCCCGGGATTGCCAGCACCACGTCGTCGCCCTCGGAGTGAGCGGCAAAAATTCCTACCACCGCCCGCGGTTGGAAGCGTTTGTGCTGAACTATATCTTGCAACAGTGCCTGGGCATCGTTAAATAATTTTTGGGCCTCGCTCCCGTAAGTCTCGTTGCCTAGAATTTTAGGATAAGTTCCTTTTAATTCCCAAGTCCAAAAAAGAGGGGACCAGTCGATATAAGGGACAATTTCTTCCAGCGTGAAGTCCAGGGTGAAAACCCCGGTGCGCGATGGACGGGCGATGGGCATTTCATCCCAATTGGTTTGAAAAGGATGAGCACTGGCCTCGCTGTAACTTATTAAATCAGATTTGCCGCTTAATCCCGCCAAGTAACGGGTGCGAATGTCATTGAAGCGCGTTTTTAATTCGAGGGCGTAAGCACTTCCGCGCTCGGGACTTAGCAGATTGTTGCAAACTTCAATCACTAGTGATGCGTCTCCCACTTGGGCAATAGGAGAATGGTAGTGCGGAGCAATTTTAATCGCAGTGTGGGCCTTAGAAGTAGTGGCGCCACCGATTAAGAGCGGAAGTTTAAAATTTTGGCGTTCCATTTCTGCCGCCACATGGATCATTTCATCCAGCGAAGGAGTGATCAGGCCCGAGAGCCCGATGATGTCGGCCTTGTGTTCGATGGCGGCGTCCAGAATCTTTTGACAAGAAACCATAACTCCCAGATCGATCACTTTATAACCGTTACAGGCCAGCACTACGCCGACGATATTTTTTCCGATATCGTGGACATCGCCTTTAACCGTCGCGATGACAAAAACTCCCTGCACCCGCGCGTTGGCGGCGTTCAGGCGTTTTTCTTCTTCCATGAAAGGCTCTAAGTAGGCGACGGCTTTTTTCATCACTCGCGCCGATTTAACGACTTGAGGAAGAAACATTTTTCCCTGGCCGAAGAGATCGCCGACGATTTTCATTCCTTCCATTAAAGGGCCTTCGATCACGTTTAGTGGCCGGCCGTATTTGACTCGCGCTTCTTCCGTGTCGATGTCGACGTAAGCGTCGAGACCTTTGACTAAGGCGTGACTGATGCGGGCTTCTAGCGGAAGCTCGCGCCATTGCTCCACACGTTCTTCTTTTTTGCCGTTGTTATTGCTTTTTAATTTTTCGGCCAGCTCCAGTAATTCTTCCGTCGCTCCGGAATGAGTATTGAGAACTACTGCTTCACATTTTTCACGCAAGACTGGATCGATTTGGTCGTAGACCGCCAGCATGCCGGCGTTGACGATTCCCATGTCGAGTCCCGCTTTAATCGCGTGGTAGAGGAACACAGAGTGAATGGCCTCGCGGACAATATTATTTCCACGAAAGGAAAAAGATAAATTGGAAACACCACCGGAAGTCAGGGCACCGGGGCAGACTTGTTTTAATTCTCTCACCGCTTCGATGAAGTTGACGCCGTAAGGGTCGTGCTCTTCGATACCGGTTGCCACGGTCAGGATGTTGGCATCAAAAATAATATCGTAAGGATCAAAATCAAGTTGGCTTATTAGCAGATCGTAGGCGCGTTTACAGATGCGAACTTTTTCGTCTTTAGAAGAAGCTTGTCCTTGTTCATCAAAGGCCATGATCACCACGGCCGCTCCGTAGTGTTGAATCAAGCGAGCTTGCTCCAGGAATTTAGCTTCGCCTTCTTTGAGTGAAATGGAGTTAACCACCGCCTTTCCTTGCACGCATTTTAAACCAGCTTCGATCACTTCCCATTTAGAAGAATCGATCATGATCGGAACGCGGGAAATATCGGGTTCACTCGCCACTAAATTGAGGAAGTGAACCATGCAGGCCACTCCGTCGATCATTCCTTCGTCGAAGTTGATGTCGATGATGTTGGCGCCGTTTTCCACTTGTTGGCGGGCGACACTTAAGGCCTCGTCAAAATTGCCGGCCTTGATCAGCTTGGCAAATAAGGGCGAGCCGGTGACGTTAGTTCGTTCACCAATCATATAGAAAGGATTGTTGTCAGATTTTTTGATGATCAGCGCTTCCAGACCTGAAAGGCGAGTGGCCGCTTCAATTACCGGTTTCACCCGTGCTTTTTTGTCCTGGCATTTTTTGACGATCGCCGCGATGTGAGGGGGAGTCGTTCCACAACAGCCACCGAGCAGATTGATGAAGCCACTCTCGGCGAATTCGGCCACAAATTGCGCGGTCTTCAGCGGAGTCTCATCATAACCGGTGGGCGAAAGGGGATTAGGCAGACCAGCGTTGGGATAACAACTGACGAAGCAGTCGGCGATTTTTGAGAGTTCTTCTATATAGGGCCGCATCTCTTTAGCGCCTAGGGCACAGTTGATCCCCACCGAGAGAGGTTGAGCGTGACGGACCGAATGCCAGAAGGCCTCGACCGTTTGGCCCGAGAGTGTTCGGCCGGAAGCATCGGTAATAGTGACCGATAACATCAGCGGATATTTTATGCCTTTTTCGTCTTGCAATTTTTTGATGGCAAAGATGCAGGCCTTTAAGTTGAGAGTATCAAAAACAGTTTCCGGCAGCAGAATATCGGCGCCTCCCTCAATCAGAGCAGAAGCCTGTTCGAAATAATTGGCGACTAGTTCATCGAAGGTCACCGCCCGAAAAGCAGGATTGTTGACGTCGGGAGAAAGGGAGGCTGTTCTGTTCGTTGGTCCCAGCGCTCCGGCGACGAAGCATTTACGATTGGGATTTTTGGCCATGAATTCGTCCACCGACTTGCGCGCCAGTTTGGCCGCTCGTAAATTTAAATCGTAAGCGATGTGTTCGAGGTCATAATCTTTTTGGGCCAATCGGGTACCGGAGAAAGTATTGGTTTCGATGATGTCGGCGCCAGCTTCCAGGTATTGAGTATGAATCGCCTTAATAATCTGAGGGCGAGTAAAGACCAGCAGATCGTTGTTGCCTTTTAAGTCTTTAGGGTGATGATCAAAATGACCTTCGCGAAAGTCGATTTCTTCCAGTTTATAAGTTTGAATCATGGTGCCCATGGCACCGTCCATGAAAAGAATTTTTTCTTTCAAGAGGGATTCAAGTTCAATCAGTGTCGGGTGTTTTTTTAGCATAATTTTTACTTTTGGAATTTTTTTACAATGTCTACGATCGTTCCGGTGTCGTTCATAATGTAGAAATGCACACAAGGAGCACCTTTATTAAGCAGGTCTTCAACCTGACGAGTGGCCCATTCTTTTCCAATGGCCGCTACATTTTTTGGATCTTTGGTGACTTCTTCCACTAATTGGTCTGGGAAATCGATATAGAAATTTTTAGGAACGCTGACTAATTGAGTGGCGCTCTTTAGGACTTTAATTCCCGGAATGATCGGAATGGTGATGCCTGCTTCGCGCGCCTGGCGGACGAATTCAAAATAGTGTTTGTTATCAAAAAACATTTGAGTGACGACGTAATCAGCGCCGGCGTCGACTTTGCGTTTTAGATTTAAGATATCCAGTTTTAAGTTTGGTGCTTCGAAATGTTTTTCGGGATAACCCGCGACCCCGATGCAGAAATCAAACTTTGATCCCCCTTCGAGTTCATCTAAGAAGATCCCGTTGTTGATTCCTTTAATTTGTTCAACTAAGTCCGAAGCAAAATGGTTCATGCTGCGGTTTTTGGAGAGTTCTTTTTTGTAATTTGGGGCATCACCTCGGAGGGCCAGCACGTTGTGGATCCCTAAGAAGTTAAGCTCCAGGAGCGCATCTTCGGTTTCTTCTTTGGAGAAACCCAAACACAACAGGTGCACCACGGTGTCAATTCGAAAGCGATTTTGAATGATGCCGCAAATACCAATGGTTCCCGGGCGTTTTTTATAAATTTTGCGCTCAATTGAACCGTCACCTTTTTCGCTGTAGTAAGCAGAAGAAGAGTGGGCAGTGACGTCGATCCAGGAGGGGTTAACCGAATTTAAGGCCTCAACAATGTCGATGATTTCCTGCACCGAGCGGCCTCTTGGCGGCGGGACAATTTCGAAACTAAAGAGTGGGTTGCTCGCGCGCGATAAGTGTTCGATGACTTTCATGTGTTTTTACTTTTTTAAATGACTTGTTAAGATGAGATTGTAACAATTAATTCTGCTTTCTGATAGGGGGATTCGTGGCCGATTGGTATCAAATCGAAAATAGTACTTTTATCGCGCAATTTTCTTCTGATGGCGCGGAGATCAAGCGGCTTTTTGCCAAGCCATGGAGTCGCGAACTTTTATGGGTTCCGAGCGATGACTCGACAAAAAAAATTTGGAATCGTACTGCTCCCGTCTTGTTTCCGATTGTGGGGAAACTTAAGTCTGATCAATACACTTTTAAGGGCAAAAAATATTCAATGTCGCAGCACGGCTTTGCCCGGGACCGAGGCTTTAAGTGCCTCACTTGCGGCACCAGCGAGATTAGTTTTTTACTGGCGGCCGACCAGGAGACTTTTAAGCAATTTCCTTTTTGTTTTGAATTGCGCATTGATTATAAACTAGAAGATAAAAAATTAGTGGTTAGCTATACGGTTAAAAACGATGACCGGCAGGATATTTATTTTTCGATTGGGGCGCATCCCGCCTTTGCCACTAATGTGATTGCCGATTATGAAATTCAGTTTGAGAAAAAAGAGCGTGGATTTTTTAGGACCGAAAATTCGCTAGTGAATTGGCAACAGTCCTATGGGCTGGATGCAGATCGCTTGCAACCAAGCGTCGACTTATTTTCAAAGGATGCGCTTATTTTTAAAGATTTGGAATCGAGTTATGTGGACTTAGTGAATCATAAACGTCATGAAACGATTCGTTTGCATGGGGGGCATAGTCCTTATTTTGGGATTTGGGCCAAGGATAAGCTTCCCTTTATTTGTCTCGAGCCTTGGTTTGGGGTGAGTGATGAGACGGGGCATGACCAGGAGCTGGAGAGCAAAAAAGGAATTCAGCGGCTGGGGATTGGGGGAGAGTTTCGTTTTAGTTATGAGATTGAGCTTTTGGTGTAAGCTTCTTGAAAAGCTCCCTCGAAAGGCTCCAGGAACCTTTTTTAAAGGAAAATTGTTGTGAGAAAATATTTGATTCCCTTAGTGGCCCGCGGCTTTTCAGGGGACAGTGTGGATAATGTTCTTTGGAAAGAAAAAAATATTTATGTGATGGACAATCACCGGCTGGCACTTTGGTGTTGGTTTCAAGAAATAGAAAAAGGCGAGCGCTACAATCTTTTGCATATTGATGCCCATCCCGATATGAGTGAGTCGGCGCTTAAGGATTTTAAGCATGATCTTTGGGGGATGGAGCTCGACGATTATCGCAACGTTTGGCAGTCGGACATCAACACTCCTTTATTTCGCTGGGATAATTACCTGGAAGTTTTTTTGAAGAATTATCCGGAGAATGTTGGGCATACGATTTCGGCGACTCATCACCTTGGTTCTTCTAAAGGATTGGCGGAGGACGTGAAGCCTTTTGATTTGGTTAAGCAGTTGAATGATCTTTTTGGGGGCAAAAAATATATTAATGATTTACCCTGGATTGTGAATTTGGATTTGGATTATTTTTTTTCGGCGAGACCTGAAAAGTTGCCGCTGTTTTCGGATGAGTATGTGGAATCAATCGCGCAGTCGCTGCGCCTTGGTTTGGAGTCGGGGATGATTAGGGTAATGACTATTGCCTTGAGCCCTGAGTGTTGCGGGGGATGGGAGAAGGCGGAGGCGCTGTTGGAAAAAGTCTCCAGGAACCTTTAATACATTGAAGAACTTTTTATTCAAAGCTAGTATGGTTTATGCCTAAGAAAATTAAAAAAAAAGTCGTAATTGTTCGCAAACATCCTCGGCACGTTAAGGTTTCTGCCAAGAATCCAGAAGGAATTACAATTGTTGATCAGCATTTAAGGATCCTGAATTCCTTAACGTCGGATGAAATTTTATCGGTTTTTAAAAAATATGATAAGGCGAAATTGGTGTACCCAACTCGCAATAATGGTCGCAAAGAATTTCCAAGTGAAGATTTGTTTGACGAAATAATCGCGGTATGGACCGATTATTTTAGTAAACAATATCCATCGTCGACGCCTCTTGATCCAGATATTATAAAGGCTTTACTTGCAACTGAATCGGGTTTTCGAATAGACCCAAAACCAACTAAACTTGCGGTAGGAATAGCGCAAATAACGAGAGAAACCTTAAAAATTCTTCAAGACCCAAAAGGTGAAGTAAAAGATTTTATTTTTAAAAAAATCCGTATAATGGATTTAAAAAATCCCGATATTGCAATTCCTATGGCAGTTAGATGGTTATTCCGAAAGAGGGAATTGGCAAAAATGAAACTCAAAAGAGAGCCTTCAGTTGAAGAAATCATCCTCGAATATAAAGGGTTACTGAAAAGTAGTTCAACATATAAAGAAAGTGCATTAACAAAATTTAGAGGATTTTATGGCAAACTTAAAAGTAAGTAGTTTGACTATCCTTACTCTGGCCTTTTTATCAGGGTGCAGTTCGTCCTTTTTTAAGGTTAAAGCTCAAGACGAGCTTAGAATGGAGCTCGAAGTAAGCCCAGATCGCGTTTTTGCAGTTTGTGAAAAAGCGAGCGATGAAGCTGAGATCTATATGTTCATTGTTAATGTATTGGATGATCATGGATTCGTTATTTTTGTCCCGCAATCGAATGTTTTAGACAAGGAAACTTGCATGGAGCGCTCTAACGGAGCCAATGAAATAATTGCCTCCGGTAAAATTATTACGATTAGAGGTAGTGGGGACTTGAAGCCTGATCCGCGAACCGAAGTTCATGAGGTCAATTTTCCCAATTATGGGATTAGAAAAACAAATCAACAGATACTCCCATTCTTAAGTATATCGAATGAACGTGGGCGATGTGTTTTACAATGGCAGGCGGATTTTCCACCGTGCGGGCTAGAAGGTTTTCCAATAAAGTAGTAATCGAAAAGGTTCCTGGAACCTTTATGGAGAGTGTAGGGCATACGATCTCGGCGACTCATCACCTTGGTTCTTCCAAAGGATTGGCGGAGGACGTGATACCTTTTGATTTGGTTAAGCAGTTGAATGATCTTTTTGGGGGCAAAAAATATATTAATGATTTGTCCTGGATTGTGAATTTGGATTTGGATTATTTTTTTTCGGCGAGACCTGAAAAGTTGTCGCTGTTTTCGGATGAGTATGTGGAATCAATCGCGCAGTCGCTGTGCCTTGGTTTGGAGTCGGGGATGATTAGGGTAATGACCATTGCCTTGAGCCCTGAGTGTTGCGGGGGATGGGAGAAGGCGGAGACGCTGTTGGAAAAAGTCTCCAGGAACCTTTTCTAAGCGATATTTGTATTCGGATCTTCCACATCTGTTCCATTCAAATAAATAGTTTCAGGATCTATGTCCAAGCAGTTGTACTCATCTCGATTCCCGTTTAAGTCCCAGGCAAGGGTGTGGTTTAAAACAGTGCAGGTTTTCATGAAGATATTTGCATCTGAGATTTGCTTAAATACACCTCGACCTATTAAATGGGCCATGTCAAACAATTTGATTTTTCCATCATTGAAGTAGACGTAGACCTTAAAATCAATTCGAGGAATTACTTGAATAACTGTTTTCATTTTGCTTACTACCTTAGTGGCTCGATTCTCATCATTGAAGATCTATCTTGGGCCAATTCCCAGTTTCTTAAAAGTTCCGCTCGATGAATTTCTGACCAGGCTAGAACTAATTTTAATTGCTTTCCAGGGAGAAAGCCTTGTGTTGCTACTGATTCATTGATTGAAATTATTGCCTTAAATTCTGCATATTCGGCATGAAAATGCGGAGGATTATGCTCATCCCAATACATGTATATTTTTATTCCATAAAACTCTGAAATTGTCGGCATAAATTCTCCTTTGATGGAGAATATTCAACATGTAAATTAAAGCTCATGTTTTTTGTATTTGATTTTATGGCACCAGAAAGACGAAGCCAGAAGAAAATTGAGAAGGATCCTTTGCAAAAAGGCTCCAGGAACCTTTATTAAGAGGCGAGCTCCCGTAAGTATTGCGGACCAATATCATAACCAGTTGGCCAAGTGATCACGCCATCATCAACAAAAACAAGTCGAAAATTCTCGTAAGATTTCAGGGGATTAACGACCGGCCCAGATTCTTGAAAAATAAAATTCATATCAATAGTGGAAATATTGTTATCTTCAAAAATAACAGTGAGTTTAAAATCAGGGTGAGGAATAACTTCTTTTACCTTAGTCACAGTCTGCTCCAGGTATTTTTTTGACTGGTTCTCAATTTAATGACTTTACTCAAATTTTCGAGCAATTCCAACTGATACTCAAAGTCCCAAACTTGAACGAGGTTAATGAAAAAAAAGTAGATATTTGTGGCATGCGCTTTCCCTCCCGATTTTCAGGATAGGAATGCAAAAGGAATTTGATATTTGGTAGTAATGATTATTAAAAATAAATAGTGAGGAGTGGGCAGTATGAAGAGAATTGACGGCGAAGCCGTCAATTCTTACTAATGCTCCTGCGGTTCCAGAAGGCTCAAGGAACCTTAATTAATCTAGGCTTCCCTTGATGTGTCTTAGTTCTTTGGTGGCGCTTTCGATCTTTGCTAAAATTTTTTCAATATTTTTGTTTTTTGGTGCCAAAGCGTAATTTCTTAAAACTTCGTTAATAAGCGTTTGATACTTTTTATTATTATCCTTGGCAATTTTTCTGAATTCATCAAGCACATCTTCGTCAATCCAGATGCTGATTTTTTCTTTGGCAAATTTGGTATCAAATTCATCCGGAGCGATGGCATTTTTTTTTGATAACTTAATTTTTGACATGAATTTCTTCCCATTTTTCTAGAATTTTAATTCTTCTTGTAAAAATCTGCTGCTGGATGAGTTTTAAATCTTTTTCTGAAAATCCACGGGCTTTCATTATTTCGAGCGTTTCCAGATTCACCACAGCATGAGCATCTGGACCGTGGACATGAACATGCGGGGGGACATGATCATTAGACCAGATTTTAAACTTTAAATTTTTAAATCTAAATATCTCACCCATTAAAGTATATACCTTGTATGACTTTTTATCAATGAGGTATATGGTGCATAGATAAATCAAGGCGATTTTTCGTAACTAATCGAATTAGTTGATCAATAAAATAGTAAAGGGCCAACGAGGGATGAGAATTGACGGCGAAGCCGTCAATTCTTTCTAATCCTCCTTCCCTCCCCAAAGGCTCCTGGAACCTTCGCAGGATCCCTTTCGCTGCAGCTTTTTTTAAAATTTCTCTTTTGGCAATTGCGTGTCTCGGCTAAGATACCACCCACATTAATAAATAAAGTCTCCAGGAACCTTTTTCAGTGGAGAGGAAGTTATGGATAGGAGTTTGGCGTGAACGAAGAAAATCATTTTGAAATGAAGTGCGGAGTGCTGATCGCCGTTTTTGCGGCCATCATGGCCGTTTCAGATATGTTTGCCGGCAAATATGGGGACGATGAAATTAAGTATATTAATGAAAAGTCGAGTTCCTATATGTGGTATCAGGCCAAGAGTATTCGGGAAACAGTGACCGAAGGGCAAAAAAGCCTGATTGATACTTTGATCAACGCTAAAGTCATTCAAGGCGACACCCAGTCCTTACTTAAGACCCATACCGCCTTGATTGAAAAAGACATCGCTCGCTACAAAAAAGAGAAAAAAGAGATTCTCTTGGGTTCGGCCAAAGTTGGTAAAGCGAATTGGGCGCAAGACGTAGAAGGAGAATTGGGAAAAGTGATTGGCGCGCTTGAGTACCAGGAAAAAATTGGAATTCTGGGACGGGCCGGGGATCAGTTTGATCTTTCTAGTTTGTTTTTTCAAATGTGTTTGGTTATGGGGGCGATCAGTTTGGTGATTAAAAAAGAGAAGCTGCAGAATGTTTTTTTCTATGTGATGGTGACGCTGGGAGTGGCGGGGACCGGGTTTGCGGTGGCGGCGCTAAGGATAGCGGTTGGGTCGGAAATTTGAATTGAGTGAAAGGCTCCAGGAACCTTACGAGGCGAGCTCTAGTAGGTATTGCGGATCAATATCATAGCCAGTCGGCCAAGTGATCACGCCATCTTCAACAAAAACAAGTCGAAAATTTTCGTAAGATTTTAGGGGATTAACGACCGGCCCAGATTCTTGAAAAATGAAATTCATATCAATAGTGGAAATATTGTTATCGTCAAAAATAACAGTGAGTTTAAAATCAGGATGAGGAATAACTTCTTTTACCTTAGTCACAGTCTGCTCCAGGTATTTTTTTGACAGGTTCTCTTTTTATGACTTTACTCCAATTATCAAGTAATTCCAACTGATGCTCAAAGGCCCAAACTTGAACGAGGTTAATGGCCTTATGTGGAAGATGGCCACTCAAAATCTTGAGAGTTTTAATAGAAAATGAAGCATCAAATCCTTGGTATTTTGCATGGAAATAAGGTTGTCTGTGTTTGCCATGAGCATAATACATATAGATGGTTATTCCAAAAAATGTAGATATTTGTGGCATGCGTTTCCCCCCCCTGATTCTAAGGACGGGAACGCAAAGGGATTTGATAGTTGGGAGTGATAATTATTGTAAATAACTGGAGAGGGGTAAGCAGAGGGAGATGAGAATTGACGGCGAAGCCGTCAATTCTTCCTAATCCTCCAAAAGGCTCCAGGAACCTTGGTGGGCCAGTAAGTTTTCTTTTTAATTGTAATTAAATTTGTTAAGCTACTGGCTATTAAACTACGGACGGTAAAATGAACTTCTTGATTTATGGATCTATGCTGGTATTGGCCTTGGGGCTTTTGACCTCGATGAGCTTGTTGGGACTAGTGCATATTTTAATATCGGTTCCTTCTCTTTATTTTATAAAAAAAACGAATTTCAAAGAAATGCCGAAGAGTTCGTGGGCGCTATTGGGGCTCTGTGTTGCGATTGTTTTTTCCGTCATTATTAACTTAAGCATTATGCACGAGGGACTCAAACCAATTTTCAAGGTTAAGTATTTCCTTTTTGGCTTCCTGATGATCGCGCCCTTGAGTTGGTATTTTAAAAATTATTTTAACGAAAAAAAGATCAGTTATTTGCTCTACCTTTTTTGTGTCGCTTCCCTTATTGCAGGCATTGCGGGAACGATTGGAAGAATGACTGGTTTTAATCCAGTTTCAATGAAGGCGGTTAACTTAGATAGAAATGCCGGGCTGTTTGGACATGTGTTGAACTATGCTCATAATTTAGCCTTTTTTCAAGTGATCACATTGGGATTACTTTTGTCCTATAAGGAAATTGAGAGATTTATTAATAAGAAATTTCTTTATTTCATTTTTATTTTTAACATCTATGCTCTTTATACCTCTCTCACCAGAGGGGCGATCTTGGCCTTTCTAGTCGCGATTCCTTTTTATTTTTTTCGGAACAACAAAAAATATTTCTTGATAATGATAACTTTAATCGCGATTGGTGGATTAAGCGCTTATAAAATATCAGGAAATAAACTCCAACGATCAGATTCAGATGTGGAAAGAATTAGCCAATGGAAAGCTGCCTGGGCCGGATTCAAAGAACGTCCTGTTTTTGGCTATGGTTATTTAAATTTTGAGCATCACTCAAAAGAAATAAAAATCCGAAACAATATCGAGATGCAAGATTACAATGGCCATGCTCACAACAGCGAGTTGGAAATTTTGGCGACAACAGGCATTGTTGGCTTTCTTTTTTACTTCATTTGGATAGCGACTTGGTTTATGGAAATGTATAGAAGAAACGATGTGATCGCCAAAATAGGTCTACCTTTTATCATCGCCTTCTTAGTGGGCGGTCTTACTCAATCGACGATGGGATTAGGGGTGAATTTGTTTTTCATTATGGCGGCTTATTCGTTTAGCCAAATAAATTTAAAAATTGTTAAGGAAGGTTTATAAGTGGCACACGAAATTTATAAAGGTAAAAAAGTTTTTATCACTGGTCACACCGGCTTTAAGGGCTCTTGGATGGCCATGTGGCTTCATTCTATTGGGGCAGAAGTGACAGGTTATGCTCTTCCCCCGGAAGAGTTGAGCCACTTCAATTTATTAAAATTGCCGATAAAAAATTATTTTCAAGATATCAATGATGAGGCTGCAATATCAAAGGCCTTAAAAGAATCACAACCTGATATCGTTTTTCATCTGGCAGCTCAACCACTGGTGCGCGATTCCTACGATGACCCCATCACCACTTACAATACGAATGTTTTGGGTTCCTTGAAAGTCTATAAGGCGGCACTTGAAGCTGGTGTTAAATCTCTGGTGAGCATTACCACCGACAAGGTTTACGAAAACCATGAGTGGATTTGGGGATATCGTGAAAACGACCAACTCGGGGGCCACGATCCCTATAGTTCTTCCAAGGCCTGCGTCGAAATTATGACCAATTCTTTTCGTAAATCTTTTTTAGCAGATAACAGAATGCTTTTAGCCACCGCCAGAGCAGGGAATGTTATCGGCGGCGGAGATTGGGCCCGCGATCGACTGATACCTGACCTTGTTAAAAATGCTGCAATTGGCTCTGTCACCCCCATCCGAAATCCTCAATCTATTAGACCATGGCAACATGTGCTTGAACCTTTGAATGGCTATTTGATGCTTGGCGAACAATTACTTCTGGGGAATAAAGACTTTTGCACTAGCTTTAACTTCGGGCCGGAATCACATGATATTGCCAGCGTAGAGTGCATGAGCGAGCTAGCAAGTCTTAATTGGGATAAAATCAAAGTTCTTCCAGAAAAGGAAGCTATTGTTAAGCACGAGGCAGGACTTTTAAAGCTAGATATCACCAAGGCGCGCGAAATACTCAAATGGAATCCAATTTGGGATTCAAAAAAGGCTACGGCCACTACTGTCAATTGGTACAAAGATTACTATCAAAACAAAGTGGTTTCCTCTCTCAAAAACCTTGAAGAGTTTATAGCCCTCTTGCAATAAAATGTGTAACATCCTCTGATCAAAAAGATTAGGAGATAGGAATGTCAAAAGTTGCACTCATAACTGGGATTACTGGTCAGGACGGGGCGTACCTAGCGGAGTTTTTACTTAGCAAGGGTTACGAAGTTCACGGAATCAAGAGAAGAACTTCTTTGTTCAATACAGATCGTATCGACCATTTGTTCAAAGACAGTCATGAAAAAGACGTCAAATTATTTTTACATCATGGCGATATGACTGATTCGAGTTCTTTAATTAGAATTATGCAAAAAGTTAAACCGGATGAAGTCTATAACCTCGCGGCCCAATCTCACGTGGCCGTCTCTTTTGAAGAGCCGGAGTACACTGCCAATTCTGATGCTATAGGACCACTTCGTTTACTTGAAGCGATTAGAATTTTGGGTCTGGAAAAAAAGACAAAATTTTACCAAGCTTCGACTTCAGAGCTTTACGGTCTAGTTCAAGAAGTTCCTCAAAGAGAAACAACTCCCTTTTATCCACGATCTCCATACGCTGTCGCGAAAATGTATGCCTATTGGATTACGGTAAACTATAGAGAAGCCTACGGAATGTATGCTTGTAATGGGATTTTGTTCAACCATGAATCTCCAATCAGAGGGGAGACCTTCGTTACACGTAAAATCACCAGAGGATTAGCTCGCGTGAAGTTGGGTCTTGATAAATGCCTTTACCTGGGAAATATGGACTCCAAGCGAGACTGGGGACATGCAAAAGATTATGTTGAAATGCAATGGTTAATGCTTCAACAAGATAAGCCAGAGGATTTTGTCATTGCTACTGGGGTGCAGTTTACGGTTAGAGAATTTATTGAAAAAGCAGCGGCCTATATGGAAATGAAATTGCGTTGGGAAGGTCAAGGCCTCGACGAAAAGGCTTATGATGAAAAGGGGAATGTGGTTATTGCCATTGACCCAAAATACTTTAGACCAACGGAAGTTGAAACGCTTCTGGGGGATGCAACCAAAGCGCGAACTCAATTAAAATGGACTCCTAAAATTACATTTGATGAACTGGTTCGTGAAATGGCCCATAGTGATTTGGAACTAACCAGAAGAGAAGTGACTCTGAATGGGAAAGGCTTAAGGGTTTTATAAGTTTATGAATAATATAGTTGAAAAAATAAATAATAAATTTCAAGCAAATGATTTTGGCAACAAGATCATTCCAGGCATAAATTATATTCCCCCTTCGGGAAAAGTGCTTGATGCGACCGATTTAACGAATCTTCTTGAGGCAAGTCTCGATATGTGGCTAACGGCCGGTCGTTTTGCCATCGAATTTGAAGCAAGATTTGCAGAATTCATGAATCAGAAATTTTGTCTTTTGGTAAATTCTGGCTCCAGTGCAAACCTTGTGGCCTTTGCGGCACTTACCTCTCCTCTTTTGAAAGAGCGACAAGTAAAACCAGGGGATGAAGTAATAACTGTGGCAGCTGGATTTCCCACAACTGTAAATCCAATTATCCAACATGGCTGTATTCCCGTTTTTGTCGACGTGACAATGCCGGATTATGGAATCAATACAGAGCTCTTAGAAGGTGCGTTGTCCTCAAAAACTAAAGCCGTCATGATTGCCCACACCTTAGGTAATCCTTTTGATGTAAAAAAAGTAAAGGCCTTTTGTGAGAAACATAATTTATGGCTGATTGAAGATTGTTGTGACGCTGTTGGCGCCAAGTATGAAGATAAACTAGTCGGAACTTACGGCGATATTGCGACGGTGAGTTTTTATCCCGCCCACCATATGACCATGGGAGAGGGAGGAGCAGTTCTAACCAACAGTCCAAGGCTTAAAAAAATAGCTGAAAGCTTTAGAGACTGGGGACGTGATTGCTGGTGTCCACCAGGGAAAGATAATACTTGCTGCAAAAGATTTGATCAGCAATTTGCTGATCTTCCGGAAGGCTACGATCATAAATATGTTTATTCACATGTGGGATACAATTTAAAAGTCTCTGATATGCAGGCGGCGATCGGTTGCTCTCAACTAAATAAACTTCCAGGCTTTATTGAAAAAAGAAACAAGAACACTGAAACTCTAATTAAGTTAATCAAAGAAAAAATTCCCAATCATGACGAGCTGATGATGCTTCCCACGGCGCTGCCAAATGCCACCGCCAGCTGGTTTGGATTCGCGATTACGCTTAAAAAAGGAAACCGTAGACAGTTGGTTAACTTTTTAGAGCAAAATAAAATTGGAACAAGGTTATTGTTTGCTGGAAACCTGACTCGTCAGCCGCTTTATAAAGATAAAGAGTATCGGGTGGTGGGAGAGTTAACAAACACCGATGTAATCATGAACAACACTTTTTGGGTTGGGATCTATCCTGCCCTGGATGCTGAACACATGAATTATATTGCAGAAAAATTAAAAGAAGGATTAGCGCAATGAAAGTTTTGATATTGGCCGGTGGTTATGGAACACGGATTTCAGAAGAAAGTGATATAAAGCCGAAGCCCATGATTGAGATTGGTGGCAAGCCAATTTTGTGGCATATCATGAAACATTATTCGAGTTATGGATTTAATGAATTTGTTATTCTGCTTGGGTATAAAAGTTATGTCATTAAAGAATATTTTGCGAACTATTACCTGCATAATAGTGATGTGACGATTGATACCGCCAAACAACAATTAGAAATTCACAATAACTATTCCGAAAACTGGAAAATCACCCTCATTGATACTGGGCTTGAAACCATGACTGGCGGGCGAGTGAAAAGGGCCAGCGACTACATAAACAACGAGCCCTTCATGCTAACTTATGGCGATGGAGTTTCAGACGTTAACTTAAATGAGTTATTGTCCTTCCATAAGAAACACGGCAAGAAAATAACCATGACTTCAATCCAACCGGATGGAAAGTTTGGTGCCTTGAAAATTGAGAGCGATAATAAAATTTCAAATTTTCTTGAAAAGCCCAAAGGGGATGGCGCCTGGATTAATGGTGGTTTTTTTGTGTGTGAACCCAGCGTCTTAGATTATATTCAAAACGATACAACTATTTTTGAAAGAGAACCTCTTGAAAATTTGGCCCAAGAAGGCCAATTGTACTCATTTAAACATGAAGGGTTTTGGAAGTGCATGGATACTCTTCGTGATAAAAATCAACTCAATGAAATGTGGGCTTCCGGGAAAGCTAAGTGGAAATCTTGGTAATTGACCACTGAATGCTTTAAGGAAAAGAATGTTTTTTTTGAAATTAGAAAAATTCTGCCTCGATTTTTATCGAAAGTATTCATTCGTAATGCTGAAGGTGTTTCTAATTTATGCACTGCTTGCGTCAGTCTTTTCAAATGCCAAGCTCTTAACCCAAACGCTCTATACCGGAGAAATAAAAGAAACTTTCGTAAAGCCACTTTATGGCTTCATGAAATCGCCGGATGCTTTGGAGAATGAAGCTTCCAGTAAGTTTGGGGCAGATTATTTATGCCTCTATTCTGCTGCAAAAAATTATGGCAAAACGGGAATCATGTATAGCCTGGAAGCAGATCCTTGGGGGCGGCCAGCAATGACCTTCCCACCTCAGTTAATTTTTCTAACCTCTCACTTGGTGCCTTTATTGAATTTCCCCAAGGCCCTGCTTTTTAATAATTTTCTTCAGATCCTTATTTTTGTATTGGCCTCAATTTATTTCATGAGATCTGCCAAGACTTCTTCCTATCATGTTTTGTTTGGAACCTGCTTTACATTATTTTTGCTGTTTAACACCACTGTCGGCATGACTTGGTTTGAAAGAGGCCAGACTGATTTATTTACAGGCACTGCCGTCTTGTTGCTGATAAAAGGTATCAAAGATGAATTGTGGTTTGATTTTTTATTGGCCGGAATATTTTTGAGTTTAAAATGGTCAGGAATTCCCTTTTTCACATTTTTTTCTATTTGTTATCTTTTTACAAACTATAATCGGAAAGCATTTTTTAACATATTCTTAGCGGCGACACCGGCATTTATATTTTTAATACCTTTTTCCTATAATTCGCTCGAGTATTTAAATCAGATCAGATTAGCGGAAACTACAAGTTCCCCAGTCGGGATTTCCCTAATCAGCTTTTATCCGCGATATATTGCCAGGCTGCTTCCTTTTTTGCAGACTTATCTTTTTATTCGTTTGTTGAAAAATAGAAACTTAACAACTGAGACCTTGAGAAGGATCGATTTTTTTTATATCGCAACTTTTTCTTATGTTTGTTGTGCATTCGGAACCTATGCGTTTGAGTATAGAGTGGTAAGTTTATTGTTTTTAATTCCGCTGTTTATGAGCAAAAAATTTATTTTTACCAAGTCAGAAGTTGATCAGTATTCAAAATTCTACTTTGTCATTTTTGGACTTTTTATTGCTTATGTTTTTAAATTTGAAAGTCTGTTTGTCTATGTTAACAAGCTCTTGGGGTACAAAAGAGGTTTTTTCATATTTAATGCCCTGACGTTTGTTTTGCTTTATTTACACTTAAAACATACGAACAAATGGAGTGCCTCCATTGATGTACTTTTTGAAAGAATTCAAAAGACTAAATGGGGAAAGAAGCTATCTGCATGAAAAATAAAAAAATATTAATAACAGGTGCTTCCGGATATTTGGGCAGCAATCTTTTAAGGTTGCTAATCGCAAATGATTACAAAGTTGTAGTACTCATTAGAGAGGCTTCCAATCTAGCAAGAATTAATGATTGCCTAGCTCAGATTGAATCAATTTATAAAATCGAAGAAGATGGAATAAGTCGTGCTTTTTCTGAACACCAAATTGAATGTGTCATTCACTGTGCTACCAATTACGGACGAAATCAAAATGATCCGTCACGGATCGTTCAGGCCAATTTAATATTGCCTTTAACAATTTTAGAGACTGGTAAAAAATTTGGCTTAAAGTATTTTGTTAACACTGATACCTTGCTAGACAAGAATGTATCGAATTATTCATTATCAAAAAGGCAATTTAATGAATGGTTACAGGCGACGAGCGGCAATCTGGTTGCCATTAATGTTGGGCTTGAGCATTTTTATGGACCAGCTGATGATAATTCCAAATTTGTTTCATGGCTTCTTGATTCGATGATTCGAAATGAGTCATCTATCTCCTTAACGACGGGAGAGCAGAGAAGAGATTTTATTTATATTGATGACGTTTTGAGTGCTTTTTTGGTGATTTTAGAATGGGGCATGAATCAAAAAAATGGCTATTTCCCATTCGAGGTTGGTACAGGCGTCAATACTCCCATCAAGGATTTAGTTTTGATGCTCGCAAAGCTTACAAACTATGATGTCGCAAAATTAAAATTTGGTGCTATTCCTGCCAGAGTAAATGAAGTCATGGAGTCTAGGGTTAATTTAACTAATCTAAAAGGTTTAAATTGGAATCCGAAGGTTACTCTTGAGGATGGTTTAAAGAAATATATCGCAGAAGAAAAAAGGATTAGAGGTATTCAATGAAATATTTAATTACTGGGGGCTGTGGCCTATTAGGAAGCAATTTAGCTACGAAATTACTTGAAAATAATGAAGAGCTGGTCATTTTTGACAACTTAAGCAGGACTGGAACTGATAAAACGCTTTCGCATTTGAAAACACTTGGTGAATTTAGATTTGTCCATGGAGACATTAGAAACACCAACGATGTTGAGAATCTTATAAAAGAATTGAGACCGGATTATATTTTTCATCTCGCTGGTCAGGTTGCGATGACGACTTCAATTAATAATCCTCGTCTCGATTTTGAAATAAATGTTTTAGGCACGATCAATATCCTCGAATCTGTGAGAAAATATTCACCCGATTCAGCTATTTTTTACAGCTCAACCAACAAGGTTTACGGAGATCTCGAAAATTATACCTATATCGAAGAAAAAACGAGATATAGCTGCAAAGAGTTTCCGAATGGATTTAGTGAATCTATCCCCCTCGACTTTAGAAGTCCATATGGCTGCTCAAAAGGCGCCGCTGACCAATACATTTTAGATTACCATCGTATCTATGGATTAAAGACAGCAGTGTTTAGGCACTCATCCATTTTTGGCGTAAACCAATTTGCGACTTTTGATCAGGGATGGGTAGGTTGGTTTATTATCAAGGCACTTGAGACTGTTAAAAATCCGAACGCCTCCTTTACCATTGCAGGCGATGGCAAGCAAGTAAGAGATGTCTTGTTTGCTCGAGATCTGATTAACTGTTATATATTGGCCACCAAGCACATTGATAAAATTGCTGGCTCTGCTTTTAATATGGGCGGAGGAATACAAAATAGTTTATCCCTTCTGGAGCTTTTTGCTATCTTGGAAAACAAACTCAATGTTAAATTAAACATCATTAAAACGCCTTGGCGCCAAAGTGATCAGAAAATTTTTATTGCAGATACGACCAAGGCAAAAGAAATGTTTTCTTGGAATACTCAAACAAGCATCGAAAAAGGCTTAGAGGAAATGATCGAATGGTCTCAAAAAATGAAGTTGATCTAAGTGTAATTCTCCCGGCCTATCTTGAAGAAGAGAACTTGAGAATCCTGTTGCCACGTGTGAAGTCGGTACTCAATTCAATTTCGCCGAATACCGAGATCCTGGTAATCGATACCGAAGGGCCTCTCGATCAAACACAGCAAGTGTGTCTCGAAAATGGTGCCTTTTACTATAATCGAGTTGGTGGTAACCATTACGGTGCCGCAATAAAAACTGGCATTGGAAAAGCGAATGGAAAAAAAATTATCTTCATGGATGCCGATGGCTCGCATGCGCCAGAGTTTATAAAAAATTTATACCAGTATAAGGATGAAGCAAGCGTTGTTATTGCTTCTCGCTATATCGAGGGTGGTTTTACTGAAAATTCAGGCGTTTTAATATTTATGAGTTTAATATTAAACATCACTTATTCCTTGGTCTTGAATTTAAAAGTAAAAGATGTATCGAATAGTTTTAAGCTTTATGATGGAGAACAACTTAAAGATCTGGATTTAGAATGCAAGAATTTCGATATCGTTGAAGAAATTCTCTACAAGTTGAGCTTGTTATATCCTGGACTAAAAATTAAAGAAATCCCTTTTACGTTCAAAAAGAGAATGTTTGGTGAGACCAAGAGAAATCTGGTTGTCTTTATGTTCAATTATATCATTACGATGTTTCATTTGAGACTGATGGCCGTTCGGCCAAAGAAAAAAATTAACTAGATTTTTTTTAAGTAAAAATCAATCGCTTTCTTGAGTCCAGTTTGAAGGTCAATTTCGTGTTTCCACCCAAGAGCATGAATGCGCGAAACATCTAAAAGCTTTCTAAGTGTGCCATCTGGTTGGTTGGGATTAAAAGTAATTTCTCCTTTGTATCCCAAAATGTCTTTGATCATAAAGGCAAGTTCGCGGATAGAAACATCTTCTCCAGTTCCAATGTTAACGTAATCTGGGATATCACCTTCGAGGTTCATCATGTGAATGCAAGCGCGGGCCATGTCATCGACATATAAAAATTCACGTCTTGGATTTCCTGTTCCCCATACGGCAAAACTTGGTGCATTTTCATCCATGGCCTTTTTCATTCGAGCGATAAGGCCAGGGATCACATGAGAGTTTTCGGGATGAAAATTATCATTTTGTCCATAAAGATTAGTCGGCATAACGGAGTACCAATTGCAGCCGTATTGACGTCGAAAACTTTCGGCTGTCTTTAAACCAGCTATCTTGGCAATGGCGTAGGGTTCATTGGTTGGCTCAAGAGCGGAGGTTAAGAGGCAGTCTTCGTTCATCGGTTGTGGAGCATTTTTGGGATAAATACAACTGGATCCTAAAAATAACAGACGGTCAACTTTGGACTTAAAAGCAGCTTCGAACACATTATTTTGAATCGCCAGGTTCTCCCAGATGAAATCCGCGCGATAAGTATTGTTGGCGTGAATTCCGCCGACCTTGGCCGCTGCTAAAAAAACATGTTGTGGTTTGTTTTGCTCAAAATAGTCGAGCACTGACTGTTGTTTTAATAGATCTAATTCAGTCCTTATTGGAGTTAGTAAATTTGAATAACCAAGCTTGGTAAGTTCACGCACAAGCGCAGAGCCAACCAGGCCACGAGCTCCAAGTACTAAAATTTTGTCAGTTGTTTTCATAAATGCCTTTTTGGTGTCTGTATCCAATAAAATAATAAAAAATAGCAATTGAAACAAGGGAAAAGCTTAAATAGCGAACAAATGCCAATGGCGAAATACCGAACTGGAAAAAGTCAAAAACTATAAAAGTTGAGATAAAGACTCCAACCGCATTATTCTTACTGAATTTTAAAGCAAGTTGCTCCAAAGACGAAAGAAGAAAAGTAGAGGCAAAGATAGCAAAGAAAACAAATAATGTATTTCCTGAGTAATAAAAAAAAGCGATTGGGCCAGGGACGCTGGTGGAAATGATTTCTCCAATAGGAGCCGTAGGCGAAATCGCCGGATTTGAAATTTTTGTGTAAAATGATCGGCCCCGATAGCCTTCTTCTTTTAAAGCATCCCATAAAAAGGCAAAACTTTTCTGGGGGTAAGAATCGACGGCCATGACTCCTTCAATTCCGATCCAGCGTCCTAGGGCCAATGATTTATAAGTTTTAGCCTCTTGTTTAAGATCAAATTCGTGAAGCGTTATCTTTTGGGATTCTATTATTTTATTTTCGGGCGGAAGCGATTGTTGGGAATCAAGTTTTTGAATAGTCGTTTCTTGATCTTTCACAACTTTGCTTTGAGATGGGGACGGCTGTTTAATGTAAATATTTCGAAGCCCGGTACTGATAAGCACAGTTGAGAAAGAGAATAAAGCGAAAATTAATAGAGTTATTAAAATATTAAAAAGTGTTTTTTTAAATCGCCAGATTGCCAAATTTTGAAGAATTAAGATCATAGGAACTGAGAAATAGATAAGCACTACCATGCGGCTTAAAACACCGATAGAGCAAATACTAGCAATTAAAGCGCCCCAGAATACCATTTTGATGGAAAAAGTCCTGAAGAAGTAAAAAAAGAATAAAAAAAGAATGCCTCTCGTAAGCGCTAAAAAATAAATGGCATTCCCCTTGAGGGGAAGAATCACACTTGGTCTTAGTGCAAAGAGCAGGATATTGAATTTCAAATTTAGCAATGAGAGAACGATTGCCGAGGCAATCAATAGGACTAACCCTTTTTTACTTAAGCGGTTTTTCCGATCTAGAGATTCGCTAATTTTAGCTTTATTGAATAAAAAATAGGAGCTGGCTTGAGAAAGTATAAAGCCAAGCATTCCCCAAATAACTACCCAAAGAACTCTTGTTTCTGCTTCAGGACTCTCTATAAATAAACCAATCGGCTCTCTGTAATTTAAAGATGTGATCTTTTGTAAAGAGTATTTAAACCAAAATCCCAGGAGAAACATTAAATTGAGAAGATAATAAAAAACACTAGTGCGAAATCTCAAGATACTGTTCAGGGAAAAGAGGGTACTGATCAAAAAGACGCCTGAAAAAATCAAATAAGTTGGAAGGACGGTTGGTGGGAGGACATAGGATGTGTAAATGGTCAAAATTAGAACTAAAAAAAAATGTGAAGAAGCTGGCACAAAAAAAAACCATCTCTTGAGGAACGAAATTTTCATAATGAAGACAAGGATAGTGGAGATCATTCATATTTTCTACTACTAAGTTTCCTTTTTTCTTGCCATTCTCACTGCGCAACTTCTAGAGTTGTCTTTTTAACCGGTAAGGATGGATGAAGTTTCTAGTAACAGGTGGAGCTGGTCTAATAGGTATTGCAGTGGTGAGATTTCTCATCAATGAAACTGAACATGAAGTGTTAAATCTTGATAAGCTTACCTATACTGGGAATTTAAAAAATATTGCCGAAGTTGCTAATTCTTCCCGTTACCAATTTACCCAAGACGATATTTGCGATCGCAATTTGCTAAAAAGGACATTCGCTGAATTAAACCGGATAAAATTATGCATTTAGCTGCCGATTCTCACGTTGATCGCTCAATTACAGGTCCTTCGGAATTTATCCAAACTAATATTATTGGTAATTATACAATGCTAGAAGCCGCTCTAGAAGAATTTAAGTTTATGAAGTTTATGGCGAGTTAGGAGAAACAGGTTTGTTTACCGAAGTAACTCCCTATGACCCGAGTTCACCATATTCAGCGAGGAAAGATCACTCTTGACGATGTCTCTATTTTCATAAAATTTCTCAGGTAAATTATTTGTACAAATTTATATTAATGTAGAGAAAAATGAATGATTATGTTTCAGCTTATTTTGCAGTAAATAAAAAAAATTGTAAAAGAAACGTATGAATGAAGATAGCCGCATGGCAAGATGGCATTTGAAATGTTTAAGCGCGATGACTTAATTGCAGCACTCTGATTCGACCTCGTTCTTGATATTTTAATTCAAGATGTAATAACCGCCGTCTAGTAGGAGTCATCGAACCCTTAGTTGTTAAAAAGTCATATTTTCACATGGCATTTTATATTTCTTCTCATATGATTATTTTTATTCTAAAAAACTTAGGGAATTCGAATGACTATTGTTGTTACAGGTGGAGCTGGATTTATTGGATCTAATTTGTGAGACTTTGGCTTACAAATTTATCAGTGTGGACACCGACCCTAGTTTCTGTGGAATCTTTAGATATAAAAGATTGGTGGGAGTATATGCAATCAGCCAGGCGAGCAAGTCTTTATTTACAGAAGTATTAAAATAATGAAAAAGCTCGTATCGATCAAATTTGTCTTAATTCTTGGACTAGCAGTGCTGTCGAGTCTTCATCTTGTAATGTTCATGATTTTGGGCTCTGCCCCAATGTATGATTTAACGACTTTGATTATCATTCTTTCTTATGGCCTTGGATTGTCGTTACTGACTTGGAAAGCAAAAGACGATTTTTTACCTTTCATAGGTGTCCTGTCTTATTTTTTCATGGTTTTTATTTTCTCCAGAACCCTTTCTTTTTTAT
>Ga0208115_1000040_pt1 | contig 44429 bp, 70 predicted proteins | sample LakWasMeta4_LOW4_2_FD_183856 | JGI IMG/M metagenome (GOLD analysis project Ga0208115, IMG submission 183856) | Freshwater sediment methanotrophic microbial communities from Lake Washington under simulated oxygen tension - Sediment Metagenome... | ecosystem: Environmental > Aquatic > Freshwater >...
CCAGCGGCGTTGGCGTACAATTTAGCGATCAGGACGGCGGCGTGTCACGCAACAAAATAGAAAACTATCTGGCCGGTGCTTTAGAGGGTGACCGTTCGACGCATACTATGTAAACAAGACAAAAGGCGAAAGGCTAAGGGCAGACGTTGACGCTCAGGTTTTTTCGCCTTTAGCCCTTAGCCCTTAGCCTTTCGCCTGCTTTTATAAAAAACTTTCATGTTAATAGACTCCCATTGTCATCTGGATCGTATCGATCTGGCCCCCTATCAAAATGATTTTGCCTGTTTCATGCACGAAGCGGCAAACAGCCAAATTGAACACCTGTTATGTATCGCGATAGATTTGGAAGCTTATCCGGCAATGCTGGCTTTGGTGACTCCTTATCCGCAAATATCGGTAACCGTGGGTGTGCATCCCAATGTTCAGGATGGTCAAGATCCCAGTGTTGAATGAACAGGAGTGAGATATATGAGAGCGATACTGTGAGATAAATGAAATGAAACGGAATAAAGCAGAACAAAACGAAACGTAAAAAATAAATTAAGTTTCACATAGAGAAAATAAAAAAACGCCGATTTTTTAACGCAAAAAAACCGGCGTCAAAAAACTAAAAATTGCGAATGATTAGCTCCTTTGCAGATTTACCCTGCTTACCACCTACCGTATATTTAACATCAACACTGGTCATTACCATACCAGAGAATACTTGCCGCATCTCAGGGATATCATTAACTGAGATAATCATGCCACCTTTGATTGATTTGGCTAACTCAGCCATCCTGCCATACTGATCAAATTCAAAATCAATGCCATAACCTTCAGTTCCCCAATAGAGAGGGTCTACATAAAATAGCGTGTGAAGCCTGTCATACCGCCGAATACAATCATCCCACGCCAAATGCTCAATATACACCCGGGATAACCGCAAATGCGCAGCGGACAACTCCTCTTCGATCCGTAGAAAATTAAGCCTGGGCGCGGTGGTCGTAGCCGTACCAAATGTCTGGCCAGATACTTTACCGCCGAACGCCATTTTTTGCAGATAGAAAAACCTTGCCGCCCTTTGGATATCGGTCAATGTTTCAACATGCGCCAGCTTTAGCCACTTATACATCTGGCGACTGACTAACGACCACTTGAACTGCCGGATAAACTCCTCTAAATGATTCTGCACCACACGATACAGATTAACCAATTCGCCGTTTATGTCATTAATGACCTCCACACGAACCGGCTCTTTCATAAAGAATAGCGCGGCCCCTCCTGAAAACGGCTCAACGTAACACCTATGTTCAGGAAACATTGGCAAGATGTGTTTGGCCAAGCGCCGCTTTCCGCCCACCCAGGGAATGATTGGATTAGTCATTTAAACCTCTTTATCGTCTGACGCTCTAGGCGTACTGATGAGAGGCTCAACGGCCTTCAGTTGATTAATTACACCGCACCGAGGGCATTTTATTGATAAACAAATAAACTCGCCTTCTGCCAGCTTTTTACCGCACTTTCCACAACGTATTTCCATTTTATAAAACTCGCGTGATAACCTAGATCCGCTGTGTGCACAGCACGGTGCCTAGGCTAAACGCAGGCTACAACTGCGAGCGGTGGCTATTAAAGGTGCTGTAACACTCTTAATAGTCGCACCGTCTTCAATCAAATATTAAAATGCCGCTCGATAATTCCTAAAATAACTACCTTATCCTGACTGGACACCCCCAAATACTCACGGGCGGGGATATCGCCCCATAAATGCGGAAATTGTTCTTTAGTGCCGCCAAATTGCATCATCGCGGCCTGGTCTTTATTACTGCCTATCTCCACAGCAAATTCACCATCCAATTGAGAATGGATAGATTGCATTAGCGTGCCGGTTTCTCCGGTTAGCGGTTTGCTACCTGATTTATTATCCAACGTGACCGGGCTATTCGCCGTCCATAACCCGCCATCCGGCCCTGTTGTAGTCTCAAATCGATGCTTGGTTGATTCCGTCATCACCTCGCCGATCTCAGCCAGTGCTGGGCGGATATTGCCGACTTTGTCGCGCAGTCGCTGCAACCCCGATATCACATCAGCATCATTATATATAAGCTCCATTACCGCCCCGCTATGTCCGCCGCCAGCGCATCGGCTATCGACTGAGGATAACGCGACAAGTCCAGTTTATAGACTGATGCCCCGGGCGCGTAATCCCAACCGTAATCAATGCCCTGTGGGATAGAGTGAACATTGCCGTTGCGGTCGGTGTGCGTATAGGTGCCGTTATCGGGCGCGGGCAGGCCTTGGTATTCGTCGGCGGTTACCGCCATAATCCGGCACCGGCAGCCCCAACCGTTGGGCGTAAAATGCGTCGTCCACCACGGATCGTTGTAGGGCAGCACCGTGCCAGACCATTCCAGATGCAGCGGGCGCGGATGCATTACCGTGTCATTGTGAATATATTTCCAGTACGGGCGGCTCTTTAATAAATCAGGATCATGCAACTGCGCCCAGCGCCCGGCGCTGTAGCTGCTACTCAGATTAGTTTGATAGATCACGCGGGTACGCCAGTCTCGGCCCGCTTTGGTATCGCTACCTGTCCAGCCTTCCCAGCCGTGTTTTTTAACGATCTCATCAAAGCGCTTGCGGAAAGCACCGATAGTTTCGCCGTCTTTGATCGCGGCCAGTACAGCGACGTTTAAATCGGCCAACAGCTCCGCCTTGGTTGCCCCGGCCACCACAAACGCCCGGTCATGCGCAGCTTTTAAAATATCATCCCAGAATTGGGTCGGCAGATTTAACTTGGCGAGGAAAAAAGCGATTTGCTCCAGGAATGGCAGCTTGAATGCGTTTTGCGCTTCTGTTGCATTTGCGGAATTGTCGGGGGAGATTGCTAATGGCATGATTGAGGCTCGCACAATCTAGCCACATCCACCAACCACTCAGCCAGCTTAAGCGGCGTGTGCTCTCTGTCTGGCCTAAAACAAGGTTTTCGATAGCCGTAATCGCTGGGCTGCATTCTGGTGCCGTCGGATCGCCGACCGTGCGACCCGATAATACAGGCCTCTTTTCTGGGAAATATAGGCATTGGCGGCATAGATTCCGGCGGAACCCCTACTATATATAAATAAGTGGGTTTTTCGGCGGTATGGCCGAAATTGCATTGATAAATAGGTAGCGTCCAGCCGCCGAACTCGTCTACCTCATTGGGCAAGGGTAAGTTTTTTGCTGGCCACAATTTTGATTGCTTGGGGTGCTCCAACACACCTCCGCACCGCCTAACCATATCCACAGCCCATACCCCCAGCTCTTTTTCGCCTGGCCGAGGCTTAGCCATGTGGCTAAGTTGCCCCCACGACCGGCACGGCGGATGCGCAACAACAGGCGTACCACCCTGGAACGACAAAGCGTCGCGCTCAATATCATAAACATCGACCTCACTCATCCCTTTATAAACACTATCGCGCCTGGCGAAAAGCACCGAGACCAAATCGACGCCCATCACCGCCCCCCCAACACATCAAACCGCCCAGCCAAATCCGCCGCCGCAAACGCCACGCCCATCACCTTAGCCAACTCATCAGACGGCAAATCGCCATAGCCATCAACCAGCGCCGCTTGGAACGCCTCCAGACTATCCGCCTCGTCCAGCATCTTGCGGATAATAGCCAACCACGCATTCAGCGGATCGGCAGCGTCGGCGGCCAGCTGAGCGGCATGCGCATCAACAGGATCAGGCAAAGCAGCAGCCCCAGCCTCCGCAAACGCCGCATCGGCAGGGGCGGGCTTAGCCGCCAGGGCGGATGAATCCGCCCCCACAGGATCGGCGGCGGGCGGCTCAACAACCTCGAATTCCCCATCATAGGTTTCAGTAATGTATTTGAGCGTAGGCTTATAGCCCATATCAAACAGCACCTTGTCCCTGTCAGCACGGGATTTTAAATCTTCCGGCTCCTCAACCTCGCGCCAAACCTTAGGCAGCGCCGCGCCGGGGAAATTCCACTCGCACAGCCACTTGACCGCCGAGCGATTAAACGACGAGCAAATCAAATCCGCATCCGCCGCAATCAGATCCGCGCGCACCTCGGATGCCATATCGTCCCCACCCAGCTTGCCAGCCGTGGAATCGGTCGCCCCCGTATGCCCTAAAATTACCTTACTGATCGATGCATTCATGCGGTCGTACAGCGCCGTGTAGTCGGCGGAACCGGAACGCGCCGCCTCCAACAGATCAATCGTCATCCCATCCGGGATAATCACACCGCTGTCGGTCTGGATAGCAGACAGGGCATTTAACAGCCGCTCTTTTTCAGCAGGCAACGCGCCGGACGGGTATTTGCCAATCCCCGTCGGCATACCGAATTTTTCTAAAAATATCAGCCAAAACTTAATGTCATTGCGCTTGAAGAATGTCGGCCAATACAGCCAGTGCGCCAGACCCAGACCATACGGCGAATCATCATCGTCCGCGCCGGTCGAGAATGTCCAAAACTTACGATCAGGCACCGCCTCGCCCATCGGTTGCGCAGAGGTCAGTAAACGCAGGTCGCCAGAGGGCGCAAAGCCAAAGCGCCGGATATTTTTAACCTTAATGTCGCTCAGCGCGATAAACCGACCGTCCCTGGCCCACATGTTTTCCGCGACTGCGTGCCCGTAAAACAACCCGGTACCGAGCATCTTTTCATTAGCTCGATCAAACGCGACATTACCCAGCTGCTCGGTGATAAATTCCGCCGCCGCCTTGTCCTGGCGCTTGTTGCCACCGGCCAGCACATTCCACTCCTTGCCGCTCAGCGCCAGCTTGCGCTGCTGCAACGCCGTCTGCACCTGATCGTCGCGCCGCGTCTCCGCGTACACGCGCAGATCGAAACCGCGTTGCTTTTGGATCGGGTCGGTCGATGGCAATAGCGGCAGGCCGTCGACAAATCCGAGTGTGATATCGCGCCCGTTTTCGGTCGTCGCGACCTCGTTAAACTCCGGCGCGGACGCTGAAAATGGGCGGCCTGTTTTTGGGTTAATTATTTGCATAGCCATTAAATAACTTATGCTTTAGTACGTAGCCTTCCAGCGCCCATATTTTTCCTTTAGCATTATCGCGAGCTATTTTTTGCCCAAGCTCCTTATTGAAGTTTTCAGGGCTTGCGCATGCGGACTCTCCCACTACAGTAAACCCGTTGTTTAAGATCAAAATGCAGATTGTTAGCGTCGGGGCAAGCGGAGAATAAATATAGTCTTCCTTTGAAATCGTGGCTTCAATCGATTCAGGTGTAAGACGTGGCGCATTTAAACCTTTAGCTTGTATTTCTTTTTCAAGTACATGATCGTTCATATAATTCCCCAATTTTAGATAAATTACCTAGGCGTATTACCGCCCTTAAACACAATATACACAGTCAGCATCGGTAGCAGATTAATACAAACCCGCTTGTTGTACGCCGAGTAATGCGCGCCAACCCAGAACCCGTAGGGATTAAACAAAGCGCCAATTTTCATCAGGCAAACCCATCAAAATCATTAGCGCCACGCACCACACCGCGATCAACATCAACCGAGCCCACGCCGACCTTGGTCGAATCATGCATCGCGGCCAGAGAATCCCGGCGGGTTCCGGTAGATTGGAACTCGATAGGCGCACCATCCGCCAGCGTCGCAATAAACGACATCAACCCAGAAATAGCACTATCGCCATGCCTAAACTGGCCGTCTGCACCCTTATCGCGCCCGTCATCCATGGTCGGATTGCCCTTGCGCAACACCACCCGCCGATGGTCTGACACCGTATCCTCGTGCCGGGCAATCAAAAAAGACCGGTCTTCCAGGCACTGCCGATATTTCGGAAAAAACTCCATATACATCTGCGCCGTCGCCATCATGCACGACACCCGCGCCGCGCCGAACCACTGCAATGCGCCCTCGGCGTGAGATTGGCCGTTGCCGCGCGCGTCAAACGCCGCATGATGCAAAATAGGCACGTTCTGCAAAATATAATCGCGGATACGCGCCTGCACATCGAACGGGATATTGCGCAGCTCCAGCCTGAATGCCATCGTCCAGCGGCTAGGCTCGCGCCGCTGCAACACATCGACCACCGACAAATCGCCAGACCGGCCGAAATCCTGACCGTATGCCGTCTTATGCCGGGTCATGTTATCGATAACCGGCTTCAAATTATCCTTAATCCAGATGTCGGTTTCCGCCAGCCGGTTAGGATCAGTCACCCACTCGGCAGGCTTAGACCAGCAAATCACCGGCACATCATCGATCATGCATTGCTCAAGCAGCATGCGGGTAAAATAAGCACCGGAACCGCGCTTGGCGATACAGCCCAACTCCTCGTTAGCGTCTTCCTGGCTTGGGTAGCTGGCAAACTGCTCATCCCGCCATTTTTTCTCAGCCTCTTTGCTCCAGTCCCGGCCGGTTACCAGGCAGATGCGCCGATAAAACCCCTCGCGGATCGCCTGATCAAAATCAATATGATGCAGGCTCCAGGTTGGCAACTTGCCAGTCTTAACATCGCGCACCAGGTCGAAAAAATAGTTTTCCTCGGAATTATGGGTGCTGATAATGTCAACGCGGCCGCCCCACATCAAAAACGCCATCGCGCCTTTAATAACCTCTTGCAGATTGCGATGGAATGCCGCCTCATCAATCAATGCATGGCCTTGGCGGCCTCGCCAGTTCCAGGGCGATGACGATAACGCCTCGTAAATATGGCCGCTGGCGAACGTCAGGCGGAACCGGGTAATATCCTGCCGCTTTTCGCCGATCACCTCGCGCTCACGGCTAATATCGATTGCAGAGCAGGCCATGCCATAGGCACGGGCAAACGTCAGCGCATCGCCGATATTCTCGGCCGCCATACCCATGTTGTAGCCCATGTAATACTGGTTCATACCGTGTTCAGCCGCCGCTTCCAGTGCGCCTTCAGCGGCTATGCAGCCCCATGACCAGCCGACACGTCTGCATTTCTCGGCCATGCGGACGTTAGATTGATCCAAATGCCAGCGGATCTGATAGGGAAGTAAAATTTTAGGTACTTCCTCGGGCGGTAACTTGCGTGTAGCGCGCAGGGATTGCTGCTCATCAACCAGATTGAGTAGGTCTTTTTTTTCCGCTGCTGAAACTTCGATAGGCTCTACGCTGACGGATTCGCTCACTTCGTTTCAACCTCAACACCAAGGAATTTAGCGCGAATCGCCGCCCAATCGGAATCCGACAATCCGGCTTTTTTAGCGATAGGTTCAGCCTCTGCGGCCGCAGCTTGCAGCTTGGCTTTGGCTTTCTCAGCCCATTGTTTTTGCAGCACACTGGCCTTGGTCATATTCAGCACCGACCGCGCGCACTCTTTCAGCAGTCTAACCCGTTCAAACGGCTCCGCCTCATCCAGATCCTGCAACGTCACCATCACATCGAACAGCTCAGATTGAACCAGCGATATCACCGCCGCCGATCGCAGATCCGCATCATCAGGGGCGGCTTCGGCAATCAGCCGCGCCGCCTCGGTCGAGTCACGTACATTCTGCAACCGGCGCTGTAATTTAGAGCCGTGCCGATAGGCGGAACTGCGCGAAATCTCTAGCCCACTGGTGGCCAGAAACTCGACCAGGCCGGTGTAATCCTTAAAGTTGCGCCTGATCAGCTCGGATTCAAACTGAGTACGTTGCTCTGGCGTCAGTCCGTCAATAGCAGATGGCTTAGGCATTAGCGCCATTCCTCTTTAGTCATCCGCAACAAATCTTTTCTAACTGTAACAATACGATCCTGTAGCGCCTGATAGATTGCGCGCTGCTTGCTGGTCAGTGTTTTATTGATGTACCGCTCCAGTACCCCGCTCATACCCTCAACATTTTTGTCCAGCTCGCCCATTACGGCAATATGAGCGATTACCTCAATAATTTCCCGCTGAGGTGCGGATAAATTTAACTTAGGCATTGAAATACTTCACAGGCCGTGCAATACCCGGCTCCACATCGACGGTATACTCAACTACATCCATGCCGTAGCGCTCCAGCTCGCAAAACCAGCGGCCATCAGGGTGCTTATGAACACTGATTAAATCCCGCTTCTCCAGATAGTCCAGATTCTTCCGCACCTCATCCTGAGTCGCATCTGGGTATTCGGCTTGAACTACCGACAGCACGATGCTTTCAAACGCACCCACCGGACTGGCATTATTCAGCGTTAATAAAATCATCCAGCGGACCGCTTCGCGGCGTATTTTGGCTAAATCAGCCATGACGTTCCCCTTTTAAAATAGCGTTTTCAATGCGTACGGCCAGCCCATCGATTTTTGATTCGATCACACTCTGGTTGCGTATGTAATCATCCCTGCGGACATACTGATTAGGCAGATCCGCTTTCATCAGTAAAATATCCCGCTCAATACGTCGCCACTCATTCGCTTCAGCTGCGGCGGCATTCTCCAGCGCGGTAAACTTGGTATCCCAATGTTTTTGAGATTCTTTTCGTGCTAAATCTTGAGCGACAAAACGCTCATTCAGTCGCCTATCGAATTGCCCAATCAAAAGCTTTCCGACCGTGAACATCGCCACTACAAACGCGGTCAGTAGCGGACCGATAGCTTTCAGTAAATCCCATACATCAAACGTGACAGTCATCGCATTCATTGTCTTTCCCTTATCTCATGCATCGTCTGGCAGCTGATGCAGCGTACACACTTCGGCAATGCGGCCAGCCGGTCTGCCGGAATTGCATCATCGCAATCGATACACTCAACCACGCCGTCTACAATCTGTTGAGCAGGCAACGCGTGATCGATCAGATGCTGCTGAATAGCCAGCTCGTTTGAAAATTGCGCCGTGTCATTAGCGCTGCCTATAGAATCAGTCATCCGGAGAATCCCTTATCTGATGCGCACCTGTACCGCTCCAGGCGGTACTGGCACTTCCGCCATCCCTGGCAGTCGTTGATTTAATAATGACTTCCAGCTCTTCAGCATATTGCCGTAGCAGCCGGTTGCGGGTTGCCAGTCGTTCGTAAACATCATCACTAACCGAGGTCAGGTCGGTTGACGAAATGGACGGCAGAACCGGTCGAGCCGGAAGCGGCAGCGCTTGTTGCATGATCCGTATCGGTTCCGGTGCTGTGCAGCCGGTCAGTGCCAGACCAAGCGTTAGCAAAATCATCGCGCTCAGCCAAATGTGTCGGGTTGTTAGCATGAAGGGTTTCCTCGCGGTGGGTTTCATGGATGGTTTCCAGCGCCGTATCCAGCTGCTGGCGGTTGTTATTGACAGACTCCGCAGCATCGGCGCGTTGCTGTTGCAAAGCGGCATGATGTTGCTCAGCTTTCGCCTTGCCACGGTAAAGCAGCGCCGCGAGACCTAGGGACAACAAAATAATCAGGCCGATACCTACTAAATAAATCATGACTCACCCCGAGCACGGCCAAAGCCGATCTTGACAGTTGTGGCCACCGTTAAATAAAGATTAACCAATGCCCCGCCGATCATGCCGATACCGGTCGCGACAGCATCAACATCGTCGGCCGATAAATCGATCGGTAGAGAGTGAGCCAGTAAATAAATAATAGGCAGTAGCGCATTTAACCGGAGCTGTCGTTGTTTCCAGATTGCAGGATCAGCAAGAGACTCACCGGCGCGAAGGGCGCGGCATAGGGATAAAATAAATATCATCATTACCAGAACATCCTCAGATAGGGGGTTAATTGGTGGCAGGGCGTATGCAGCAACAGATCGAATTGCTGCGCATGAATTTGCTCGTGGATCTCGTTCAACTTGCCGGCTTGATAATTCAGGTCGTCCGTCATAACGCTATGCGCTTGCTTCCACCAGGCGTCTTGCAGGGCTTGGAGCTGGGTTAATCGTTGTTGCGTAGTCATTCAGCGCGCCTCGAATAAGGCGCGTTCGGTAGCGCGTCGGTTTACAAGGCCATTACAGACCTGTTTTTTGCCATCGACAGTGATTTTATTCCAGACCAGGAACTGTTCGGCGGCCTCGTCCATATCGCCCCATTGCAAATAACCCAGCAACGTCGACGATCTGAAATTAGTCACGCCGATATTGAAAACCAGCAGTACCAGCGCATCGTATTGGTTTTGCGTCAGACGGTAGCTGCCGTTCAGCGACCCTTTGCCAGCCATCGTGGCATTGATGTAGGTCTCGGCGGTTTCAAGGTCGGCTTTTAATAGCGCGTCACCTTCGGCCGGAGTGATGGGGCGTAAAAACCGCTCAGTAGATTTGATTAGATGGCCGTAGCCGATAGTCGGCTTTCCGGCAGCGTCTGGATAAGCTTTGGCGCGGAATTTCTCAATGTCTTTGAGAATAGCCAGCCCATTAGGCGAGATGTAGAGTTTTTGAGGCATAGCACACCGGTTCTGGAAAAATAAATGTCCAGACCAGTGTATGAGATTAGGGGTTTAGCGGGTATCCGAAGGGGTTCGGAAGAGGATTTACTAGGTGGAGATGGAGTTCAAGGCTGGCCTTGAACTCCGGATTAAGACTAACCGGCAATAAACGGCATATCCTTATCGGTCGGTAATTGGCTTTGTACCGCAACTAATAATGCCGACAGACCGCGCGGATCTATCTGCACCGTGGTTTTATCGGGAATCGCATCGACCAGATCGCTGACCAGTTGCAGCGTATAGCGGGCGTGGTAAATACATTGCTCTTGTTCTTCGCTGAGTTGAAAATGAGCGCTCATGACCGGCCTTCTGCTCTGCGAACCATATGGTTGACGGACTCCTTGCTACGGCCCAGTAATTCGGCAATATCGCGATAACTGAACCCTTCCTGACGACAGCGCAATGCTGCTGCGATTTCGTCCGGTTGGTGCTTACGTGGGACGCGTATTTCAAGGTTGGATACTTTTTCTTCCAACAAGCCGATCACCTGCTGTTGAGCATGAAGGAGCTGCTCTTGCAGATCGGTATATTTTTGCGGGGAGATACTGGTCTTGGCCTTGAAATAGCCGTTAACTAAATCCCGTTGTACTTTCCAGGCTAAATCGTCCTCAAAAGATTTGACAACCATAAGGTAGCCGGACTCGGTTAACAGGGTTAATCCATTAGGCGCAGTGATGCCAAATTCAGACTTTGCTTCGTACGAATTTCGTACGAAGTAATCTTCATTTTCGACCAGCTTTTCTTTATGCGTATTAAAGTTTCTTCGAGCCGTTCCATCAGGCCTTTGATGCGCCTGATCGACCATCGCTAGCGTGATAACGCGTTGCTCGTGAAATTCGATAACGGGAAGTTCGGTATTGCCGATATGGATGAGTTGAGTATTCATGTTGTATTCCTTGAGTAAATTAATAACCCGGCAACATGACGCCAATCATGGGTGCCGGACTGAGCAGGTTGGCGTACCGGTTACTCGCCGGCCCGCCTTGCGGCGGCCCACCCAGCCCGACATAATGAAGAGCTGAATTGTAGACACAAAAAAACCGCATGAAGCGGCCATGTGCCGAGTAATACCGAGACGCCAATCCCGTACGCTGGATTTTGCCAGCGCACAATTAGATTAGCCCTCGGGGTTATTTTTGTCAAATCAGTTAACTTGGGTCCAGCCTTTTCTCAGATAGTTTTTACGGATAATGCTGGAAGCGAAAAACGGGTAAATCAACCAGGACACGCCTATCGTTAAAATAGCCATGTAGGGTACGCTGCGCGTACCGTGGTTTAAATTCATCAAGGCCGAAAAGGTACGCACAGCGTACCCTACGGGACTCGTCTTGGATCCATCACGATACGGTAACAAAGGTGCGCACGGCGCACCCTACTCAAATAAATCCATTTGATTCGATATCGCCACGGTATTGCAAATCGTGCCCACCGTTTTTTCGGTCACGCCGTATTTAACGGCGATATCCCCCTGGCGCATCCGGTTGACAAAATAATCGTTCAAAATCTTCTGGTTGCGCAGTTGACGTATCGCCTTATCTGCCCTGGGTATTTTCAGCACGTTTTTAGCGTAAACCGAGCACAGTTTTTTAAACTCGGCCACGGTCAATTTGTCTGCCAATTTGTGCCCATCTACCGGTTCCTGCGGAATATACACATGCGATCCGGGGTAGAGCTCCAGCAACACCAGGGCGGTACGCTGGTCGGTATTGGTCGCAATCTCCCGTAGCTGGCGGGGAATCAGCTCGTCCTGAAAATCTAATAGGGCGATACTCATAATTTTATTGGTTAGCAGCTGCGTTATTAACGCGTTTTTGCCATTGTTTCAACGCCTCTATCACGCGGCTGGCCTGCTTAGTATCCAGCCATTGCAATGCCTCAACGCCGGTCAAGCGCTTGACATAAGCGGCTAGACTGGACTCGGACGGATCGCGCACAATACCCTGGTTGTGCATCTCCAGCCATAAAGCGCGGATTTTTTGGGACTGAGCATCACCGGCCAGCGCGCGGGTAGACTTATCGTTGCTGTGCTTGACCTTGAAACCCTGTTTTTTTAGGGTCTCAACGGCTTGGCACAGCTGGCCGATAGACAGCGTCGTTGCCGAGTATTTGCCGTTTTTCAGGGTAGCGCCCTGCATCGGCAGCCAGATGCCGTAATAGAACTCATCATCCCAGTCCAGCTGATCTTTACCAACGCGCAGCAGAGTATAATAGTTTTTACGGTTATCGGCCTCAGTACGCGGTTTGTAATTTCGATTATTCATGATGTCGCCTTTTTCGCTTTGCCCTGCCAGTTTGGCGGCGGGGTTGATTTTTGTTTAGGTTCCGCCGCTTTCGAGACGACCGCCCCGACCGGCTGTAACCCCGTCTGTGCGCCGATGTGACCACGGTTGCGCTGTTCCTCGATTACCTGTGATTCGGCAGCGGCCAGATTCTTTTCAACCCGGCCGACCATGATCGCTAACAAATAGGCGTTAGATTTCAACGGCAGCACCAGCGACGCGGGTTTATTGCTGACCAACTTCATCATCTCAGCTTCCCAGGCCTGCCGGGGCATCGTATAAACAATGCCGCCACGCTCCAACTGCCCAGCCCTGATCATCGGCATCAGCTCCTCAGTCAACGCCAGCCGCCGCGACCAGCGTAGCGCCTGCTTAGGCGGCTTGAACAGTTCCAGGTAGCGGAACAGCGCCCCGATCAGGCTAATCGGCAATTCGGCCAGTAGCGCCGCCCAGCCATTGCCTGCCTGCAGCTCCAGGGATTGGATTATGTCAACGTCCTTGCCGCAGTACGGACATGACACTGTGCAGTTGTTGGACATTAAACCAGCCCCGCCCACGCGTCGCGTGTGCCGTGAAAATCATCGCTTCCGCTCACCTCGACGCGGTCGGTTTTTGCTCCCCGATGCTTGGCGATCACCTTGCGCAGCTGGTTGCGATTGCGTTGCGCTTTAGATAAGCCCAGGTCGCCGGACAGGAAGGCGCGGGTCTGTTCGGCCGTCTTCTCAGCGACAGATAGCTTTTTAGGCCGTTGCTGCCAGGTGATGTTACGCAGCGGCTCGGTGGCTATCCAGGCCAGTGTGATCTCCCGGTCATAAGCCAACTGCTTGCCTTCCATGCCCAGCGGTTCCGGCACATTGGCATCCGTGTAGCGGATGATGTTGATTAACTTGGTAATGCTGATTCCCAGCCGCTCGGCGATTTCCGGACGGGCTATGGTGTTTGGGTTGCTCATCAGAAGTTTACTCCATCGCAGGTAATCGTCATGTCGTCATCATCAATCTCTAAGTCTTCGCAACTAATGAATCTTATGCCGTAGCTACCATCTAATTTAGGCCATCCCTCAGGAGGCTCTTCGGTAAATATATAGAGAGCATTACCATTTGCCATTTGCTCAGCCAGCGCTGTTCTTGCCAGCATTCTGAGCACCGCTTTTAAAACAGATCCACCCGCACATTCCAGGCGATAATCATCATTTGACCAAAAGCCGTTTATTTCGTTGAGTAACTCATCGGTTAAAACAGCGTGATCAATTTCAACGGCAACGGTGGCTTTGTAGTCATATTCGATTTTGTATATTCTTTTCATCTCAAACCCTCCGCATATCCAATGCCAGTTGCTCCATTTTGCCCTTGTCATTACGCCGGTAAATTCGCAGGTACTGTTTGGTATTAACTGGCTGTATAGAGTCGTGCAGCGCTTGCATAGCCAGCGTCCATTCGGCATCATCAATTTCGTAGCGCATTAGCGTGTACATGCGGCCTAAATTAATCTTTCCTTCCTGGTCGGTCTGGAACGCATGATTAACCAGCGCGATAATGTTGATATTACTGTCCTTCGCCCAGCGCTGTATGCAGGAATCTACCAGCACCCTGGCGGCCTCAAGATTTTCGTTAAAGGCCATTACGTCGGATTTAGCTAATTTAACCTGTAGGCTGCCGTCAAAGCTGGACAGTGTGATGTTGCCCTTTATGCCGCCCAATTTGACGTTGTAAGTTTCAGCCGATAGCGATGTAAAGGCCTGTATTTCGCCGAAAGTATCGTCGTGGAAGTCCTGTTCCAGCTGCGCCAACTCTTCGGCTTTGCCGACAATTTCACGCACCAGGTTATCGCGCATTTTATCGATCTCGCTGATCAGCTGTACCGGGATTAGGTGACCCAAGGCGTTTTTCATGTAGCCTGCGGGTATTATGTTTTGTGGTTCTGACATTATTTAGTCCTCTTGTTTAAAAAATTGTAGGTTGGGTTCCCAAGCCGGAGCTTTGGAACCCGCGTAATTACCAAAACCGCATCATCAGCGGCATCACTATCAACACCACGGCCAGCAGCATCAGGCCGTGCATTTATGCGCCGCTCTGCGATAGCCCTGGCCCGGCCAGCGAATGACGCGGGATGCTGCCGGTGCTCGCATCGGCTTATGCCAAACGATCTTTACGCCATCGATGACCGAAGCATACGATTTATACATCCTGCCACCCTCCCAGCCTTGGCCTGTATAGGCCGAATCCAATAGCCGGGTGGCCGCATTCGGCTGCACGGTAATCGATAACGAACTGCCCAGTTGAGCGTTGATAACGATCAATCCCAAAAAAATCAGCTTGTTTGAAACTCGCCGGATGATCTCGGCTGCTTCGGCGGTCGGTTGGGTTAGGTGTTGGTAACTTTTCATCGGATTATTCCCCAATAAGTTCTCGGCATTTGAAGCCCGCGCTTGAGCGATAATCTGGCCAAAAACTTCCATCCTAATTTCCAGCAAAAACGTTTATTAACCGGCAGCGATAACCTTGGACGGACTCTGAATTTTGCATTAATTAACGTTGACCGGGCCATCTACGCCTCCAGGATTAAATCATTGCTGATTTTAGGAAAACCCAGCTGTGCCGCCTGATTCATCGCCGCCGTGACCAGGTTGTTGATCATCAACGGGTACATCAAACTGACCGACTCGCGGGTTTTCCCGGCCTTGGCAAAGATCAACCGGTCGCGGACGCCATCCAGTGCGTCTTTTTCAAACACCTCATCCATGCCCTTGCCAACCCGCTCGAATTTGAATTTCAGGTACTGGTCCAGCTGCGCGTCCAGCGGCGGCAGCTCAACCACTTCGCAGCGCTGCACCACTTCCCGTACCTCCGGCGAGCGCTCAGACAGTTTGATTTTCAGCTCGGTCTGACCGATCAGCACGATGGACAACAGTTTTTTAAAGCCGTCCTCCAGCTCAAAAAACCTTTTAAGATGCTTGAGGGTGGCGATGCTCAGCCCATGCGCCTCTTCGATGATCAGGCAGTGGTTAAACCCGGCGCGGCGACTGTCTTTCAAGATGCGGTGCAGCTGACGGCTCTTGGCCTCCATCGACACGCGGGGTTTTTCCTGCGGGGCCAGGGTCAGGATGATGCTATCGGCAATCGCGCTGGCCTTTAAAGTCTTGCCGCGCACGTCGTTGTCTTCCATGCCCAATACATACGGCTCGATGACCATGATCGGCGCATTTTCGCGGGCTATGCGGTCATGCAGATCGCGGCGTAAGGTCGATTTGCCTGAGCCACTTTCGCCGATCACTGCGATAAAACCGCCGTGCATGGCCGTTGCCCACAAATATTCCCGCACCCGTCGTATGTCGGGGGAGGTAAACACATCCGCCGCCTCGTTGACATCATTACCAAACGGATCGCGGAAAAGATTAAAGTGCTGTCTCGCCGCTTGTGACAGCGCGGTTTTACGTAGTAACATATCGATACCTTCTTGGTTGGGGGTGACAAAGGTTGCAGGCTCAGAACCTGCAACCGCTTCAAACATTGCCGCGGGGGCGGCAATATCTCGGACGGCCAGCACGTTGGTAATTTTTCCCATCAGGGTTGATTTATCCGGGCTGGTCGGCCATTTCTCGTGATTCAACAGTTGAGCTACCAACGCGGGCGACACGTCCAGATCGCGGGCCAGTTGCGCCTGGCTGATGCTGTGCTGTTGCAGTAGGTTTTTTAGGGCTAACATGGTTAGTGCTGAGCGGTTGATTGCATTGGGATAAACATCGCATTTGCACCGTAATTAGCCAGATGCGTGGTTAATGCGGACTCAACTGCGGCGCTCATTAACATGGCAGGAGTATCGGTTTCGGAAATGCCGGGTTTTTCAAATTTAAGCACTTGCACGCTGACCTTTGCCGTCTTGGTGTCGACGTCTTCGATGATGATTATTGTTTTAGCCATTGCCTTATCTCTTTTGGTTGGGGTTGGGGTTGTTGTTTTAGTTATAGCGCCGCAGCGTAAACCGCCCGCAGTGTTGGCACTTGACCTTGATCTTTGCCTCAAGCTCTTGAATCTTTGCGTCAGTCTGTTGTTTTTGCTCTTTTAATCGCTGATACAATAGAGTTACCCGGTGCCACTCCTCGGACATCATCGCTACCCATTCGATCGGATTCAGCTCTGCGCCGCAGTCCTTGCAGATCACTTTGGCTAATGCGGTATCAATCAGGGTGGCATGATGAGGGCATATATCCATCAATCTGCGCTGGTACCGGCTTTTCCGCAGTACCTCTATGCTGATGACATTGCCGCCCTCGGTGTCCGGAAGATCAATGTTCATGACTTATATCTGTTACTGGCATAGTCTCTAACAGTGCGTGGATCGCGTTAATGGATGCCGCTTTGTCTTGATCCGGTGCTATTAGTGACCTCATGATCGTTTCCATTTGTCGCAATTCTTGCTCTGTAGAGACACCAATGAGTCCAACCAGCGCCGACCTGAGCAGGGTAATGTCGCTCTCCGCCTTTCTTAGTGGGTGGCTTGGGCAGTTTCTTATATGCTCAGTCAACACTTGACTTCCATGCGCTGGAGTATCTTGTGGGTATTCTTGCCCGCAATAAACGCAAGTAAGTATTCGATTTTCCATTGTTTTATCCTCAGTTAATTGAACGGTTAAACCGCCTGTAATTTAGCTCGACCTGTAGCATTTCTGCCCACTGCCAGATCAGCCAGAACCTGTTCCAAATCCTCCTCAGTCGCCCCTTCGGGAAACCGCGCCTGTACATCAGCCAATAACTCCGGACGATAATCGCTACCTAATCGCCCCAGCAGCCACTTAGCCGACTGCACTGGGTTCAATTTCAACAACTCAACAGTCGGCGCTTTAACATCCAGCACCGTGCCGCGCTTAGGCATAAACGTTGCCAGCTCCTGCTTGGAGGCCAGCAGCGGGTCAACCCGGCCGTCAAACGGCACATAATGTTTGTTGTCGCGCTTCTTCTCGGTTGCGGCCAGGGTATCGGTACCGGCGGCCAGCTGATGGACGCGCTTGCGGTTGGTATCGGCTATGGTATCCGGCTTGGCCTTGTGTTCCTCGCCGATCACCGCTGAGCTTTCGTGGAACCCGAGCGCGTTGACCTTATCCTCATACAGCGCAATATGCTGCTCCTGCCCATCCTCGCCCCAGATCACCGCCATGGCCGTATCGACCATAAACGGATGCCAATGCACGTACACATCGCTCTTTACATACACGCCGGGGACGTGATCGACTTTCCACGTCCGGGCTTTAAACAATACGGTTAAATCGCCCCGCACCTGGCGCTTGATCGGCTCATCGGTTGCCAAGCTCAGCAGTACCTCGGCGCTGGGTGTGATACGCAGCTGTTCGGCGGTGATGGTCAGCCAAACCGCAAACCGAGTGCGTTTAGTACGGCTGTGCTCTTTAGTCGCGTTCCACCACAGTTGATAGGTTTCCGCCAAGGCGTTCAGCGCATTAAAATCAGTTGGGCGCTTTTTCATGAAGCGAAGCGCCTGCTCGAAAGAGGTCTCCACCAGATGATTGCCCTTTTCCACCGACCCCTTGGCCCGTGGATTGCGCCGCCGGTTGACGATCAGCTCTATACCCATCCGGGTGCAAAACCGCCGTACCAGTCCGCCGGATGTAGCACCCGGATCAACCATCACAATCATCGGCGCACCATGAAACGGATCGTTGCCGGTTTTTGGTGCCATCGCCCAGGCCAAGAACCGCACGGTATGCTCGCCGCTCTCTGAATGCGGGTAATAGCGGTAACGGATCACCCCGCTGGCATGGTCGCTGACCACGTAGCGGATCACCCGGAACTGCTCGATCGCTTTCAGGTTTTGCGGCTTATTCTTGTAATGCACTGCGTCATCCAGCTCCACCAGTTCCGCGCCGCCATCCGGCAGGTAATAAATCACACAAACCGAACCGTCCACCTGCCATACGTGATTTGGGTGCAGCGATTGCAGGTTGGTATGCGGCGTAGCTTGGCGCAGTTGCTCCGGGTGCAGCGTATAGGCGCGCAGGCCGTTGGCAATCGCCGAGTCCGACAGCGGCACCAGTTCCCCGGTCGCGGTGTCCAGCGTGGCGGCGGTAATCATTCCGTTATCTCTTAACACTTGGATCGCCTCCTTAACCGGCGTGATCTTGCGATTGTTCTTGCGATAGCCACCCAGGCAATAGGCCGACACCACATCGGCATCGGCGGCGCTCAGCGCCACCACACCGGCATCGGAGCGCCGCTTGCGCGGCTTGCTGACGGCAACCTGTTTTAAATGTCGCAGCAGCGTGCTGCGGTCCTTGCCCAACTCCTGGCAAGCGCGTTGGTAGATCGGTTCCTTCTCGCCGTGGCCTGCCGCCGCCACGGCGTCAGCAATGCCTACCAGCTGTTGTATGTAGGCGGGATGCATCGTTATGCCTCAGCAGCTGGCTCAGTATTGATGTTCTCTCTGGCCGTCCAGTCATCGGCGCTCTCTGTATCAAACTGATTAGATTCATCTATAAGGTCGCTATTTTGTTGGGCTATATATTCCTCAAACGCCTTGGCCTCGGCCCTACCGGGCTCGTCTGCCGCCTGCTCGGCGTCAAGGATTGGTTCAAAACCCATGTTTTCGGAAACACCGTAAGCCGCCGTGATGATCAAACCGACCGCTTGCCGTGCAGCTAATTCGATATGCTGGGGCGGCTGGCCTTCGAACACCTGGTACAGTTTGACGATCTCGCTATTCAGCGTAGCAGTAACTTTTACCGTGAGTTCCCGAGAGTATTCTTGCAGACGCATGAGTTGAAATTCACCGGGCATCCGCACTTCATCGATAGTTGTGCGCTTTTCCGCCTCCAGCACCTGAATGCGATTGGTTTTTTTTGTCAGGGATTCGTTGTATTCGCCGATCACGGTGTCTTTCGCAATCAAATCCCCCCTCAATAATTCGATCTGCTTGGATGAGGCTTCCTTTTCGCGGAAATGCTTGGCGGCCAGTTGTTGCATTAGGTCAAGCGCTTTATCCAGGTCTTCGGACTCAATCGCCTGAGCAATGATTAGGCGGTCATCGGCTGGTAGGGCTTTCAGTGCGTTGTAGTCACGTTGACGAAAGCCTAGGCGTTCGGCTTGTTCATACAGATCAGCACCTAATAGGTTATGATTGCTAATCAGTTCCATTGTTCTGGTGTACGATTTTCCGAGGAATACTTTGCAAAACTCTGGAAAATCTACGACAGATCGTAAGTTTCCGTTTTCGTCCTTATATGGCAACCCTTTGAATTTCTTACCATCTCGTATATTTATAGCGGTTTCTGCGATTAATTTATCTCCGACCGCAGTGAAAAAGTTGGCGGCTTCAATACGTCCAAGATTCTTGGCTATATCAAAACTATCCATTACAGCAGCCTGGACAATCGACATCTGATTGCCCGCCTCAACGAGTTGCTGCACATTGTTTTCCTGCGCCGGTGTTAGCGCTGTGCCAGTAGATTTATCGGTCATGTTTATGTCCTATTGATGCGTTGATTGAGTTCCGCCAGTTGTTTTTCGGCGGCGTTAAGTGAGTGCAGTATCTGTACGGCATGTCGCGCAAGCCGCTCGCTAGGCCTGATGCGTCCAGTCTCCTGGATGCGTTCGGCAAAGCCCGCCTGCTCCAGCGTGTTGACGTAACGGGTAATGTCAGTGCCGCTAAATCCGGTGGCCTCGATCAACTCCTTGGGGCTAAAGCCATGCGCGAAGTTGCGTAGCAGCACGTCCAGCACCGATAGGACCTTGATGGCGCTGCTAATCTCTTGTTTAGCCATTATTAATCCTCATCAAACGGCAGCTCTGGTTGCTGGTATTTCTCAACATTGCCCTTGTGCCACGCCATGCACTCCAGGGCGGTTTGTATTGCCGCCAGCGTCGCATCGGCATCCTGCTGGTCGGCGTAGAATTTCAGTAATGCACCGACGGTATCGTTCAGCGCGGTTTGTAGGGTATTGATATCCTGGGCGTCACACTTTCGGCCGCGCGGAATATCAAGGACCATCTTGCCGTTACTGATCACTAACCATCGGCTGACAAAATCAATGCCGCAAGCATGCTCAAACGGTTTGATTAAGCGCAACGGCAGACCGCCAGACTCTATCTGCTTGTACAGCGTCCACTTGTTCATTTCGCCCATCAGGCTCGCGACACTATCTACCGAGCGATTGTGTTTTTCCTTCGCAAATCTCAAGCATAAATCCTGCGCGTCTTGCCAGTCGCGGGGTTGCGTCCGTTTCCAATTTCTCCCGCTCATTGGGGATAGCGCTTCTGGGCGGCTTCCAAACAAAAAACCGTTTTGCATATAGCGCAACGATGTTGCACAATGCGAGAATAACCCCGACATAAACCAACCAGGGGAAACATCATGAGTACCGAAATCGCAGAACTCGAAGAACGCTTAGCCGTGCAGCGGATAGTCAGTGCCTTTTTAATCGCTTTTTTAGTCGATGATGGGCTCATCGACCTAGCAACCATGCGCTCAAACATCATATTGATCGCTCAATCGGGGGAGTTTCAAGATCAGCCGATGGCTGACATTGAAAACTTGTTTGGGCTGGCTGAGCGGACACTCGCTGCGATTGGCCGAGGGAGGAAAGCCTCTGACGATAATCGCGCATAAGAAAATCAGCGATAACAGTGGCTTGTTCTATAGACAAGCTAAGATTTTTTAACTTCATTTCGCCACCCGCTTCAGGTATTGGTCGTGCCAATTGACGTTGCTTAGCTCCGTTCTAGGTAAGCGGCTTGGCAATGATTGCATTTTGCGGCGGGCCTCTAATTGCTTGGCTTGGGCGGCTTGTAGGGTTTGGCTGGGTTGGGGCATGGTCAGTCCTCGGTAGGTGTTTATACGTATGTATTTTTACGTAGGCTTAGTGCAACAAACCAGCATCACGCATACGGCGCTTGTTGGCGGTGATGGTATCGGGCGAGCGGTGGCCGGTCAGGGCGCAGAGGTCGCGGCGGGATAGGCCGTCGTCAGCGCCTTGCTCAATGGTCAGCCAATGCGGACGCAGATAACGTAGCGCATTGGCTCGGCGTTCAACGCGCTGCTTGAGAGCGGTTTCCATGCTGCGAAAGGCAGTCAGGAAATCAATCTTCCATTGCAGCGCTTGTTTGCCGGTGAAGCCCATTGCCAACAGGGCAAAACCTTCTTCGGTCATGGTGTACATGGGTTGATTTTTGTTCTGTTCATTTTGGTAGGACGACGGCGCAAAATTGCGCCGTCCAAAGTCCTCATCAGGGCAATCGGCGAGCAGCTTTTTAAGAGCTTTAAGGACATCTTTATGCTGCTTTTGAAAATGCTCGGCGACTTTGAGCGACGTAGTAAAAGTATGACCGTCGGCACTATCGACCAGCAGGGTTTCCGGGAACAGGTCGTTATTTTTGGTTGGGGTGATGGGCATGACGGGCTCCTTAATAATTAACAAAAACAGGAAAAATAATGAAAACAGAAACAATGAAGCCCATCAGTGGCAAGCAAGCCTTTGAATATTTTTCTGAGCTATATCGCACCCTGGTGCCGATGGAGCGGGCTATGACGATGGAGGGCAATCCCTTGCGCCAACAGATTGCCCAGCTGATGGATACCCACCTGGATGCTGTTGACGATGCGGTTATCCAGTTGAGCCACGCGCCAGACACGGCGAGCCGGGCGGCTCTCATTGCAGCGCTACCGCCAGAGCAGTTTTACGTGCTGAGCACCCGCTGGATAAATAACACATTGCCTTTACTCCAGTTAGGCGATCAACCCGCATTTCTGTTGCCGCCCGAACAGGTTGATCTAAGCCCGTTAATTCGCTTGGTACTGGTGACGCGAACGGAGCGGATTGGCTCGGAATATGACCTATCGCGGCCGAATTGAGATAAAAGCCCAGGCACTGAGCGGCGTCGATGGTGTGTGAGGGTTGGGGTGTGGTCATGATGTGCTCCTTAAGCGGCTTGCTGGGTGAGTGGTGCCATTGCGCACAGGGCGGACAGTACTTCCAGGTGGTGCGTCATTGCCGTCGTCCAAGGTTTTCCTGCGTAGAAATGACTAACAATCATAATCAGGTCTTGGTCGGGCTTGGAAGAGCGTTTCAGGTTGTCGATGAAATCGCGCTCTGACTGAGTTAATACTTTAACGGCATGAATGGTTTCTATGGCGGTTTCTATGGTCGGAGTGGTTGGCATGGTTGTTTCCTATTCTTGGTTGGAGGAGGATTAAGCGGCTTGTTGGTCGGAATCGGGGGGCGTTAATGAACCGATCAGCTCGATCAGTTTGTCTTTGATCAATTTGCCTTGTCCGTAGTTGCCTCGGTTAATGCCGCGCACCACTTCGGAGACCGAGACATAGCGGAAGTTGTAGCGCTCGGAAAAGCTCTTGAGGTTGAGTTGGTGCCGTATTAACAGCTGATGTTTGATGTGGTTGCCCTGGATTTGGTTGCTGGTCATAATGGTTGCCTTAATGTTGGTTAATGGGTTTGGTTGTTTGTTCGGGATTAATTATGGTAACTAATTTGTTACCTGTCAAATATTTTAAAGGTAACTTTATCGTGACTATCGAAGATCGATTAAAAGAGGAGCGTGGTCGGCTAGGGTTAAATCAGCCGGATTTCGCGGCCTTGGCGGGCAGAACAAAGAAAACTTTAATTGATTACGAGAAGGGATCAACGAGCCCGGACGCTAAATTTCTTGCAGCCATCGCCGCAATCGGTGCCGATGTGCAATACATCTTGACCGGCAAACGCTCGCTCAATCCGCTTGGGAATTCGGGCGATGTCAGCTATCGGCTATACATGGTAAAGAGCTCAACCGAAACGGTCGAGGCGTTGGGATTGGCGGGGAGTGATTTTGGTGAAAACTTGGCGAGCATCCTGTTTTTTGTGGGATTAGGTAAAACTAAGGACGAGAACGATGTCAAATCCGAAGCCCAAAGTGTAATAGAGGTCATGCAAAGCTACGCCGACAGCAACCTAACCCTCGCCGAAAAAGACCTGCTCGCCGCCTACCGCAAAGCCGCCCAGCCCGATAAAGCCTTCATGGAGCGCTTAATCAAGCTGACTGCCAAAGCGATGGAAGGCGAAGGGTGACAAAACCGTCATCCCCTGACCTGCGTCATCATTCCGATGGTGCAGGCCATCAAACGCATGGCCTTTATAGCCGCCAAAGCGGACAACAAGGATGAGACGCAACCAGGGAGGAAAAAAAGGGCGTAAACCGCCCTATTAGGCGCATTAACGTAACTGTTTAACTAGCGCTTTTTACTAATTACAACCAGAGAGAATGATGATGAACGAACAAACGCAAATTGAACTATTGAAATTGGCTGCTCAAATGACAGAAGCGGTTATACAGGACAAGACCGGCGCAAAAAACGGCGTTATAGCCGAGGCCAAAAAAGGCCTCGACCCTAAGACGCCTGATTATCGGGCGGTATTTGATTATTGGTTTGCTTATTTAAAGCAGTCCATCAAGTAGGTTTACCGATAAGGTATGCCCGATGACCGGCGTCTGTTCGGGCATGTAAGGCCAGCAGCAATACATCTTCATCCGGCTGGCATTGTTTTTCGGCAAAAAAATCATCCATTAATTGGCTGATTTTTTCGGCTAGTTCGAGTTTATTTTTAACGGTAAGTTCGGGCATATTGTTCTCCGGTAGAATGATCTTTTTGTTTAAACGCTCCCGCCAGAAAGTAATTGCTCTCCTGCGGCAATGATGGCGTCTTTGTTAATACAATGAGAATTGGTGATAAGTTGCGGAGTCAGCTCCTGAAGAATGTAAAGCGCTTGGGTGATGGGGAGGCTTTCCAGTTGGACGGCAAAAGCCAGGGCTTTTTCGTATTGTTGTTGTTCGGTGATGGGTTTGGGAATCATGAGAATACCTATATTAGTTGAAAAAGGGGCGCGATGCGCCCTACGTGACTTATGTCGGGTTACGCTACGCTAACCCGACCTACAGGGCTGCAAAAGCCCTGTAGGGTACGCTGCGCGTACCGCTTTACGCCAACATTGCAGTTGATAAGGTACGCGCAGTGTACCCTACATGACTTAACTATCACACCCACTAATTACAAAGCGGCCAGTGCCGCCAAACCCAACCGGAGAGAATGATGATGAGTGAAAATAATTGTAACCCGGATAACACTGAGCCCTGCGTAGAGAGTAAGCTGCTAGCCTTGCACACCTCGACGGTTTGCCTAGCCAGGGCGTTGGTACTGAGCGGTGCGTTGGATAGGGAGGCGTTTAGCTCTCAGCTTGACGAGGCGCGCAATTGGTTAGCCAGTTTCGACGAATGCGGCCATAATGTAACGGCGTTTGACGAGCTGACGGTCATGCTAAAGCAGGTTTAATGATGAATAATATTTATAAGCATCCCACTTGGTGGCAAAATAACGATTCCACCCAACCACCGGAGCCTCCCGATATGGCACTTGCTGAGCGTGTTGCCCATCTTGAACAAGATGTCGCGACGATCAAGACCGATATTGCGGTTATTAAATCCAACTATGCCACGAAAGAAGACCTGGCAAAGCTATCAAGCGACATTCACAAGGCGATGACCGAGCAGACGCGCTGGATTATTATTGCGATGGCGACCTTAATCGCCATTACCACCGCTATTCAAAAAATCATTCCTGCCCCCGCCGATCGCGCAGCCTCATCACACGAGCAGCCTGTCAACTCGCCGAAATAAGCCAAGCCCTGTAGGGTACGCTGCGCGTACCGCTTTACGCCAACATTGCAGTTGATAAGGTACGCGCAGCGTACCCTACATGACTGGGTTTTAATGGTTAAAGCTGCCTACGCATTCAAACCTACGTAAAAACGCGTACAGCTGCAAAAACGGCCTTTACGCCAACTCTCAATCATTAAAATACTAAACGCCCCGTCAGCGCGTTTATAAATGTCTGGAACAATCATTTACGTTGGTTGCGGCGGTTGTATTTTGCTATAGTGTAAAGACTCTCTTATAAATCCACCTTCCGAAGCACTTCGGATACTTCTGCTAAATCATGGCCGCTAAACTAGCGCCATGAAAAAAAATAACCTCATCCAGATTTTCAAACCCGGCACCCATGTCACTATGGGCGGCGAGGCCTTGTCGTTTTCCGAAGCCGATATTGCCGCTACGGCTGCGGCCTACGATCCGGCGTTGAAAGATGCGCCGCTGGTTGTCGGTCACCCCAAAACCGATGATCCGGCCTTCGGCTGGACGCAATCGCTGCAATTTGCCGATGGCATTTTGTCCGCGGTGCCGCGTGATGTTTATCCTGCGTTCGGGAAGATGGTCAACGATAAGCTGTTTCCGAAAATATCCGCCGCGTTTTATCACCCACAAAGTCCAAACAACCCTGTACCCGGCGTGTATTACTTACGCCACATCGGTTTTCTGGGTGCGCATCCGCCTGCGGTTGCGGGCCTTGCTGCGCCGCAATTTGCCGACGGCGACGACGCTATCATCATCGAATTCGGCGAGTCCGATCCAACCGGCGACGACATCTCCGCTGCCGATACTAAACAACCCACTAACCCAGGAGACACAATGACCCCGGAGCAAATTGCCGCTAAAGTAGCGGAGCTGAATAAACAGGAGCGGGCGTTACAGGCGCAACAAACGCAAATTAAAGCGGATGCTGATGCGCTGGCCGCTAAGCAGGCTGAATTCGGCGAGCGCGAGGCAACACTGGCGCAAGTCGAATTCGCCACTAAATTGAGCGGTCTATCGACATATGTCGAGACGTTGGTTGCCGGTGGGAAAATATTGCCGCGCGATAAAGACGGTTTAGTTGCTTTTATGGCAGCGGAAAAGCCCTCTGATACGATCGAGTTCGGTGAGGGTGATGCCAAGATTAAAACGCCCGGCATGGATTGGTTTAAAAACGAGTTCTTGGCCAAACTGCCGAAACAGGTTGAGTTTGGCGAGGTCGCCGGAGCCGATGCCGGGGCAGGCGCTAAATCTGTCAGTGATAAACAGGTAGCCAACCGCGCGGTGGCTTATCGCAACAAGCAACTGGAATTCGGCAGCAATATCAGCATTGCCGATGCGGTTGATGCGGTTAATCAAAATCTGGATCAGGTGAAATCATGAGAACAGGCGATTCAATAAATTACGGTGCCGGTGCGGCGATTGACCTGTACCTGCTGATTAAATACGGTGCTGCCGACGGGGTGGTTGTCCCCGCAGCCGGGCCGACTGATTTAATCATCGGCGGTAACGGCAATATCGGTGCGGCGCTGGGCGACCGTATCGACATTGTGTTAGATGATTTTGTCGAGGTCCGCCTGGGCGGCACAGTGACGCGCGGCGAACGCTTGACATCTGATGCTAATGGTCTGGCGGTCGCGGCGGCACCGGCGACGGGCGTCAATGTGCAAATTATCGGATACGCGACTGTATCCGGCGTTTTAAACGATATTATCTGGATGCGTATCGCGCCCAGCGTAATGCAAGGTTAAGAGGGTTATCATGGCTAATCAATATCCATTTGAAGTACAAGCGCGGCTGTCGCAGATCGCATTAGCGACATCGCCGAGAAATATGATTGCCGATCTGGTTTGCCCTCGGGTGCCGGTTCCGGCGGAGTTGTTTCTGTACACGGTGCTCGATTCCGATGCGCTGTTTACTGAAGTCGATACCCATATTGGCCGCAAATCGTCAGCAAACGAAGTTGAGTTCGGAGCGAAAGATTTGCCTGCCAGCACTGAAGATTGGGGGCTTGAGGATTTTATCCCGAAAAAGGACGTTGATACGGCGCGTGCGGCCGGGGCTAATTTCGACCCGTTCAGTGTTGCGACGATTGGATTGTCTAATTTAGTTTCACTCAGTCGTGAGCGCCGGGTTGCTACGCTGTATCAGGATTTAAACTCCTATGATGCAACACTACGCACTACGCTGAGCGGTACCGACCAGTGGTCTGATCACACTAATTCGACGCCGATTACTCAAATTCTTGAAGTGTTCGACAATATGGTAGTACGGCCTAATATGGCGGTGTTCAATCTCCGAGTCTGGCGCTTTTTACGTACCCATCCCGAGGCAGTGGCGATGTGTTTGAATCGCACCATCGGTACTGGGGGCACGGCGGCTAAGGGTGTTTTGACCAAACAGGCGGTAGCGGATTTGTTGGAGTTGGACGAAATCCATATTGGCGAAACTTTCGCCAATACGGCGAAAAAGGGGCAGGCGGCAAATAGGACTCCGCTCTGGGGTAATCATGCGTCGTTTTTGAACGTCTCCCGCGACGTGCAGTCTGTGCAAGGATTTGTTGAGCCGTTTTTTGCGCTGACAGCAGAGTTTGGTAACCGTACCACTAGCACCCGGCAAGATGATAGCAAAGGTGTTAAAGGCGGTCAGGTAGTCAAAGTAGTTGAGCAGCTCAAAGAATTGGTTATCGCCAAAGAGGCCGGTTATCACTTTCATAGCGCGGTGGCGTCATGATGACTGGCTATAAAGCGATGGACGCTATCCGTCACAACGGCGTCAGCTATAAAGCGGGCGATGCGCTGGATATGGATGATTTCTCGAAAAATCAATTATCCGCATTGCTGGCCAGCGGGGTGATTGAGGCGGTTGCGGAGGCCTCCGGTACTGGTGATGCTGACGATGCTGCTGCCGATAGCACTATCGGTGCTGTCATCGCTAAAACTGTAGCACCGCAAACTGCAGCAGAAAAGCCGAAAAAATAGTCCCGTAGGTTGGGCGGGTCTTTCCAGCCCAACATTTCCCCGTAATTTATTAATGCATCAGGATTCCTATGCCTTACTGCTCATTAGTCGATTTAATTACCGCATTTGGCGAGACGGAACTGATCCAGCTGACTGATCGCCAGGGCGCTGGTGTGGTTGATGAAACTATCCTGGACGCTGCTATTGTCAAATCGGATGCGGAAATCAATCAGCGATTGCGAGCGAAGGGCTGGGCAGTGCCGATAGCCAGTTCATCAGCTGATTTGCTGGCTATCGGGGTGGATATAACCCGGTTTTTTCTACACGTCAACGCTGCTCCCGATCCGGTCAAAGAGGCTTTTGAGCGAGCGATTAAAAAACTCGACGCGTATGTCAAAGGCTTGGTTGATCTGGATTTAGGCAGTTTATCTGTTCCTACAGCCAGCGGTGCTGGTGATGTTGAATTTACCAAAACCGATGCTGACCGGATGTTTACCCGCGACACATTGGCTGATTATTAATGGCCGCAGTAAAGCTATTTCGAGGCGATACGTGGCAGCGCGGCTGGGTTTTTAAAAACAAGCTTACGCAGCAACCCATCGATTTAACCGGCGCAACGGCGCGTCTGTATGTGCGTAATAATGCCAAGAGCTTGATTTACGCGGCGTCGACGGCAAACGGCGATATTGTTGTCGAGCCGTTGTCAGGGGCTCTGGCGCTGACGGTTGCGGCGGCATCAACGGCAACCTGGGCGGCGGGCAGTTATCGATTTGATTTGGAGGTGACTTACCCGGATGGCGTGGTGGCTACGTATGAGTCCAACGTCGTGGCGGTGATGGAGGATCAATCCTATGGTTGATAACGTGGTTGTCGAGGTTAGCGGCCCGGATGTCGTTATCGTCGAAACCGGATTTCCGGGGCCGCCTGGACTCAGTGCGTATCATTCGGCAGTAGCTAATGGATTTTTCGGTACTGAAGTGGAATGGTTGGCATCGTTGGTCGGTACGCCCGGTCTTAGCGGCTCGTTCTATGAGCATCAACAATCCGCCGCATCAGTAACCTGGACGATTAATCACAATTTCGGCCGTCATGCGTTCGTATCACTCTATACCACCGGAGGTGCTCAGATTATAGGTCAGGTCACAAACATCAATGCAAACCAATCAATTGCCGCCTTCGATACTCCGATAGCCGGTTACGCAATCGCAATTTAAGGAAAAACAATGTCCCTTTTAGTTAACGCCATTCTTGATTTGGGTGGGGCCAATCGCCTCACCAACCTTGCTGCTGCAGTAGCGGCGGGTCAACCGGTAACCTATGAGCAGCTTAATGCGGCTGTTGCCAATGTCGCCTGGAAAGACAACGTTAGAGTTGCATCTCAGGTCGATGTAACCATTGCCTCGCCAGGCGCAACCATTGACGGCATTACGATGTCGATCAATGACCGGGTGCTGGTAAAAGCTCAAACGACCGTCGCTGAAAACGGCATCTATATTTGGAACGGTGCGGCTACACCGTTGACCCGTGCTGCCGACGCCGCTGCGTTTGCTGATCTGGAGTCGGCTGTCACGACAGTTGATGAAGGTACTGACGCCGGGGTGACTTATCGACAAACTCAGGTAAACGGCACTATCGATACCAATGATGTGATTTGGACGGATTTCGGTACCGCCTCCCCCAGCGCCAGTGAATCGACGCCGGGTATCGCCGAAATAGCGACACAGACTGAGACTGATACCGGAACGGATGACGCTCGCTTTGTGACTCCGCTTAAATTGGCGACCTATGCAGGCCGTGCCAAGCGCTACTCAACCACTATCGGTGATGCCTCAGCTACCAGCATTGCCGTGACGCATAATTTAGGCACCGATGATGTTCAGGTCTATATTCGTGAAGTGGGGGGCAGTAAGCGACAGGTAATTGCCGAAGTGCAGCATACCGGGACGAATTCGGTCACGGTGCTGTTCGACGCAGCACCGGCGCTTAACTCTATGCGTGTAACAGTCCAGGCTTAGCATGGGTATCCCTGTTTTAAAGTCGCTGGACAGGGCTGTTAAGATTACTGAGGGCGGCACCGGTGGTACGACTGCGGCCGAGGCTCGCGCTAATCTGGGATTGGGAGCAATGGTGGGGGTGATGTATCTCTGGCCAGTTAGCACAGTTCCAAACGGTTTCGCAATTTGCCAGGCACAGTTATTATCTGTTAGTGCTTATCCTGACCTGTTTGCCGTGCTGGGTAATAGTTATGGCGGTGACGGCGTTAATACGTTTGCATTGCCGAGTATGCGCAGCACCGGGCTGCAGCACATTATACGGGCTACATACGATGATGTCGTTGTAGCGCCATCTGTCGTTAATGTGCCTGCCGCTATTCATAGCCTTAATGGAGCCGGTAGCGTACTGTATTTTGCTGTGCAGATGCTGGATCCAGTTACCGTGACGAACGGTCCGCCGAAGTTATCAGTCACTATCGGTGCCAATACATACCTGCTTAGCCAATCAGCGGCTACGTCTACATCATGGGAATATGAATATGTCGTCCAGGCGACAGATTTTGGAGAGGTAACGGCCGCCATCGACCTAAACGGCGCAACGCTGGCCTCCGCAGGAGTCCCGGTTAATTTAAACAGCTATTACACGCCAGGGACTCTATTGAGTATGCAGTCGGCTGAGACCTTGATGACGCCGACGGCCGATACAAATGTCATCACTCAAATACAACAGCTGGTCGGCACTGCGTCTACGATGACCCCAACGGCTGATACTAACGCAATCACAATTACATAACGAGGTAACCATGAGCAAATATCATCATCCCGATGTGCTGGACAACGGTCTGTCGAGGATTAAAACCAACACCCAACGCGTAGCGCTAATCAAGAATTATACGGCCGGTGATTCCTACGCGACTGTAACCGGCAATATCGTTGCCGCAGCGGCAATTTCGTCAGGCGAATTTACCTTGGCCGATCAGGGCACCCTTGGGCGTAAAGTCACATTAACCGCTAAAGCCCCTACGGCAACAGCGACCAGTACAGGGACTGATGATCTCCATTTCGCGCTGCTGGATGACGCCAGTAGCAAAGTGCTGGCAGTCACTGATGAAACCACCAATCAGGCTGTCACAACGGGTAATACCGTTAATATTCCCGCGCTGGTATTCAATTTTAACCAGCCCGTTTAGCCATGTAGCGTAACCCGACACATCGAAGCAGCAAATATTGGGTTACGCTGCGGCTTCCAAGCCGGACGGGGTTTGCAACCCCGTCTGAAACGTTTAAATACGTCGGCTTACAAAACGTGAGTAACGGGGTTGCAAACCCCGTCACGCTGCACCGACTTCAAGCGTCTCTATTTTAAAAAAAGCTTTGCGTACTTATCGGGTTTGTCATAGCCTATAAAAAGGCTTATCCCTCGCAGGCCGTGAAACATTTCACGGCTTATGCACCTCGTTAGAAGCAGCAAATGTCGGGTTACGCTACGCTAACCCGACCTACGGCACTAATCAGTTGGGGCGCAGTGCGCCCCTTTTCAATGTCGCTCGCTTTTTCAAGGGCTTCCGAAGCACTTCGGATACCGCCCGCCTAATGGCTGCCATAAACTGGCAGCATGAAATTTTATAATATCTCTAATCAATCTTACTTAAGCAGAGGCGCTATACGCCTTTGCGGCGAGCCGCGTTGTGCTCGGTAATTTTCTCTCTGCATCCGGGCTGATTATTCAGCGTCTGGTTGATGAGCGGGTTGCCGACGCGAATAAAATCCGCCCTGCGCCATCTCCTGCGTGGGTGACTAAAAATGCCCTGGACGGCTCGGTCAATGTGATTTTTTTTGATGATGTGCCTGTCGTTGGTCAAGGCGGCCAGTCTCAGCGCGGCAAGGTTCAAAGCAGTGAGCAATTCTGGCTAATCATTGTGTCCGCGAAAAATGTTGCTGATGCCGGTAATTCAGCCCGGCAGGATGCCGGGCTGATTCTTCTGAACGCGTTGGTTGCGTTGCAAGGATTCCTATTATCGCCGGATCACGGCGAGTTGTACCGGCAAAAATCCCCCTACCGCGCCACGGACGATAACGGGTTTGCACATCTTCCAGCGCTGTTTTCAACGAAAGTCATCACCACCGGCAGCGCCGTGCCGCTGTGAAATTCAACAATCCATTAATCATCAGGAGTGGCCCCATGGCTGAACTACCCGAAAAACCCGCGACCACCATTGAGGTGACGCTATTAATGCCACATACGCACGGTGGCCAGCCCTGCAAGCTGGGCGACAAAATCAACGTAACCGAGGCGCAAGCTAACTGGTTGCGCAACCGTGGCGTTGTAGCGCCTAAATCAGCTGGAGTTAAATAATTATGACTGAAGTAACTGGCGCACTACAGATCAAAGGCACCGTCTATATTAATACCAAAATCAATGGTGTATCCCAGGGCCTGAAACAAGTGCCGGGGGTGATCGATTTTAATGTCACGCCTAAAGCAAAAGTGATTACGCAAATCTCGAAGGATCGGGCAACCGAGGGACAGGTAACCGCTGTGGCATCAACGCAGGAACCGGCAGAGCTAAAGCTGAAATTCTCGGCATTTAACTCAAAAATGATGGCCATCGCCATGATGGGCGAATCGTCGGTATTAAGCGGCGGTGCGCAAACGGTGACTAATGAGGTTATTGCGGCAAAGCTGGATTGCTTTGTAAAACTGGTTAACCGCAATATTACCGCCGGATCCGTGGTGGTAACCGATACGGCTACTGATTTGGTGACTTATGTTGAAGGCACGGACTATACCGTAAATTACGCGGTGGGCATGATTCAGCCGCTGTCAACAGGGTCTATGACCAACGCCGAGTCATTGCATATTGATTATGCCTGTGCGGCTTATTCAGGGTTTGCAACCGTCGCGGCGACTACGACCGAGGTTGTCGCCTATATTCTGATTGATGGGGTTAATAAGGCAGACGGCGAAAATGTCGAAATCGAAATTGACGAGGCGCATCTGACGCCCAGTTCACCGGTTGATTTTATGTCGGATAAATTCTCCGAGTTGGACTTGTCTGGTTTTATGGTGACACAACCGGGCAGCAACAATCCTTATCGCATTAAGAAGTGGCAGTCTGCGTAATCCGTAGTTAATCCGTCATACCGGCAGGGATTGCCGGTGTCCAGAATACAGGGATGTAAGCATGTATATCAGGTTTTTTCATGGCTGACACTTCACTCGTTGCTAAGATCATACTAAGGCTGCAAGACGAAGCCAGCCGTGGGATAGATACCGCTCGTCAACGTATCGGCGGCATTGGCCAAGAGATCGATCGCGTTAAGACGTTGATGATCGGGCTATTCAGCTTTGTCGCTATCAAAGAAGGGCTGGAAAATTTAGTCGGCCTATCTGACAAATTCGCCAATTTAACGGCGCGCATCAAACTCGCCACTTCATCAGAGCAAGAGTTCAACACCGCCCAGGGCGAGTTATTCAATATCGCTCAGCGCACCCGGTCAGCTTTGGATACAGTCATTGGGCTGTATACAAAATTACAGATCGGCATCAAAAGCCTGGGTGGAACGCAAAAGCAGGCGTTCGACGCTACAGAGGCGGTTACCCAGGCGTTTAAGATATCCGGCGCTACCGCGGCAGAGTCATCCGGCGGTATTCAGCAGTTTACCCAGTCTATTGCCAGTGGCGTGTTTCGCGGTGAGGAATTTAATTCCGTCATGGAAAACGGCACGCGTCTCGCGCAGGCGCTGGCCGATGGTCTTGGCGTTCCTATCGCTGCATTACGCAGTATGGCCACAGCGGGCGAGTTAACCTCAGACCGTGTTATTGCTGCATTGCTATCGCAAAAAGAGGTGTTGGCCGCTGAATATGCGCAGTTGCCGCTTACTGTTGCCGGCGCCTGGCAAAAACTCACAAACCAGTTTTTAAAATACATCGGTCAGTCTAAAGATGCATCAGAGGCTACGCACGGCATTGCTGACAGCATAGGTTTTGTCACTGATCATTTAGACGGTCTGGTTACCTTGGCCGTCCGCGCCGGTGAGGTGCTGCTGGTCGCGTTCGGTGCCAATAAGCTCAAAGGCCTGATCCTTTATACCGAGTCCATGTTTGCAGCAAGAGCCGCAACCATAGCGGCGACTGAGGCCGCGGCAACGGCAGTAGCTACGGCAAGTGCAGAAGCGGCGGCGATAGCTACGTCAACAGCGGCCCGAGAGGCGGAGATAATCGCCACTCAGGAGGTCATCGTTTTAGCCAGGGGCGAGGCGCTGGCTAAATTAGCGGCAACCAATGCCTCTATAGCACAGACCCGCGCTACCATAGCGGCTCTTGAGGCGACCGTTCAAACCACCACTACAACCTGGTTACTAACACAAGCTACTACCAGCCTGACAGCGGCTGAGATCGCCCGCGCGGCTATCCTTACAGACTTGGCTGCTTTGAGTGCCAGTAATGCGCGGATTAATGCCGAGCTGGCCGCCGCGCAAGAGGCGCAAGCGGCCGCTACTTTGGCACAAGGCGAGGCTGCTGCGGTGGCCGCTGTTGGGGTCGGAATTTTTTCAAAGGCACTAAAGGCGATTCCTTATATCGGCTGGTTGGTCGCGGCGGGTGAAATAGGCGTCGCTATCGGCGAATGGGCAACGCAGTTTGAATGGGTTCAGGTCGCAGGTGCGAATGCCGCCCACAATATCGCTAAGATTGTCGCGTTGGGTGAGGCTTTGGCTCATCCATCGTTTGAAAATTGGGCAAAGTTTTGGGCGGAATTAGATAAGATAAATGCGAGTTTTGAAGAGACTCGTTCAGCTATAGGCCGGGTCGACACTGCGCCGGTACCAACTATATTTGAGCGGTTGAAAACATCCGCCAACAGTATGGCCGAAGGCATTGATGCGGCATTGACCAAAGCGAAGGGCGCAGCAATTACCCACTCTGAAGCTATGGTCAAGCCCTATGATGATGCAGCCAAGGCCATCACTACTGCATTCGAGGTGCAAAGCACACAGATCGACGCCGCTCTAAAAGACCGTCTTTATGCGATCGACTACTTGGCCACCAGCGAAAAACAAAAAATAGCCGAAACTACCCAGGCGGTCATTGCTGCCGAGTTTGAAAAAACCGCCGCGGCCCTGAATACCAAAATCCAGTTGGATCAAACCTGGGATGAAACCTATGGCCGCGCGATCGAGTTAGCACGCCAGGCGGGTGGTGATATTTCGGCGCTTGAAAAACAAGGCGCTGAGGCGCGCATCGGCAGTCTGCAAACGGTCGTCAACGCCTATCAGTCCTCGGTTGATAACATGATCAGCGAGGAGCATCGATTACTGGATGCCGTTCGCCATACTGCCGAAGAGCGCGAGAACCTGTCTCGCAGCGTCGAAGACAAAGTCCGAGCATTGCAACAAAAGGGCATGGGCGACGTACAGGCCTACGCCGACCAGCAAAAACAGATCGACGAAAAACAAGCCGCTGCAAAAAAAGCCATTTTGGAAGGCAACTTTACCGATGCCAAAAAGTTTGCAGATGAGGCAATACGTCTGGCCGAGAGCACAGCTCATGCGGTCGATAATGTGTCCAAAGACGGGCAAGGTAAAACCCAGCGTAAAGAGGCGATTAGCGAAAATACTGCTATTGCTAAATCCATTGAGCAGATCAAGGAGTCGGCGGCGCTGGCCGATAGCGCGCTGTCAGGACTGGGTAATGCTCAGCTGGCGCAGGCAAAAAGCGTCGCGGCATCGCTGGATGGCGCTAAGTCAGGATTGGCCGATTTTAAAGGCGAACTGGATAGGACGATTGCGGATGTAAACAGCAAGGCTCAGGTAAAGTTATCGATCGATGCGACTGCTGCGCAAGTCGAAATGGACAAGCTGTCCGCACTGACAGCGGCTAAAGAGCTGACGGTCAAGATCAAAGCGGATCCGCTTAATGCCGATGCCGAAATCGCCGCCCTGCAGGCCAAACTGGCTGAGGCTAAGATCACTGTTCCGGCTGTGGTCGCGTTCGACAAGATGCGCGATGAGGATCTGGCAAAAATCCAGGAAGAATTGCGTAAATCGATCGCGTTTTTAACGGCGGTACCGGTGGGTGTGGATACGTCGGATGCGGTTGCCTCGTTAGAGTCAATGAAGGTCGATATCGACGCCAAATTATCAGCACCGACCGAAGCCGTCCACACCGTCAACCCTGATTTTGAGGCTGTTTTTAGAGACATCAATGAGATTAAACGAAATACCTTCAGCACGCACACTGTCTACGTCAACGAGGTTCAGCAACACGCCACCGGTGGACCGATCCAGCACCGCGCTAATGGCGGATTAATTCAACATTTGGCGACTGGCGGCAAAGTATTGTTCCGGCGCATGGTAGGAGCTATCACCGGCCCCGGAACCGGCACCTCCGACGATGTACCGGTCATGGCTAGCAATGGCGAGTTTGTCGTTAAAACCGAAGCGGTACAGCATTATGGCGTTAATTTTATGAATGCCCTGAACAACAAGCAGCTCCCGGTTGCGCCTGGCTATTCCATCGGCGGGCCCATAGGCGAAGCAAACGTGCCCGTAGGGACGACCAGCCGGTCGCCCGAACACCAGCGCGATGTGGTTGATCTGAATTTCAACTTCGCCGGCAAAACTGTCACGCTACAAGGCTCAAGAAGTGCAGCTCGCGATTTGGCTGTAGAGCTGCGCAGTTTGGCTCGGGCAAGCTAATGGCTCAGCAAGTCACCGCTTTAATCAATTTCAAACACTGCGACTTTGGCGAGGATTTCGCCAAGGCAACGGCTGCGTATGATTCAGACCCGCAAACAGCATGGATTGCTCCGTTTACGATCGCACAGCGGGCTTACTGGGCACAGCAAGGCGGCGGTTTAATCAATGGCTACGCCGAAGCGTATACGGTTGGCCGCAGTAACTCAATCAGTAATGCCGCACAATCAGCCTATGCTGTCTGCATGGCCGGTGGCGCATCAGCTTTCCTTGCGCCGGTGGTTGAACCGAGTTTTAAGCTGGTTGTACAGACTAAACTCGACGGCGGTAGCTCATCAGGAGGAATAACCCCAGTCAGCGCCGGACCGTCCGCGCAACTGAGCGTACCGTTCAGTCCCGCGGCTACCGAACAAGATCAAGTACTGGACTGGAAAGCGTTTTATAGGCTGGGATCTATCCAATTGGGCTACAACTATGCTACGAACTGGGTGATGTCGTACCCATCTGGCGGAGGCTACACCTTACCCTCATACACGACGTTGCCAATGATACCCAGTATAAATGTTGACGCCGAAAACTTGGTCTCAATATCGGCTGATTTAGTTCAATATATTGATGTGCCGGCAGGTATGTCCGCGACAACGCCGGACAACTTGATAGCCGACTTTACAGCAGTTCAATCCTTCTTCTCGTTCACGTTACAGCGTCGGGTTGTTTTACCGGATGGGCAGGTCATTCAAGAGGAATTTGAGTACGATAATGGGTCCAATAACGGCATTCTCTCTGATGTCCAGGCAACGGTGGAGCTACCTGGGCTAGAGGCAAGTTGTAATGTCAGCGGTACGGTAGATGTGTATCATTTTATTACCGCCTACGCATTTGGTACGCTGTATAAGCTGCTCGATAAGATGCAACAAGTGCGAGTGGATGGTGTGGATTACGATTTTACGGTACCGGCTAATGCAATGGGCAGCGTTCCTCCGTCTTATGGGCCGCCAGGTCTTAAATCGTTGCATGAGTCGTTTTATTACACTCCGGATATTCTGGGGCATTTGTTTATTGACTGTTCTTTTGACTGGCTATCCTTTACTGTATCGAGAGCGGTCTTTAGGTTGGTCAACTATCTACCCACCGATATTGGCGTGGTCGTCCGTCTTTCCTCCCCGCAGTCAGGCACCACAGTACCTTGGGCGTGGGTTAGGTTACCCGCAGCTACCAGTGTTGGCGGGGACATTCTCCCAACCACTAAGTATTATAGCTGGGTGGTGCGAGGCCTATTCACCGGTGCATTTTCTGTTCAGGTAACTGCCCCCTCTGCGCCTGTAACGACGCTTGGGTACTTAGCTGAGAAAGAGGTGACGATGACCGGAAATATTAAAACCTACTCTATTAGTAACCAGTATGAGTACCCTGGAACTAGCGGGTTTACGCCAATGGCTAAATCATGCGGTGGGCTCAATTACGGGCAACACGATTTTCCCCCTCTCCCTGACGGGTATTTTACAGTTGATGATCCAGATGCGCTCAGTAACTATATTTCCCCGCTTATACCGGGCACATTCCTGATAGGGATCTTCAGATCATCAGGGACATTGTCGGATGGGTCTTCATGGGCTAATAGTAATTATTATATCTATAATTCAAGCCCGTACTACCCCGTGATGCAAGGAAATGTGTTTGTAGGTATCTTGGATGAACTACAGATTACCGACCACCTATTGATTGATATAACTGATATTTACTCCCACTCGGGTAAGCTGTGGGTTGACACTTTTTATTCTCCGACTGGTGTTGTAATAGATGAGGACCGTATGCGCAATGTGTTTAACACTAGATGTAGTATGGCTGTGGCAGTGCCTCCTTATGATCCGCATGTCCCGTTCTTTACCTCTATTAGCATCGGCGATCAGGTACGGTTTGGCACCTACCTGAACCCATTTAAATTAAATCCATCAAATCTGGCAGATGTTGGAGCCATAGCGCCCACTGATGTAGGGAATAACCCCGATAACCGTATGAAGTACTATTTCTAATATCTGAATGGCCATAACCCTAAACACCATCACGCTCCCGAACGACCTGCAATGGCTCGATGAGTTCGCCCCGCGTGTCATTCAGCAGCTGAAAACTACGCTGGATGCAGCGCCGCACATCATCGCGATCAATCGCAGTAAGGGTTTGTCAATCAGCTTGCGATCTTGGGATGACGGGGCATTTGTCACCCGCGCTACAGTGTTGCTGTTACAAGCCTCCGCCGAACAGGCTGGGTTGGTTATGCAGCTGGTATTGCGTGATGAATTGTTTCAGGTGATGTTTAGACATCACGACGGCCAGGCGTTCGCCGCTGAGCCGGTCAAAGATATTGCCAACCCGGCACCGGATGATCTCTACCGGATTACGCTTAATTTAATTACTGTTTAAAAAGGGAAATATCATGGCCTTAGCCAGCACAGATCTCATACTCAATCGATCCACCCTAAATTCTGATACCGTGCCCGCGCAAAATGGGGGCAGGATGGCGCATACCCAGGCTGTCAGCGGGGTTAAGAACAACGTATTCCCTGATTCCAGCGTCGCCGAGAGATTATCGGGGGGCACACGCTGGCGTAAGCTGTTTTGGTTTATTAATTCGAACACCGTGACGCTGGTAAATAACGTCAGGGTGTACCTGGACCAAAAAACTAACCAGGATGACTACTTGTTGTTCCAGGCGGCGACAGCGACAGGCACGGAAGCAACCGATAAGAACGAAGCGCTATTGTATGGGGTCGGCGTGTTGGCTGGTGACGCATCAGCAGGGGCGGAGTCCATCACTGTAGCCTGCGAACACGCCGACTACGCTACATTGCTGCCGTTCCGTGTCGGGATGATGATACGCGTCTCAAACATACCGGTAGGCGGAGGGGTGGGTACGGAGGAGTTTGCGCCGTTAAGTGCGGTATCGATTACCGGCGCAACCGCTACACTGACCTTTACAGGGCACCCCCTGGCTAATGCCTATTTAGCGGCTACACCAACGGTTGTCAGTGGGGTCCTTGAAGTTGCCCAGGTTGCCGGTGCTTTCAATACAGCCGTCGTGACAAGTGCAGCAGGGACGCTGGCGTACGGCATAACGGGGAATCTTACTGTCCCCAGCAAGGGTTCTGTCAACGAGGCGTGGACGTTAACATTTAGTAACGCTACAACCTTTTCGGTATCAGGGGCGGTCACTGGGGGCCTGGCGAGCTCTGGCACGGTGGGGGCGGATTACTCGGCTAGTAACCCATCAACATCAACGCCATTTTTTAGCATCTTATCGTCTGCTTGGGGCGGCACTTTCACCGCGGGGGACACCATCACGTTTAATACCACGCAGGCCTGTTTGCCTATCTTGATCCGGCAGCGCATCCCTGCCGGGACCGGCACGCTCGCAAATAATGTGGGTGGCATTGCTATTAGAGGAGAGAGCGCGTAATGGATACACTATTATTTAAAAATAATGCATTGGGGTATTTAGACGGGGCCATTACCCCCGTCGATACGTCAATAGTTTTAGTGGATTCAAGTCAGTTTCCTACCCCCTCAATCGGGCAATATTTTTTAGCGACATTAACTGACGGGCAAACCCCGGAAACTGTAGAAATAATACGTGTAAATAGCAATGATACGGCATCGGGGACTTTGATAGTAGTAAGAGGGTTCGATGTCGAGGACACTGCTGCCCGCTCCTGGATTACCGACACAAAATTAGAGATGCGCATTACAGCAGGGGCGCTGAGCGTATTCGGGCACGGCATCGATACGTCAGGTTCAATCGCTGCAGATTCCCTATCGTTGAATGCGGGCGCGAACAGGATAGCGTCGACTATCATGATCGGCGCATTCCCCTGTGTAAAAATGGACGATTGGAACGATGCGGATGAGCTGTATAGTCAAGCCCCCGAAACGGTCATGTGCTCCCCTTATTTTGACTTGGGGATACCTGCTACGTGGTTAGCCGATGCGGATTATACCCATGGCTCCATTGTGCAGCCAACAACCCCCGATGGGTATCAGTATAGAGCCGTTATGCCGGACAACCCCAGCATTCTTACACGTAAGCAAGTTTGCGCCTCTGGGATGACAGAACCCACTTGGGGGGAAGTAATTTACGATCAAGATATCACATGGATACAGCAAGATCCCTCAGTGGGATACTTTATGCAAAGCCCACCAGCGGGGTCTATTTTTGTGCCCACATTATTTGGTTTCATTAGCCACATTGCCGTTGTGGGTCCCTTAACTTTAATTAATGTATCAGTAGGCACCGCAGCAGAAGTCGATAGATACGTCAGTAATGCTGTCGTAGATGTGTCAAACCCCAACGAGTTTTGTACATGGCCGCCGGCGGTAAATCTTGCCGTCACTAATGCGGAGTCGTTACGATTCACATTGACGACAGCATCAACGACCGGGCGCTGTGTTGGCAGGTTTTTTGTTCGCGGTTTTTTTGTTGAGCTGCCGGATCACCTCTAAATGCTGATTAATGGCCACTTGATCAATGCTGTTGCTATCAATGGCTCATCAGCGCCAACGACGACACCCTTGTCGTCTAGGAGTAGAGTAGATTACGGTGATTTACTCGAAACTCGCTGTGGTTTTGCTTACGGTGACTTACTGGAAACTCGCTGTGGCGTTAGTCATGGGGATTTACTCGAAACCCGATGCGAGGTTGTTGGTGGCTCCATGCCCGTTGTCGAGTTGTCGGCTCGATGCCGCATAGTGTACAGTGATTACGCTACGCTATCGGCCCGCTGCGGTATTGTCTACGGCGGGATTACTGATATTTCAGCCAGGCGCAGTATCGTCTACGCTATAGATACCCCCGTTCAACTGTCGGCCCATTGTAGTATCGTTTACGGACAGTTACAGGATCAGGCTGGTCATGTGCAGACGGGTACTTTCACTTTGAGAACAACGCATGGCTAATTTAATCCCCACGGGCTATACGTCCGCCCGTGTTAGCTGTGATGAGGGTCAATCGGTTTGGCTGGCCGATTTTACCTTAGCGGACCGGGCCAGTTATGCGCGTATCTTGAAGGGCGACGCAATAGAGCTTGAAGTCTTAGGTGAGGTTTACAAATTACGCGTCGACAGCCGTAACATTCACCGGGAATCGGGCGTAGAAGATTACACGATCAGCGCCATGTCGCCGTTGGGCTTTATGGATGCCCCTTGGGCGGCAGAGCAAACATTCCATTACGCAGGAGCGGTTGATGCGTGTACGGCGGTAGAAGCCATTCTAAGTAGTGTTGTGACCTGGAGCCTGCCAACCTGGATAATTCCCGCCGGTGCGCTATCAATGGCAAATGTAACGCCGCTGCAGGCTGCAAAGGCGATTGTCGAAGCAGTTGGTGGGGTGATCGAGAGTTTTCCGAATGGCGATATAAATTGTCGGTTACGAGATCCTGTCAACGTGCCGGATTATGCAACGGCTGCGGTCGATCAGTATTTTACTGATAATGATTGGGTGACGGTCGGCTCTATCGATGCACCGGCTAAAGGCTTCAACCGGGTAATTATTAGTAATTCTACGGTGGCGCAGTCGGGCAACGCTGACCGGCTTGAGGGGATAGCTGATAAGACTAACCCGGAAAAGGCTTTAATCCGGGCGTATTTGTCAACACAAAGAGCCGTCGGTCTAGTGCATACCGGCGCGGCCGAAACAGTTATCGTCAGCAAGGGTGTGGTTATTCGCACTGAGTCAGATGTGATTGAGTTTATCGACGGTAAGGCTACGCTGAAATATCCGGCGTTGGCGCTGACCGGTTACGTTTGGCAACATACCGATTTAGGCATAATTACTGTCGATGGCACAAGCGCCACAGCATCAAACGGCGGCTATAGTCTAGCTGCCGTAACTTATACGGTGCAGACAACGGATTGGGATGTGTCCCTGGCGCTGGCTGAGGAAGTTCAATTTTTATTGGTAGACGCATAATATGACATCGGCAACGATTACGGTAAAATTTACTAATCCGGATGCAGCAGCGGCCGCAAACGCGCATTTGTCCGCAGAGGTTGATTCAAGAGCAGCTGGATTAAACTCAGGGAGAAGCTCATTTATCCCTGGCTCGATTGCTTATGTGTTGGTTTATAAATCGGCCAATGTCGCACTGGTTCCAGCGCAAACCTCGGCTGGTAGTTTTAGCTATGGTGGCACTGTATCTGTTCAACATACGGATGAGCTAAGTTTTGCCGATGTAGCTGCGGCCACTCTCAATGTACCTGCTGATAGTATTGTGTCGTACAAATGGCTGGGGCGAGATCTTGGAGCACCTGTTGTCGGTGTCGACGGCAAGACCGTTTCAGTGCCAACGATGGGGGTTGGTGTGTTATCCATTACTTATAATGCCACTGCTACAATCGGCGCACTGGCATCCCCTATGTCGGTTAACGGCGAGGTGGATTTCAGCATCCTGGTTCTAATTAAAGGTGAGGTGGCGGCGTAATGGACGTTGAAGTTTACCGTGGCCCTGGTGATCGTACTGGCCAGCCTATTGTGTCTCCACTGTTATCAGACGATATGCTGATAGTCCGTGGCCGTGCCGAGATGAATGCCAGTGCCCACGCCGTCACTGAGCATAGCGGTGAGATTATATTTAGGCCGGGTATGATGCTTGGGCAGTTGGTTGATTCGCCCTACATTACGGCGTCAGCGCCTGTCCGGTCGAAGCTAACCGGTATATCGATTTCGATTAAATTGTCTGAAGGCGCTAATCCTACACTGACAATGGATTGCCAAGTCAAACTTAGGCAGTCTCTATGAGTAGCGCATTAGAGATTATCAAGGCTGCATTAGCTCCAAGGCCTGATGGGCTGGCGGTGGTGACGGCGGTTAACGGTCTATCGGTAAAGCTGGCTACAAGAGCTGGGGGTATTGATGCGGTGTCTACCGTTAAGTTGTCGGTAGGGGATCAGGTCACTGTAGTAAACGGAGTGGCCATGCTGGCACCAAAGGCTAGTGTGGTTGAGTCGGTTTGATTTAGATTGTTTCGTAATGCGCAATTAAATATATAATTACGAAATCCGCTAGCAGGGCAAATATCTCACTAAACCCATGTCAAATATCGCGCGGCGCATCAATTAATTCACCACGAACGACTGCATGGATGCAGGAGGTAGAGTAACGCATGGAGCAGTTGCCGAGACACGAAGTTCGCGAAGAAAATAAAAACTTCGTGTCTTCGTGGTGAACTATTTTGAGTTGGCGCGGTTGGTGGGTAAAACAACATTGCCCACCAATCGCGCCGATCCACTCGTTATTCCGTTTCTTGCCTTACCATTTCAGCTGGTTTTGGCGTCGCTTCAACAACCGGTTTTGGTGCTGCTGGAGTTGGAGCCGGAACCGAAGCCGGTTCAGCGGTAGCCACCGGTTTTCTGGCTTCTGAATCCCGATTGCCGGTGTTATCCTGGCTGGGGACATTAGCCGGGGATTCCGGGCG
>Ga0208115_1000043_pt1 | contig 40579 bp, 57 predicted proteins | sample LakWasMeta4_LOW4_2_FD_183856 | JGI IMG/M metagenome (GOLD analysis project Ga0208115, IMG submission 183856) | Freshwater sediment methanotrophic microbial communities from Lake Washington under simulated oxygen tension - Sediment Metagenome... | ecosystem: Environmental > Aquatic > Freshwater >...
AATAGCAAAGAGAAAGCACTAAAACAAAGGGCTAATGTTTTTAGCATAGCCCCGATGTTGGATTGGATAGATAATAATAAAAATAACTTGTAAAACAGTTTGTTACATTTTTATTATTTGTTGTGTAGGATTTTTAGAGATAATAATGTTTCTTTATAAGGTTTTACTGCTGTTTGCTCAATAAAAAACAGCGCATGATTGCTTCTTGAGGGGTTTTTCCCGTTACAGTGCATTTATTATTTGTTGCTTTCCATTTGATACCATCATTACAAAAAACAACAACGCAATCGATTCTTTCACGTTCCATTATTTCCATGCACTGATTTCCGTTTGTTGTCGGTCTATAATAATATTTGTCTTCTTTCCTTTTTTCTATTTCCAAAACTGCATTATCAAGCTCATGTCGGCTTAAATTCATTATTTCTTGTTCAGTCATTTTTACCGCCTTTATAAGCCTGCTTATTCAAATGCTCCCAGTGCTTCTTTGGCTTTTGTTTAAGCTCAATTGGTTTTTCATCACAACAATAAGCCACTCTAAAAGTATAAGTTGTTTTTGTGTATTGCTCAAAAGGGAATCCGTTAGCCATGCTCATTTTTTACCGCCTTTGGATATTTCATTCGTAATCTATTTGCAGTTAAAAATTCACTATCATGTGTATCAAAACTAGCAAATGTAACTGGAAATAATGTTACTGATGGCGATGGGATATACTCACAATTAATCCATCCTAATTGCTCAAAATAACACTCAACCACATCACCAGCTTTCGCACGATCAAGGTCAAATGGTAGAGCGGCTGATATTTTTCGTCTGTAATTTAACAATGGTTTAAAAGTTAATGGTCTATCGCATTGAAACCAGTCGTTTAAATGAGAACGGTCTTTATATTGCCACTCCCACATCAAATGCGCGTTATCGCCATACTCATTAACATCGTATTCAAATAAGTAGCTCAATGGAATTAATTCAAGATTTGTTATGTCAATATTTTTTAACAGCATGTCATTAGATGTCGGTGTATAACTGCCTTCGCCAAAGTTATACCAGAATATTTCATGCGCTTTATCGCCAAATTCTTCAATTGCCAGCCTTACTTGCTTTTCTATGTAGTTCATAAATCACCATTCATTTTTTTCCATTCTTGGAGTGCAGCTTGGCGTTGTGAGTCGATGTGTTTCGCTAGGTCAGCGGCATGGATCATCCATCCTGCTTTTTGGCTTCCACAGCGGAATACAGGGACTGGCAGTTGGTTTAGGCTTGCCCGCTTTGCCGCTTCTGGAGGGTTTAAGCCAAAGTATTTTTTGCACACTGCATTCAATTCAATGGTGATGGCATTGAATTCAGCAAGCAGTGCGTAAAATGTTGAGGTTTGTAGGCTCATAGCAATCCCTATTTTTATTTTTAATCTTTCATGTAGTCAATGGCTTCGTCTGCGTAAAACATGACACTGGCATTGAATGTTGTTTTTAGTGCGTCTATTATTGGATCATTGGTTAGCATTTCAGCTAGTGCTGGGCTATCTCTTTTTATACCAGCCCATAGTGCTTTGCGTTGCCCTGTTGTTAAGGTTTTTGGATCAAGCAGTGGCCTGTATTTTTTTATTTTTGGTGGGATATATGCTAATACTGTTGATATTGGCATGGTTGTCTGTTTAAATTCTTTCATTTTTTATAAGTTGACCATCTATTCATTCCACCAAGCCATATTAAAACATCGAATTCTTTGTTTATATAAAACTCAAGAATATATAGTGCTTCGTTTAATGATTCAAAGCCATTTACAAAGCCAAAAAAAGAATTTTGAAAATCAAATTTAGATATAGTTCTTAAATCATCACGCATACAGCATATATACCAATTTTTATTAATTGTTTTAATACCTTTCTTTATAAGAGCTGCATTGCGTTTTTGCTCATATTCTGATTCGATATGATTTATTGGCTTTTCTTGTTCCATTTGTGTAATCCAATAGTTATATTCATAGCCTCTAATAAAATATTCTGTTGGTTCTGGCTTTATTTTTATCATTTTAAATTTTCCTCATTTTCATATTTAATGACATAGCCGCACATAATGTGCTGAAAAATATTTGCTTCGCATATTTTAAAGGTTATGTTTTATTGCATACAGGGCAAGGTTTATACACGATAGGCTGTGGTGGTATCTTTGCTCTTTGTTCGTTGCCTCGTATTGCTGCACAGGCTTTGCTGCATACAATCTGCTTGGCAAGCTTGAACAGTTTTATTTCATTGCAAACTGGGCATTCTCTGTACTGTACATTTTTTGATGGCGTTTTCTTTTTATAAATGTGCAGACATTTCACTGAACAGTGATGTTCCTGATAATTCATTAACTGTTTACCACACGCGCAAAATCTCGATGATAGTTTGTATGCGTATGTCACATCACGCGGATCAAGAATATCGTCTTCAGGATCAAGAATATCGTCTTCAGTCGTATGGTTGATTAATTTAATACCTGATGGTGTTATTATTTTCACTCTATCAAGTACGGTGCAGTAATGGGTTATCAAGTTCATGGCATTAGCCTCTGCATCTAAAAGAGAGGATGCAACGGTAGGCGCGGCAGATCATTTTTTGTGCGCGTTCGTAGTTGTTGTAACGTTTGCTCATGGCTGTACTCCTTCCATTGATACGTCTGGATGCTCTAAAAATGCGCCGAAGTGGCGAAAAATATGCGGGCTGATCACGATAACAGTGATGATCGCTGGATCGCCTAAACGCAGGTTATAGGTAATGGTGTTTTTACAGATTCTGGTTGCTTTTATTGTGCTGTCTATCACGATGCCGTCACGTTGTAACGGCTTGCCAGAATAGTTTTTGATGATGTGTAGTGGCATGGTTTAGGCTCTTATTTCCTGTGGTACTAGGCGTGATATTGTTGCTTTTATTTTAAATACTACTAGATCGCCGTCGTTGTGCATGATGGTTACATTTTCTGCTTTGGCAGTTAATACTATTTGTTCATCATCTTCAAAAGCAAAGCTAGTACAATGATCAGCAATAGATTCAATATTGGGAATATCTCCATTTTTTGATGCCATAAATACTATTGATGACTGTTTTCCATCAACAGTATCTATTAACCAAAAGCCTAGTGCGCTTTTTTGTAGTCCTCTTAAGCACTTGACTTCTACATAGGCATTTCTTTTTTTAATTACTGGCATAGTTTTATCCTTATGAAAATACAGCATTAACAGCGACAACTAGCACACAGGTTAGCGCGGCAAAGCCAAGTATAACCAGCGTATCATTAGCTAATAATTTCGCTTCGGTGTTGGTATTGCCGATGTCATCAAAACAATGTGGATCAAATGCCACTTCACGGCGGTGGCGTGCGGGTTTGTTGTACATTTGCACACAGAGTGCGGTCAGAGTTTTATCAGTTAAGGTCATTGTCTTATTCTCGTTTGGTCCAGTATCTTCCAGTTTATTAAGGGCAGTATGGCTAGATTTCTTGGTGTAATAACAAACTGTTGATGTGCTTTAGGTGTGGTTCTTTTTATGCAGGCCAGTGTTAAGGACCTGCTGCGTTTATCGGCGGAAATTTGGGCGGCAGTTTTCATGGTGACTCCTAAAACGGAATATCATTATCAAAAGGCACATCATTGCCAACAGTCGCTGGTGTTTCTGCTGTTTTTCGTTTTGCAGATTTTTTGGGTTTTGCTGGTGTTTCTGTGTTGGTTTCTGTTTCTTGTTTCTTGCCAACCAGATCAACGCTATGAGCAATCAGGTTGATGGATGCTTTAGTGGTGCCGTCGTGGGAAAGGTAGGTGTTGATTGAGCATTCGCCGCTGACAAAGACCGACGTGCCTTTACGCAGGAAGTTTTTTAGCGTCGATTCGGCGACTTTGCCGAACATGGATACACGGACCCAGTCGGTTTTTTTATTGTCACCATAGCCACTGGACATGGCGACACTGAATAACAGCACTGCTGTTCCAGAAAGCGTGTAGCGAACTTCGGCATCCCCACCAAGGTTGCCTGCAAAACTTAGTGAGTTACTCATGATGGGTACCTGCAATGGGTTGGGTTTGTTTAACTGCCAATAATGAATTAATCAGCCTATTGCCTAATTTAGCCGCGTCATCGAGCGTTTTGAATGCTGATAAATAGCGGTAATCGTCATACAGTTTTATCTTTGCGAACGGGAGTAACTCACCATCGGGAGGTACTTCGATGCACAGCTCTACGGACGTGGTAATTAAATTGGTCACGCAATGAATAACCGCGTTATCAAGGTCTATTTCAACCAATGCGCCTTTGATAAGGGCTTTTATGATGTTGTCTGGCATTGTGGTAGCCTGGTTAATTACGCGGTTAAATACAGTGCGGTGGTAACCGCACCGATACAAAGACCTGTCAGTATTGCGCACAGCACAGGCAACTTTTCAAAGGACAGGGTAATTTCATATTGATCGGCTTTTTCATCCACTGGCAGCACACAGTTAGGTGATGGGTGGGCGTTTTTTTGATCAATCATGATCAAGGCGTTGTGTTGGCGTAGGGTTTGTTTCATGGCTTATGTCCTTAATTTTGTGGGCTATAACGTGGCAGGGGTGGCATAGATTGATTAAGTCGTCTATGTCTTCATTGCCGAAACGTTCGTAGGATAAGTGGTGTACTTACAGGCTTTCTATTGATTGGTAGTCATTACATTGCCAACGGTCTTTTGTCAGCCTGGCTAAGCGTTTTGATTTCCATACTTTTGACTTTAGATAACTTAGGTAATAACGGTGGCTTTCTGTCATGACACGTCACCTGCTAAAAATCGGTATCGGTAATTAGTTCATCGTCATACAGCTTCGACGGGTAAAGGCGAATCATGGTAGACAGACGCGTTTCGGTGAAAAAATAAGGTATATCATTCACCGCGTCTTTGAATTGTTTAATAACTGGGTAGTTGACCAATGGGCAACGGTCAGCGATAAAAAGACAGCCGTCGTTGACTGCCATGTAAAGTTCGCTTAATAAGGAGGTAGCAGATATTAAGCCGTCATCATGCAAACAAATCATTTCTTCCAGTTGCATACCGCTCAGGTATTTAGTCAGTAGGTTGTCTAATTCTTGTTGTGCCGATGCTTCGTTTTCGTTTAACTCGTTCATAAATAACAATGCGCTTTCAACTTCATCAAATGCGTTCAGGAATAATTCTTTTATATAGATGCTGCGCAAAAATGGAATAGTCAGGAAAAATTCACGGGTCATGATGATGCAGCCGGCACCATCATCTATATATTCAAAATCCAAATTAGTTATATTTTTTGCGGGCAGTTCTTTGGCAAGACCTATCAGTGCATTTACCCGCTCAATATAGATACCGAACATGCGGCTGATAATGAAGTTGGTGGTGACTACGGTATTAACGCCATTCAGTGGGGTGATAAAACACAGCTCGGTGGCTGGTTCTTCTGGATAAATTGAGTCGTTTTGGTTAACTGGTGCGGTTGATGTGATCATGGTCTTAGCCTCGGTGGTGGTTTGTTTTGTGGCGATATGCTTTACTTTTCCTTTGTGCTTATATTAGATACGTTTTGTATCTTTGTAAAGCACAAAATGTATATTTTTAGCAAAAAAAATAGATAAAATAAATTTTAGACAATAAAAAACCCGCTACGGTTGCCCGTGCGGGTTTAATGTATTAGGTTTTATTAATTGAATTCTATTGCTTTTATAAAAATTTTATCTCTAAAAATAAAAAAACAAAGACGTTTTTGATTTTGTGGTGTTGTATATATTACTTCAACGGTCTCAATTTCATCGCCTTTCTCAAAACCAAAGTCGTTTTTTATGACCACTTTACGCTGTGGTTCACCGATGTTATTTATTGTATTTCCTTTTGGTTGCAAATAACTTTCTATAGCGAACAAGTAATCACGTTTATTAAGCGGTGGTTTGATATTTTGATAAAGTTTTAATAATTGTTGGTTTTTTTCAGCTAATAATTGATTTTGTCTTTCTATTTTGTCTCTCAATTCTTGTTCATAATTATTTTGTTGTTGTTCGTCTTTTTTTTGTTGTTCAATGCGTTGCACGCTTTTTATTCTATTTGTTCGTTTTCCATCGTTGTATTTATCGGTAATTGCCGATGTAATCCAGGCAAGGAACAATGCTATAAACAGAATAAATTTTTTCATGACGGTTCCTTATGTAAAGCACTGTGCAAAATTTGCACAGTGCAAAGTCGTTGGCAGTTGTTATTTTTATACAAGCCATAAACACAAAAACCCGCGACTGCTGCCAGTGCGGGTTTTGTTTACTGATAGTTTTATAGGTTATTAAGCCAATATACCCATTATAGTTTCAGTTGTATTTAGTTTTATCAGCTCATCTTCACGGTTTATTTCGTGCATCACGTCATTGAAAGCGATGTTTCTTAATGGCTCTATTTCATAGGTATCATTTATCCTGGCTTCTTTAATAGCGGCTTCTAGTTCTTCCTCATTAAGTAGATTAAACTTGGGTAGTATTGCTTGATAACGTTTTACATCTGCGTCATTTAATAATGCTTTTTCAGCGGGTTTTATAGTGAGTAGCGCGGCACCTGAGCAGGCTAATAAAGCCGCTCCTGCAAATGATAGCCATTGTGGTAATGCAGTTGATAAAATAGAAAAGGTAGCACTGCCGCCAATAATGGACAGGAATAATCCTATAGACTGAATGCGGCGATAAAAACGGGATTGGCGTTGACAAAGGCGAATCACATAGCGAATTTCACCTTTGAGTTGATCTTTAGTTTTGTCCATAACGCCTCCTATTTGGGCGGATTGGGTGGTTTTGGTACAGGAATTCGTTTAGGCGGAACATGTGCTTTAACGGTTGTCATTATTGTCTCTTATTTTTATAGTAAGCAAGCAAATTATTTATATAAACCCTGAACACAAAATACTTATTAGGGTTTCCCATGCTGAGTTTTTAGTAGGCTTGATTTAACGGCGTTTTATATATACCTTTTTACCACTGCTTGGTGATATGGTGTAATGACCATTACGCGGACCTATGTGAATTTCTCTGCTATTAGAGTAGGTTTCTCTATTTGTATCACGCTCACTGTCATATAAAACAGTGCCTGGTTTATAGCGCGTTTTATTTTTGTGTGGTTGGCAGTTGTCGCGTTCTGTTTTGTCTTTGGCTTTAGCCGCTTGGACGGTTTGCCATTGCATGTTATAGGGAGCATCGGCACCACCACACGCTAATGGATTAATATGGTCTATAACATATCCAGGGCATGATCCTGAACGCCTTACCCCATTTGGACATGGGTTTGATTGTTTAAAATCATTTTTCGCGGCGGAACTCCTTTTTATCCGTCCGTCTGCATCCCGCTCAATTCCTGCTGAATTATGTTTGTATGGTGATGGTATTGGGTCTTCGGTTAATAATTCATCTTCATTTTCTATTGGTGTACTGTTTTCTATCGGTGGATTATTAAGCAGGAATTGTTCTTCGCCAGAGAGGATACCATCATTATTTATATCGCCTGCTATGTCTGATGCCAGTGTTAATTTTGTTAATAATATTAGCGTTAGAATAATGATTTTTTTCATGATAATTTCTTCGTATGTGCAGTTGTTAAGTAATCCTTAACAACTGAATATTCTTGTTTTTTACACAAGCCATGAACACCAAAACACACGTCCTAGCACCTTGATATTTTTTGCCGCGTCATGGGTGTACATTTCATCGGGATAATCTTCGTTATAGCTTCTTAGTCTGATACCGTCACCTACCAAGCGGTAAAGCATCTTTACTCTGAGTTCGCCTTGGTGGTCTATCGCGTACATATCGCCGTTTTTTATAGCGGTTGCGTTTGTATCAATACCAACAACACATTTATCAGGTAGCACAGGTTCCATGCTGTTACCCGATACGGTGACACAGGCGGCATGTTTTGCGTCAATGCCTTTCCTTTTCAGTGTTGATTTTGAAAAACGCAGCTTGCAACCATGATTTTCTATCACTTCATGCCGTCCTGTGCCTGCTGAAAGCTCTACTTCTCTAAAAAACGGTAACTCTACCTCGTCATCACGCAATGGCGTTGTGCTATCCCATACATCAAAACTATTAATATCATAAGTTTTATGTCGTTCTTTTATATGATTAGTTTCTTTTTGCTCACTATTCCCAGTGACTAACCAGTCTAAAGAACAGTCTAATTTTTTAGCAAGTACAGCTAATTGTTCAGCATTTGGTTCACGTCTTCCTGTTAAATAATGCCCTACTGCGCCGCGTGTTTTCACGCCTAAATATACGATAAGGTCATCCTGAGTGATGCCCTTATCTTTCATTATTTTTTTTGCTCTATCAAACCATTTCATAATTAGATGATACCGATTGTATATAAATAAACAATGACACATTTTGTAGCTATTGCTTGCTTTTTATAGATACGATATGTATCATCATGCAAAAAGGAGTAATAAATGACTTTCAACAGCTATATAAATTCATTTCCACAAAAAGAGCGAACCTCTGTGATGGCAGATATTGCCAAATCAGTAGGTGTATCTAATTCATGTGTAAAACACTGGCGGAATGGAACTAGAAAACCATCAATCAAAGTTTTACCAGCATTAATTGAGCTAACAGGTCTATCAATAGAGCAGCTGCGTTCTGACAGTTTTAAACCAATTCAGCCTACCTCTGAAGCCACTGACTAACACGGATGTTGGTATTTTTTTCAGTATAGGTATTTTTACCACTCACCACAGTCATTCACTGCTTAGCTGTGAATGCTGTCAGCTACTTAATGAGGTATCACAATGAACGATATTGAATTAACCATTACCGAACAAGGTAAACAGCTGTTAACACCGCGCGAATGTCAGGTTTTATTGGCGGATGCAGAAGGCAAAACCGACAAAATGATGGCCCGTGAATTGGGTATCAGTCCAAGTGCAATTTGTGCTTATAACGAACGTATTTACCGCAAATTACAGCTGCACAATGCCTCTATTAATTTGCGTGCGGCGGCATTGGTTAGGGCGATTGCTTATGGCGTGATGACAGTCTCTGTCAAGGCGGCCAGTTATGAAGTTCATTAAAGAAGTGCTAACCGCCATCGGGCTAACCATTACATGGGGGCTGTATGTCGTCGTGGATTGGCTGTTGGCTTATTTAAACAAAGTATTCAGAGGTGTGTGATGAAAGCAGTTTTATTTTGGATTATTGCGTTGGGTGCAATTGGTTTTTTCGGGTTGTGTATCGCAGTTGAATCTACCTGGAAATGGTTTTTCCCTGTAGTTGATGACAACGATAATTTTTCGGATTGGGGCGTGTGATGACTAACAATAAAATAATAATAGGCTTCGCAGGTAAGAAGCAATCAGGAAAAAGTACGGCGGCCGCTGAGTTGGTTAAATCAGGATTTACGCGCGTGTCGTTTGCGGATGGCATTAAAGATATGGCTTCTTTGTTGTTGCTGCAATGTGGTTATACCAAACAGGAAGTGTTTGAAATCATGACCGGCGATAAAGAGCTAGTGATTGCTGAAATCGGTAAATCCTTGCGGGAAATTTTGCAAACGTTGGGTACTGAATGGGGCCGTGAGCTGATTCATTCTGATTTATGGGTGATTGTCATGCGCAACAGACTTGGCATGATGGCGGATCGTTATCTGGTATTTGATGATGTGCGGTTTGAGAATGAGGCGGCGATGATTCGCGACATGGGCGGGTTAATCGTACATGTTGACCGTTTATGTGAAGATGTTGATGCTCATGCTAGCGAGGTAGGCATTAACAATGCGGATGGTGATGAGTTTATTGATAATGACGGATCACTGGAAGACTTTATCATGGATGTTAATCTGGTTGTTGCACAGTGGATAGGGATATGAACGCCGTGTCTAGTTCTACTAAAGTAGGGTTTGCGCAATGGCTTGTTGATAATAAATTCGATGATCCTGAGCATTCCTATAATTATTTTTTTGACTCGATATGTTCAGCGGCGAGTGTGGTTGGTATTAATTTGTTAATTAATGATATTAACCCTAATTTTTCTCGAAAATACAGCAATAATGGCAATCGATTTTGCTTTAAAACTGTAAAAGGCACACCCGAAGGATCAGTAGTCGCTTTTGTTAATATTCAGGAAAAAGAATTCGGTAAAGGTGATAGCCGTATTGTTGTTAAATTTCCTTATTTCCGTTTTTATACTAATAAAGGTGGGGGATTTTATGAGAGTTTCTCAGTATATAGTGCTGTTTGGGATTTATATAAATCAAACACCTCGATTGATGATTATGTTAAGCCTAAATTTGTTCAGATAAATCCTAAAAAAGCTGCGGCAGACGATTTGAAATTGGCTCTGTGGAGTGAAAGTCAAATTGAATTGTGGGGCGATGATTATGCCAATGGTTCTGATTATCTGGCCGGATCACTGTATTTAAAAGCCAAGTTTGCTGATTTAGTAAGTGATGCGGCGGTGGTTGCCACGGCTGCTGGCGTTAAGCATGGGCATGATAAAAAAGGGGATTTTTTAATACTTCGTATGTCGCATAAAAACGGCAAAGTGGCGGGGTATCAAAAAATTTATGATGTGGCGATTGATGACACCGGCCGTAATAAAGATTATCGATTTTTACCGGATGCTAAAAAAGGCTCATTTATTCGCCTGGGTGTGGCTAACAAACTTGATGATTATGTGTTTGTCACGGAAGGCTTTGCTACTGGCTTAAGTGTCTATCTTGCTACGGGTAAAGCCGTGTTTGTTGCTGGCGATGCGCAAAACTTGGCACCTGTTTTACAGGCGGTGCAGGCGATGGGCTTTAAGCGTCCTGTCATTGCCGCTGATAATGATACGGGTGGCAAAGGCAATACAGGTCTGTTTGCGGCATTGAAAGCAGCAAAGGCGCATACCGCGCGGATATTTGTGGCTGATTTAGATGGTGTAAAAGCGGATTTTAACGATGTGATGTTGGCAAAGGGTTTACCTGAGCTTAAAAAGCAGCTTGTTTTTAGAAAAAACCCGTTTGAGATTGTGCCAGAGCGCAATGCGTTTGATGGTGCAGTACAGTTGCTTAAGCTTTGTCAGTTGAATGTGATTAAAAAGCACATCTGGTTTTGCTGTGCGACAGCGGTATCGAATCAGTTTTTATTAGGTTTGGATGACGCGGCGGCACAGGTGAGTGATGTATTGGCACAACGTGGTGTTGATGTCGATGTGGCGCAGGTTGATAGCGTGATGAAAAAGGCGTTGTTTTATGCGCTGAAACGTTGCAAAGCAAAAAACAAAGCCAGTTTTGCAGGATTTAATGCCGTTATTGATACGACGGGTCGTAATAATGCCTCGATTGCGGTTGATATTTTGGCTAACAAGGGTATCTGGCTGGATGACAGGCCAATGGGGACAGGTAAGACTGAACTCATGGGGGCTGTGTTGGCGTTGGCTATTCAGCGCGGTCTGTTTGCCTCGTATATTTGTCATCGTCAGTCATTGGTTGCCAATTCCAGTGAGCGTATCCGCGCGGTCAGTTATAAAAACATTGCCAATCGCAAAGAAATGGAAGGCGAAGATACAGTCGCGGTGTGTATCAATTCCATTATCAATCCGCGTTTTTCTTCGCACGTCACGCAATTTTCCAACGTTATTTTTATTGATGAAATTCGGCAAACGCTTGAACACGTTGCCATTGGTTCTATTTCTTCCAGTGAGCGCAAAGCCGTTTATGACGCGCTGATTCTGGCGATAAAGACTGCTGACTATGTGCTGGGCAGTGATGCTGACCTTAATCAACTGACGGTCGATTGGCTTAAACATAATTTCCCTGATAAAGCGTTTTATGGGCTGTCATGTGCAGCGGTTAATCCTGAGCCTGTCATCGAGTATGGGCATTATGTGCCTGCATTCAATGCCGCCGTTAAAAGCGCATTATCTGGCGTGCCTACGCTGATTCAATCCGATAGCATCAAAGCAAGCAAGGCTATCTTTCAAGCGGTCAATAGACCCCATCTTAAAGTTCTGCTGGTCAATTCTGAAAATAAAGCCGATGAAAATCAGGCGAAGTTTTTGCGCAATCCGAATAATGAGATCGTTAATTATGACGTAGTGATTCATAGCCCTGTTATCGGCTCTGGCGTGTCTATTACTTGTGACCATATCAAAGCTCACTATGCGCTGTTTCGTGGCGTGTTGGCTGAAAATGAAGTATTGCAAATGATTGGTCGTAACCGTAATAGCGCAAAGATTGTCTGTGGGTTTAATGATAAGCACACGAAAAACCGATGCAATTCTGCCAAAACGTTACTCGATGGTGAGGTGATTGCACGGGCGCGGGTGGTTGATGGTGAGCCGATTATTGAAGCAATCGACCGTTTGCGCATGAAGATTATCTCCCGACATAACGACTCGCTGAATGATATAGCGGTGCAGTCGTTGTTATTGATGCGTTTGAAAGGGTATGAAATGCGCCGTTTTGAGGGTGATGAATCGAATGAAACATTATCGATTGCTCGTAAATCAGCGCGTGCGGTGCATTGTGAGGGGGTGTTATCTGCCACCGATATATCAGCAATGGATGCTTATAAACTGGAAAAGGCTGAAAGCGTAACGCAGGAAGATAGCTATAAATTAGAAAAATACAGTGTTCAGTATGAGTTTGGCTTGCCCAGCACGAATGAGGGCAAAAACACCATGACAGAAGATGACGTGGTGTTCTTTGATAGCGGTCGTGCGGTAAAGACTATTCATAACCGTGAGATTGCCGAAGCTGAATTATGGCAACGGGAAGCGATAGACGATAAGTCGAAAGGCTTTAAGTCGGTGGCGAAAGGGTTTCATATTGATGTGTTAATGATGATGCTGACTGATCGGACTGTTGATCAGTATCACGCGGTTGTTGTGTGTGAGTATTTGCAAAAAAACCACGCTGAAATTGCGGCGTTGGGGTTAGGTAATTACGCCAAGCTATCAAAGTACCCAGTGCGGGCTGTTAATCAGTTCCTTGAGCATTTCGGGTATGCGCTTGTTGGGCATAAATTAAGTAAAGGCGTGCGCAAAGGTGACAGGGTTTATACGCTGAAAACAAATGAACGGATTGATGTGATAGTTAGGCGTAGAACTATTCAGAATCTGTATAAATCAGTGTGTGAAAAAGTGGCAGATGCGGCTTAAATATAATAATTAAGTAAAGCGGTGAGTGTGATGGCGAGTGCGGAATTGATTGGAAGAATGGGTGCAGGTGTTATGCGGTTTGATTCAGTACGCACTAGCAAAGCGGTTGATTCATTGAGCAAAGCAGAACTGGCAGGCGTGCTGGCAAAGCTGTCACCTGCTGAAATGAATATTGCGCTGGCAAAATATGGTGATGACGGGTTATCGCGTGATCGGTTATGTGTGAATGTCCAAGCATGGGTATGTGAGTTGGCAGTGCGTGAGGGGTGGAAACCTCGCAATCGTGATGTGTTAATAGCTATGGCATTGCTGGCTATTCATGAGGTCGTTGATGGTGGGCTATGTGATAAATGTCATGGTACTGGTATGGCCAGCATGATACGGCTATGCAAGTCATGTAATGGTATCGGACACAGGTCTATAAGTGGTCGTGGTAAGGCTGGGCGGATTGGTGTTTTAAATGCGCAATGGTTGTCTGTGTGGAAAACACGCTATGAGTTAGTTTTTGATTATGTAAATGGCCTGGATAGCGCGGTATTAAAGCGATTGCATTTCGCTAAGTTTTAAAAAATTGAATATGATTATTTTTAGTGCTTTACAATAATACCAATATGAGCATATAATTTACCACAATAGAGGTATCGCATAAAAGCCTGTTTTGAGCAATCGAAACGGGCTTTTTTTATGCCTGAAATAAATCAATAAATTAATGTATTCAAAGTGTCTTTTAAAAATAAAAAGGTACTACTGCCAAAAAATAAGCCACACGGGTACAAATGCTCGCATTTATGGCGAAAATTTCCAGTGTCTATAGACTCAACAACAATGATTTAAGTCATTGATTTTAAATATAATAATGATTTTACATTGGTGATTTTTTATGGATAAAAAAATAGCTGATATTGGAAGTTGGCGTAATTACTCGCTAAATAAAATATCACAATTAGCTGGTGTATCTCGTGAAACGGTGCAACGTCGTTTGAATGATGCCGGTGTGACAGCAGCAGAAGTGCGGGATGGTTTCCCTGTGTTTGATATTTGGGAGGCCGCGCGGGCAATATTATTGCCAACGGCTGTTAATCTTGATTATTCCGATCCGGAAAAATTACCCGCAAAAGAACGAAAAGACTGGTACGAAGGTACCAAGGCAAAAATAGCCGTTGAAAAAGAACAAGGCGAATTACTCAACTACGCGGATGTAAAACAAACCGTCGCTGAAATTATCAAGCCTGGCTTGCAGCTTCTTGATTCAATACCCGACAATTTAGAACGCGATTATAACCTGTCACCAAAGATAATCGCCGATATAGAAAAACGCTTTGATACCTTACGTCACCAATGGGCTGACGAACTTGAAAAACTATGAGAAAAGGTAGCGAACTCGCACATGACATAGCAGACCTAATTAGGCCAGGCGAAAAAATAACTCCTGCTGAAGCCGCTAAAAAATATCTCAAAGTAAAATCAAAATCAGGCGGTGCTGAAGACTGGAATGCAGAGCTAACACCCTACATCGTTGAACCTCTTAACTGCTTGGCCAGTCGAGACTATGATGCAGTCATCTTTATCAGTTCAGCGCAATCCGGCAAGACAGCAGGATTAGTCTTAGGCGGCATGGCCTACAGCATCAAAAGCAGTAAATCTGATTTTATGGTTGTGCAAACGACAAAAGACACCGCTGGACAATTTGAGCGTAAAGAACTCGGCTGGACCATACGCAACAGTCCAGAATTAAAAAAGCAAATGGCCGCTGGCAGCCGTGCTGATAATACTTTTGTCAAAGAATTTAAAAACGGCCAACTGATGTTTATCTCATGGCCAACAGTAAACCAACTATCCGGAAAAGCCTTACAGTTCATTTGTATGACCGATTACGATCGCATGGATGCAATCGACGGCGAAGGCTCAATATTCAAGCTCAGCCAAAAACGAACCACGACCTTTTTAAGCAAGGGAATGTCGTTGGCAGAAACAAGTCCCAGTGGAAAAATAACCGATCCAACTTGGCGGCCAACGCTGGAAAGTCCACACGAAGCACCACCCTGTGAATCGCAGGGGTTAAGCCTCTACAATATGGGGGATAGACGGCGGTTTTATGTGCAATGTCCAGAATGTGGCGAGCATTACCTGCCTCCAATCGATCACAGCGGCTTGGATTTTCCAATCGACAAAGATTTATTCGGTGTCACTATTGCCAAACTGACGCGCAAACCTAAATTTGTATGCACGGCTAACGGTTGCCTAATCGACATCAAACACAAAAAGGATATGATCGCCAGCGGCAAGTGGCTGAAAGAAGGGGAGGTCATCATTGATGGCAACATCATTGGTAAACCCGTTGAACACCAAACGCATTTAAGTGAAGATGAAATAGTCAGCTCAAGCCGTATCGCTTCATTCTGGTTACCTGGAATCTTCGCCGCCTATTCCAACGCGGAAAAAATGGCACAAGCCTTTTTGGATGGCTTACGCGAATATGATATTACCGGCACTGAAGACACACTACAAGCCGTCCTTAATCTGGATTTTGGATCACCGTATTTATCGCGGCAACGAGTCGCTGAATACAACGCTGGCGATTACGAAAAACGTGCGGAAGAAATACCCGAAAAAACTGTGCCGTTAGGTGTGCGATTTATTATTGCCTCAATCGATGTGCAAACGTGGGGCTTTTCGGTTTTAGTCATTGGCTACGGTGTGCATTATGAACGCTGGCTAATCGACCGTTATGAAATACGGTTATCAGCCCGCATTGAAGATGATCGTTATTTGAATATGAAGCCGTCCGTCTATCTTGAAGACTGGCTAGTTATTCGTGATAAAGTCATGACGGCCATTTATCCGTTGTCTGATGGTTCAGGCAGACACATGAAAGTGTTAGCTGTTGGCAGTGACAGCAACGGCGAAGCAGGCGTGACAGAACGCGCTTATGACTTCTGGCGGGTACTCAGAAAACAACGCCTGAATCAAAACTTTTTCCTACTAAAAGGCGAACGACCAAAGCCTGGCGTTTACAAGCCGAAAGTTAGAAAGTCATACCCAGAAAAGCAAACCGCACGCGATGTTAAAGGCGCAAATGCGAAAAAGGAAATACCGATATGGATAGTCAATACCACCATGGTGAAAGACACTTTATCAAGCGACCTAAAAAAAGACCGTCACGCACCGCGTTATATTCATTTCCCCTCATGGTTGCCGTCATCGGCTTATGAAGAGCTTACTGTTGAATACCGTGATGATGTTCTAGGCTGGATACAGCCACGCGGCAAAAAGAATGAACTGTTTGACCAACTCGGTTATGCCGAAGCGGTACTGGCGGCCAAGCTGATTGAAGACAGAAAAAAAGACTTAGACTGGGATAACCCACCAGCATGGGCTGCAACATGGGATAAAAACTCACAGATAATCGATACAGAACCAAAGCCAATACCAACAAAACCCGATGAACCCATGAAACAAACCGACTTACTCAACATGCCAAAAACAAAACCAGCACAACCAAAAAACCAGCCAACAAATAGTTGGCTAAATCAAACAGGGGATTGGCTATGACAACAGCAAGCGAAATGGTTGCTCTTTATACCAACGCTGAAATCGCGGTTTTGAGCGGTAAAGAATTTATGCTTAATGGTCGTAAAGTCGTTAGAGAGGATTTATCGATGATACGCGCAGGCCGGCAGGAATGGGAGCGTAAAGTACAAGCCGAAAGTAACAAAACTAGTCAAAAATCACGGTTTGCTTATGCCGATTTTAGCGATTTAACCTAAAAATTTATCCATGAATGTACTAGACAAAATCATCGGCATTTTCTCACCTAAAGCCGCTTTTGAACGCAGCCGTTATCGTGCCGTGCAAGCCGCTTATGAAGCCGCTAAGCCAGATAGAACCCGCACAGGTAAAATTGACAATTCCAGTGCAGACCGACTTACGCAAAAAGCGGGTAATGGCTTACACGGTTTTAGCCGCCATTTAGAACAAAACAATGATTTTTGTTACTCGATTTTACTGACAAAAACCAATAACGTCATTGGTGCAAAAGGCATTAACGTTGAACCCATGCCATTACGCACAAACGGCACTATTCACAGTGAGTTTAAAAAAATCCTGCTGACTGGCTGGGAAAAGTGGAGCAATAATCCAGAGGTGACAAAATCATTAAGCTATGCGGATTGTGAGCGGTTAGCTTACTGGACAAAACAGCGCGATGGAGAATGCTTTGTACAGTTTATAGTCGGCGAACTGCCAACGCTACGGCATGGCTGGAAAATTCCGTTTTCAATTGAGCTTATTGAGCGCGATTACCTGCCTGTCTGGAATAGTAGCTTAACCAGCCGTGTACAGCAAAGCATCGAGCGTAACGAATGGGGGCAGGCGATTAACTACCATGTGCTAAAAGACCATCCTGAAGGAATCAGTTATCGCAACAGCTTGGATTATCGCATTATTCCAGCCAGTCGCATGTTGCATTTGAAACGCGTAACACGTTTTAAACAGTCACGCGGCGTGCCATTATTCGCACAAATCATTAAGTCCTTAGAATGGATCGGTAGTTATTTACGAAGTGAAGCCATTGCCGCGTTAACAGCATCCATGTTTGCCGTCGTTATCAAAAAAGGCAATCCAGATGCTTATGATAGCGAGACCGACAGCAATGGCAAGCGCATGATGGGACTAGACTCAGGTACTGTTATTGACGATTTATTACCTGGTGAATCACTCGATGTAGTCAGCTCAAACCGTCCCAATTCAGCCAGCACGCCCTTTGTCGATTTAGTAACTAAGTTTATGTGCGGTGCGGTTGGCGTGAATTGGTCGAATGTCACTAACAATTATGATGGCACTTATATCAGCAAACGCGCTGAGCGGATTGACAGCCAAAAGAATTATGAAGCGGATGCCCACGAATTCATTAAGGAAATGACTAAGCCCATTTATGAAAAGCATATTGAAATGGGTATCTTGGCAGGCGTTTACAAAATACCGAAAGATTTGGATTTAGACACGCTTTTCGATGCGGGTTATTTTTCACCGGCCATGCCAGAACTTGACCCAAACAAAGACAGCAACGCCAGCGAAACCTATATTGCCAACGGTATAAAATCCACACCGCAAATTATTCGCGAAAAAGGCGGTAATCCAGATCAGGTGCTGGAACAGGAAGCCGAATGGCAGGCCAAGGTTAAGAAAAAACAAATGTGGTTTACCACCTTTCAAAAAGAACCGACAGATAATACAAACCAAGCCGCGTAAAGCGGTTTTTTTATGCCAGTGAGAAACACATGAGTATTAAACATACCATCAAAGCCTTAGCCAATAACCCGACGGTTACTGAATTATTGATTTACGGCGATATTGGCGAAGATTTTTGGGCAGAAGAATCAAACGATGCAAAAAGCATTGTCGCTAAGCTCGATGCAATCAGCACGCCAGACATTCATATTCGCATTAATAGCAATGGTGGCAGTGTTGTTGATGCAATTGCTATTTATAACGCAGCGAAACGTCATGCAGCAACCATCACCGTATTCATTGATGGTGTAGCATTTTCAGCCGCGTCTTTAATAGCAATGGCTGGTGATACCGTCATTATGGCCGCCAATGCGTTATTTATGATTCATGCACCATCAACAATTAGCAGAGGAAATGCTGAGCAATTCCGCATTGATGCGGATACCCTTGATAAATATGCGGACGCAATGGCGCATAGTTACATGGAAAAAACAGGAAAATCCAAAGATGAGATTGATGCGTTATTAAAAGATGGTTTAGATCATTACTTTACCGCCGAAGAAGCCAAGGCAGAAGGCTTTATTGATGCGATCAATGAAGCAGCCAGCATTCAAATTGCCGCCATCGCCACCCGTTTTAAACCACCGCAAGCGTGGCTTGCACAAAATCAACTACAAGGAAATACTCCCATGCCCACAGAACAAAAACCTAATTCAGAAACCACACCCACACCACAAGCTGTGATTGATGACTCAATCACAGCGAAAGCTAAAGAAACCGAACGACAAACCAGCATTAAAGCGATTTATGCGCATGTGCCTGTTGACCGCACTGATATTCATGCGCTATTACCGACCATGTTAATTGATGCCAGCATCACCGAAGAAAAAGCCCGTGAACAAATTCTGGCGAAAATCGGCGAAAACCAGCAACCAGTAGGTAAATCACATCATATTCAAATGGGTGCTGATGAAACCGATACTTTTAAAATGCTGGTTACTGCGTCTTTATCAGCCCGTGCCGGTATTGAAAAAGATAGCGAAAAAAGTCGTATTTTACGCGGTTCAAGTTTATTAATGCTGGCTGAAAAGTCGTTGAATATCCAGGGCATTAATACGCACTCTATGAGCAAACAGCAAATGGTATCCGCCGCTTTTACCCATTCATCCAGTGACTTTGGTAATTTGTTAGCCAATGTTGCCGAAAAAGCAATGATGAAAGGCTATGATGAAGCACAGGAAACTTTCCAACTGTGGACAACAGCTGGATCAGCAGGGGATTTTAAGCCAGTTAGCCGCGTTGATTTGAATACTTTTCCATCGTTGGATAATGTGAGCGAAGGTGCTGAATATAAATATGGAACGATCGGGGATCGTGGGGAAACTGTCCAGCTTGCTACTTATGGCAAATTATTCAGTATTACCCGCGAAGCAATCATCAACGATGATTTAAACGCATTCACTAAAATCCCGATGAAAATGGGCAGAGCGGCCATTCGTACTATTGGCGATTTGGTTTATGCGGTGTTAACAGCAAATGCAGCAATGGCTGACGGTGTGGCATTATTCCATAGCACTCATAAAAACCTATTAACATCGGCTGTAATGTCAACTGCATCAATCGATGCAATGGCAGTGGCAATGGGTTTACAAACTGATGGCGGTGCTAATGCCAAAGGTTTAAACATTCCATTGTCTTACATTATTTGTCCGTTAGCGTTGCGCGGTTTGGCTAACACCATCCGCACCTCACAGTATCGTGTCGGTGATGCGGATACAAAAATGGCTAATACAGCCCCCAATGTTGTACAAAACACTTTTGAAGTCATTGCCGATGCCAGACTGGATGCGGCAAGCTCGACTAATTGGTACGGTGCGGCAAATCCAGGCCAATTCGATACGGTCGAAGTCACTTATTTAGACGGCATTCAAACCCCCTACCTTGAACAGCAAGATGGTTTTACTACCGATGGGGCAGTTTTCAAAGTGCGTATGGATGCCGGTGTCAAGGCGTTGGACTTCAGAACGTTAGCTAAAAACCCTAATTAATCACAGCGTGATTTAATCATTCATAAACAATAGAGATAAAACAATGGCTAAAAATTATATTCAAGACGGCGAAGTCCTATCATGGCTGAATAGTACCGGCGCGGCAATTGCCAGCGAAGTACCCGTTGCCTTTGGCATTTGGTGTATGGCAATCGCACTGGTTGATATTGCCATTTCTGCGTCAGGTGCAGTGGCAGTCGAAGGCGTTTGGCAATTAACCAAATACGGCGCGGTATCAGGTGCGGCAATCGCACAAGGCGCGGGTGTTTGGTGGGATGCCACAAACGGCTATGTTGTCAATGCACCGGCAAAAAATACTTATTTTTTAGGTTTTGCCAGCGAAGCCGCTTTAACAGCGGCAACTACCGTCAACGTCATACTGGAAGAATTTTCAGCAGAAGGGACACGGGTATTAACACTCGCGGCAACAGGTACAGAGACGCTTGGTGTCGGTGATTTTGTAGGTGGTGACCTGGTAGTTTTTGTTCCCAATACAGCGGCAAAAACTATTAATTTACCTCCTGTCGCAAATATTCCAATCAGCAGAAAGCTCACCGTGCGGAAAACCAGTGCGGATGTAGCGGCTATCACATTAGACCCAAACGCCTCAGAGCTTATCGCAGGCGGTGCTACTCATGCCGCATTGGATGCCAATAATGATTGGGCATGTTTTATTAATACCGGCACAGCCTGGGCATTAGTTAATTCAACGATCGCCTAACCAATACCAAGCCGCTGTCATTGATAGCGGCTTGGTTATTAATAGAGGTAACTAAATGACAAAGACAGACATTATTTTTTATTTAATCGCGTTCAGCGGCGTGTATTGCCACTGGTTTAAAAAATATGCCCGTGACCAATTATCATGCAGTTTTGCCCGTTATTTAATCGTTGAACCGAAAAACACCTTTGTCACTTTAATTACTTTACTGGTTGCGATGTTCACGATGCAAGGGTCAGGCATACTTTTAGAATTGACGAGGGAAAATATCAGTCTGGTATTTATGGCGGGTTGGACGGCGGATAGTGCCTTGAACAAGGGGGAGTGATGCCAGAGCCACACGAGCGGCGAGCATTAAGTATCAGCACTGAACAGCTTAATTTACTGGCTGAACAAATCGCTGAAAAAGTATCCGAAAAAGCGGCGGTAAAAGCCGTCAATTTAATCAAGGATGGCATTTATCAGGAAGCAGGTAAAACTCTGTTATCCAAACTACTCCAGTTAATGGGCGTTGCATTACTCGGAATTATGTATTGGCTGAATAAAAACGGCTATATCCAAATTTATTAACGTAGGTAAAAAAATGAGCGGCACATCAAATGCAGAACAAAACAAATATCTCGACGCCACTTTGCGCGGGCAAACTTATACCGCATTAACCAATGTCTATGTGGCATTATTAAAATGCACTAAAGGCACGGTTGCGCGGTCAACAGCGTATTCATTGAATGATACGGTTTGCTTTGTAACACCCGATGGCTTTAACCATCTTTACAAGGTAACAACGGCAGGCACAACGGCAGCAGGTGCGCCCTCCTATTTAGGCGTTGCTGATGAAGCGATTACCGATGGAACGGCAGTTTTAACCGAGCAAGCGGCTGCGCTTGAAGCTAATACCTCTATGAATGAGGTGTCTGGCGGTGCGTATGGTCGGGTAACGGTAGCGTGTTCATTATCTGCCTGGGCAGGAACACAAGGTGCGGGTACAACTACAGCATCAAGCGGAACAAACGCAACCACATCCAATAATGCGGCAATCACCTGGACACAGGCAACCGCAAACTGGACAACTGATCCTGAAAAAATCTGGGGTTTTGCTTTGTATGATGCGTCAACGGCAGGAAATTTAGTTAGATACGGCGGCTTTACTGTTGCACAGTCCGTATTAAACACCAACACATTCTCTATTTTGACTGGTCAATTGACGGTTAAAGTAGATAAGTAACAAAATCTTACAGGCAGTTATTTATTAATATGTTTTAGGAATAATAATGTTAAATAGCACACAAAGAGCAACACTCAGGGCAGATATGGTTGCACTATCACAAGTAGGACAGCCATTACAGACAGCTATTGCTACCGAAGATTTTCAATTTATTGCTAATTATTACAATTCAAGTCCTGTAGCGCAGGTAATGGGGTGGAATACAGAAACGCACACCAACGCAATTATTGACGCTATCACATGGACATCTTACACACCAACGGATGCAACCGACGGCACAGCAATTCAGACTAATCGTGCGCTTGTTATTGGTATCAAACAGTTCAACCTGCAAAATATAATCAATGGCAGATCAACTATTGACGCATCAAAAGCAGGCATAAGAGCAGGCTTAAGAGATGCTGTTATAGCGATACCATCTGGCACGGGAGGAGCTAATCTTAGTGCAGGTGGTACTGGCGGCGTTAATGTTTTGAATGCTTGTACTCGTGTTTCGTCACGGCTTGAGATTATGTTCGCCAGCGCACCTGTAGCAACAGGACCAGTGTCAGCAGTTAATTACACTGTGCAAGGCGCAATCGGGCAACAAGAAATATCAGACGTTTGGGGAGGTTTATTACCATGACTACTGTCAACCAAGCGTATGGGACTTATACAGCTTTAACAGTCACTAATTTACAGTCTTTGGCTATTGATACGGCAGACCCTTACGCTGGTTGGCAATCGGCTAGGGTAAGTAATCTGTCAACACTGGCAATTGATTATGAGATTATTGTTGACTTATCAACAGCCGCAACTGCACCCGCTAATGATAAAGCGGTTTATGTGTACATTGTACCTTGGGTTTCCACCGATGGCGGTACAACTTGGATATGTGGAGGCAACTTTAGCACCACAACATTACCAACAGGTACAGAGGGGACCGCTTCAATAACAGACCCTAACAGTATGTTAGGGCCAGTTGTTATTCCTTATGCCATTACTTCACAACGCATTCAGAAGTGGTTTAAATTGAGTCAATTGTGCGAAGGTGCATTACCGGACGCATTTAGTGTAGTCATTAGAAACAATTGTGGGGCGGCACTTAGCACAGGTTGCGTAGTAGCTTATAGAGCAATCACTTTTACTAACGCATAACTATGTTTCCCGTTGATAACAAGCGGCGATTTCAACCTAAAGCTTATGTAGAGACTATAAGACAAGGCCTTGGAAAAGACCTAATTTTAGCAGTCAACCTGCAAAATGGTATTGTTCGTAATGCGGTAAATGGTGAGGTCCCAACATTAACAGGTATAGCGGCAACACCTTCATCTTCATGCGGTTTAGAAGGTAAGTTATTTGATACTGCCAGTTATAATTTTGTTAGAACAAAGTGTCCAGCGTCTACTGATGACTTCACTATTCTGGTTATCCAGAATTATAAAAGTAATGCAGCCAATAACCAGTCACCAGTATCGTTTAATAATAAATTCTTTCTTTATGCACCACTATCAACCGCTGGGAAAATATATTTTTATAGTGCTGGCACAGAGGGTTCATTATCTGGAAATGGAGCAATAACGGCAGGTAAAAGCCAGACATTAGTAATCAAAAAGGAAGTATCGACACTTGCATCATATGTAAATGGCGTAGCACAAGCACCGACAGGCACATTTGGCGGTATATTCAGTGCCGGAACAACGCGTCTCGGTATTGGTTATGACACAACTGAATATTGTAAGAATGAATTAGATTTAGTCTTAATCTGGAAACGAGCATTAACTGTTTTAGAAATAAAGTCTATCTCAGACAATCCATGGCAGATTTTTAAATCCTATCGTGCTTTTATTCCTTCGCTGCCTGCCAGCGGTCCTATTAGTGTTAATGGTTCAGTATTAAGCGTTCAAAGTCAATTATCTAGTGCTGAAGCCACCGTTTCATCTATTACCGTTAATGGTGTAGCGAAGTCAGAGCAAAGTCAATTAGCAAAAGCCGTTAGTATAGTTTCCGCATTAACTGTTAATAGTGTCGGTTATTCTGCACAGTTACAAAATGCCAGCGCAACAGCCACCATAAGTAATTTAACGGTAAATGGCATTGCCGAAAGCAGTCAGTATCAAAACGCCAAAGCAATTAGCACGGTCTACTCTATACAGGTTTTTGGTGTAGGCAAAAGTTATCAGCAACAAATAGTAGGCGCACCGAGTTCAGTCGCATTCGCGTCAGTCAATGGCATAGGACAAAGCCAACAGGCGCAAAGCACCAGCGCAATCGGAAATATTGACTCTATTGCAGTTAATGGCACAGCAAAATCTGAACAGACACAAAATGCCAGTGCCATCGGTTCGACAACTGCTGTAGGGAGCAACGGCATTGGTGGTAGTTTACAAGCCCAAAGTGCTTATGCTACAGGCTTGGTTAATGTTAATGGCGTTGGTAGCAGCTTACAGCAACAAAGCACACAAGCCGTTCCTAGCGTTGCCTCATTAACCATCAATGGTATTGGGAAATCAGAGCAAACACAAGGCTTAAGCGCGATAGTCTCTATTATCTTTGCAAATGTAAACGGCGTTGGTGAGGCTAAACAAAATCAATTAGCCTATGCAGTAGCATCAAATAGTTTTGCCGCTGTTAATGGCATAGCTCATTCGACACAGGCACAATCAGCTTATGCAGCAGGGTCAATAGCATTATCAGGTGTTGTCGGTGATTCATGCCAGACACAGAGTGCAGGCGCAGTCGGTTCTGTTTCATCCATTACTGTTAATGCGATAGGAAAATCTGAACAGTCACAAAACAGTACAGCAATAGGGTTATCATCGGGAATTATTATCAATGCCCTCGGCATTACGGATCAATTCCAAAATGCCTATGCAGTCGGTACTGTAACAACCGAACAAACCCCTGTAATGGGTGGCAGTTCACAAGCACAAAATGTTTATGCCGCTGCCTTGGTTAATATCAATGCTATCGGTGGCAGCTTACAGCAACAAAGCACAAAAATTGTTATCGGTTCACAGATACAAGATGCAACACACCCAAGATATTACGCCATTCAAGCAGAGCAAAGGGGATACATTGTGAAAGCAGAAAACAGAGGCTATGTTATATGAGTGATTTTTGGAATGAATTTGATGTAATAAAACCCATTGGTCTAAAAGACCCTAATGCGATACTTGATTACCCGATAGACTGGAATTCCTGGCTTGCTGGGATCAGCGCAACTTATTCAATCCACGCCGTTTCAAAAACAGGCAGCATCATCATAGATTCTGACTCACATTTAAATGGTGTAGTGACTGTGATAATCAGCGGGGGTACCGTGGGGGAAACAGCCTCATTTACTATTCGTATGACAGCAACAGTCGCCGGCGGTGGTATCCGTGTTGATGATAGGACATTTTATTTAGAAATAGTTGAGCGGTAATTATGGCAAGTTTTTCAGATAACTTTCCCGATGCTGATTTAATCGAAGCACTAGGCGATGATATTATTTATACGCACCGTCAGCAAGCCTACGCCATAAAAGCCATTGTTGATCGCAATGTTGAACGGGTGGGTAATGATGGCTATATTCCTGAACTTCGCACAGAAATCGAGTTCATAAAAGCCGATATTCCTTTTTATCCGTTGCGCGGTGATACCATCAAAGAGAAAGATACCACTTTTACCGTAGATTCTGTTATCGCTAACGATGGTGTTTATATCCGCCTGGCAGTCAGATAATGGCAACGGTTAACATCAATCAAGCACAGCTTGATGAGATTAAGCGGCTATTGGCTTCTATCGGCACACAATCAAAAACAGCACTAAAACGGTCAGTGAGTCGCACGGTCACAGGGGTAAAAACGCAGGTTGCCAAAGAAATAAGTGGCGTAGTAACGTTGAAATCAGCCTATATCAAAAGCTGTATCACTTCTAATTTAGAAGTCGATACTTCATTTGGTGTTTCTGGCAAGATTACCATTAACGCGGGATTTAATCGCGGGCGTGCAAATTACTGGACAGCTTTAAGTCAGTATCAAACCAACAAACTTAAAAAAGGTGTTAGCGTCAAGATTTATAAAAGCGGTGGCGTTACAAAATTCAGGCACTTTTTTATTCTAAATTTAGGTAGTGGGCACAAAGGCATTTATAAACATGACCGTGATGCCAGTGGAAACTATATAAAAACTAGGACAGGGAAAAACAAAATCATTGAATTGGTGGGGACAGCAGTCACTGAAACGTATTTGAATACACCAACGTTAGCACAGCGTGTTGAAACTGATGCTGCAAATCGGTTGATGACTGAACTAAACCGCCAAATCACTTATTTACTATCACAGCAAGCACTCCCATGACCAATACGATTAGAGAACAAATCATTCAGGCTTTCGCAGCCCGCGCTCAAAGTCTAAGCGATTTACCCGTTGAACGCGCATTGCGGTCAATCGGCGAAACCAATGAAAAGTTTATTAGCATTTGGGACGGGGAAGATCAGGCACTTGAAGCGGGTTATGGCATACAGAAAATGCAGTTTCCCATTGTGCTTGAATGTGTTTATAAAGCTGGCCCATTAAATCCCAGTGTTGCAGCCAATGCGCTGATGGGTAATGTTATCAAAACCATTTTTACCGGTAGCCATACATTCAGCAATTTAGCCAGCGCGATGAATTTAGCCAGTGCCGCACCATCCTATCCGATGGATGGCAGCGATTACAGCACGGTATTTGTGACATTTAACATCATTTACACCACGAAAAAAGGCGATCCATTTACACTCGCGCCGTAATACACCTAAAACCAAACACCCGCCGCTGAAAAGCGGTTTTTTTTGCTTACTAAAAAGGAAACAAATCATGCCTTCAGCTCAAGACGCAAAACTAGAATATGAAGCAGGCCAAACGGTTACTGCGATGTCGGAAATTACCGACAGTGGCGATCATAAAAAATACACCACTCTTGCCGATCAATTCAGCGGATCGGCAGGTTATACAGCTGTCATTAAGCCCAATGGCTTAATCACCGGCGGTGCTGTTACTCCTGCGGTTAGCGCAACCAATGATATGGTTGATACCGCCGCTTTGACCTGTTATTTATCTGGCGTAAAAACCACAGTCAATGCAACAACCGATAAAGTTATTACGCGCGGTGCAACATCCAATACGCATATTATCAATTCAATCACTGTAACCAGTGCAGGTGCGATTGCGGTAGTGGCAGGCACTGCTACCACTGCATTTTCAGAAACACGCGGCGCGGCCGGTGGTCCCCCATTTATTCCAGTGGGTAGCATTGAGATAGCGCAGGTTAGATTAACATCAATCACTGCAGGCGTAATTACTGCCAGTCAAATCACACAGGTAGTGGGTTACAGTCAAGAACGCTGGGATTATCCAATTTTTGAAGAGGATAACTTTAACGGTACAGTCAATTTTATTGCTGCATTACCATTGATTCACACAGGTTCATTGCCTAAAAAAGTATTTGCAAGCTATGCAGAGCCTATTTTTGCCGAATTATCTAACGTGACTGATTTTGTGCCACCTGAACAAAGTTACTCATCGTCATCAACTGCTATTTATGGCGGCATTGTCGGTAATAGCTCCAAATCACTGACACAGGGTAGTTTTACAGCGTATTTAAAAAGTGCGGTGTCTGATTCTATTGTTGGACTGGCAGGTAAAAACTTGTTCTTTCGCTTTTATCCAGATAAATACCAGTCAGATTACATTATCTGCCAAGGCATTTTAGGGCTAACACGGACCTTGCCAGCAGCCGATAACATCACAGCCAGTTGTACAATCAGCCCGTTTAAGCCTGCTGTTAACGTGATCGCCTAGTCATGAGCTTCGACGCTAAAGCCTTTACCAAAGCGCGGTTTGAACAACGAACCGCGCTTGTTCCCGTGCCTGAATTAGCCAGCTTTTTCAAAGAAGACGAAACGCCAGAATTTGAAGTACGCGGGCTGGATGGTGCTGAATTTTCACGGTGCAGCGATGCCGCCAAAAAGCGGCAAAACATCGAACTGCTGATTGATAGCGGGGTGTTGACTAAAGATCACATCGAAGAACTTAGGCAATTATTGGGTGATACCAAAGACAAACCCGCCGATATTATTCGGCGGCTGGAAGCGTTGGTGATTGTTTTTCCTGAAATCAGCTTACCAGTATGGGTCAAAGTCTGTGACGTTTACCCGATTACCTTTTTTAACCTATCCAACAAAATATTTGAACTGACAGGGCAGGGCAAAGCAGTGGAAAAGCCGCTGCCTTGTGGCGAGATACCAGCGTCCGATCCGTCCTGACACTGCTAGATATTAAGGGCGGTTATCTTTATGAACACCGCCCTGACATTTTCCCACAAGGCTTTCTAACTGACACAGAGTGCGAACTCTGGGTACTCTATTACCAAGACAAAAGCAAAAAGTAGGTTTTTATGGTTGATGCAACCCGCGTCGTTGAAATCGTTTTTAATGCGATAGATAACACAGGCCAAGGGCTGGCCAGTGTTAATGACAAACTGGATCGCGGTGTAAAAGGTGTCAGCTCATTTACTGCACCGCTTGCTGATTTAGCCAAACAAGCCGAAAAAGCTGAGCTGGCAATCACGGCATTGGGGACGGTGTTTTTAGGCTTTGCCGTTAAAGAAGCCGCTGACGTAACGCAAAGCATCAAAGCCATCGGCACACAAATCAATCGCACATCGAATGAAGATGTCGAAGACATGATGGTCAAGTTTCAGGAATTCGCGAAAACCTCGCAGTCCAGTTTTGAAATTTTGAAAGATGCGACATTTGATGCGGTATCCAGCATCGGTGATTATGATAAAGCATTAGCCGTAATGACGGTGACTGAAAAACTGGCGGTTGCCGGGCAGTCTGATTTAGCAGTCACAACGAAAGCCGTTACCGACATCATGGGTGCCTATGGTATGGCGAATGGAACTGCCGCCGAAACCATGAAAAATGCGGATCGGGTTGCCGCTGCGATGTTTACCACCATGCAGTTGGGTGTCACTGACATGGATGGCTTGGCCGGAAGTATCGGACGCGTTGCTGCCACTGCATCGGCTGCGAACGTACCTATTGAAATGGTCGGTAGTGCGATTGCTGCCATTACCGGTGCCGGTGTTGACGTTGATGAAGCGATGACACAGATAGTGCAGTTATTTAAACAACTGTTAAATCCCAGTGATGAGCTTGCGGCGGCGTTAGGAGGGATTTCATTATCTGCCGATGGATTACCTGCTGTTTTGGACAAACTCAAAGAAGCTACCGGCGGTAATGCCGAAGCCTTATTTAAGATGTTTGGGCGTGTCGAATCGGCAAAAGCCGCGATGGTATTAATTAACGACGAAGCGGGAAAATTTAAAGGTACTTTAGACTTAATGACTAAAAGTACCGAAAACTTTAACAAAGCGTTTAAGGACGTAGAACGTAGCGTCGAAGGAACGACGCAAATTTTAGCGAATAATTTTCGCGTCATGATGCAACAAATTGGCTTGCCGTTGGAAGAGGGCTGGCTGGAAATTCTAGAATCCTTGGTTAAAGTTACACAAGGTTTTCAAGTATCGATTGATGATGATGCTTTTTTACCGGTGCTTAATGCCTTTAAAGGCTTTGAAGTAGACATTGCCCATTTTTTTGAAGGCCTAGCAAAGGTTTTACCTGAAGCGATGAGCAAGCTGGATTGGAGCGGCTTATTAGATTCTTTGGGCAGTGTAGGGCGTGACATAAAAGCCCTATTCGGCGATGTCGATTTAACGACCGCTGATGGCTTAGCCCATGCGATCCAGTTCGTTATTGATTCTATGGAATCGCTTAACCGCGTCATCGGTGGCATTATTGATGCGTGGAAGCCGGTTATACAGTCATTTTTCAACGCGGCAGGGGCGTTTAATGGTCTGGATGACAGCACCAAACGAACCACAGGTAATGTGCTGGGTATCTCACAAATATTTGAGTCGTTAAAAGGTATTTTAACAGGGGCAAATGATGCGTTACAAACCATTGCCAAGACCATGCAGTTTATCGGTGGTCTTAATGTAGCTACCGCACTGGCAGGGATAGCCCCATCACTGGCACCATTAGCAGCAGTTGTACCTGAAATTATCGCATTAGGATTAGCATTTAGTGCTTTAGCACTTGAAGCAAAAAATTATTATGATGCTTATGAAGAAAAACAGGCGTTAGAAAAATCCATTGTTGAATCAACCAAGGCGTATAAAAACGGGTTGGAAGATTTAAACGCCACTTATCAGGAAATATCTGCTCGCACCGGTGTTGCTATCAAAGATACGGCCGATTTTCATCGGCAAATCGATAACGGAACACTGGTTTTTGAGAAAGCTACTGGGCAATGGACAACTGCAAGTGCATTAATAAAGAAAGTTGGGGATGCAACAGGATTATGGTTTTTATCAGTAGAAGACCTTAACAAAGAATTAGGTGGAAGCCTAGTTACTTTTGATAAGGCAGCGGGGAAATATGTTTCTTATGAAGGTCAGGTTGATGCTTTAGCAAAGCAAACCGAAAAAGCGACATTTATAAATGGTGGCTGGACAGATTCAGTTGATAAAGTCGCTCAGTCAATGGGCCTAGCAAGCAGCAAAGGCGAAACGCTGTTTGATACATGGAGCAAAATAGAGGATGCTGAATCTTCTTTACTAATAGCCAGTGATGCCGGCTTGGATGGTTTCATTCGTTATGAAGATGGCATGTATAAAGTCATCACCACCGGCGAAAAGCAAAAGAAAACCCACGAAGATGTCAAAAAGGCGGTTGAAGATACTACCAAGTCAAACATACGCGGTTCTGAAGAATGGAAACGCGTGCAGGAAGTTATGCAGGCGGCCACCGACAGCGCAAACGATTTTAAAATCAAAGCCGCTGAGCTGAATGAAAAACGTTACGAAGCCAATTTAACCGCTGTTGTCGATTTACACGTTGCCGATGTGGAAGCGCAAACTGCGCGGATTCAAGCCGCCTTTGAATCGCTCAACAAAGGTATTGAAAGTACCGGCGATACGCTATCAAAGCTCGCTGATTCACTCAGTCAAAATTTAAACCCGAATAACGAAGGCTTTTTAAAAGAGCTGGTTAAACAAGAAAGCGACCGCCGTGATCAGGAATTCGAGCTGCAAAAAGAGCTGGTTACCAATCAGATTGATTACATCAAATTAAAATCAGACCGCCTGCAAAAAGGCGATGCGCTGATCAAAATAAATTCAGGCGATTTAGCCCCTGAACTCGACGCATTATTTGAAAAAGTATTACAACGCGTTCAGATAAAAGCCACTGAAGACGGCATGAACTTATTGCTGGGTTTAGGCAGCGATTAACGGGGGATTACCATGTACTGCACTAACAATGACTGTCCTGTTGAACAGGAATGTTCGCACCGCTTGCCACCTGAAAATGGCGCACGATTTTTATTTAATCCTATACCTTTATGGCACGACCGTTGCCAGTCTTTTCAATGCCGCCATGCGAAATACAAAACACCACCTTATAACAATCGCCAGCAATGCCATTTTTGTTTAGTAAAAGTCGAAGTCAAGCCAAGGATAACTCATGCGAATAAGTCTGTGTACAGTGCTATTTAACACCAACGGCGATGTATTGCTGGATGCGTCTGAAGACAGTGACATTAATTTCTTATCACGGCGATTAAGTCGCACAGCGACGCTGGACGGTGGGGCGGTGATCGTTGATAACGGCTTCAGTGCGTCCGATGGCACGATAAAAATCAATATTGAACCCTCACAAAATGACCTGGCTTTGTATCAAGCCATAGCCGCCATTATCAAACAATTCGGCATGGTTACGATAGCCTGTGCTGATGGCGTATTTTTAGCCGCGATTGAAAGTGTCACTAATCCTAAAACCCGCTTAACCATCAATTTATTGATAAAAAGCCAACTGGTATAGCTATGATAGATGATTTTGATATAACGAAACTAAAAGCGGTCTTACCCCATGACGTGCTTGAACAAGTGCATGAACTATTACAGCCTTTCAACATTACCAACAAATTACGCCTGGCACATTTTTTAGCGCAATGCGCTCATGAAAGCGGAAATTTCAAGCTTATCATTGAAAATCTAAATTACAGTGCAGAAGGGCTGTTAAAGACATGGCCAAAACGTTTCCCTAACTCAATAAATAAAGAATATGCAAGGCAACCAGAACGGATAGCCAACCGTGCTTATGCTAACCGACTAGGTAACGGTAGCGAACTAACAGGTGATGGTTATAAATATCGTGGGCGTGGCTATATCCAACTGACAGGGAAAAACAATTATGCGGCGTTCAGTCGTTTTATCGGAGCTGATTGTGTTGCTAATCCTGATTTGGTCGCAACCAAATATCCTCTGGCCAGTGCGGCATTTTTCTTTGATAGTAATCGCCTGTGGAAATGGTGCGATGCAGGGTCCAGTGAACAGGATGTCGCTAACGTGACGAAACGCATAAATGGCGGTTTAATCGGCTTATCAAACCGTATTAAATTATTCAACCAAATTTACTCATTAATTAAATAGGCAAACCAATGGGCGCAACGGTAACAAAAGAAGGGGCAAAAATTATTTTTGACCAATGTAACAAGAATATAACCACGGATCGCGGCACGGATTTACAGCTTGGTTTATATACCAATACAGGTGATTTAGCGACATTAAGAGCGACGGCCTTGGCGAGCATTACTGAACCCACGGGCGGTGGTTATGCCAGAAAAACCTTAACCGATGCCAGTTGGGATAATAGCGTTGACTATATATCCAGTTATGCAAAACAAACCTTTACTGCCACAGGTGGGGCAATGACTGGAACAATACATGGCTTTTTTATTGCCACGACAGGCACCACACCGCGCTTAAAAGAAATCATTGAGTTTGGCACCACAGCACCCAGTGGTATTGTTTTAGCCGAGGGCAGCAGCGTATCGTATACGCCGAAAGAGATATTTGTCTCACCATGAGCGCGATACTACTTTGTCATTTTAATGGGACTGATGCGTCCATTGATTTTATTGACAATGGGTTTCATGAATTGGCATTGACGGCGTATAGTGCCGCTGAAATTTCAACCGCTGATTTTGTTCTTGGTGATGCGTCAGGGCTTTTCCAAAATACAATTAATACCCGGGTTGAGGGAACTTATTCAACAACGATTAATTTAACTGACCTAACCATTGCATTCAGATTTATTGTCTATAGCTTTAAAACTAATCCAAGTAATGATGCGGCGGCACGGCTGTTGGTCTTAAAATCCGCAGCCGGCAATCATATTAGAATCTTGCTGAATGATATAAATAATGATGGCACCGGCAATTTATTCATTACCGCAACGAACACAGCGGATGATAGCGCGTTTAGCACGGAAACATCTAACCCTATCGCGATTCAATTGGATACCTGGTATGCGGTGCGGTTTGAAATTTACGGCAACACGTTGTACAGCTATTTGAATGGAATCAAACAAGGGACACAGGAAACCAGTGCCATTTATCGGGATATTTATGCGGTAGTGATGGGCGGTGAAGCCAGTGGTGATTTTAATTTGGCAATGAATGGCCGCCTTGATGAGTTGCTGATTGATGACACGTCTTTATTAATCGGTGCGGCAAGTTATCCCGTTGAGATTGTTGAATTCAGCAGTCTTTATAACTACACCGACATCATAAAAATGTACACGGTGGGTACTGATATTGAGTTTGATTTAAACTTCACTGAAGCAGTGAATCTTAGCACCGCATTTCCAGAAACGCACGACTATGAGAATGAAATTGATGTTAGCTTTTCAATCAATAACGGCTATGAATCCTATGTTGGGCTTGAAAATGTTGAAATCGTCAATGTAGGTTTCCAGATCAATAGCAGTTACAGCTATGAGGTGTATATCCCGCCGAACTGGATTCAGCGCAATTTTATTGCCCGTATCGGGGATTTACCGCTGCCGATGGCTTCGTTTAACGCCACACTGTCAGCCAGTGGTAGCAGTTATGTTTCTTTACAAATACCCGCTTTAACAAGCGCGTTGCTGGATGAAATTATTGCCCGGCAAACTGATCCGATCATTATAAGCCGTTCCCATGTTTACAGCGACGGTTCAGTCAAAGAGCGGGAATTTATCCACGTCAATTATGACAATATTAGCAGTGATACAGGACCAAAATCAGGTACCACAATTACCTTATCAGGGCGCAAATATATCCCTGTTGCGCAATCCAAAGAGGTTATTCAAACCGAAGTTTATTACCGCAACTTCTCACAAGGCAAAGCGCGTTATCGAATCCCTGTCAATGATGAAATCAACCTGGGCGATAAACTGATTATTGATAATACTGATTTTATTGTCGGTAAAATCACTTATTACATTAGCACGTCCAATGAGTTTATGGAATGTCAGGAATATATCGCCGATGGTACAGACAGCATCGGTATTGGCAGCAATATCAGACCTGTGCCGTTACAGGCTTATCTGGTTGCAGAAACCCATCCTAATTATTTCCTCTGGCAGGCACAAGGCTATTTATTTAATGGCCGCGCGATGAACCCCGCTGATTTTACCAACTATGCCTATAATTTATGGTATGACGGTGCAGGCCTGCTATGGTACGCCGAAAACTTCCCTGTCTATGAGCCAGACGGAATAACACAAGCCAATGTTAATATATGAAAAACCCTGAGATAAACGAACAGCGCGTGCTGAATGAGCGTGCAATAGCCATCGGTGCAAAGATAAAACGTGCGGTTGGCTACACAGTGGAACTTAATGATGAGCATTACATTGTTTCCACCCGTTCTGAACTATACAGCTTGATAAGCAATCTGGAAAAACAACATGTCAAATAAAAGCTACGCAACCATGAATCTTTTAAAAAAGGATTATGAGCCGTTTAAGCGTTATTGTCATGACCATGATCTGGTCATCAAAGATGAGTTGGCAAAGGCTTTGCATGATTATCTGAAAAATAAAGCGCATAAGGAAAAGCAACATGACACAGGATAATCTAGCAACAAGAGATGATTATGACGTACCTAAATCCATGTTGATTGATGTGATTTATGCCGCGCCAAAAATTGAACACCCCGATGATTTTGTCAGCGATGAAATTACCAATCAGGTTGTCCGGCAATTCGCCAAAAAACTTGCCAAGCATATCGAAAAAACTGAGCGGGCGTTTTGTGATGAATACCGTATCAAACTGAATGTACTCACCGACGATCAACTTCACGGTCTGGTTAATGCCCGCGCTTTGCAAATGATGTTGGAACAGACCAATGTTTAAAGAGATATATTACTTGGCTTTTATCATCGTGCGTAGTTGGAAATATTTAAACCAATATGAACGGCTTACCGGTGATATTCAAAATAATAATTTATGGCACTATAAAAAATGGAGGTTTGACGAATGAATTTTAATATTGGCGATCGCGTTAAAAAAGTCGGTGGGGATTATTCCATAACCGGCACGTTGGTATCGGCATTTTATAAAGCCAGCGGTCAAATGCGTTATGTCGTAGAAGCCGATCAACCGCGCGGTTTATTGCACATTTACAGTGCGGCTAACCTTCAGCCTATGACGTGGGTTGATGAGTTTAAGGTGTTTGTTTTGCTGGCTGTGGCTAATTTATTGAGACTGTGATTATATTTATATAAATGACTGAAACACCCGCCCATTACACCATTGAAAAACCCTTACATGACATGAGCATTGAAAAGCTCTGTCATTTCCGTTGTCATCACTGTCAAGGTTGGTGGACAATTGCCGATTGGCAGCCTGTTGAATCGGTTTATTGCCCGCATTGCGGTACTAACGCTAAAGTAAAAGAGATACCCGCCGATGTCTAAAGCCCGCATAGTTGAAAGTCTTGGAAGTGGTAAATACAAGGTCAAGCTGTTGCTTGATGTGGAAGCGATTAAGGAATTAATTGAAGAGCTTGATGTAGAGATAGATAACTCAAATTATTTAATAAATTTCACGCTTGAAAATAAGGTAACTAAGGCTAAAGCCGATTTAGACCATCACGCCAATGACACTAGGGGGCCACAGTATGATCTTGATCCCGTAACCATTTCCAGAATGTGGTGGTTACGCCATATATTGGATAACGCATTAAAAGCAGTGGTTAATGAAAAAATAAGGCGCGAATCTATGCGCAACGAAAAAGGCAAGCTGGAAGAAGTATTAGCCAACGCTGAAACGCTTAAAACAGTGTGGTGTGCGGATTTTACCGAAGATTTAGCTGTGGGCAGTGAAGTGGGCGTTATCGACTGGTATCAGTATCGCGGTAATGCAACCGCCAATAAACCTGTAATCATGCCCGCCTATATTGAAGGCACAGAAAGTGCTTATAAAGGAATTCGTGATGGCAGGCTGGCACCTCAACGGATGTTATCGACTAACAGTTGGTGGTATGCGATGATGATTTGCGCGGGCTTGGAACGCTACAATCCGCGTTATCGTAAAGCCACTATCACCGTGATTCATGACAATGGCTTGTGTGATGTCACAGTCGATAAAAACTACACGCAATTAATTGAAGCAGAAGCCAAGAAACTCACTACTAAAGAGCTATTTCTTAAAAATGTGCCGGTGCGTTATCTGACTTGTGATTGTCTGGCATTTGAAGTCAATGACCGCGTGGTACTGGAATATCCGCGTAAAGATGTTCACGCCTATCTGGTAGCAGGATTTAAAGCCAAACGTGAAGACCTGATAAAAAAATCGACTAAAACGCAGGCAGAAATCACCGCGTTGGAAGGTAAAATCACGGCCAAGAATGCGGAAATCGATGTATTAAATCAGCAAGCCGAAACACAAACCACCATCATTAAAAATGAAGCCGATGCAGCGGGCATTACGGCTTTGCAAACAGACATTGACGCGCTGGATCAACAGGAATCCACGTTAAAAGACACGATAAAAACGGCCACATCCGATAAAGAAAGTGCTGAAGCCGCTGTGGCGCAATTAATTGTCGCGCGCGATGAAAAACAGGCGCAAATCGACACGCTGAATGATGATCTGGATCAACTGATTGCCAATAATGCACCGCCAGAAGATATAGCCGCTAAAGAATTACAGATTACGTTAGCCATTAATGAGCTGATCGCGATAAATCAGGATTTACAGGACGCGTCACAGCTTCTTGCTGATGCTACGGCCACGCTGAATGACTCAGAAATCAATCTCCGCAGCGTGCAAAAAGAAAAAAGCGACAAACAGGCGTTATTAATCCCGTTATTATCACAAACCACGCTGGCAAAAGATGAATTACGCTACATTCTGGAAAAAATCGTTTATGAAACGCAAAAGCTGATTAAATTGCAGGATGAAAAATTCGGCATTGAAACCAGGGTAACAGGGATAGAAGGCGAAATTATCAGGCTTCAGGAACTGGAAAATAAAGAGCAAGCCAAATCAGCTAAATTAAAAAAGTTCACGGATACCAGGCCAAAAGAAATTACTGTGGTGGGCTTTGAATCAAATCCTCGTCGCTGTGATCCACCGATATTTATCACTTATACTAATAAATTGAGCAGTGGATTAAATACAATTATTGATAATCCGCCTTGGTGCTGGAATAAATCAGAAAGGATTGTTTATAAAAAAGGTATTGTAAATCCTATTGTAAAAAATGATTTTTTTGCGGGGAAAGATTACTGGATAAGCAAAGGCGGTATGGCTATAAGCTGGTATAAAGATACGGTTTACTGGAAAGGAGATTATTTTGTTTTAACAGCAAATAAAATAATCTGCTGTGCTTATAAAAATAAAACCCTTATAACAGTAGAATTCGATTCAGTTAACCATTATTCAATCAATACTTACTTGCATGAAGAAAGTAACTTTACTTTTTCATTAAGCAGTTCACGGATATTTTTTACCGGTGCTGGAACTAATATTAATAATTATGACACCATAGTACAGGCTGCATTTTTAACGGATGCAACCACATTGGTCGCTATAATGTTTTTACAAAACTCATGTAAAAGCGTGTTTAATGTATTCAGATTCGCCGCTGATTATCAAACTGAAAGTAAAGAGGAGGCGTTATCTGGAACAGGGGATTTTTCAGCCAGTTTTTATAATAATGGCACAGAGTTTTTAAACCCGACTGTGATAACAAACACTTATATTGCTTCACAAACAAATAGCCCGACAGTATTTTATATTGATAAAGACATTGTTTATGTAGTCGCAGAGCAAAAGAAATCTGAATCGTATATAAATTATACAGCCAGCTCTGATTATTTAATAGAAAACAGAAATGACATTATAAAAGAAAATAATTCTGTAAAATTATATGAATATAAAGATAGCGTTCTAACAAACATAGTGATGTCATTGTTTGTTACATCAAGTGCAAATGAAACAGCAAGCAGTGGTGCTGGATACTCTCATAATAAAACAGCAAATTATTCAACAAGAGAATTAGTATTTTTTGATAAAACTAAAAATCTAAGTATCTATTTTGATGAAAATACAGTTACTAATAATAATTATTCTGTTGAATTAGATAAGTATATTATTAATATAGCAGGAACATCAAAGTTAACTGTTGAATTTAAAAACAATAAAACAGTTGTTTTTTTAAGAAACATATTAATAAATGTTATACAGCAAGATACTTTTATAATGCTCCCCAATACAATCGGTAATTCTTCTGGATCAGGTCCGTCTAATATCGATATGTATAAAAAATATGATTATGCGTTTGATGGAAAATTATTTATTTTGGCTTTTTATCCTACCGGTGATGATAATGATAATGGGAAAACAATTATTATAGACATTACAAAAACGCAATTAAGTTATAGCATTCTTGATTATCGGGTTGATATTGATTTTGTTTTTGATGAAAATCACGTTAAGGTAGCCAGATTTTTCCCATTATCAGTAACCCAACTGGTAGAAAAATAGCTGTCTGGAAAATAATCATACCTCCAAGTCTTCTGGCTTCAAATTAGTATAGCGTTTCAAGGTTTGCCAGTTTTCATGCAGGCTTATTAACTGCACCTGCTCAATGCGTAAGCCTTTTTCAAACAAGCGGCTGATCGCCTCATGGCGTAAATCATGCCAGTGCAAATCCTCGATACCCAACAGCTTACAGGCATTGGCAAAGTAGGCACTGATGGTACGGGAATTGTAGGGAAAAATATGTTCAGCAACACGCGGTTGTTTTTGGACGATTGTCCATGCTGAATTAGGGTACTTGAACCGCTTGTGATTGCCTGTTTTGTGCGTCGGGTGTTTCAAATCACGCACCATACCTGTTTGCCTGTCCTCGTTATTATCCTGCCAACGCAACCGACAAATCTCGCTATCCCGCCGTGCCGAATAGATGGCAAACCACATTAAGTGTAACATCGGTACTGTGCGCCGTTTATTCCTGCCAAAAAAACGTGATAGCCGCCATAACTCCAATGGAGTAGGGCGACGATCACGCACCTTAGATTTCCCTATCAACTTTTCCCGCTTTAACATTTGCGTGGCTGTGTCAAATACTTCCATACTATAACTATGCCCTTCCACATCACGCATAGTCCTCATGATCGTCCTCAACCAGATTACGTCATTGTGTACCGTCTGTGGCTTGGCTTGTTTATTGCGCTCGATGCAATGCTGAATAATGTGCTTGGCTTCCAGCGCGTAAGCATCCAAGTCAGCCAGCGGATAATTCAGCAAACGCCGAATATCATAATTTTTCGACCTGCCATATTGCCAAGAAAACTGTGTGATGTAGTTGTCAATCAGCGTTTTTATCAGTATGCCTTTAGGTTTTCCGTAGGCTTCGGTTTCCTGTAACTCCAGTTCACGTTTACTTGCCCACGCCTTGGCCAGAGCCTGCCGATCAAATGTTTTATTCTCACTGTGTATAATAGCCCCATTACGCTTCAAGCGAATCTCAGCGCGATAGGCCATCGTGCCGTCTTTGCGTTTGCGTTTAATAATACTCGCCACATTTAGTCCTACACCAATTTTCAAGTAGGATTATAGTAGCACTCACATGGATAAAAAAGCTAATAATAAGCAGGAAATGAGCGACAATAAAACAGAATTGAATGCAATAGGTGCCATGAATAGCAAAGAGAAAGCACTAAAACAAAGGGCTAACGTTTTTAGCGTAGCCCCGATGTTGGATTGGATAGATAATAATAAAAATAACTTGTAAAACAGTTTGTTACATTTTTATTATTTGTTGTGTAGGATTTTTAGAGATAATAATGTTTCTTTATAAGGTTTTACTGCTG
>Ga0208115_1000044_pt1 | contig 40107 bp, 35 predicted proteins | sample LakWasMeta4_LOW4_2_FD_183856 | JGI IMG/M metagenome (GOLD analysis project Ga0208115, IMG submission 183856) | Freshwater sediment methanotrophic microbial communities from Lake Washington under simulated oxygen tension - Sediment Metagenome... | ecosystem: Environmental > Aquatic > Freshwater >...
AAGTGATAACCAGCATTTGTAAATCGAGCTTTTCAACCAGAATTTTTGCCATGTTTGGAAGTGATTTTTCATTGTAGCCCAAACTTAAAACCATACTTCTGGCCTCATTTAAGTTCGGCTTAAGGAGCGTGGCCCCTTTGTAATATAAAGGAGGGGTGGATCTTCCTGGGTCAACGGCCACAAGTTTTCCGCTGGCCTTGAATTTGATAATGAGTGAAGCAATTAAACTTTTAGTCAGGGTTCCCTTGGCATAATCTTCAATGATCAGGGCTTCGTGATTTTTTACAAATTCATCAATTCGCAAAAGGAGCTTCTGTTCCGTTTCGGCGTCAATTGGATCTGAAGATTCATAGTCGATCCGACAAATCTGTTGGGTATTGGTCGTCACGCGTTCTTTAAAAATAGTTGGGCGAGTCTTGCTGCGAACAATGCCCCAGGTATTAAGGTGTTCATCTTCCAGCAGGTTATCAAAAAGATTGGCATTGTTATCTTCGCCCACCACTCCGCATAATGTCGACTTCACCCCAAGAGTCGTCAGGTTGTGAGAAATATTGGCGGCCAGACCCAATTTCAGCCATTCTTTGGTCACTTCTAAAACAGGAACTGGAGCTTCGGGCGAAATTCTTTTCACTTCCCCAAAAGTATACTTATCAATCCCGACGTCACCAACCACGACGATGGGAGCAAGAGTTTCAAACTTTGCAGTTATTTCATTAAAGCGATTTATCGATATGATATCTTTCATCACAAACTTTCCTTTAAAATTCCATCACTGAGACGGCTTGTTTTAAAACATCTTCCACTTCAATCTTGCCCATACATTCATAATAGGGACATTCACGAAGCGCACATTTTTTAATTTCACCACAAATCACATCAGGGACAAGTGTTTTTACTTTATCTTTATTTTTTGGCAACGGGCCCCAACGCAAGGAAGACTGAACCTTGAGCGGTGAATAGATGGCGGCAACAGGAACTCCCAGCACCGCTGCAATATGAGTTGTTCCAGTGCTCGGTCCAATAAAAACCGAGGCCCGACTTAGGATCGACATATAGTGGCGCAGGCCTTCTTTTTGACCGTTAAAATAATAAATTCTTTTTTTCAAAAACTCATTTTCTTTTCTATTTAGTATTTCTTTCATGCCTTGCAGATAAATATTATCTGTTGGGGTAAAAGAAATAACAAATAAAAACTTATCGGGAAACTTTTGTTCAAATTTCAAAATCAAACGGGCGAAATTTCGCGATGACCAATTGAGAGTATGACCAGTCATTCCCGGGTGAATGAAAATCATTTTGCGATCAGGTTCGATCCCCTCTTTAATCAGTTCTTTTTTAAACAGGTTGTAGTTCATTTCCAATTCATCTTGAGTCAAATGAATTTCAGGCGAATAATGAATATGATCTTTATAATTATAATCAATCCCCATCGGAGATAGAAGATTCATATTGTATTCCATCTCGTGCATCGTAACCATCGAGCGCTTTTGTCTTACCCCTTTATTTAAAAATAAATAAGTGTGCCATCTCGACTTTAAACCACCGCGAAACTTAACTCTGGTAAACCAAGCAACAAAATTCGGAAGGTATCCACCGCCCACATAAAAATAATGAGTCGGTTTTACTTCTCTGAAAATTCTAAAAATTTCTCTGATTTTTAAATAAAAGCGAGCACTGCGGTGATAAATTTTAAAATCGTCGATATAAGGATGAGACTTAAAGAGATCTGCACTTTTTGCTGCAATTAAAAATGTAACTTTGGCATCAGGATACTTTTCCTTAATAATTTTTGCCATCGGCATCGTCAAGATTGAATCCCCGATAGCATCTGATCGATTGATCAATACTCTCATAACTCAAAACCGAGATGGGCCGCACGAAACTTAACTTCATTGGAAATGATATTGATAATATCGGCCATGTTGAGAGCAGAGGTATCAAGTAACATTGCATCTTCCGCTTTTTTAAGAGGCGCTACCGAGCGATTCATATCTGTTTCATCACGTTTTCTGACATCTTCGGCGATTTGCGAAAGCGTGACCGTCTGGTCGCCATTTTCACGAAGCTGTTTAAGCCTTCTTTCAGCACGTATATCAACAGAGGCCGTAATAAAAAATTTGCTGAAGGAATCAGGAAAGACAACGGTGCCAATATCTCTTCCTTCCATCACACAAATTTTATCTAGCGCCAGTGAACGCTGGAAATCCAAAAGAAATTTTCGGACAGATGGAAGCTGGGAAATAACTGAAGCTAATTTTGAAACATGGTGCTCGCGAATTTTATCGCTTAGGTCCTGACCATTGATCCGAATCAAAGTGGCTTCGTTGACTCCATATTCAATGTTTAAAGAATTGAGAAATTCATTAAGATCTGCTCCTTCTGAGAGTTCAATCTTTTTTTCATTAGCGACATAGGCCAAAGCGCGAAACATAGCGCCGGTATCGATATATAAAACCCCAAGTGCGTGAGCGAGTTCTTTAGCAATTGTCGACTTACCAGATCCGGAAGGACCATCAATCGCAATAACTTTAGCGAAAGTTTTTTCTGAAACAGGCATTATTATTGTCCGTGGTGGGTTTTTCTTGTTAATTTCTAATACTCTAAATTTATCATCTATGATTCAGAAAAAAAGACGCTATGTATAGAATTAAGCAATTAAAAGGAGCGAGATTTTGCGGAAAAACGCATAAGATTCTCTGAACTAAGAAGAAACTCTGAGTCAATAACTGGGCGGACAGCAACAAAAAGACCTAAAATTTGCTCCTCTAGTTTTCGGCCCTGGCCTTTTACCACATAGGTTAATTCAAAAGGTTTAGGACGTTTTTTGAGAGCGAGCGAAAAGTTTTTACTTAATTCATTGTAGCGAGTTTGTACCTTGAGCAGGTAAGAATAATTCTCAGTATTGATAGTCTCATAATTCAAAAGCGATTTTAGTTTATTCGGCCCAAGATTATAGGCAATCGTGGCATGGCGATAATTTAAACGAAAATTATGCAAAAGTTTTTTTAAATAAAAAACACCAACTTCAATGTTTTCATCCGGATGATGCAAATTTCGTTGAATTTGCTCTTCTGAAATTTTTTTATTCATCAGGTGATACAAATGTTCCGCAGTGTCTGGTTTGATCTGCATCAGACCGCGAGCATTCCGCGGGCTTTGCGCTGTCTTGTCAAAGCCGCTTTCCACCATCATGACGGAGATAATCCAAAAGGGATCCATCTGATAGTCCTCAGAAAAATTCAAAGTGGATGCTAAATACCTTTTTAAATTATATTGTGATTGAGTTCCCACCGAGCTGATAATCAGCTCTTGAAATTCATTTTTAGTGAACTCTTCGGCCCTTTCCAACTCGAGAGTTGATTCAAAAGCAAATGGAACTCCGCTATAAGAATAATAGTTATTTTCCACTTCTGGCATTGGCCCGTAAGGAATTTTCCCGGAAGCCACTAAAATATTTAATCGGTATGTCTTTACAGTGGTTGAAGTTTGCCAAAAGGTCCCAACTAAAACGACAAATATGACAATGGTCAAAATTCTCATCCGTAATGCTTAACCTTTTCACTCGGATCAAGTCTAGACTAAACAGGTCATCGTAAAAATATTTCATGTTTATGGAATGGACCAGTTTGCAATAATTCCTTCCCTTTAACCAATGTAGAGGCTTATAATTAAGCATTATTTTTTGCTTACATTGCCTATCAGGCCAAATAAAAGGTGATCTATGACTAATTCAACACTTTCCCATAACCGATTAAATAGTGAAAAATCGCTCTACTTAAAGCAACACAAAGACAATCCCATTCACTGGTATGGGTACGGGCCAGAGGCGCTTGAAGCTGCCAAAATACAAAATAAACCTATTTTTATGTCTATCGGCTACTCTTCGTGCCACTGGTGTCATGTCATGGCCCATGATTCTTTTATGAATGAAAATGTCGCCAACTACCTCAACGAAAATTTCATCAGCATAAAGGTTGATCGCGAAGAATATCCCGATCTCGATAATTATTATCAAAAAGCGGCACAACTTTTCAGCAATAATGGAGGATGGCCACTTTCTGCTTTTATGTTGCCCGATATGCGTCCCTTTTTCGTGGGAACCTACTATCCAGCAGTCTCCAAAGATGGCGGTCCCAATTTCACTGAACTCTTGAAGGAATTGAAAAGGGCCTTCGATCAAGAACATGAGCAAGTTGAAAAAAATGCAGTCCAGGTAACGGAAGCTATCAAATCGGGAAATCCCAACAAAGAAAAAGTTCAGTTTGAAGGACACTTCCCTGCACCCAATGGCATCTTAGAGGCGATCAAAGGCTTCCGCGATCTCAAGTGGGGAGGTTATGGGGCCGCACCAAAGTTTCCTCATTTTGCCTATTACGAATGGGCCATCGAGCAAATGCTGGAAGGTATGGTTACACGCGAACATGGGGAATTCATCATTGATTCGATGGAAAAAATGCTGATGGGTGCAATCAATGATCACGCCCGCGGAGGAATTCACCGTTATTCGACGGATGAAAAATGGTTAGTTCCCCATTTTGAAAAATTACTTTATGACCAATCCGGCCTTTTAAAAATGTTGGTCAAATTAAGCTTGGTTCATCCTACTCCTTTAGTCTATGACTCCATAATCAACACTCTCAATTATCTTGAAGATGAAATGCTGGCCGATGACGGTGAAGAAACGAGTTTAAAATATTTCTTCTCTGCTCAGGATGCTGATAGCGAAGGAGTCGAGGGACTCTATTTCACTTTTAGCTACGCGGAATTTGAAGACCTGCTCAATAAGCATGACGATGAAAATGAAACATTAGCTAAAAATTTTGAAAAAATAAAAAAATGGTTTCAAATTACAGACGTTGGAAATTTTGAGCACAATCTCAATGTTATTTCTCTCTCCCCTGAATATAAAGAAGAATATTTGCAACAAGAAAATTGGGATATCGTCCGAGCTGTTCGCAAAGCAATTGTAAACGAAAGAAGCACCCGAATCCCTCCATCTACCGACAACAAAGGTGTCGCCAGCTGGAATTTTATGATGATTTCAGCACTGGTTGATGTTGTTCAATACTCGCAAGTCGATATTATCAAACGGATGGGATCTAATCTTTTAAACAAAGTCATTGAAGGAATTTATAAAACGTTCCTGATTCAAGAGGCCACATCCATTAAAATGCGACATACGACAACCATGCCTGTTTCGCATCCTTATTTAGAAGACTTCGTCACTTTTGCGGAATCGCAATTAAGACTTTATGAAATTTCGGCCAATAGTATTTTCAAACAAAATTTCCAGGACTCGATGAAATTCATTACCAAAGAATTTCTCGATGGGAACAAAATGCTGACCCGAGCGAAACTGGCCGAAAATTTTGAATTGTACCCAAACCAGGAATACAATATTTTTGACAGTTCGTTCAAATCACCGGTCTCAACTTTTATTTTATTATCAAGAAGAGCTGCCGTTTTATTTTCGGATAACGAATACCTGGATAATATTCAGGCCTTAATTGAAGACGTCACTCACACCGTCTTAAAAATTAATCCGGTTAGTTCGGGTGAGGCCCTACGGGCGCTCACCTACCCGATTCAGGCCTTCCGCGTCCTAAAGGTTCCAAGTGCGTGGACCCAGGAAGAAATTTTCATCAAAATGATTCCTTATTTCCTTACTCGTTTTGTCATTGATTACCACGAGGAAGGTCAAGAATGGCAAATTTGCACGATGAATTCCTGTGAACTAAAAGGCACGGGTTTAAATGAATTCAAGACCACGCTCACCCCTGCGGAAGCGGGAGTTGAAGGATGAGTTTTAAACCATTAGCAGGCATGACAATCATTGACCTCACTCACCGTTTGCCAGGCCCGCTCTGTGGCAAAATCCTCTCTGATCTCGGAGCAACGGTAATCAAAATTGAGGATCATATTTTCCAGGACCCATTTCTGGCCGGATTATTTGCGCAATTTGATTCGAGCTTTATTTCCTGGTATCAAAATTTGAATGCTGGAAAAAAAATTGAGCGTTTTGATTTCAATTCTGCTGATGATCAAAAAACAATCCATGAGATGGTGATAAATGCCGATGCCGTTTTGATGGGACTCCCCGCTAAAACCAGAGAAAAGTTAAAAATCACCGACAGCGATTTGAATTTAAAAAAACCGATGGTGGTCATTGAACTATTGGCCTCTGCCCACGAAAAAAAATCAATGCACGATCTCAATGCGCTGGCGATGACGGGGCTTTTGTCTTTATACGTAGCAGATAAAAAGGACAAAATTGTAGATCCCCCCTTTTTACCAATTGCGGGAATCAGCTTTGGCCATAAGGCCGCCACTGACTTACTGGCCGCTTATATTTTAGCGACTAAAAAGCATCAAACCCAATTCGTGAAAACTTATTTGGATCAGGCGACGCGGGAAGTTTTGGGAATTTTCTGGCCGGATAGCGATCGCCAACTGGGGCGAACTAAGTTTTTACACAATGGTATCTACCCATGTTATTCGCTCTATCAGACCAAAGATCACAAATATGTGGCACTGGCGGCGGTAGAAGAAAAGTTCTGGAATCGTTTTTGTGATGTTTTTAAAATTAAGAGTTCACACGACCGTTTTTTCAAAGAAGACCCAAGTCTCTTTGAAATGATTTCTGATGAAATTCATAAATACACCAGTCAGGAAATTGAAGGGCTGATCAAAGATGAAGATCTCTGTTTATCAATTATTAAATGATCCATCCTTTGTGGTTTTAAGTATTCCAGGAAATTTTTGAGAAATTCGTCTGTAAAGCTCTCTCGCATTTCGGGTGAGATTGGACAGCAAAGTAGCAACTCAATGCTCTTGTAAAAATCTCCTGGCAATCCACAAGGATGCAGCTCACGGAGCGCTTCGAACATTAAATCATCGTTGAAGAAATTGAGGGCCAGGCCATGATAGGTATTAAAGCGATTGACCGCCAGGCCAATCGAGGCGACTTTGGCCTTGGCAAAATCATTTTCAAACCAAAGACCAAGCAGATCGCGCCTGATTTCTAAATGGCCTAAATCAAACTGGCCTGCCAGAAGAGATTTGGTAATCTCCATAATTTTTAACATCAAATCAAAAACCGCTTTTTTATGATTGGTTAAATTCAGGATAGGATAAAAGACAATTTGCCCGGGATAATGAAAAGTCAGTCCGCCTCCTCGTTTAATATGATGGAGCGGAAATGGAACGTTGGACTGTTCATCAAAATCAACTAATTCAACCGAGCTACTTTCTTTTATTTTTTGCAATCCGCGTCCCATCGTAAAACAATGGGGATGACTGCAAATAAGCAAAATAGAGATATGAGGATTTTGATGAACATAATCCACGCACTCAAGCTGAAATTTCTCTGCTTCTAAATAATCCCAGTTCCATTTTTTTAAAATGAAAATGTTTTCTACAGGATTATCCAGTAGTGATAAATCAATCATTAAATCGAAACCCCTTGGGACCTTAAATGCGTAAGGTAGTCATAGGCCTTGTAACTTGAACGAACCAAAGGACCAGAGGCCACAAATTTAAAGCCCATGGCATAGGCAATATTTTTAAGTTCACTAAATTCATCCGGCCGATAATAGCGTTCTATTTTCAAATGGCGGTTAGTCGGCTGCAAATACTGTCCAAACGTCACGATATCACAATCCACCGCTCTCAAATCTGCTAGAGCTTCTTTGATTTCGTCCATGCTCTCTCCCAGACCAACCATCAGTGATGTTTTGGTGGTGATATGTGGATAATTTTTTTTGTAAAAATCCAGACACTGCAAAGTTGTTTCATAACTGGCCCTTCTGTCTCTCACTGAATGAGTCAGGCGCATCACGGTCTCAAGATTCTGAGCAATCACAAAGGGATTACTTTTGGCAAGCGTATGCATGTGCTCAGCTGCTCCACAAAAATCAGGAATCAAAACCTCAACGATGACTGTCGGATGCTCTTGATGAATTTTCGTCACGACATCGGCAAAATGCTTGGCCCCAAAATCTGCTAGATCATCGCGGTCCACACTGGTTAAAACGATATATTTTAATCCCATGATTCCCACCATATTGGCGGTTTCTTCTATTTCATTGTGATTAACAAAGCCTTTGGGATTGCCCGTTTTGACGTCACAAAATTTACAGGCGCGAGTGCAGGTGTCACCCAGAATCATGACGGTTGCGGTTTTTTGAGACCAGCACTCGCCAATATTGGGACAGCCAGCCTCTTCGCACACGGTGTACAGGCCTTTAGAGCGCAGGTTTTCTCTTATTTCCTTAAAATTATCCCCCCCAGGGAGCTTTACTTTCAACCAATCAGGTTTTCTAGTAACTTGTGTAGTTTTATCCGATGAGTTCATTTTGCCTCGCTTCAGTATCAAATTGACCTTTTTATTTGCTTCAATACGGTCATAATCACACTTTGACACCAAAAATTCTAGCCTCTACACCAAATTATTGGAGCTTAGGACTTGGCACATAACCTGAATAAGTAATTCCGAGAATAACGGTCAAGGATAGATCGATACACCAGGAGGTCATTATGAAGGGACTCATTACAATATTTTTTTGTTTTCTCGCTTTAAGCGCACATGCATCAGTAGGAATCAAGGCGCGCGATCTTTCGGCCATCAAACTTACCAGTGGTGAAATTATTGGAAATTTGAGCTTGCAAGAAAGCACTAAGGTGCTAAAATCACTCGACCGGGAAGTTAACATCGAAATCAGAACTCGTGTTATTTACCCTGAAGAAGTTTCACAGCTAATTGTCAGCAAGTTGACAAAAGCTCGTTTAACTGAGAAAAAGCCGAATCCGCAGGATTATAATTAAGTTTTGGGGCGCCAACCCCAAAATCCTCCGAAAGGATAGTGTTTGTTGTTGTGTGAAGGGCCCGCAAGTTTTTGCGGGCTTTTTTATTTCTGGGCCACAATTTTAACCACATCACATTTCGTTTCAACTCCATCGACCATCGTCGCAAAACTGCTATCTCGAGAAATCATAAAATACACAATTTTAAATCCATGCGAAATAATTTCTTGCTCCAACTCGAGTGCTGATTTAATCATTTTAAAAGGCATAGAGACCTGCGCCCCGATTGGCTGAATCATCATTTCACTGGCGAAGATACCACCAGTCGCTAATGCTAAATAAATATTCTTAAAGGCCAAGTCTCTTTGTTCTTCAGTCGTAAGGCAGTTGAGGCAATGCGAATCAAATATTAAATCATATTTGGCCGCTGAGAAAAAAGTTGAATCGGTAATATCGCCTTCCAAATAGTTGATGGAAGTTTGAGGCGCGTTCTTGATCGCATTTTTGGAAAAATCAATGGCCGTTATTTTGGCATTGAACTTCTGGAGGTCTTCAAACAAAGAATAATTACCAGCTCCCATATCCAGAATACTCAATTGATTGGCAGCAAGCCTGGGACGAACAATCTCTTCAAAAAAGTGCAGTAAGCTTTGAGAGTAAGAATGCTTGGGGTTTATTTTAAAAAATTGTTCGAAAAAATCTTTTGAATTCAAGATTATAAATTTCCTACAAAAATAAAACGCTCATCATTAGAAAAGGATGCTGGTGAATTGCCTAAAACGCCATCGGGAATATCACCCTTAAAATACTTAAACCAATAAGCTTCATTTTTTTTGTAAGTAAGTGGATAAGGAATAGTTGGCGCATTTAAAAAAATATCGAGAAATTTTGCAATAAACTCTGAGCAATAAAGAAGCTCTCTTCCCTCTGAATCAAAATTATCCCAGATATAACGAACGTCAAAAGGAGCACCTTTGAAAACCGAATTAAATGTTGCGAGCATTTTTTGATCAAGTTTTTTTTGCTCAGTGGCCCCTAAATCAAGGAATTCTTTTGGGCGATAGACAGCAGTTGTTGTTCCTGGTGTTCTTTTCTTTAAAAATTGATCCATTGGATAAAGGGCCACAAACCCCAGGGACTGAGCAACCCGAATTTCATTGTCTTCGTTTTTGACGATTACACCTGAATGAGAAAATGGAGAATTGGTCTCTGATTCAATCACCCGGCATTCATAGCAGTTAAAACTAATCAGTAAAACGTCCCCTGACTTTAGTTCCAGGCCCAGCGCCGAAGTCAGACTCAACAAAAGGAAAGCTATTAAAAACATGTATTTATTCATGGGGCGAAAATTAACATAAGACTCGCCCAAATGCCTACTATTTAAGTCAGTTTTTTTAATCCTGACAATTGTTTAATCCCTTGAATTTTTAAAGAGATAACTAAATAAACCGATGAGTTACTAAGATGAATTTTAAAGGAAACGTATAATACTACTATGAAAAGTTTCAGGTTATATTGCCAGCATTTTGTACTTTGCTTATCGCTGATTGTGCCTTCAATCTCTTGGGCACAAACTGATTTGGCTCTTCAAAATCAAAAAGCAGAATGCAGTAAACACTCCGCTTCTGAATGGTCTTCAACACTCAACAAATGTGTCGGAAAGGTTGAAGATCGCAAAACGCGACATGATGCCAGGGACTGCAATACAATTGAAGATCTCACTCAACGTGCAGAATGCCACAAAAAATTAGCTGAGCAAAAAACGGGATTGAACTCAGACCCGAATAGTTTAAATCAGGGCAATACCACCGGATCAGCTGTGATGAATGGAGTTGGTAGTGCATATGCCATTGTTGGAATGATCAATGGAGTTGGTAAAGACAAAAAAGACAGCGAATGTATGTCCAAGAAAATTTTTGGAATTACTGCGATGGCCGGTTTTGCATCCGATATTTATTTGAAAATTCGCGCAAAGAAAAAAGTTAAAGAGCTTGAGGGTAAATATAAACTTGAAACAAAACAAGGTGCCTACGATGCTCAAGTGAAGGCCCTGCAATACTTAAAAGAAGAACAAGAAACAGTTGCTGATATTGCGGGACTAGAGAAAAAAAGAAATATGCTGCTGATGCTTGGTTACGGTGCTGCTTCTGTGATGGCGATCTATGAAATGGCGACCATGGGGACAATGAATGCTGGATGTTTTAAGCCAGATCCTCCGGCCAACGAACAACCACAACAGCCACCAGCTCAAACGACAGTGGCCGATGCCAATAAGGCAACAACCGCACCAGGTGAGGCAGCTGGCCCCCCACCGCCAGCTGACGCCCCTGTAGCAGCGGCCAAAGAACCTGCAACCACCGTGACAGCAGCGGCCTCGAATACCCCACCGGCCAAAGTGGTGGCCGAAGGTCCAGTGGTGGATATTAATCACTCAGCAAAAAATGGAAAACAATTTTTAGACATTCAAAAAGACCCGACAACTGGAGTCCGTTCATCAGTTATCGATAACAATGTCGTCGATTACAAAACGGGTGCAAAACTAGGTACGATCGATTATCAGAAGGGAATTGTTAATTATAAGAACGGTGCAACTTTTCCCATTAATAATATTAAATCAACCGGATTTGCTGCCCCTGTTTCTGTTGGCGGTAAAGGCTTAACGGGTAACGGCTTTGACTGGAGATCCAGTTCTTGCAGGACCGGCAAATGCTAAAAAATAACATCTTCATTTTCTTTATGCTAACCATGGTTGGCCTAAATCCAAACCGCGGCTGGGCAGCTGGAGAAGCAGTCGCAGTTGTGGCAAAAGACACGGCAGTAAGTGGCGTGACAGGGGCCGCTCAAAACGCAGGCACCCAGGCGGCAGTCGAGCAGGCCGCACCGGGATTAACGGAGAAAATTGGAAATTTTTTTAATACTCCGGCCGGAGTTCTCATCGTCTCCGGAATTGGAACCGTTTATTCGGGAATGCTCTACAGCGCGGCCGCCGAACAAGAAGAAGAATCAAAAGCAAACATGGTTAAAATAGATAAAATCATTGCTGCCTACAAAGACTCCTGGAGTGCTTATTGCCCCAAGGGAAGAGAGTCGCTCAACGAACCAAATTGTTATTGTTACCTGGATAGCGGGGCCCAAAATCCAAATCGCAGCAAATCTCAAACTTGCGTCGATCTCTGGGCAAAAAATAGTTACAAGCTCTCGGCGATCGCCGGTGACTATAAGGGAGCTGCTCAATTTGTTGACCCTGTTGGCTGCTTAACGATCAGCGGACAATTTGATGAAAACTGTAAGTGTAAAAAATTTGTGGATGCCAAAGGAAACAATGCCTGCGCTAAAACAGCGAGCATAAGTATTCCCGCGGGCCTTGGCAGTGGCTTCGTTACCAATACCGGGATCAAAGAAGTTTTAGGATTCGCCGCCAATACATCCAACGGAAATCCAAGATTTGATTTACTGAGTAATGGTCAACTAGGAGCAAAGGCCATTGCGACCACCAGAACATTAGAAAAGATGATTGCCCAATTTCCCTCATCAGGAAAAAATGGTGGCAAGGCCGCATACGCTGATCAACGAAATATTGCTCAATTATCCAAAGGTATTTTTGGTGAAAAGGCCATTGCTGCGGCGATCGCTCACTCCTCTTCCCCCCTGGCAACGAGTAACTCCGGTCCCTCTGATCCTCAAGCTTCCGCTCTTTTAAAATCGGCAGCGGCCAAGGCCGGCCTGGACTTCTCTGGTAGTGGACGAGGACTTCAAAATAGAAAATCTGATTCCAAAGACGGAGCAAGTTTTAATTTTTTAGGAGACTCGGCCAGCGCAGCTAGTGGCGCACAGATGCAGGATTTTCCGGAGACTCAAAAAAATTACAATTATAAAAATAGTGATATTTCAAAAAATTCTGATACTACCATTTTTGAAATTATTTCTAATCGCTACATGCAATCTGGGCTGAAGCGATTGTTTGATAATTAATTTTCCTGAATTTTTTTATGGTTCCCTAAATTCTTCCAGCCCCAGGGCGTGCAGCCATTCGGGGGTCGGTGAAATTAATTTTCTTAGATTTAAATCCATTAGTCCCACCGAAAGTGTCAGAGTCGAAGCGACTTTCCCACTCTCTTTTAAAATTTTCTGGTCCAGAACCATGACATATTTATTTCTCATTTCGGGACGGGCCTGTGAGACAATCGTTATTTTTTCGCGATTGTTGAGTTCACTTTTAAAAGTCAGATTGAGATCGAGAAGCACCGGGCCGATTTTACTTTCCAGGATTTGTTTTAGCCCCAGACCATTTTTGGTAATGAAGTCCCAGCGTGCCTCTTCATAGAGAGTTAAATAAACAGCGTTGTTGACGTGGCCAAACGTGTCCAGGTGTTGTTCGAGAATGGTTAAATCATATTCATAAATGGGGTTGCTCATGGCCTCTCGCCTCTTTTTTCATAAAATGAGTTTTTTGCCAAGAAAAGCAGGCAATCTGACCCTTTAATTTTGGGTTTACTTTAAACGATTGGATTACTAATTCCAAGGGCTTATTTGGAAATAACCACTACCCGAGTCTTTCGCTCAAGGAAAGTTCATAAGATACCGATGAAGAGGCATATAATTGGGAGAGAATCCTGTTGGAAATTGGGTGAATTGATGAAAATAAAAATGAAAAAAATATTGTCGCTCATTGTTTTGGCCACTTTTATTCAAGGTGTAGGCAGTGCAATTGCAGGAGAGAATTTGGCCAAAGCAGAGCTTGAGATTTTGAATCGTAAAGAATTAGCTAAAGCTAAAGAAGAGGCTTCGGTAGCAGAAAATGCCTACAAAACATTAGGATGTGAAGACAAAGATAAGAGTCCCCAATGCGTGGAAGCACGAGGAGTCTATCTTGAAAAGAAATCAGAAGTTACAGCGACTATAGAAAGACAAGCTGCCTCTTCAGATGAATCGGCACGCCAACTTGCATCGGGCCAAGATGCAGCAGCACAATGTGATAAGGATGCCGAGGAATATAAAAATGATCAAAAGCTTGTTAACGAACAAGGCTTAAAAGATGACGGGATGGGTACTCCTGATTTAAGAAAATGCGTAATCCTTTCAAAAGGGAACCTAAGAAATGCCTATAAATCTGGCCAAAAAGGAACTATGCCTGAATGGAAAGACTTAATTAAGTATTCCGAAATTTGTATTAATGATGCACTTAAAGAGTGTAAAAAAACACCGAATGCTCCAGTCGGATTATTCAACACTTTAACAGACAAATGTTACGATAAATCTGAGTTAAAAAATCAAATCATGATGTGTGATGGTGCTGCTTATTTAATAAGTACTTTCGATCGCGATTGGACAAATTCGGAGCACGTAAAAGCACCAGACGTTAAAGGTGGAAACCCTGAAATCAAATGCACATCTCAAGGTGTTTCGACTATCGATTACGAGGGATGTGTAAAATTTGTTCAAAATGGCGACATCATGGATGCGGCCCAAACCGCGGTCCAGGGTGGTCAGGAATTATATTACCAAGATAAAGCGATGACAGCACAAATGAAAGCGGCCAGCAGTACTGAAAGTGCAACCGCAGGACTGGAAGCGCTTAAGACCGGGGTTAAAGGTCAAGAAGACATCATGACCCAAAGGGCAGCTCTCAATACAGGAAAATTTGCAGCACTGGTATCCTACTATTCTGAAATACCTACGCGTGATGATTTAGAAGCTAAATGCAGCAAATATTATCCAGCAGATAAAGCTCTCAAAAACGGTTGTACTCAAGCCGCCGGTCAACAACATCTTTTTGCCATTTTAATGAACCAACAGGCCAAAGAAAAAATGAAGGCGAGACTCGCTAAAGTCGGGATCGACGTGGCCAGCAATGCAATGATGGCCGCCCTGATGGCAAAACGTGGAAAAGATATTAACAATGCAATCGCCAAAATAGATGAATTCAAACCGATTGATCCACTCGCTCCTGCCGCAGATAATTTACAATCAACTTATTGTCAGCAAAACCCAGGCGACGCAAAATGTTTGACTGGTGGATTGGATAGAACCTTCGATGCCATGGGTGACAACGTTATTACTTTTGGTGAAGGTGGAACCGGAACATCTTATAGCAATACAAATCCATTTACCGACCCTACCGCCGGAACGATTGATTCAAACAGTCCGGGAAGTAAAAATTCGATTGCCAGCGTGGGAAGCGTTATCTCTTCTGCTCAACAAAACGGTGGACTTGAAACTAAAGCGGCAGCGGCAACCGTTTCAAAAGGTTCTGCTCCTGCCGGCGGTGGTGGCGGTGGTGGAAGTGGCGGCGGTGTTGGCGGTGGCGGAGGCGGCGGTGTCCCCGGGGCCCAGCCTCAAGGCGGAACTTCAGCAGCAATTCAAGGGAGAACTCCAACTTATGGCGGTGGAACAGGGACACTCTCGATGATGGGTGGATACGGTATCAATAAAAAGAACGCAACGGCTAAAGACGATTCTAATCCATTCGGAAAACTATTTAACAAAGATGGCAACAAGTCTGGAGTTGTCAATTTCCAGGGAAGATCGCCAGCGAACGTGGGAAATAAGGGCGATAATATTTTTGATATGATTTCAAAACGCTACACAACAGTTAGTAGCGACAAGCGCCTTTTAGAATATGAATTGACCAAATAAAAAAGCATCAAAAATAATGCATCGTTTTTTAAAAGACCCCGGATTTCCGGGGTCTTTTTTTATATTGTAAAGAGATGGTGTCAAAAAGTCAGAAGATGTCATAGGAAATCACGCGCTCCAAACTCAATGCGTGAACTTATTACAGCTGAACTTAGAAATATGCTCAAATTTCCCGTCAATAAGCAGAAAAGAATTGAAAAAGAAAATGGGGTCGAACTAGAATTAAGGTAGGAGTTTTCAAGATGAGAGCTCCGACATGAACCCTCTATATCAAGGAAGATCGTATGGAATCAATTAATTCACTCCTGCTTGCTGAATTTTATACGGCCACCGGATATCTCGATCGTTTGTTATTTGCTTTTACCGACCTGGAAAAGATTCATCTTACGCCACGAGGTAAAATTCAAATCCAAAAGTTATGCCATGACTCTGCTGATTTTTTCAGTAAAAACTTTACGGAATTAAAACTAGATAGCAGTGATTATATTTTTGAAACTTCGCAATTTAAAAATCACATTAAATTTTTTCACAACTTCGTTGAATCCTTAATCAAACTTCCGATGGGCAGTGATAAGGCCAATAACAAAATTATTGGTTATATTAATCTCCTTTATCGAAATGCTTATGAAATTCATAATTTTATTATCGAAACAACAAGTCTTGAAATTCAACTTCCTCGTACTGGGCTAACCGAAATCGAAGAAATCCCAACCATAAAAAGCGCCAGCAATCATGGTGAAGAGGCCTCAAGCGCCGCTCCCCTTTTCTATCTGGACGAAAAAAATATTCAAGAGCTTGCCCATGTCGAATCAGTCGTCAAATCCCCTATCGCCTTTTTAGATATTAAACGCGAAGAAAAATATGATTACTATATTCATCGCGGACATTATTTTATTGCCCAAAAGAATTATCAGGAGGCCAAAGCTAATTTTTACAAAGCTAGAAATTACAAAGACAGCGCTGAGGTTCTCACTTTAATCGCCTGGACTTATTCCCTGGTGGATAATATCAGTGAAGCTAAAGCTTACTGCATGAAGGCCATTCAAAAAGACACGCAATACGGCCCTGCCTACAATGATTACGGCAATTATATCCTCAATGAAGGTCAGGTCAGAGAAAGCCTTAGATGGTTTGAGCTGGCGAAACGTGCTCACAATTACCAAAATAGAGAGTATCCCTATATCAATGCGGGCAGAGCTTATGTTCTGCTTAAGCAGTATGAAGACGGATTAAAAGAATTTTCACTGGCCTTGACTTTGGCCCCTCATCATCATGAACTGCATGAGACTGTGGCAAAGCTTAGGAACAACTTAGATCGTGAGACCCAATCACCACCTCAAATGTAAGAACCATAATGATGAAAAGACTTGAACTTGAACAGTATCTACAAACACTACTGAAACCTGAACTCTTTGACGACTACTGTCCCAACGGCCTTCAAATCGAAGGCCAGGAAGATATTAGCAAAATTCTTTTTGCCGTTTCTGCGACCAGAGAATCGACTGAACATGCTGCCAAAATTGGAGCCGATGCTCTCATCGTTCACCATGGAGTCTTTTGGAAATTCCATGGGACGCGCCCCCTAATCGGTCCTTTTGCCAAAAGACTTTTTCCTTTAATTAAAAACGAGATCAATCTTTTGGGTTATCACCTGCCGCTTGATGGCCATTTAGAAATTGGAAATGCCGCCTGTCTGGCGAAGTTAATTGGCCTTAGCGAATTGGCCAATTTTGGAATGTACAAAGGTGCTAGCACTGGGATTAAAGGTATTTTTGAAAAACCAATCCAAGCTCTCGAACTCAAGAGTCTTCTTGCTTTAAAACTGCAACACCCCATCCTATATTCCAACCCTCACCAAACCAGTTGCGAAATAAAATCCGTTGGGATTATTACCGGCGGCGCAAATTCCCAATGGCAGGAAGCTTCTAAAATTGGACTGGATGCTTATATAACGGGAGAAATGAGCGAACACGATTATCATGAATCCAGAGAATCTGGAATGCACATGTTTGCCGGCGGCCACCATGCAACCGAAAAATTTGGAATTCAGTCACTGATGAATTTAATTCAAAAAGAATTCCCCTCTCTCGAGTGCCTTTTTCTAGATTCAGAAAATCCGGCCTGATTAATTCTTCAATTTCAAAGATAAAGTCAGGGTAAATTTTGCGACAGGTGCCGCTTCAATACTTGGAACAATCGCCTCTATATAAACAGGAAAATTCATTCTTTCCCCGCTGGCGATAACTTGGGCCACAAAATTCTTAATCTCTGGAATTTGAGTACAGACGAAATGCACATCGCCTTCAGCACGTTTTAGAAATTCAGCATGAAAATCTTTAAAGGAAAGAGCTACTTGCTTTTTGGAGTCTGCAATCTCTTTCATGGCAACAAGCCCACCGGCCAGATCCGCCCCGGTGGCCAGTACTCCAAAATACATCGAATTAAGATGATTTTTAGTTCGTCGGTTAAGAGGAATTTTCACCACACATTGTTGATCATCAAGCCGAACAACAGAAGGACTTACAAAAAAGATTAAAGGGACTTTTGTTAGTCCAAAAAATCTGACAAACAAAGTGTCCTGGAGCTTTTGGGGAATATTTTTAGTGATCAATTCTTTAATCATTTTGAATCCAGTCCATCTTGTGAGAGTTCAAGCGTTCGTTTGTAGGCAGCTTCAAAGGCCATAGAGAATATATCCTGGAGCTTATTGTCTTTTAGAACCTCCAGCGCCTCATGGGTAACACCTTTTTTAGATGTCACCTGATTGCGAAGTTCTTCAAAACTGATCTCACTATTTTGATCGGTATGCATTAAAGCAGAACTACCAAAAAAGGTTTGGGCAACAATTTTTTTAGCAGGGACTCTTCCTTCAGTCATTCTAGTTAATTCTGATTCAAAAATCCTCGCCAATTCAAATATCAGCGCTGGACCTGAGCCGCTAAAAGCGGTTGTCAGGTCCAAATCTTTTTCTAAATCCATCTGAAAAATTGAACCGGTAGCACTAAGAAGGGTGTTGAGTTCATCCCGCTCATCACTCTTTAGGTCTTCACTAAAATAAAGAAGATTGGCCCCTTGATTGATGGCCGAAGGGGTATTAGGCATTAATCTCGCCAACTTTGGAACTTTAAATTTTGCTATTAACTGAGAAGTTTTAACTCCCGCTAAAATAGAAATTATTTTTGACTCCGGCGCAAAATCAAACTTAAACTCTTCAAGTACTTGAGGCTTGAATGCCAGCAGATACCAATCGAGATCTCGCGGCATATCGCCAACATCAGACAGTGCAGTGCCATTAACCAAAAGAGCTAATTGCTGGGCCTTAGTCTGACTGGGAGTAAAAAGAAAAAAATCGGCGTTGGGAAGACGGGCCTTCATTCCAAGCACAAGGGCCTTGCCCATATTACCACAACCAAAAACACCAATTTTAATTTTTTTCATCTCTCTTACTAAAGCTCCAAATCCAGAGGAGCTCCGTGTCTCATGGTATTAACCGCAAGAGATCTCACCCAAATATAATTGAGGGCCTGGTGATAAAAATCATTGGCCTTTAAATGGTCCGCAGTGGTCAGAATATTCTTCATCCGAAGATCCAACTTCGCATCGTCCAGCTGGCTTCCCACGTGAAGATCATACTCACTTAAAACGCCATCATAAATAATGACAGAGAGTTTTGAATTATTGAGCGCGCGGGTTAGATCCTTAGAACTCACCAGATAGACATCAAGATTTTCTTTAGAAAAACCTGCTTGATAAAAAAGATCACGCAAATTCATCCACCATTGGAAAGCACTACGATTGCGGGCCAAAATAGTAAGTCCTGTTCCAGTCGAGAGGCATGAAAAAATCTGAATCAGAGTTTTTAACTCAGGTCTGTCGGTTGTTGCAACCATGACAGCATGTTCAGCGTATAGATTATAATCGTTAAAACTTAACTGGCCTGGAATAACACGATTTTTATGTTCGCGTTCCATGAAGCTGTTAAAGTTTTTGCTTAACCATTTTTTATAATCTCTTAATGGCCCTTTATAATTTCCGTAAATTCCCTGAAAATGAGTTTCAAAATTCGAGATAAACTGATCAAGAAATTTCTCTAAACGATCTTTGCGTGAATTAACAGAAAGCTTTGAAGGGCGGGCCAGGTCAAAATGGAACTCACTGCCTTCATCTACCGGATAGGTTGCTTGAGTCTCTGATTTCTCAAATCCTTTTTCGTTAACTTGATGAAGAGCGAGGACGTAATGGCGTCCACCGGCCTTAGGACCTGTTCCGGAAAGTTTAAATCCTCCGAATGGCTCAATAGAGACTCTTGCCCCCGTTACAGTTCGGTTGATATAAATATTCCCTGATTCAATCTTAGTGACGAGATAATCAATATCATTTTGTGATTGACTAAAAATCCCGCCGGTCAAGGCGTAGTCGGTGCTATTATAAAGTTTTGCGGCTTCATCCAGCGTATTAAATCCAACAATGTGAAGAACCGGGCCGAAGAGTTCTCGTTGCGCGAAACTCTGACGGTCAAAGGCGCGCTCGTAGGGCAACTCGACTAAAGTCGGGCCGACACAAAATCCGGGAAGATTTTCATTAGAGCGATCAAGGATTACACTTCCGCCATGCCCTTCAGCTTCCCTACGAGCTTCGATTACCGCTGATCTCAAACGTAACTGGTCCTCTTTGGTAATCACTGGATTGACAGTGGTATCAAATTTATAGGACTCACCTACTTTTAAATCGGTACAGGCCTCTTTTAATCTTTCAATTAATTTGGCCTTGAGTGAATGGTGAACAAGAACTCGCGAACAGGCCGAACACTTTTGACCAGCATGCCCAAATGCCGAATACAAAATGCCAGAAACGGTTTCATCCAGTTCTGCATTTTGAGTGACAATGATGGCATTTTTTCCACCCATTTCGGTAATGGCCTTCACTGGATAATTTTTTGCTGTCAGCTTATTTTTATAGATCCTCTTTCGGGTGACGGAAGCAATATAGGTTCCAACCGCTTTAGAACCAGTAAAAACAATTGTCGAAATACGCTGGTCGCGAACCAGGAAGTCACCAACGGTTTCCCCTTGTCCAGGCAAATGGATAAGAACATCTTTAGGAACTCCCGCCTCATGTAAAAGGTCAACCAGTAGCTGGCTGATCAGTGGTGTTTGTTCAGCTGATTTTAAAATCACGGTATTGCCGGCCACCAACGAACTGGCGACCATTCCACAAGGAATTGCAATTGGAAAATTCCAAGGTGAAATAACAGCGGTAGGACCTCTGGAAGTCAGGTCTGTTAAATTTCTTTGAAGATAGGCTTCATTGCGAGCATAAAAATTTAAAAAATCGATCGCTTCATCTACATCCGCCAGGGCCTCGCTGACTGATTTTCCTGCCTCATAAACGATCAGAGAAGAAAGTTCATTTCTACGGGCAAGCATTAAGCCTGCGGCCTTGACCAGCATGGCCGTTCTAAAAGGCCATAAAGTGTTGGCCCATTGCCCACTGTTATAACTTTGATCGATAGTGAAAAGAGCAGCTTCAGCATCTGCTAAATTGGCAAAACGAATTCGTCCGACTAATAAATCAGGAGCAGAACTGCAAATTATTTCAACCCAATCCCCACTCATTTCAAAACTATTTAGGTAATCTTTTCTTAAATCCATTTTTTCAAAATGGAAAAGAGCTTTCTCCATCCATATTCTTTCATCATCCAGATAAAGTCTTAATGGTGAAACGTTGAAGAATTCATCTTCTAGTTTTGACACAGAGACATCATACGCGAGCTTACCTTCAGTTTTTTTCTGTTTATGAATGGCATAAGGAGACATCAGCGTCTGGTGCTTTTTATGAGAGCGCATGATGGTCAGAACTCCTACCTGCGAAGAGTTTTCCATAATACGTCTTACCAGATACGCCATCCCCACCAGTAAACTTCCAACCGGCACATAATTTCTTGTCGCCCATTTCATTTTGGCCAGAGCGGTTGAAAGGGCCTCATAGGTCATATGTAAACATTGATGTTCAATTTCACCAACTTCGGGAAAAAGAATTTCTTTTGTCGCTTCCGCAAAGGCGTGATCTGCAAAATTATGTGAGGCCAACGCCAATAGGAGATGAGGATGAGCTTCATATATTTTGACAATTAATTGTCTGAAGTGAATATCGGTCTCTTCTTTATTTAAAAACTGAGGAGCATTGAAGCTATGAGCGTCACCTTCTACCGTTTCAGCATCCCAGTAGGCCCCTTTTACTAGGCGTACCGGCATCATGATTCCTCGCTCGCTGGCCAAGGCAATGATTTCTTTCAGGTGTTTGGAGGCATCACGCAGATAGGCCTGAATAACAATTCCTGTCGCGGCGTAGTCTTTAAGCTCGGGAGTTTCAAGCAACACTCTTTTATAAATTTTAAAAACAATGTCACGGTAGTGATAGTGTTCGGCATCGATATTAATAAAAACATCTTCCTCTTTTGCCGCTAACAAAATTTCTTTCAAACGGGGAGCAACCAGTCCATAAGTATAGTCGGGTGCATGCGGTTTGAAATCAGAACAAAGTGCTGAAACTTTAATGGAAACGTGGGCACGGTTGATTCCGGCCACATTTTTCTCTCCTTTTTTTACATGCAGAGAAAAACCTTTTACCAACTTTAAAACTTCTGATTTGTAATGATCAGCTTCGCGTTCAGAAACGACCAGTTCCCCCAACTGATCCAGGGTCACATCCCGACCAGTCAGGCTTAGGGCCTTAAGCGATTTGTCGGCTTTTTCGATAGACTCACCGGCGATAAAGCGCTTGGCCATTAAACGAACACTATAACGAACTAAACGAGTCAATGGCGAGGCCGGCATAATAAGTGCTAGGTAATAAAAAATCTTGATTCCGAGAGTATAACTACCAGGCAACGAACGCTCCTGCCCTTTTTTCTTCATTCGGCGAGCACGTCCATTATCTTTGAGAAAACGCGAAAGTGATTCAACCAGAATTCTCTTAACCTCAGATCCTTTTTTATCATGATCAAGCGAAGGAAGAATCGCTAAAAATTTTAGGAGATGAATCCGAAGTAGTGCATATTGAGCGGTGAGCCCAAGACCAAAATCGGTAACGTCCTCGAAGATGCTCGGCTGGTATTCGTTGAGTTTGATTAAAAGTTTTTTGATAATTTCCTGAGAGCGCGCTTCGACTTTAACAAATCGCTTATCATTGAATAAATCCGGCATATCCTGGGTTGCAATCAGCGACTCAATGACTGAAGGAAAGTTCTTAACCTGAAGACTGGCCGCTAGCTCTGTGTGCTTTCTCAAATCTTTTACGATATCGAGATTCAAATCGAGGATTTCACTTTGTTGCAGCAAAAAAAGCTCTTGCGAGAGCTTAGGTGTGAAAAAACGAATTTCTCGGCTTTTGAAAAAGAAACCGATCAAAAAGGGAACTGAACGAATAGTCAGCTGAACTCTAAAATCCGCCTTAGACTGCTTGAGAAAAGGAGAAATATTGGCCCAGACATCTGGATGTAAAACAGTCGCGGAATCAACCAAAATATTCGAAAATTCCTTGTAGAAATATATTTTCCAGCCCTGCTCTTCAGTCGATTGTAGTGTTAAAAGAAACTCATTTGGCTTTGTAGGTAAAACCTTAAGCATTGATGCCCCCAAAAAATTAGTATTTGCGACCTAAAAAGTATCTCAAATCACAGGAAAGCACTAGAGGCAAAACACTTAAAATGTTAGAAAAGATAGATGAAAATTTGACTAAACCATGCGCTATTCATAGAATTTTTATTATGACGATTTCGACTGCCGCAATCATTCTTTTTCAATCAATAAATTTTGGCGTTTCCGCTCAGATTTATTACGACCTAAAAGATCTGGAAGTCTTGGAAAAAGAGAAAAATTTCGAGGAATTCCTTCTGCATGTTAACGATATTCGTCCCAGTGAACGCGGAAAGCACTGGAAAGAAATGTTTCAGACAATGGCCATGGGCCTGGTCGATTATAAAATAAAAACTCGCGATTTCTCACTCTCCACCTACCGCCAAATCGAAACAATTGCTCGTTCTTCAGCAATGAACAATGACGAATTCTTTCAACTAAAGCGATCCCTCTTTGCTAAAAAATTTTTTACGGAATGCTTTAAAAGAGTATCGCTCTTGAGTGAATCTCCCAAGAAGGATGCAGACAAAAATCTTTGCGAAACTGAACTGACGACCTTTTGGTATTTTTCCAAAAAAGACCCCGACGTGGGGTTGGATCTTGCTGCGATTCTGGAGAATTCTCAAGCGAGCGTCAAAACCTGGCCTTTCTACGAGCGTGCCGTTAAAGACAGCATCGCTCAATTTTACTGTAAAAAAAGTCAAATCCAGCAGGCGGTAATGGCCAAGCTCTATGAAGAGAGCTTCAATTCCGAGTTTGATGGTAATTACAAAAGACTGGTTCAAAGAATAATGCCAGACAGCTGCTTTGATGAGCTGGTTGGGCCACTCAAAGCATCTCTCACCTCTATCCAAAGCAATGGTCTAAATAAAGAAATGGCCCTTAATATCTTAGAGGCCAAAGGCAAATTATCCCAAGATGAACAAGACCTTTACGCCATCTTGTTTCTGCTGGATGGACCGGTAGTCGGGGATAAAATGAACATTGCCTGGAAAAAGGTCGAGGCCCTGGGCGAAAATTACCCAAAACGCCAAAAGCTTCTGGCCCAAATAGAAAAACTTTCACTCATTCCAGATAAAATCTTTAAAGACCCCAATCTCCCCCGACATAAAGCAATCGTGAATCTTTTTGCCAAAAATTTTCCGGAATATCTTAATTATTATGGAACAACCTGCATTAAGTACATTAATCACGAAAGCTCAACTCCCTTGAACGTCAGCTCAAGCTTTCAGTGTCACGAGTTCCTAAAGGCCGCTCAGAGCACTCTGAAAGCAGAAAAAGGGCAAGGCACTCCATGGATTAGTGATTCAGTAGAAAGACAATATTCTGGGCTTAAAAAATAAAAACTAAAAGATTTTTGATTTTGGTCTTAAAAACAAAAAAGCCCACTTTTAACAGTGGGCTTTTTTTATGGAAACTAGTTCTTAATAATTAAGAAAGGTGTTTTCCAACGATTCCTGCAAGTTCGAACATAGTTACTTCTTTTTTTCCAAAAAGTTTAGCTAGTTTTTCGTCAGCAAGAATGTTTCTTTTGTTTTTTGGGTTTTGAAGATTGTGCTTCTTAATGTATTCCCAAATTTTAGAAACTACTTGAGTTCTTGGAAGTGGCTTAGATCCAACGATTTCAGCAAGAATTGCTGAAGGAGTAAGAGCTTTCATGAAAGCTGCATTTGGCTTTCTAGCTGTCTTTACTTTTGGAGCTGCTACTTTTTTTGTAGCTTTTGCTGCTTTTGGAGCTGCTACTTTTTTTGTAGCTTTTGCTGCTTTTGGAGCTGCTACTTTTTTAGTAGCTTTTGCTGCCTTTGGAGCTGCTTTTTTTGTAGCTTTTGGAGCTGCTTTCTTAGTAGCTTTTGGAGCTGCTTTTTTAGTAGCTTTAGGAGCTGCTTTTTTTGTAGCTTTTTTCTTTACTGCCATTCGAGGATCCTCCGTTAATATTAGACCGTTGTTGTTACGTCTAAAGTTGTTATTGAAAAAGAAAAATTAAGATCTAAGTAACATTTTTTTTAATTTTCTATTGGGGAAAAATTCAAATGTCGCTTCTTTTCCCTAGTAAAACTCTCTTATATATAAATTATTGCTTGAAAGTTTTCATCATGTCTATAGGAAAAATCATTTTTTTTATATTTTCTTCATTGGGAGTCCCTAGGGACTTTCTTCTCAGTTCGCTGGAAATTTCAAAATCTACCAGCGAAAAGGGACTATTTTAAATTTTTTACCCACTCAACAACCAGTCCTTCCGGTCCAGATTTTCTTGGAGTCTTCTTATATTGGTGGCTCTCATTAAGTGAATACATTCTGAAATTATCAATTCGGCAGTAATGAAAAATCTTCTTTAGCCCTTTTTCACGGGCCACTTTTTCAAAAAACTCTTTAATGGTGTGGGAGAATCCACTCCCCTGGTGAGTTATCTTAATAGCGGTGTTCTTGGTCAACAGTGAGTCTCCTTCTACTTTATAGAAGACGGCGGCCAAGACCTCACCTTCCAGCATCAAAGAAAAAAGCTCCCAGCCATCGGCCACTTCTTTCTTAATCTCTTCGAAGGTCCATTTAAAATCAGGCGAATCAGAAAAAGCGTCGATATTATAATCCAGGATGGACTTGATATCTTTTTCATTTTTAGCTTTCTTAAAGGTAACTTTCATAGCAATCCTTTGCGTATTGGCTTTTACAAACTGACCTTTTTGCCTCAAAAGAGGTTAAAAAAGCGATTTAAGCGAATTAAAGTTTAGAAATATAAGCGGCAAGATCTTTCATATCTTGTTCAGAGAGTTTATTGATAAACGGAAGCATTACCGGGTTTTTTCGAACAGAGCCACCCTTGATGTCCTGAAGTTGCTTAAGGACATACCAATCATACTGGCCGGCGATGCGCGGTCCTTTCTGGGCCACAACCCCATCCCCCTTATCCCCATGACAAGCGATGCATTGCTTATAGAGTCCTGCGCCTTTCTCAGCGTCTTGAGCAAAGGAGTATTGAGAGAAAGAAGCAGCGACAAGTGTGAAAGTGACGAGAAAAATCTTCATTATACCGACCTCTATTTTAACTTTAATAGTGTGCTATTAAGATAGTTGCTTGGGAACATTTTGAATTTTACTCTAAGATCTTATTGGACGGCAACCACTTTGAGAGAAGATTTCTCAGTGGGATTTACAAATAGCCCCTGCATAAGCACCTCAATCACCTCTCGCGCGATAGGAAATTCATTCATCACAACCGAAATTTCCTCGTTGTCCGCCAATGCCAACTCCATGGCTTTCACTCTGGGAAATAGTGAATTTAGCAGAGAAACAACCACTTTAGTCTCACGATTTTTTTCAACCAAAGAAAGCTCTGACCAACCTTTTTCAACCGGCCGATAATCAAAATTATTTTTTATTTTATTTATGATGATTGCTGCCTGTAGAGAAAATATTACCACTTTACAGACAGCTTCCGGTCGAATGGCGACGGAAATATCAAAAACAGGTTGGTGATTTTCATCCCGAAGATAATTTTCAAGTTCTCTAAAGGTGAGTTTTTCTAAAAAAAGGATATTTTTTCCAATCGCTAGGCGTGAAATTGTTTCCTTAAAAAGCAATTCCAGCTCTGTGCCAATGGGATCAGAATAAAAAAGTGTCAAAATCTTGTCGCTTTGAAACTCAACTTCGTTGCCCTGTTCAAAACTAAATTCCCAATTGGCAAGCGGGCCCAAGGCTTCGTGGGACGAAGTTTTTTTAAAATGGCGGGGGGAATTTAAAAACTCTTGAGCTCGCTTGGATAAAATTTGGACGGAGGTTATAGTTTCTTTCAATTGACTTGCTACCTTTGTAAAAATGACTTAAAAAAAAGTATCATGCCAAAATCAAAAGTTCATCCCCTAAAAAATCTTCGCAATCTCCTCCTGGCGCGCTCTCGCCTTTTAATCCTCGGCCCATTGGAGATTGATGCAAAAATGCTCAAAAAAGTGACGCAAACACTTAAACCTGACTTCATTCTTTTGGTGGATGGTGGAATTCGTCACCGAAGTTTACTAACGAGCAGACAGCAAAAAATCTCGCTGAGTGTCGGCGATGGGGATTCAATCCGGGAAGCGGCAGCGGGCCCCATCGACTTGTTACTGCCAGTAAAAAAAGATTATTCAGATCTAGAGTTTGCCTTAAATGCTCTGGCCGGATCCAAAAATCAAATTAAGGAACTGGCCCTTTTGGGATTCAGTTCGCATACCAATGAAAAACGAATTGATCACTTAATTTTTAACTTGAGTAGCATTGCAAAAATCACCACTCGCCTAAAGATCGCCAGCACATTAGACGGACGCTTTCTTTTTTTGCCCCCGGGAAAAAAGGCTCTCCATTATCGGGGAATATTTAGCGTCATGGCCCTTTCTGGCACAAGGCTTAAGATCACTGGTCAATGCGAGTATCAACTGCCAGAGTGGACCAAACTTGGGGCCTTAAGCTCCCGAGGCTTGAGCAATAAGGGATTTGGCAAAATCGTGGTTGAATCTAAAAAAACGCTATTGCTTTATTTTCCCGGCAGCAACTTCAGTTCATGAGTAGTGTGGGTCTCGATCTCTTTATCATCCAACCACTCTTCACGGTATAAACCTTTCGAAAATAGCTCCAATTGATCTTTATAGAAAGGAGATAACAAATGGCCTGAATTGCCTACGGGCAGTATGCCCCAGGCCACTTCTGGCCTTCGATAATCGATAATTCTGCGAGTTGATGGCCCGGCCTTTATTTTAAAACCATCGCCATAGCCTGCTGCTTTCTGATTATTGACTTCGTGAGAGGCCCCGCTCATTTCAATCGGCCCGATATTAAAAATGCGATCAAAAGGTTTTTTACTTCCAATGGGGTGGACAAACTCCAGGGTATGCAAATGGCCCCAGGTCCAGTTGCCTGAATCTTCACCCAGCTCTTGCCTTAGGGACTCGATGGTATTGTTAAAGGCTTCGGTAAAGACCTTTTGTCGGTCATTTTTTTTCCACCAGCTCGAGTTCGGATTAAGGACCACTCTTTTAAAAAAATTCCAGTTATTGGGCAATTTAGCAAAGGCTTCAAACTCTTCTGGTCTGAGCTCCTGCAATAACATTTTTGTAATTTCTCTGCACCAGGTATAATAAAGGGAGGGAGCAACGCTATCGGCATGAGAAATAAAATCCCATTTTTTTAAAATTTCGAGATAGCTGGCCGCTCGTTCTTTTTTCCAAAGATTCTCAAAATCGACCGTTTTTAATAATTCCGTTAAAATTAATTTATTTTCCAAGTTCAGGCTCAGAGTTTGGATTTCCTTAAATTCCTCCACCGACCAAGTCGTCTTCTGAGTAAGAAGCGCAAAAAGAGTTTTATAGCGGTCATCAGGTTGCCAGTCCCCTCGCAATTGCTCTGGCGCCGATACCGGTCGGCTGTTGGCGGAAACAATTAGGCCCGAGGGAGGGTTTTCGGCATGAGGTTTTTGTTCAAAACTCAACACTCCCGTATATTCATCCAGACCAGAAGCACCATCTAAAATAAAATCAGAACCCAGACGGTTTGATTTGGTGGCCACTTCGCCAAAAATCCACCATCCAATATTTTGTTTATCGGCATAAAGAACATTGAGCCCGGGAGCTTTCCCCAAAGCAACTCCTGCTTTAAATTCTTCCATATTTTTGGCACGCCCCATTTTATAAAGGGCATACAGCGGGTCATTCTCTGGATGGTGAAAGGCCCATTTTAGCGCCAGCGACTTATCTGAGGGATTGGAAAAAACATCATCCAAGATCGGCCCGTGCTGAGTGGCGAGCACAACGATTTGTGCATTTTTTTCACCTTTAACTTTTATGACTTCCAAGCGCTCACGGTAGGAAAAATCTTTGTCTTTAAAGCGATAGGTTTTAAATTTAGGATTTAATTCTTCTCGGTACAAATCCATATCGTCGATCAAACTCATAGTGAGTCCCCATCCCCGTTCTCTATTATGGGATAAGACCGGAAAAGGTAAAACCGAGAGAAAATGGCCATAGCTTTCGTACTCAGGAGTCTTGATATGTGCTTCAAACCACACTCCTGGCTGGGAGTAACTGATGTGAGGATCATTTGCCAAAATGGGAAACCCTGAAGCGGATCTCTTGGCCGAAACAATCCATCCATTGGATCCTTCAAAAAGGGTAAAACCCTCTTCCAGCGCGGTGAGAATTTGACTGACGGGGTAGTCATTTTTAGTGTTAACCACACGTTTTTTACTCTCCGCCGCCATTTTATCTTTTTCAATCTGAGTTGATTCAAATGGTGTCAATTCGTTTCGCAATTCATTACTGAGCTCCACTCCCAAACGGGCGCGAAGCTTAGTCATCAAGGGCTCCTGACTGGTGGCCACGCCAAAACTAAAACTCATCAAACCAATAAAAGCATAACCATCAAGGGCACTAAAGGGTCGGGGTTTTATTCCCAAGAGACTAAATTCCAGAGGAAGCTTCTGGGTCAATTGATACTGATTGACTCCGTCATAGAAGGCGAGCAGTTCCCCCCACATCTTTAAATCGAGAGTTTTGTTTTGAATTTTTTGCTCAAGCATTTGGGCCATACTGGCGCGCAAACCGAGAGTGCGAAATAGTTTATCGGTGCTCAGCATTTTATTCCCAAAAATTTCTGACAATTCTCCATTTGCCACTCGCCGCTGCATTTCCATTTGGAAAAGGCGCTCACTGGCAACCACAAAGCCCAAAGCGCGAAAAGCATCCTGACTATTACCGGCAGTGATATGGGGAATCCCATACTGATCTCTGCGAACTGAAACACTAGAGTTTAGATTTTTTAAATGGAGCTCTCCATCCATGGGAGGAAGGGAGCTTTTAACAAAATACAGGCCGTAGAAAACACTAGCTATAATGATAAAAAGCAGACCCATGAGCCAATATTTGGTAGATTTTTTTTTGCGAGTTAAGTATTCCATGGGATAATCATAGAGATGAAAATAGCAAAATTCAATTCGAGAAGCAGACTTATTGATGCCCTCCGAGGCTTTACTATCCTTTTGATGATTTTTTTTCATCTCAGTTTCGATCTTAATAATTTTGGATTTCTCTCCATTGATATTCTGCACGCTCCTTTTTGGTATCTGCTTCCGAGAATCATTGTCTTTCTCTTTCTCTTTGCCGTTGGGATGTCACTGACCCTCGCCCATCAGGAGCAGATTTATTGGAAAAGTTTCTGGAAAAGATTCTTAAAAATTGCGGCCTATGCTCTGCTTATAAGCCTTGTTACTTATTTTATGTTTCCCGATAACTGGATTTATTTCGGCACCCTTCATGCCATCGCCTTGATCTCGCTGCTCTCTCTGCCCTTCTTAAAAAGGCCCAGACTCTCGCTGCTTATTGCTCTTTTGCTCTTTATCCCTTCTATTTTTTTTGATCTCAATCTGCCTTGGATTCAGCTGGCGCATCAGTCTTGGGACCATATCTCACCATTTCCCTGGGTCGGTGCCAGCTTGCTGGGAATATTTGCCGTGCACAAAAAGCTTCACCATCTGGAATTGCCAAATAACGCATTTGTTAGTTCATTGAACTACCTCGGTAAGCATTCTCTTTTTATTTATCTCATTCACCAGCCCATCTTATTTGGTTCGGTTTATCTATTAAGACTGAGCATAAAATAACTTATTCATTTCAAGGCGTGTAACGGACGTGATATAAAGTGGCTATACTAGCCACTCTCTATAATAGGGAATCACATGAAACCGTTGCCAAAATTCAATTGGGACAAGATCGAACGCTCAATTGGAAGTTTAAAATTCGCCGTTTTTGTCATTAGTTTATTTACGATCGGAATGATTATCGGAACCTTCCTGGAAAGTTATTACGGGACTGATTTTGCCAATCGTACTGTTTATAAAACACCGGCCTTTATGCTGGTTCAATTTGGAATGCTACTTTCCATTGTCTTCGCGGCCACCCTCCGCTTGCCGCCCAAAAAAAGACTTTACGGCTTTTACGTCATTCACTCTGGTTTGATCATCATTGGAATGGGATCACTGATCACCTATGTTGCCGGAGTCGACGGCCAGATCACTCTTGCACCCAACGAACCAAACCGACAGGTTATTCTCGCCAAAGATATTTTGAAAATTACTTATCCAGAAGATGCAAAACAGGTCACAACCTTTTTACCATTTTCAGCTTTTCAAACCGAGCTGGATGAAACTTATGGCGTGATCTCCATCAAAGAATACCTTCCTTTTGCCACCGGCCAGTTTAAATGGAGTGATCCAATAAATAAATATCCTGAAGGCGCTCAGGTTCATTCTTCAAAATATCATTTTAAAAATGCTTTTGCCCAACAGGATATCATCCTTACGGTTCATCCTGAAGCAGGCAATGACTTTCAGTCAACTCTAGACATGGGTCCATTGTCCTTCAGTTATTACCCGGAAAAACTTGTAAAATGTTTTGCCCAAAATAATCCTTCTAAAATCATTATTTGGAATACTGAAACGGCTGAATGTTTCACGCCGGAAGAGCGCGGTCTTGCGATTAAAACAACCGGGGCCAATAATCGCTTTGTCGTTATGCCTTATAACAATACTTTTCTAACCTTTTTCCCGGAATTTTCTCCATTCCCGCTGAACGCCAATCTGCAGACGGATGAAAAATCATTAATTCGAGTTTTTTCTAAAAAACTTTTTGAAGAAAAACCTAATCTCTTTTTGTTCGGTAAAAAAGCAGCTTTCTATCACAAAGCAGAACAAAAATGGAAAATGGTCGATCTGGAACTTAAAGGCAAGGCCGTTATCCTTCCCTGGATGAATGCTGAAATCAGTCTGACTGATCATCAAGAGAATCTTGTTCCCTTCAATTTACCGACGGCGACAATTCCAATTCAAAAAAATGGCTCCCTGATCAAGGGTGATTTGCGCGCCGTACGGCTGGAAATTCTAGGCAAGAGCTATTGGGTCACCAATTACTCTCCACTTTCCTTATTAATCCAGGGAAAAAAAGTGATCATCGAAGTCACCAAAGAAGCATTAACTCTGCCTTTTGAATTATCGCTGACTCAATTTAAAATGGACAAAGATCCTGGGACCAATAATCCGGCCAGCTATGAATCTTTTGTCAAATTATTTGCCGACGGAAAAACCAGCAGTCACCACGTCTACATGAACAATCCGATGAAAATGGCGGGTTTTACTTTTTATCAGGCTTCTTACTCCCAAGATAGTAGTGGGCAATACAACACAACTCTGGCAGTTAACGTCGACCAGGGTAGAGTTCTGAAATATCTTGGCTCCCTGATGCTGGTTTTTGGCGCGATCTGGCACTATAACTTGAATAATAAATCGAAAAAAAATAAGAAAACATAAAATGAGCAACTAATGAGTAATAGTGAAAAGGACAACCAAATGAAAAAATATGCATTTATCTTCTTCCTAAGTCTTATCCTCAGCACCCTGGGTTCACCCCTTTTTGCTGAAACCTATTTCTGTAAAAAAGAATTAGAAGTACTTCCAATTCTTCAAGGTGGACGAGTCAAACCACTTTATGTTCACGCCGCTGAAACCATGAAAAATCTTACGGGAAAAGCGAGCGTTGGCGATCTAAGTGCGGTTGAAGCTTATTGTCTTCTATCCTTAAATGGAATGGGACTGCCGAGCGATTTAAAACTTCTTGCCCGAGTCGACCATGTAGACTTGATGAAATTTTTAAATCTGGCCGCTGATCAGCACACGATCGAATACGAGCAACTGCTGGCCCGCGAAGAAGAAATCAAATCTGAAAGCAGAACGATTGTAGACAATGAGTCTTACAAAAAGGCCATTGGAAAACTCTACAACAATATTTATCTCTACAAAGAAATTAAGAACGGAGAAAACTGGCTATTTGCCAACAACGTTAATAACAAAATCGAATGGCAGCCCCTGTATGCTTATTTGACCGAAGACAAAGTAATCGCTCAAAAAGCAGTGACTCCTGGCGATCCTTTTCTCCCAATCCTACTAAAAACTAAAACGGAATTTGATAAAGTAAACGGCAATGAAAAATACGAATTAGAACTCTATTACGCCAAAGCAGGTCTGGCGAGCTGGGCACTGAGCCTGACGATCCTGGCACTTGCTTCCATGGTACTCTTTAAGAGCTTCAATATCGCTTTAGGTCTGGCCTCGCTCTCAGCATTAGTTCAACTGGTGCTTATCACTCTTAGAGTCATGATTTCGGGAAGAGCTCCCATTACCAATATGTATGAAACCGTTCTCTTTTCTGGTTTCGGCTCTCTCTTACTGGCCCTCGTTTTGGGACACCTTAAAAAAGAAAAATTATTCGTCTATATGGGACTGGGCTACAACGTTTGTACCCTTATGATGCTGAACTTCGCCAACGGGATGCTAACCGCGACTATTTCGCCATTAGTTCCTGTTCTTCGCGATAATTTTTGGCTATCAACTCACGTGACCACCGTTATTCTCTCTTATGGCGCCCTGGCCCTGAGCTGGATTCTGGCCAACACCGTTCTGATTAAACGCAAATGGGGAAATATCACTAAGAAAGATGAATTGAATTATTCAGACATCATCTACACCACTCTAAAATGGGGGACCACGATGCTTGCCGCCGGAGTTATTCTGGGTGGGGTCTGGGCCGATTATTCATGGGGAAGATTTTGGGGATGGGATCCAAAAGAAACATGGAGTTTGATCGTTCTGTGTATTTACATGGCAATTCTCCATGGTCGTCATACAACCTGGATTAAAAATGATCGTTTCATTACAGTTACAGCAGCGGCATTCATGAGTGTAATGATGGCATGGTTTGGTGTTAATTATATTTTGGCCTCAGGACTTCATTCTTATGGATTTAGTGAAGGGGGGGCGATTTTCTTGGGGACTTTTTTTCTGATTCAAATTATTTTGTTGATCGTCACTTCGGTTAACAGCAAAAATAAACTCGAGGAAGTGGCAGAAGTTTAGTTAGAAGTTAGTGAAAAAGTGAGCAGCCGAAGCATTCTGCTGCTCACCATTGCCTAAATTATTTAATTCCCAAATAAAACTTTTTCTATCCCAATCACTCCCAAAATTCTCGATCTTTTGGCAATGAACTTCATCTTTTTAAACGTTTGTTTATTTTGAATCAAAACCGGACCTGTTTTATCCATGGCCATTTGCATTTCATATTCTTTTCTCTCGCCACTCACTCCGCTATAGAGCGTATCAAGGTAAAGAATCCCGCCACTCTCGGCCTCAAAATTATCACTATGCATTCTTACGGTGATGTATTTATCTTTTCGGTTGAGGACGATTCCATCTCTTAGACCTGCGGCCTCCAGCTCAATACGGGCGGTACGTTGACCATTGCGAAAGGTGTCCTGATACAGATGCTTGATCGCCCGAGCATCTTCATCCATTTCATAAACAATTTTTCCAATATCACTGTCGATATCACTGCCCACCTCGCAGAGAACGACCTCTGCCCCAAAAGCACTGAGCGAAAAGGAAACAAAAAGCGCCATAGATAATACAATTCGTAATTGCACGAGAACCCCCCATCAAATAGTTGATAAAGACTTCTCGGCAATTTTTGCCTAACTAATAAGCTTAAGAATGAAAAAGGTGGCTTACTTGATGAACATATTCAGGTTTTCTCATCCCCAACAGTACGTAATCAAAGCCATAGTTCAAATAGGTTTCCAGGACATCCACCGCAAATAATCGATCACTACGTTCAGGTATCAGTCCAACACTTGAGGCCTGCTTTTGAAAGGCCTGCGCTTTTTGGGTCATATTTAATCTGGAAAATTGATAGGAGTATTCAAGTAGATTATAAAAAGGAACTGATTCCTCCGCCGTTAATCCAGCATCTCCCCAAATGCGAGCAAGGAAAGGAAAGATATGGCCGAAATAAACCTGCTCCACTGCATCGGGAGTGGGAAGGGTCTTCCAGAGTTCAATAAACTGCTTAATAAGCGGGATTTGCCTAAAGTCTTCATCACGGGCCATCTCATCTGACTCAATTGATTTCTGCCATTTTTTTTCAATTAAGAGCATCGCATCCTCAAAATCCTGCTGTGCCTTTGTTTCATCGAAATCTCTGGTCATAAATTCATAGGTCGCCAGTCGGACAAGTTGATTGTTGCTAAAAGCGTTTAAGGGACGGTTAACCATGGTGGTTAGGTTGTTGAGTTGCGCGAGCTCCAATAAGCTTTCATCGCCATACTCACCGAATTTTTCCAAAGCACCAATCTCGATCAAATTAAATGGAAACTGAATTGTCGAAAAATGGTGTTTTGCACTGACCTTTTTGGCCGCTTCCAGTACTCTTTTGAGATTAGTCGCTTCGGGATCAGTGGGAGGTAAGATAAAATGATTGGAACTGATTCCATAAGATTTAATTCTTCCCTTTTCCACTTCCGTTTCCAGATAAGCAAAAGCTTTTTCAATTCGTCGGTAATATTCGTCTTGATTGGCGCCTGCAGTTTGAAAATAGTACTCTGGATTATGGAGGAGAAAAATATCCACGGAAGTGCGCTTTAATCTGATTAAGGAATTGTCCAATTGATTTTTTAAAAAATCTGGATGAATAGAATGTTTGAGCTCCTCCCCCAGATCGACCAGGTCATCCAAAGCGAGACCTTGTGAGTTCAGTTCCCTGATGATTGGCAAATTCTTTCCCTGAATGTAGCCGGCCTTAGTCACAATCGTGGGGTTAAAAACGGGGTGTTCACTTAAGACCGAGCCGATCAGCTCTTCGGATTGGCCATTGGTATAATTAGAAGAAGTATCAATTAAAGAACAACCTAATTTCAAAGCGGTAATCAGCGCTTCGCGATGTTCGGGAGATTTAATACTAATGCGATAACTTCCAAAACCAATTTGTCCCATACTGCTTTCCTTGTCGATTAAAAGTTTTTCAGCAAAGGAAGAATATCACTAATTCTGGTAACACCCTCACCTTTTGTCCCCGGCAATTGCGCTGTGCCTGGATCGTATACCTGCTCACGATAACATTGAAGAGACTGATCTTGAAGAAAATCTTCTTCACCGCGCACCAGAATCCCTTCCACCTCAAAAGTTTTACTATTGAAGACCGGGGAACCTGAATTTCCTTCAAAAGAATCGAGCGTCGCTTTAAAATAATGGGAATTACTTATTTCATTAACCGATGCCGAGTTAGTGACTACTTGGGGGAGGCCTAATGGATGGCCAATCATAAAAACTTCATCGCTACGACTAATGGTCCCTACTGATCTCATTTTTAAGATTTTTCTTCCCACCACCTTTTTCTTCAAACGGATGATGGCATAGTCTTCGGAGCTATCTGAATCGAGAACGCTTCTCAGAACTTCTGCGCATTCATAGATGTTTTTGCTCATTACGCGATGGCCCCCACTCACTTCGTTTTTAGCAAGGACATTAAATAGTATTAACTTATTATGGCAATCGCTTTGATCCCTGAAACAATGCCCGGCAGTTGCCAGTAAATCCTCCCCAATTAAAAATCCGCTGCAAGAATCAACACTATGGTGAGAAGCAAATTTTTCGTCTTCACACAGATTGAGTCCCTCAGGGTCCGTCAGGAGATTGGCCAAAAGCTTAGAGCTTAAAATATTTTTAACCACTGCATCCTTTGCAACAATCATGGCGATGGAGGCGGAAAGTTCTTTTATTTTGGGTGAAGACTTTGCAGAAACAAATTCCCGATCATCACTCCCGTAAATAGCACTGGTATTTTTAGTGAAATGAATTGAGGCGGCGCTGACCGGCATCATCACCAGAAGTCCCGAAAAAAGGGTCAAAAAAAAGATCTGTCCCATGCTTGTTTTCCTATGAAAAAGCCCGGGACAGATCTTATCATCATGTGACTTAAATCTCTAAAAGGATGAAGTTTTTACACCCTCATATTTTCAGTTCTTTAATATTGGTAATACGAGTGACGTCTTCCCCTCTGCAGGCATCCATCTTACAGAGCTTTGGACGGTAACAATTCGACACAGAATCCATCACATAGTCGCGCTCGCCACGAACCAAAATCCCCTCTACCATGCCACTGGCAGTATCAAAGACCGCTGATCCAGAATTGCCCCCAAATGTATCGAGGTTAGACTGGAAGTAATATTTATTTTTATTACCTCTGACATTGGCCCCATCTGAGATCTTGGTAGGAAGTCCCGATGGATGCCCAATCACTACCAGCTTCGCGCTGTCGCTAATTTTTCCTGAGGTTCTATAAGTTAACGGTGCACGATTGGTTTCGCGATCAAGTTTAATCAAAGCAAAATCATTTTCCGTACTTTGATCAAGCTCTCGGGAAATAATTTGTGAGCATTTATAAATATCTTGTTTGTTGATTTCGAAAGCGCTCTTAACACCCGAATCATTTGAAAAATTAAAGACCCATGAATTCGCTTCACAATCTCTGATGCTTTCAACGCAATGGCCGGCGGTTAAAAGTAGATCTTTGCCCACAAGAAAACCAGAGCACATCGCTGCCGTTTGTTGTTTGGCGAATCTGGCATCTGCACATATGCCGTCGCCTTCCAATGTCCCCGATTTAACAATAAAGCTATCACCTTTTTCGATCAATGAATTATTGGGAATCATCGCGGCTGTAGAGGCCGCAAGTTTTTTATGAAGTGAATTTTGGCTTTCAAATACGTCCAGACGGTTATCTTCGCCATAGACAACTTTTTCAACATATCCGGCATATGAACTAAGAGAAAGAAGCGAGCTGGTGATTAAAATAATATTGCGCATATAAATACTTCCTTGAATAATTTTTAAAAGGCAGTACCCCTGATCGGAGTACTACCTTTTTTTATGGAGGAGAACACGGATAACAAAAATTATTAATTGAGCACTAATCCATCAAATGGATTTAGGTATTGGTCTTTAATCAGCTGCTGGCCGCGCGCGTCTCCACTCGATTCAAAATGTCCGTACAGAGCGCCTTCTGTTATCTTTTGTTTTTCATAAAATGATTTAATAAACTTACTTAAGTTGTCCTTAATCATGGCACTCATTGGAACAAAACTAAGTCCAAGCTGGGCCAGGGTAAGCACCACGCGCTTTCTTACAATTTGAGTAGGACGGTCATAATTAAAAGCAACGGCCGGTCTATTTTGAAACATGCTTTCTTTATCAAAAAGATTAACAATAACTTTTTCGTTGTTATAGGTTACTTGCTGGAAAGCATAATTTGCGCGATCACTAATTTCGGAATAAATACTTTGAGCATTTTTCAAGTTAGTGGTGGCAGCTCGGTAGTTAAGGAAGAAATTATTAACACCGTATTTTGCCCAGTTATTTTTAGCAGAACTAGACTCCCAGAAGGCAAACCACTGAATTCTAGATTCATAGATAGAAGACCAGATAAGGTTAACTTCTTCATGAGTAAGGCCTAACTCTTCTTCTTTAAAATTTTCTAAATAATGAAGCAGCATGTTTTGATGAAACTGTCTTCTTTCCGTTATTAGTTTTTCAACTTGCACGATCACGTAACTAACAGTATTCAGCATTGGCACATTAGACATTCTCTTACGGGCAAAATCCAATCCCCATGTCACTGCTTTATAAGTTACATTTTTTTTATAAAAGTAAGTTGGATCATTAACATTGGCGATCATGGTTGGATCAAGAAGCAAAATAGCATCCGTAATCTTTCCTTCAAACTTAGTCACAACATCTTTAAAAACATCATGTGAAAAAATAAAATCCACATTCAAAACGGCAAGCTTTTTTAATGAATCAACAACCGTTTGAACATTGGCGTCGAATTCGGCCTGATTGCCAGAAAGATTGTATTCCAAACCTTCTTCAATCACATCTTTAATTTCAGAGTCGTATTTTCCGCTGGCAAGGTTTGCGGGGTTCATTAGATTTTGTTCTTCTAATAATTGAGAGCGGATTAGTTTTACATAAGGGGCCACCGAAAACTTAACAGGTAAAGTCCGATCTCGAATCCCAATTAATTTTCCATCTTCTGATCTTACAACTTGAAAGCGCTTGAAAAAAGATTCGGCCGAAGCCGCTTGAGCGGATTGAGCGCTGATTGTGAATAAACACAAAAGACCCACCACCATTGAAAGTGTTCTCATATTTTCCTCCTTGAAAAACAGTGTCAAAACTGATTATAAATTGCTTTGGTCCGATTCGATGGAATGTAAGAAAATATGATTTTTGAAATGAAATGAATTTTTAAATTCTATTTGAAATTTTTATATATGAGTATTCTTGAGTTGTTTGCTTCCATATAACAATTCAAAAAAAAGAAGGACTTAGACTTCAAAGTCATCGTAAGTTTGTCCGAATAAATCATCCATTTCTTTAGAAAAATATCGGCGCGAAAAGTACTGACCCGCGCGGATGGTACGAATCATGTCGTATTCTTCAAGCTTGCGAAGGGCGGAATAAATGTCTTCAATCGCCAGACCTAAATTTTTGGCCATCTCGGTATGAGACATCATTTGAGAAATACCATGTGATTTGTGAAGGTTGGCAAAACACCAAACACGACGATAGATATACATTAGAACCAAAATATCGATGCGACTTAACTTAAAATCAACAATGACCTTATCGAAAAAGATATCAGGAATTTCTGAAGCGGTTGGAATTTGTAGAACGCCATCACCACCTTTATCGTTAGTAGCGCCACCTTTGGCTTTGGAGCGATGTTCGGCCAGAATAGATTGTAGATCGACCATAATCAAACCTCTGGTCATTAGTCTATCACAAATCTAAATTGAAAACCACTAGCACAAATACAGCCCTGTTTTAGTCAAGTATCTTACCCATAAATAGCAGCGCCATTTGCTTAAACTCTCTTTGCATTTCGTGATTAAATTTTAAACGCTGATAAAATGAAATATTGGCCGCCCCCGGAGAAGTCACCAAGTGAACTCCTGCGATATGCTCGCGTTTTAAGTCATCACAATAGTTTGTCACTAGCCCACTTCCCAATCCTCGTCCTCTGCTGTCAGGGTGAAAATTAATATGAAAATGAGCAGGATAGCTGTCAAACAAATCACTAAAGACGCTAAAGCCCGGAACTTCCAGCAGGGCCATGGCCTGCTTAGAGTCTAG
>Ga0208115_1000045_pt1 | contig 39522 bp, 39 predicted proteins | sample LakWasMeta4_LOW4_2_FD_183856 | JGI IMG/M metagenome (GOLD analysis project Ga0208115, IMG submission 183856) | Freshwater sediment methanotrophic microbial communities from Lake Washington under simulated oxygen tension - Sediment Metagenome... | ecosystem: Environmental > Aquatic > Freshwater >...
TTCAGCAACATTTAGAGCAATCTGATTTTCTCTTGATGGATGTGGTTAAAGAGCATCAGGCGCAGATCTATAAGCGGTTTGTTTCAACTTCCTAAGTGAACCAGGGGAGGTGGGCAAAACCTCTTAAAATTTTGAGCAGTCTTTGATAAGAGATCAACGATAACAATTCATCATGGGCGAAATCAAGTAATTTGGCTCATATTAATGTTAATAACTACCTGAAAGAACAAAAAATAAAAGAGCTTGAATCCATGCTATAATTCAGAATTGAAAGTGGAGGAAAAGATGGAGAAAATTAAATATAATAAGATTCGATTATTCTATTTTCTGTTATTTATTTTATTAATATTAGAAATTGTATTTCAAATATTAAAACCGAGGTCGCTACAACTACTTACAGAAAAGATAGTGCCTTACACTTTTATGATTTTAGCGTCTTATGTTTTTTTGTTTTTTCTTGAAAGAAAGAACGCCTATTTTACATCAGTAAAAGTAATTTATGATCCAAAAGAAAACATTTATATCATCTGGGATAACTTGATAGTTGAGCTTGATAAACATAAACCTAGACTTCTAAATTTTGGTAACATTTATTTAAAATCTAAAACGGACAATTCTATTAAAATAAGAATTGAATTGAACTGGCCAACTGAGCTGTCTGCAATACCAATATTAAAAAAATATGTTCCTAAAGATCACGAACTTTATGTCATCGCTGAAGACTATGCGAAAAAGCGTGGACTTAAGTTTTAGGCTCTAGCTCCAACAAAACAAGGCGCTTTTTTTCACCTTCATTTCTTGATATTAAATTTACACAGCTTTAAATTCAACATATTGCTCACTGTTTTTGCCCTATTAAATAAATTAAGATCTAACTCCACTATCTAGATTTAGAATCGAGTCATCCAAAACTTATCAAGAGGCTGACCTATGGCTCGGAATAAAAGGTAAAAAATGGAAGAGATCAGAGCTGTAGATATTAGTAGAACTCAACGGTCTATAAAATTATGGCATCGCCGGCTCATGTTCCCTCTTCTCGCATGCATCGCCATTGTAGATGGGTATTTTTTTAGAAGTGGTTACATACTAGCGTACGTTTTATTGGGAATCATACTTGGTTCAAGTTTTATACCCAACTATATTGTTTTAGCTAATATCAAGTGTCCTTATTGTGGCAAAAATTATTTCAGACCCAAGTTCTGTGGCCGCGAAGAAATGAAATTAACCTTAGAATCGGATCAATCGTGTGTTCACTGTGAAAAAAAAGCCAGAATTATTTCGGAGAGCTAATATTTAGAAAAAATTAAATTCTATTCAAAAACTTAAACTCAATAAAGTAAGAGGTACGTATGTTTAAAATCTTTAGAGTTTTTTTGTTAATATCGGTCTTTATTTCATCCTCTTTAGTAATGGCCAGCGACAGGTCGGATGAAGAGATTGCTCGATTCTCCAGCAAGAGCGCTAAAGCAAAGTCAAATGAAAGCAAACTTAAAGATTCAATAAAGCAAATTGAGTCAAAACTTCAAAAAAAATCTATTACGATTAAAGAAAAGAAAGAGCTTCTGAAGCAGAGGGAGGATGCGGTCTTAGACAAGTGGAGAATTAAAACTGATTTTAAAAGAGATAATAATTATTTACGCCACTTACGCTCACGTAAGTTTAAAAAAATAGATTTGAAAATTACACCAAAAGGGATTTGCAATAATCCGTGCCAGGTAACTATGGAAGCAATTGCGGAAAGTAAGATTAAGTCCATTGTTTCGAAATATATATTCTACATCGATGATAAAAAAATTGAATCATTGAACTCCAAGCTAACGACAACCATTTATTTCTCTCTGAGTATGCTAACGAACAAGCAGCAGAAATTATTAAATAGAAATGTTCCCCTCCATAAAATTTTTAAAATTAAGGCAGAAGGTATAATTTCAGAAGATACTATGGTTAAATCAGAAACAAAGAAATTGGTAATTAAATCTAAGGCAAGTAATCTCACTAATATCGAACTTGTTACAAAGGCAGTGATGCCAATGTCGAAAATTCAAATTGCTATATCGGGCATTAATGCTACGGAGCTATCTGGCACAATTGGAGGCTTTCCGATTAAGTTTCAGATCGACAATAGCATCGGTAGTTCTAATATAATGTCCGCGATTATGCCATACTCCGCAGACGCCCAGTTAAAATTAGCAATTGCCAACTTTAACTTTAATATTGACGTTATTTCCGTTCCTCAAGTGGTCAACTCTTCAGCTTACGTTCAAGGTTTTTCAAACGCATCCTTGGAATTATCCAATACAATTATCACTGGACCTAAATTTAATGAACTCATAGGAAGTGACGGTGTTGCAGTTTTATCTTCATTTAACGAAGTTTTAAAGGCCTTTGATGATTATATTAAAAATGAAGCATCTCCCGCTCAAATTCAACAAATTGCAAATCTTATTAATGCAACGTTGAAGTCTGATGAAAATGTCTTTTATTTTGTTAAGAATTCTAAAAACTCAAAAGAGTTAATTCATCAGGCAATTACAAGTAATCTCTTGCCTAAAGAAATATTGGGAAAGATGTTTGGATTGATAATTCAAGATTCCTATGCGCAAGACGCGCCAGCAGATTCGTTAAAGAAATTTTTAATGGCCAAGATAACAAAATCAATTGAAATGCTTTTAAGTTTAGGGCTCACTGGTTTAATGGAAGGTCAGATTGATAAGTGTTACATTTCAAAAGGTAGAATTATTCCTCCAGGTATAAAAGCTAACGAGTATGCATTAAACGCACTTTTGGCTGGAGCGGTCGGTTTGGTTGCTACCGGACAGATCGCAGGAGTTGCTGGATATATTTCCACAATTGCAGGAATTGACGCATTAATTGTATTAATCGGACTCGACTGCCAAGGAGATTCCACGATTGATCCAAAACTCGTGATTAATAGCCAGCCAACTCTTCCAATTATTCCAGGTGAGTCGATAAACTATAACGTAAAATGTGACGTTGGAGATGAAAGGTATTATGCTCCAAATTCTCTCCCTATAAAAGTGACTAGCCGATTCGATTATAAGGTTCCGAGTTTTGTAGATGCAGGAGTAAGCACTTCTGCAGATAAGCTACTTAATGGTTGTTCTGGCCTTGGGCAAGAGGTAATTAAAAATGAACATGATATTTCATGCACAACCAATCTCCTGCAGGATACTCAATTTTATCAGGACAATATTGACCAATACGAAACTTTTAATCCAGCTGCATGTAATGGCGTTGGCTCTTATACCGCCGGAATCAATTTAGTTATCAGTTCATCTTTGTCATGTGACTTTGTCAACAGCGAAGAAAGCGTCTTTATTCCAGGTAAGCCTGTCAAGGGAAACGATCTTGTCTTTAATTTAACAAAGAAATGGAATTGTCCCAAAGCCGTTATCAGTTACACAAAAAATAATCTTGCCGTAAACTTTGATTCAACTGGAAATACAGATTTAACGGGGCTGACTTATTCTTGGAGTTTTGGAGATGGGCAGACTTCAACAGAAAAATCCCCAAATCACACTTACTCTCAAGCAGGAACATATCCCGTGCTTTTAACGGTGACGGATGCATATGGAGCAGAATCAAGCAGTCGGATTGATGTAAGTGTAATTTCCAGCAATACAGCGAGTGTTACCTATTGTAATATTTCAACTAGCCGCGGAACAATGTATTTTTTAGTCAATGAGTCTGAAGAATTTTATTTAAGTCGCACCAACGATGCCTGTGAATGCCACACCTTTCAAGTTCCTCGCGGACAGTACTCATCGATTTATGGTTACTTTGAACTCGATGGTTACCCGGGATATTTAGAGTCAATGGACTACGAAGAGTCCATATTTGGTGAAGATAATATTCAGTACTATAGAGGTGGTTTTGGCTATGTTGCACTTTACATCTTTAAAATACCACCTGCTTCCTTAGATTTTTATAAAAATTCTTGTGCGGCCATTGTATACAAATAAGTATTAAAATCACCTGACTTGAATTCTTAATTCAAGTCAGGTGACTAATACGCCATCTCTTTTAGTCTTTTGTTACAAAAGATTACAAAACCACTCCACATTTTCCGACTCCTATTCTCGTTCAGTGTGTCTGACTGTTTTTGTCGGCTATGAACTCGTAAAGAATTCTTGAAGAAGTTCGCTAAAAGTCTTTTAATTAAGAAAGCACTATATTTGTTATTTTTAGGATGAAGGCAATGAAGACGACTCTCTTATTTTTCTTTTGCACACTTTTATTAGCGAATGCTGGAATCGCCTCAGCCGCCACCAAAAAGAAAAAAACGCCGGTAGCAAAAAAGGCATCGAGCACTCCGGTCAGAAAAGAGATGAACACCATCAGCGGCTTGGTGCGAGGGCTTGGTCCTTACATTGCTTCTGAACAGGAGTTTGTTCGCGATGGCAATAAGGCCATTATTCAAAAAAATCTGGAAGCTCTCTCAGAGCTATTTAAAAATTTAACCACCCATCCTGTGATTGGAATGCATGGCCTTTCGGTCAATCAAGCGGTGATGAGCGAGCAATTAGAGCAGACTGTCAGCTTATTTAAAAACGACCGTAAATCGCTGGCAAGGGCAAAATTCAATGCGGCCTTAAACCTCTGCGTCTCCTGCCATACGCAATCTCCTGGTACGGTCTCTAAGGAAATGCCTAAGTTATTTGCAGATAAAGACATTGAAAAGTATAAAATTAATGATTTTGAAAAAGCTGAGCTTTATTTCATCACCCGGGATTTCGATAAATCACTTAAGCTCTATGACAAATTTGTTAAGGCCTCTAAGAAAACGGATGATGACGAGTTTATCTATAAGGCACTTGAGCGTCAGTTGATCTATTTTATAAAAATCAAAAAAAGTTTTGCCGAAGCTAAATCCCATTTCGAAAACTATTTAAAAGATAAAAGACTCAGCGGTAAAATCTCTCAAGAAGTAGGAGAGTGGGTAAAAATTCTTTCCGGCAAAAGTTTGTGGGAGGGGTTTGATCCGGCCAAGGTTAAAGAAGAAGAGATGGACAAATTTATGAAAAACTTCATCGCTGACGATGAAGAAGGTCCAATTTTCTCACCTACCAATTCATCGGAAGTGTACGATTTAAATCTTTCATCCATCTTGATGGATTACTATAATGCTCATCCTGAGACAGTTCATGGCGCTAAAATTCTTTACTGGCTAGCAACCCTTGATAAGAGAATTAATGACGATTTGTTTTTTTCCTTAGGCGACTATTACCTGCTGGCCTGCATGGAAACTTACCCCAAAGATCCAGTGGCCAAAGATTGTTATGAAGCTTACCTCGATGATCTGGAAATTAACTATCTTGGAAAAGAAAAGGAATTCCCAGCAGAAATCAAAGCTAAAATTATCAAGCTTCAAAAACTTCTTGATATAAAAGACGAAGAATAGGGTTAGATAATGAAAAAAATGTATGGATTGATTGCCCTGGCGGGTCTGGGTTTTGCCCTGACCGTCTTAAAAGCGGTAGAGCCAGGGCGCAGTAATGCTCCCGAAAAAGAGGTCGTCATTCCAGTGGATCAGGCCCAGGCCAAAGCAGTGATGGGTAATGTTTACGATTCATTTGTAAAAATTATTCCTTACGTCTATTCGGAAAAAAGGGCGGGCGAAATTTTTAGGGAAAAATCCTCCCAAAAAGAACTGATTAAAAACCTGACGGATATTTCCGAATCTTTTAAAGGCGCCAAACACGTCGAGTTTTTCCAAAAACCAGGATTTCGACCGAGTCTAGACACGATCAATTCCCATATCGACGAAACGATCTCTTCTATAAAAGCTCAAAACTATATCTTTGCTCAAAGCCGGCTGAAGGCCGTTACCGCCCTCTGTGTTTCTTGCCATGCCATTTTGTCTGAGTCAGTTTCTAAAAATGCTTTTGGAGAGGCCATCAGTCGGGAGAAGCGGAGCCGCTTTGAATCTGACTACTCTTACGCCAATTATTTATTCTTGGTTCGAAGACTCTCGGAAGCGACATTTTTTTTCGAACTCAGCATTAAAGCTCATCTGGAAAATGCGGCGAGTGAAAATTCTGCGATTAATGAGGAACTCTATTCCTCGCTGCGAAGAGTGCTCAGCATTTATACCAAAATTACTTTTAACCCCGATAAATCCCAGGCCTTTTTAAAAAAATACCAGAATCACAAAAATTTAAATCCGGTGCTCAAGGCCACAATTACTCAATGGATTGCTCAACTGGATGGATGGAAGAAGTTTGATCCTCGAAAAGTGAAATCAATTCACAAATTCGTGGAAAAATATCTGGTACCGCTGGAAAATCACAAAGAAAAACTACTGAGTGGTGAAAGCGATATTACCTTGTTGATTGCTTCGGGCGTGCTTTCTAAATACATAACCGAAAACCCGAAGTCGACTCTGACCCCGGAAATGCTTTACTGGTTGGCGATTGCTGAGCGCCGGCTCTCCAACACTTATTTTTTCTCGTTAAGTGAACTTTATTTAAAAGACTGCATTACGCTTTATCCAAAAAGCTCTTACGCCAAAAAATGTTATAAGGAATATGAAGACGATATCACCTTTGGCTTTAGTGGCTCAGGTGGAACGGATATTCCTGTCGAGGAAAAAAGAGAACTTGATCGTTTAAAACAGTTTCTAAAGTAAGTTTTTCTTGATTTTTCTCGCCAAAAAATTAATATCGAAGGAATTGGAATTTTACACTATAAGGAAGGCCGATGGACGATCAAACAACTCCAAACAATGCAGCAGGAACTGAGCAAATGACTCAAGGTGCAGAAGTGCAGCATCCGGCCGCAGCGGCAGAGCTTCCAGCGGGACCTGAAGTGGTTAACGGGGTAAAAGTTTATCCGACCTCTTTTATTCCTCAACAAGCAGTGCTCCACACTCCTAAAAAGTCCCTGATCTCGATGGACATTCTTCATATTGAGGCGATTCACATTGCCACTTTTCTCTTCCTGACTGTTTTTCTGTTTATCGGAATGTGGAAGCGCGCCAACCGTCGCTAAAAAATTTAAATCTATTAAAGACACCTCTAAAATGCTATGAAAGCATCTCATTACAGGGGAGATTTTAGATGTCAGACGATTCAAATAACGGGAATCCTAAAACCATTAAAGGCACGGATCCTATTACTTTGCTCATGAAGGAATCAGACGCCTACACCAATCTGGATCAGATTGAGAAATATGTCGAAGAAAGCAGTGATTTGTCAGTACTGCCGGTTCAGCCCATCTATCTGGCACTCCGCAAACTGCCGGTCGAAAAAGTTGCTGAGTACCTGCCCAAATTTTCTAAAGAACAACGCGAAGTCTTCATGGATATTGATCTATGGAATAAAGACGAAATTGATATCGAGCATTTTTCCTATTGGTTAGAGGCCTATTCACTGGTTGACTCGGATGAAGTCAAAACAGATTTTGTCTCTAGTGAGCAGTTTCTTGTTTTTTTAAAGAGCAAATTCAATATCTGGACCTTCGACGCTGAAGAGCCGGAGTACCCAGACCATGACAATTATTTTCTGACCGATGACAACCTGCTCTTGTTGGAATTTGATGAATCTTTTGAATTAGTGGATGAAGTGCGGGCCTTGATTCGCCATCTTTATTACGAGCGGGGAGTTGAGAACGCTTACACTTTTTTATTTAAAATGGTTTCCGATTCTTTTTTAATCCTGCAGGAAGAAGAATACAATTTGCGCCGGGAACGAATGAGAGATTTTGGCTTCGTCGATTATATTGACTCGCTGGAAGTTGAAAATCCATTTATCAATATTGATTTTCTTCACAATTTTATCAAGAAAAAAACGGCCGTTACCGGAGCTCTGGATGAAGTCTCCAAAAATCAAAATCTTCACAACTCTTCGCTGGTGGCCTTCAAGGATCATTTTAAAAAGGTTATCGATGAATTGCTGAAAGTCACTGATCAAAAAAGGGCCGACTATCTGCAATTCAATTTTATTCGCCTGATCAACTCCCGACTGGAATTCAAAGGAGCTTTGAAAAAAGGTTCGGTGGCCATGACTCGGACTGGGGCCCAGACCAAAAATCTGGTGATGCTTGGTTTTAATTATGTGAAGTCTGAAGCGGTTACGGAAAATTATTTAAAAAATATTCCCGAAGAGGGCATATTCACTCTTTTTGATTTCACCGATCTTTATAAGATTGGAAATTCCCTGATTAAATTTAATTTGAAAGACCTAAAAAAAGCCTTACACGCCAATCTGTTTGAAGGCGAGCAGGAAAAATTCCTGGGAGACTATTGGTCCGACTTTCTGGATAACACTTTTGATGAGCCGGTAAAATTTCAAACTGCTAAAAGTTCCGGTGCTCAGGCCATCATAGAAGTTGAAGAGTATCAGATGTGGACCTACAAAAGCCGCACCTTAAAAGAACTTTTACCCTTTGCCCGCAAATTTTATGAAACCTTCGAGGCCTTAAAAAAAGATGGACGCCTGCTGGACAGTTATTACCTGAACTACACGGTAGATGCCATTGATTTTGAAGCGCTGTTACTCAGCAGTTTTGCCAATTTTTTCCTCGGCAGTTATGACGAAAAAAATGTCAATAAGCTGGGATTAACGATTGATGAATTTAGAAATTTTGCCCGTCTAATCGTTAGCTCGGAAGGAAAATTCATTTTAACTCCCGAACTGTATAAGAAAATTCAAAACTTCGCCGAGACCTTTGGGCTCAATCAGGTTTTTGATTTTAATAATTACCTGCAGGATCTGCTGAAGTCCCAGCTTGAAGGTTATGAGTTTGAGACGATGGAGTTAGAAGACTTCCAGCACATCGGCGGGCCAATTATCCTGACAATCATGAAGCACTAACTAAAATGGGAATTGAAAATGGTGGCCAGGTTTTTTTGCAGGGCCGAGTCTAATTTTTTAAATTCGGCCGAAAGTTTATCCTTTAAAACCTTTTTCCTTTCAATCTGAACTTGCATTAATTTTTCAGTTTGGGAGAAATTGGTTTTTAGCGAAATCTTTTTGGTGAGAAAAACTTCGAGCCCGGTGAGCCTTAAGTTTTCCTGCTCGAGGAAATGTTGCAGTTCGTATTGCTCGCCAACTTTGCTGTTTTCGCGCTCTTTTCGTTCGCTGTCTTTGTATTCTTCGCTTTCAACGTAATCTTCAAAAACATCTTCGAAACCTTTTAGGCCGTCGAGGGCGTCTTTGCTTAGGTTAATATTTCCGATTTTTTTACTCATCTTTTACTGCTATCTCTTTTAGTGCTCTCTCGTTTTTCAAACAATTTGCTGTGCAAGGTTTCCAAAAAGTAGAGTTCTTTAGTTTCATTATAAAGCTTGCGCTGGGATTCGCTACTGCGTTTGAATTCATTGATAATTTGATAGAGTTCCAGATTCTTAATTTTGTCCACTTTGAGTGAAAGTTTGTTTAAGAGCTGAAGCTCCTTGTTATTGGGGCGCTTAATTTTTTTAAAATAATGTTCGGGCAGTTCTTTGACCGATCTGACCGTCGGAAAAATGCTCTTCACCGCAACGGGCGTGACGATATAGAGCGGGTAGGGAAAAAGGGGGTGAAGGTTGTGTTCAAGAATAATTTGTTCAAGATTGACGATCAGCTTTTCAATTTCATCTTTTTTAAGACTGGTGAGATTTAGATAACACGGCACCTTTCCAATTCTGGAATCAGAGACAATGATTCTGAGTTTTTCAGCAGTCATCTCACTTAAAAGAATTTCTTCGAAAATAGGAATTTTCATAACGGCCTTATTGCTTTCATTGCCCCAAATACTATAATTAGTATAAACTAGTTGGAAGGCATGCACGTACAAATTTTAGATTAGGAAATTATGATCAATTTTCCCTTTGTCTCGCTTCCTGAGCACTTTACTAGACTATTGGTTTCCAATATTCAAAACAGTACCCAGAGCAACACTAATCTGGAGATGTACCTCAACGAAAATAAAGAACTGAACGTACTGGTGAGAAAAGTTTTTCGCGACATCGATCCCGATGGCTTCCTGGGAAAAATTCTTTCGATTTCCGGCTGGAATGGAATTCGCAATCGGCTGGCCTCGGTTTACCTGGAATACGCCATGACGGGAGTCTTTCCTGAAACGGCCAATCTGAACTTAGTCACTGATATCATCAATATTGAAAATAAACTTCGGCACTTTACACCCGCGGGTTTCTCTCGGGCCTTCCTGCTGGGCTTTTATGCCAAAATGAGTTTGATCCAGGTCAAAAAAAATACTGAGAGTACAGTGCCCGAAGTCACCCCTTTAATCATTAGAGATGAACACATCGAATTCATGAAACACTCTAAGGCGAAATCAACTCGCATTGACTGGTTAATGCTGCAGTTGATTCAATACGAGCATTTTCTGGGCACCCAGAGGATGAATAGCTTGCTGGAGTCCGGTTCCCGCTACGAATCGCTCTTTGCTCTGCTCTCGGTGGCAGAACAAAATACTGTCATCAATAATTGTATGATTTATGGTTCTTCCATAAATGATACTGAAATCTTTTTAACAGATGTCTCACATCAAAGCTGATCATTAGGAAGCACTTAAGGAAACACTTATGAGCAATGCCATTTGGAATTTAATTAATGACCTGAACAAAAAAACGGGCATCACTGAAATATTAATCAATGGACCTAAACATGTCTTTGTCGAACGAGGCGGACAGTTTATTCAGTTAAATGCCAATTTGCCGGCCCAGGACATTTCAGCATTTATCAAAGAAGTGGCCGACATCAATCAAAAAGTCTGTGATCAGGACAATCCCATTATGGATGGAAGTCTGCCGGATGGCTCGCGGATCAATATCATCAATGAACCTTTTGTGCAGGGAAGCCCTGCTATTTCAATCAGAAAGTATTTAAAAACTATTTCCAGCTTTGATAATAATCCTACCGCCTTTGGATTGACTCCAAAATGGATCGAATTTTTTAAGGCGATGATGTCGGCCAAATTGAATGTGGTCGTTTCCGGTGGAACCGGTGTGGGGAAAACCACTTTTTTAAATCTATTGATCAATGAAATATCTAAAGCGGAAAGAGTGATCGCCATCGAAGACACGCTGGAGCTTTCCATCAATCTTCCCAATGTCGTCAGGCTGGAATCAGGGGCCAAATCGCTGCAATCAAAAAGTAATCTTTCCACCCGAGATTTGGTTAAAAATACTTTGCGGATGCGACCTGACCGCATCATTATTGGTGAAACCAGAGGACCTGAACTTTTTGATTTATTGCAAGCGATGAATACCGGGCATGAGGGAAGTATGACTTCGGTCCACGCCAATTCGGGCGGAGAGTGTCTCTCGCGAATGGAAACTCTTTTTTTACTGGCGGGTTTTGAAATTCCTTTAATTGTGGTTCGAAAACAAATGACTTCCGCCATTAATTTTATCGTGCAACTCGGGCGTGATCAGAGTGGTCAGCGGGTGATTACCGAAATCATCGAAGTTTGTGGAATGGAAGGGCCGACGATGTTGACTCAACCAATCGCCGAGCGTATTGATGATCATCTATTATTTAAAGGAATTCCGCCCAAAGTGATTGAACAACTTCACCGCTTAGGTGGCCTGCCTTACGATTTTTTTGAAGATATAAATTAATTATGGCGCTAAAAGCAACAATTCATAAAGTGAAATTAACGGTGGCGAACTTAAACATTCACCACTATCAAGACTACAATTTAACAATTGCCAAACATCCTTCTGAAACTAATTTAAGAATGATGTATCGGCTGATTGCTTTTGCTCTTCTTTGTCAGGAAGAACTGGAGTTTACCAAAGGACTGAGCGCCGACAGCGAAGCAGATCTGTGGAAAATTAATTACGACGGATCAATTGACCATTGGATAGAACTAGGGCATCCAGATGAGCGGCGGATCAGACAAATCTGTGCCAAATCAAAACAAGTTTCCATCTATACCTATCAGGACAATACCAGTCTGGCCTGGTTTCGCTCGATTGAAGATCAATTGCATCGCTTTAATCATTTGAACGTCACCCATCTTTTCGTTAAAGACGGACAAGTAATCGAAGACTTTGTGGAGCGGGGAATGAATTTTGGGGTGAACATTGAAGATGATGAAATTTGGTTATCAAACGAGGCCGAACGAATCAACCTCGAATTTATGAGTGTCAAAAAAATTAAATAATTTAGTAGTTTCCACCCGAAGCTGTTAGACCCGTCAGGATGGCAATCCCGGAGCTCGTTCCTAGTCTGGTTGCTCCCGCCGCGATAAAGGCCTTAGCGGCCTCAAGATCACGGACCCCACCGGAAGCCTTAACTTCCATCTGGGGCAGGATGTGGGCCTTCATCAGGGCCACGTCTTCAAGTGTCGCTCCGCCTGTTGAAAATCCGGTTGAGGTTTTCACAAAATGAGCACCGGCCTGACTTGCGAGTTCAGAGGCCTTAATTTTTTCTTCATTAGAAAGCAGACAAGTTTCAAAAATAACTTTCACTATTTTTGGGCCAGCGGCCATCACCACCGCTTCAATATCTTTTTTAACGAGATCCCATTCTTTATTCTTGATGGCCCCGACATTAATCACCATATCGATTTCAGTTGCCCCATCAGCGATGGCCTTTTTGGTTTCAAAAACTTTGGTTTCAGTGCTATTGGCCCCCAAGGGAAAACCAATCACAGTGCAAACGCTGACGTCGCTGCCTTTTAAGAGCGTGGCAGCGTAGGGCACATAAAAAGGATTGATACAAACTGAGAAAAAATGATGGGTGAGTGCTTCGGCACAGAGTTTTTGAATCTGTTCGCGCGTTGCTTCGGGTTTTAATAAAGTATGATCAATTAAGCGGTTGATTTTAAGCTTTGTTTCCATGAGGGTCCCTTTATAAAGTCTTTACAAATAAGAGAGAGTTTTTCACACTCCTATTATGATTAAATCCCGTTGGTTTTACCATCCCTTATTCATTTTTATTTTCTCCCTCATTGCGCTGGGATCTTCCCTGATTATCTATATTCGTTCGTATTTACAGGTGAATGCCGCGCTGGAAGAGGTAGTGCTCAAATATCACCTCAATACTTCCAGCATGCTCGATACCGAGACCTGGGTAATTGTTCTGATTTTATCGCTCTTGGTAGCGGTGATTTTGGCCGGACTTTTAATTATTTATATTTATTATCAGAAAATGATTCAGCTCTACCACCTTCAACAAAATTTCATCAATGGTTTTACCCACGAATTAAAAACGCCCATTGCTTCCTTGCAATTATTTTTGGAAACCTTTGCCCGCCATGAGCTTCCGCGCGATGAGCAGTTAAAATATCTGGAGTATATGAAGCGCGATACCTTGCGACTCTCGGATAACGTCAATCGTATTTTAAATTTAGGCCGGCTGGAAGATCGGAATTTCAAGGCCGATTTTGTGGAACAAGATCTGGTGGTTTTAATTGAGCAGTTTTTAAGTAGCACTCCCCATTTGTTTGAAGAAGGCAAAGTGACTTTTCACTCAGAAGTGCGATCCCTTATTCTGCCGATCGACACCGCCTTGTTTGAGATGTTGATGATGAACCTGATTACCAATGCCCTGATCTATAACAAATCGGCGCTCAAAACAGTTGAAATCGAATTATCAGTGATTAATAAACAGGCCATTTTAGATTTTAGGGATAATGGCATGGGCATCGACCGAAGCCAGGTGAAGAAAATTTTTAAGAAATTTTTTCAGGTGGGAAAAACGACGAAGGGAAGCGGACTTGGATTATACATTGTTCAGAGCATCGCCAAATTGCATAAGGGTGACATCCAGGCGATCAGCATGGGCCCCGGCACCGGCAGCGTTTTTCGTTTAACTCTAAAGTTACCGGAGCAAAAATGATCACTCCAAAAAATAAAGGCAAAAAAATTCTTGTGATTGATGATGAAAAGCATATTGCTGAGGCCATCAAGCTCAATTTGAAAATGGCAGGTCATGAAGTGGTGGTGGGAGTCAATGGACTCGAAGGACTAAAGTGGTGGAAAGAATTTTCTCCCGAGCTGGTGATTGTCGACTTGATGATGCCAGAAATTGACGGCATTGGCGTGATTACTGAAATTAGAAAACGAGATGCTAAGATTCCGATCATGGTGATTTCGGCCAAAGATCAGGTCAAAGAAAAAATAAAATGCCTAAGTTTAGGAGTCGATGATTATCTCTCCAAGCCTTTTGATCTCGATGAGTTTCTCTTGCGGGTTGATCGCCTGCTCATTCGCTCTGAGTGGTCGCAAGGCGATCAGCGAGTCATCATCCAGAAGGCCAGTGAAGACCTTGAGTTGGGGCTCTTTACATTTGGAAATAATTCAATTGATTTTAAAAATTTAAAAGGAAATTCGGCCCATGGAGAATTTGATCTCACGCTCCAAGAAATCAAAATCTTAAAAATATTTATTAGCAATCCCAATATCCCTCTGACCAGAGAAGAGATTCTGGAAAAGGCGCTGGGGTACGATCGGGGAGTGACCACCAGAACATTGGATAATTTTATCGTGCGTTTCAGGAAATACTTCGAACTCGACGCTAAGAATCCGAAATACTTTAAAAGTGTGCGCTCCGTCGGCTATCTTTTTGACCCCGCCAGCGACTCCTGATCCGGGGCTTCTTAGCTCTGGACAGAAACCATGCTCTCCATTAGAGTTTTAATACTTTTTCACTATCACTTTAAGGAGTATTTATGGGTCAGCAAACTGGACTTCTGGCAGGTAAAAAAGCACTTATTTTAGGTGTGGCCAACGACATGTCAATTGCGTGGGGAATTTCAAAAGCACTAAAAGAGCAGGGCGCTTCTGTTGCCCTTACTTATTTAAACGAAAATTTACAAAAAAGAGTTGAACCGCTGGCGGCGGAAGTCGGTGCCGATTTTACCTGCGAAATGGATGTGACCAATGATGCTCATTATCCTGCGCTTAAAAAAATCATCGAAGAAAAATGGGGAAAATTTGACATTCTTATTCACTCCTTGGCCTTTGCTGACAAGACTGATTTAAAAGGTCGTTTTGTTGAAACAACTCGCGATGGTTTTAAAATGGCCTGTGACATTTCGGCCTTCTCGCTGATTGGTCTTTGCAATACATTAAAAGACAATTTAAATGACGATGCTTCTGTTATCGCCATGACTTATCACGGATCGGTAAAAGTTTTAAAAGGCTACAACGTGATGGGAGTTGCGAAGGCAGCACTTGAGGCCTCAACCCGTTATTTGGCCGACGATCTGGGACCTAATAATATTCGTGTCAATTGTATCTCCGCTGGTCCAATCAGAACGCTTGCTGCGTCTGGTGTTCCGGGGCTAAAAGATTTCTTAAAAGTGATCGAAGAGAAAGCACCACTTAGAAAAAACATTACGCCTGATGATGTGGGTGGAACGGCCGTTTACCTGGCCTCTAGACTATCGCACGGAGTGACAGGACAAGTTCTGTATGTTGATTCTGGGATTAATATTATCGGGGCATAAGTCTGATTTTCAGGCAGCTATGGAAAAAAATAGCTGCCTGAGGTTTTCTAGTAATGGTAGTGATCGTGAATGTATTGAACCGCTTTTTTCACGTTGCTCTCAGGAGTTTGTTGAAGCACTCCATGCCCCAACCCACAGATCCAGCGATCAAGCGGCAGGCCAGCATCCCCAATATTTCCCCAAAATTGTTCCAGCTTTTTTTCTAAAATTGGCCAGTCATAATGAAGGTAGCTTGGGTCAATATTTCCCTGGATCATATAATCGCCACCCAATGTTTTGAGGGCGTCACGCAGTGACATTCTCCAGTCAATTCCAAGCACATCGATATTTTTATCTTCAATCGCCTGAAGATAATTTAAATGAGTCAATTTTGAGTAATAGACGATCTTGGTATTAGGGTGAAGCTTTTTGAATTCGGCCGTTAACTTTCTTAGCGTTGGTAAAATAAATTCTTTAAAATCAGGAAAAGTTAATTCTCCAACTGCAGTGTCAAATAGACAAATGGCATCAGCTCCGCCCTGGGCCTGGAGGCTCATTTCACTTAAAAGATTAGGTAAGAGCAGATCGAAGAAGCCCTGAAAACGTCCGTCGTAAAATCCTTTTTTGGAACTAGTTAAATTCCCGGAGTGCGATCCTTCAACTGCATAAGTATAAAGGGTCCATGGGGCACCGACAAAACCAAGCAGTGATTTGGAAGCAGGCAACTCTTTTCTAAGCAGCAAGGTCGCTTCCTTTTGGAAGTTGTAATAACTTTTAGAGTCTTCGATCACTTTACATTTTTTTAAATCGGCCAGTGTTTCAATTTTAAATTCCAGCAATGGCCCCGGATTATAAGTCAGGCCCAGTCCCAGTTGTTCCAGAGGAAATAATAAATCTGAAAATAAAATGGCCGCATCGAAATTAAAATCGCGAATTGGACCCATGGTAATTTCACAGGCCATCACCGGGTCTTTACACATGGTCATGAAGTCAGAGTCTTTTTTGATGTTCTGATAATGAGAATGGTAGCGTCCGGCCTGTCTCATAAACCAAACAGGAACTTCGGTTTTTCCATTAGCATTTTTAATTCTGTCGTTAAAGAGACCCATGTTCTTATCCTTCTTAGTATTTAGTTGTTAACAATTAATTTATAGCCAATACTTCGTATGCTTTGAATTTCGATACTCTTATCGGGATCAGTTTCACACCACTTGCGCAGCTTGACGATATAGTTGTCGACCGTGCGATTTGAGGGAAATTTATCTTCCCCCCAGATGTGGGTGATAATTTCGTCTCTTTCCACCGCTGTGTTTTGTTTTTTGTATAAAAATTCCAGAATGGCACATTCTTTTTGTGAAAGAGCAATGATGTTGCCTTCAGCATCTTTCACTTCGTATCTTCGAAACCAGATTTTTAGGGGCCCATGAGTTATCTCTTCGGGCAAAGTTTCAAGACTGGTTTGAGTTTTTAAGATTCGCTCGAGTCTGAGGATTAATTCTTTAAGCGCAAAAGGCTTGGTTATATAATCTTCCGCTCCGATTTCCAGCGCTTCCACTTTGATCTCTGGGTCATTGAGCGCCGAGAGAAAGAGCAGCACAAAATCCTTTCTGACCTTCCTGAATTCACGGGCCAGAACAAGTCCGGTGGTGTCCGGCAGGCCGATATCCATTAAAATGAGATTCGGTTTTTTGCTTTGAAAAAAGACTCGGGCCTCGGCCCCGGTTTTGGCCCAAACGCACTGATGGCCCAGCGCTTTGAGATATTCTTCCAGCGTGCTTCCTAAATTGGTCTCGTCTTCTACGATAAGTATATTAAGCACGAAGATCCTCGCTTCTTTTAAAAGTAAGGGAGAAAATTAAATGCTTATGCCCGATGATTTCAAACTTGCCATGCATTTTTGTCAAAAGTTTATTGGTGAGATAAAGACCGATGCCCGAGCCTTTGCCCGAATTATGTTTATAAAAAAGGGTGCCCAGTTTATTTTTATCACCAGTGAATTCGCCCTGGTCCTGATAGGTCAGCACTACTGTCTCGGGCATTTTGCTGATTTTAATTTTTACGTTTTGAGATTTAGTATGCAGACGAGTATTTTCAAAAAGGTTTTTGATCATTAATTCAAGTGCGAATTCATCGGCCACAATGGTGGTTTCCAAATCTTCTGCCTCAATCTCAATCGAGAGACCGCTGGCCCATTTTTTTGCGAGATTTTTAATAAAAGGAATTATTTTTAAAGAGGTGAGGCTCAGCTCTCCTCCGCGCTCGATGCGGGAGAGTTGCAGGATTTTATCCATCTGGGACTCAAGTTTGCCGGTATCTTCCAACAGCCGTGCGCTTAGTTTATTTAAAGAGCTATCGTTTTTGGAAGCTAAAATTTCATTGATCACTTCACCCTGCAGTCTGATGCTGGCCAGAGGTGTTTTTAATTCATGGGTCAGGGACGCAAAAAAGGCCTGCAGCGATTTGGTTTTTCTTTGGTCTTTGACATAAAGAATTAAAAGACTGATGGAAAGGGACAACAAGAGAACGATAAAGCTTCCGCCTTCCCACACGATCATTTTAGTGATGCGAATGCGGTCAATTTGCACCAGAATATTTTCAAAATTAAAGATGAGATAAATCCACCATCCACCCAGTAATAATAAAACGCCCGCCCAAACTAAAGACAGTAAAAAGAGCAGGCGGGAAGAATGGTCGAATGGGTTTTTTATTCTCATTATTGCAGGTGGTGCTCTAACCTGTGCTCCATATCGCGGATGACTTCATCGGTGTGGGCCAAGCTCACAAATCCAACTTCATAGGCGTTAGGGGCAAGATAAATTCCTCGATCTAGCAGCACTTCAAAGAGTTTATTGAAATTCTCAGTGAGATTGGCCGGAATATCGGAGAGTTTTTTTACATCCAGACTAGGAACGATCCAAAAGAGTGAAGAGAAGTGAACCACTTTAAACATGGCGAACTGACCGTTGTTATAGTGCTGCATCCAGCTGGTAAGTAGATTGACGATTTTAATAGTTTGCCCTTCAATCACTTTATAATTCTCAGGTGTCAGTTGTTTAAGAGTGGCCAGACCACCAACCATCGCCAGCGGGTTGGCGCTGAGTGTGCCAGCCTGGTAAACATTACCAATTGGGGCGAGATGTTCCATGATCAATTTTGAAGCGCCAATGGCCCCAACCGGTAAACCACCACCGATGATTTTTCCGAGGGTGACGATATCAGGTTTAATCCCTGTCACTTCACTCATTCCGCCAAAAGCGACTCGGAATCCAGAAATCACTTCATCAAAAATTAAAAGCGCTTTATTTTGGTCACAGACTTCTCTTAAAAATTTAAGGAAACTCACCGGCTGAATCAACAGACCGTTATTGGCCGGAAGTGGTTCAACAATAATGGCCGCGATTTGACCTTGATGGTCTTGGAAGCATTTTTTAATTCCTTCGATATCGCCCAGCTCCAGGATCAAGGTGTCTTGAGCGACGCCTTCTGGGACCCCGGCGGAAGAGGATTGGGCAGTGCCCGCCAGTCCAGAACCTGCTTTAATCAGCATCGAATCCACGTGGCCATGGTAGCAGCCATTGAATTTAATAATTTTATTTTTACCGGTGACTCCGCGGGCAAGTCTTAAGGCGGTCATGACCGCTTCAGTTCCGGAGTTCACAAAACGAAGTTGTTCGACGTGAGGCAATTTAGAAATTAAAAATTGCGCCAACTGCAGGGAGTACGGCTCACAGGCGCCATAACTCCATCCTTGCTCCAGACCATTGTGCAGGGCCTCTAACACGATTGGGTTTTTGTGCCCTAAAATTAAAGGACCAAAACTCATGCAAAAGTCGATGTATTCTTTTTGGTCAACATCGTAAATATAAGCGCCATTAGCGCGTTCAAAAAAGCGGGGAGTGGTATGAAGTCCTTTAAAACTTCTGACCGGCGAGTGAACTCCGCCGGGAACTAAGGTTTTAGAAAGAGCAAAAAGCTCTGCTTGTTTTGTTGATTGATCACTCATTGATTTATCCATTTTTTAAATTCATCCATGGATGCCATGGGGAAAACATTGATATTTTTTTCTTGAAAATGTTTATAAGTTTTACCCAGGCCACAAAGATGGACTTTGTTTATTATGCCGGGGAATTTTTCCACGTAAGTTTTGTACTGAAAATAACTGGTCCAATAAAAGACATCAGTCGAATTGATTTTTTGGGCAAAGGCCTGCGGGGTGTTTTCTGCAATTTCCCTGGTATAACAGGTAACGACTTGTCCCAAGCTGCTGCTCGCTTCGTCGTTTGATAAAACGCTCAAAGCAGCGCTGGTATCGACCATCAAAGCAATGGCCTTTGATTGGCGGATGTTTTTCATTTCCTCATCCCCCAGTGAATCAGCAGTGGCATTCACCCAGAAACCAAGAGCGGCGAGATCTCTCATCGTTTTAGTTCCGGCGGCCCAAAGTGATTTAGGTTGATGGGTTATTTGATCATAGCAATACTTACTAGTGACATAGAGGTGTGAGTGCTGGCTTAAATCAACTGCCAGTGGTTTTTTGATAACCAAAAGGTCATCACTGGGCAGACCGCTAAAAAATTTGGGTGAAGCGCCCAAAGCGGGGAGCTCTCTTCCTTCTAAGTGAGAAACATTGACCACTTCATTATCCAGCATCCCGCGATGAGTATGGATAAAGAATTGATTTATTTTTTTGACATTAACTCCGACAGCCAGATGGCATCCACCGCCGTACTGGTTGAAGGCCAGTCGCTCGCGCGAGACTTCTTCCAGCGTTACTGCGTCCTGCATTTTTTGGAGCTTCTCAAAAAGCGCTCCCTTGTCAGAGCGGTTGAGAGCACATTCAATTCCCAGCGCACCTTGGGCCGCCGATGAAGGAAATATTGATTGGGGCAGAACCATAAAATTGATACCGGCCAGCAGCTCTGCCAGTTGTTTTTTTGATGAGTCAGTCAGTGCCAGTCTTTCAATCCCCGGCAGCGCCAGCACGATGGCATCATATTCGTCATCGCGAAGTTTTTGAATCCGGGTATTAACATTTCCGCGCAAAACTTTGGAGCTCACTTTAAGATGAGAGCCTTTGGGCAAGTAAGTGGCGAGATGTTTTTCTAAATTGACCATTCTGCGAGGTGAACTGGTGCCAACGATAAATTCTTTTTTGTCGGAGGCTTCCGCCCGCAGTTGGTCGATGGTGCTGTTTTTGATTAACAGGATGTCATTGGCATAAGTTCTTTTGGTCACGGCGGCCAGGGTAATTCCCTCCGGGCGAATAGAACCCAGATCTTTGTAAGAGTGCACCACCAGATCGACTCTTCCGCTTAAAAGCGCTTCGTCTAATTCTTTAGTGAAGAAATCTTTGCCATCCAATTGCCAGAGAGGAGCATTGGTAATGATATCGCCTTGAGTTTTAATTTCCACCAGTTCAAAAGTATCGCCGGTCAACTGCTCCAGCTGATCTTTTACCTGGTTGCACTGAGTGAGTGCCAGCAGGCTTCCGCGCGTTCCGATTTTGTAGTGATTGTTTGATTTATTAGGCAAGTTGTAACTCCTCCCATCCAAATGGGTGATTCAAAGAAAAAGTCTGTCTGCGGTGAGCACATAAGCTCACAATCGATTCTTTCGCGCATCTGATTTTTTCCATTTTCTCAATATTCATCTTGGCACTTTGCTGGAAGATATCTTCCAGGCGCAGTACACCTTCGCTTTCCCGTAGATGTGTTTTTATCACAGAGGGAGAGCCTAGATCAATAAAGAGTTTTGAGTCACGAGCATTTGTCTGGGAGGAGCGGTCGGACAAGAGTTGCCATTCTTCGAAAAAAGAATGATCAAAGAGAACTTCATCTGTACCGATCGTATTAACGATAGAATCAAACTTTTTGTAAGTCGCGAAGTCTTGCCAGGCAATGAGCTCTACTGAATGCTGCAGGGCCAGTTCGGCCAGCCGTTCATTGTTTCTGGCGGTGACAAATACGCGGTGTTTTTTCTTTAAAAGCTTGATGAGATCAACCGACAGATTTCCGGAACCAATGACTAACACATCACTTTGTTGAGTGCGGGAGTAGATCAGTTTGCGAGCGATGCCCGCATAGCTTAGTTGCCCGATTTCGGTGAGGTGTTCAGTGCGGATTTTTTTAGCATCTTGAAAAAGTTTTTCTAATAAAGTCAGGATGTGATTTTTTTTAAAAGGCTGCCGAGTGTACTCATTATAGGCATCTTTGAACTGACTGACGACTTCGTATTCCGCCAGCACTTCGCTTTTTAGGCCGCAGATCGTTTCCAGTAGAAAAATATAGGCCTGATCGCTGTTAAACATGTCGCGGATATCATTTTGGTCTTCGAGGTGATAAAATGGTAACTGGCCAAAACCTAGAATCAGCGTTCTTTGGCAGGTCTTAAGAATAAAGACTTCGCCGTTACTAGGGCGAACACAAGCTTGATTCTTTAAATTAATAACAGTTAGATTATCCATCATATGCATCAAGTTATATCGCTAAAATGATGTCCAATTGTCATTAAAGTGTAGAATGTGTCTTTTTTTTAGGCTTAATTTTTGTTACTGTGGCATCCATATGAATATAGTTCCAAAGGCCCTAAAGCAGTCTTTTTTAGCCTTTGATCGCAAGTTGGATGGATCAATTAGCTTTTTCCTCCGACACTACGGTAAAAGCAGATTCATGGTTGCCATGTCCAAAAAGGTTCAATACTTAGGGATTGAAAAACTCTGGGAAAAAGGGCCAAAGGCCTTTATCTACTTTTTTTTATTTTATCTGGTGCGCGACGTGATTCTCTATATCCTGCTTCCGATATTCTTCACCAAACTTTCCACTAACTAGTATTATAAACCAAAAACTTGCGTCGTGTTAAATTTGCAGCCTCGTGGTGATTGGACTATCTTTTTGTGTCACATTTTATTTATGGAGATCTCGATGGACTTGATGTTTACTGCCTCTGAAATTTTGAATCGCGGAATTGGACTTACCTTTGATGATGTTTTACTAGTCCCGCGCTATTCAGAAATTTCTTCGCGCAAACACCCTGTATTAAAAACTCAAATTACAAAAAATTTCGCGATTGATCTGCCAGTGATCACCGCCAATATGGACACTATTACTGAAACCGACATGGCCTGCGCCATGGCCTCGCTGGGAGGAATTGGATCACTTCACCGCTTTATGACTGAAGAAGAACAAGTGGCGATGGTAAAAAAAATCCAAGTTTATTTGAAAGAACATAAATTAAATACACCCATTGCTGCTTCGATTGGGGTGAAAGAAGAAGGGATGAAGCGCGCTGATTTTTTAGTCAACGCCGGTGTGCAGATCATTACGCTGGATATCGCTCATGGCGATTCTATCATGATGCTGGAGACCCTAGATTTCTTAAAAAAGAAATACCCCAACGTCGATGTTATCGCGGGCAACGTCGCCACGGCCGATGGAGTTAAGCGCATGATCGAGCGCGGAGCTGATGCGGTAAAAGTGGGCATTGGCCCGGGTTCAATGTGTACCACTCGTATTATTACCGGACACGGACTTCCGCAATTAACGGCCATCGCCCTGGCAGTGAGTGTCGCTAAAAAACATAATATTCCTGTTATCGCCGATGGTGGTTTAAAAAATTCTGGCGACATTGTTAAGGCCCTGGCGGCCGGAGCTTCATCAGTGATGGTGGGCTCGTTGGTTTCCGGGACTCTGGAGACTCCAGGTGAATTAAAGGGCGGGATGAAACAATACCGTGGAATGGCCTCCAAAGCGGCTCAAGTTTCATGGAGAGGCGAGATGCCACAAGGGATGGCGGCAGAAGGTGAGTCGACTCAAATTCCTTGTAAAGGCTCAGTGGTAAACGTCATTGAAGAATTGATGGGAGGACTTCGTTCTGGAATGACTTATCTTGGTGCTGATAATTTGAAGGCGATGAGTGATAATGCTTTATTTATTCAAATGACTGCTTCTGGCATGAGTGAATCTAAACCTCATGGAGTTCGCTAATGGCGAACAAAAAAGTAGAGGGGAACCTCTTAGGGAAATTATCTGCCTTCACCCATTTATTTGGAGGCATTCCAAGTTTCTTTGATAATTTTAAGGAGATGGAAGAGATTGTCCTGAGTTATCACAAGCTCAAAGCTCGTGTTGCGGGCAAACCGGAGGAGAGAGAAAAAGCGCTTAAAAATTTAAAAGAAATCAGAGCGGAACTTTCTCTGCCATTTTTAAAAACGTTTGAAAAGTTTCTCGATGCTTCTTTATCTCAATTGTATGACGGAATTAATTTCAACGACAACGGACATAATTTAGCTGAGCTCTCCAAAAAAAATAATGTCGTGCTCGTTCCCAATCATCAGTCGCATGCCGATTATGTGGCGATCAACTACGTTTACTTTAAAAAATATCAATCGCCATTATTTGTCGCTGGTGGAAACAATCTCAATATTTTTCCTATCGGCCCTCTGTTTCGGCGTTCTGGCTGCTTTTTTATCAGACGAACTTTTGCCAATGATATCCTTTATAAATTAACGCTTGAAGCTTATCTCCATTATATGTTGGTCAAGGGAAATCCGATTGAGTTTTTCTTTGAAGGCGGAAGATCACGCACGGGAAAACTACTTCCTCCGCGCTACGGTTTATACCAAATGCTGATTGAGGCCCATTCCGCCATTCCCGCAGAGAGCAGAAGGCCGCTGCAATTTGTTCCGGTGAGTATTGTTCATGAATACGTTCCCGAACAAAAATCATTGGCGCGTGAACTAGAGGGTGGAAAAAAAGTGAAAGAGAGCGCAGGCCAGCTGCTGGGATTGGTCAGGCTTCTTTCCTACCAGTTTGGAAATGTTCACATCAATCTAGGAACTCCGATTATCGCTCCTCCTGCTCCTAGTGAGCCGGCGGAATTAAAAACCCAAACTCAGAAACTGGCCTTTGAATGTTTCCTGGAAGTGGGAAAAAATATGCGAGTGACTCCCACCTCGCTCTTGGCAATGATTTTATTGGATGAACCTACCGGCGCGCTTAAGTGGGAAGAAATCCTCTCTAAAGCTCGTCATATTGTGGTCTATTGTGAAAAATTTAATGTGCCGATTACCGATTCAATTAAACCGGAAAATCTGGAAAAATCACTTGAGCGCGCAATTGATATTTTAATTGGAAACAAAAAAGTTGAAGTGATCGGCAATACGTCTTCACAACATGTTTTTTATTCGATCAAAGATGATTCGAGAAAAGAAATTCTCTATTTTAAAAACACCATTCTCCATCACTTTCTGATCCCTTGGATCGTGCATATGGGATGGGTTAATCTCTTCAGCGGCCATATCGCCAATGTGGAAGATTTGAAAAAGTTTTTCATCAACCAAAGAAAACAATTAACTCATGAGTTTTATCTTCCGACCGTCAAAGAAGTCATGGCCAAAACGCTGGAAATTGTCAGCGACGCCATTGGCAGAGAAGTGACGACGCTGGAAGAGTGTGTGGAACTCTCTCATAAAGAGCTCTATCTTATCCTGGCCAAAGTCGGGCTCTTCTCTCGCGCTTGTAATTACCTGCTGGAAGCTTATTATATTTGTGGACTCACCCTAAAAGACCTCTCAAATAACGATTATAAAGAAGGCTTCAAGATGGAGACTTTTTTAAAACGTTATAAAGAAGTTTTTGAGAATGAAAAAAAGCTACGTCGTATTATTAAATACGCCGAAAGTTATTCTATCCCTCTTTCTAAATCGAGTTTACAGTATTTCATTCACGCCAAAATTGTCGATTCTAACCAGGGCTTCTATGCCGTCAGTGATAAAGACAAATTGCTAGAAGTGTTGAATAAAGTCGAAGCTGATCTTATGGGTCAGCTCAGCATTAACTTGTTAAACTAAGATGGGCCCAAGCACTAAAAAAATTCAAAAAATTCACCTGGAGCGCAGAAGATTTCTCAAAACTCTTCCGCTCCAAGACCCAAAGGAGTGGCTGAGTCAGCTGGCGGCACTCAAACAAAGGCTCTTTCGGGAAAGCAGTTTTCAGATTGTCGGGACGAAAGTTTATTTTGAAATCTCCACCCTCGATTGGGAGGCAGGGCCTCGTATGATGCTGGAGGTTGTCGGTGTTCCTCTCTTGACTCAAGACAACTCCTTGGAATTAGTAGATCAGGAAGCCTGTGAGCTCTTCATTCATAAGCTGGAGGGTGATCTTTTTCATCTGGAATGGGGTGAACTTCTCCAGAGTGCTCGCGCCCTGGTCAGCGCTTTGGAAAAGTCGTTGACGAAGTCTGAGGACGCCGCGCTCGGTGAAGTCTTTCACATTGTCTATAACAATGAGAAAATAGAGCTTCATTTTTTTAGCCAAAAAGATTATATTCAAAAAAGGTTTTAGTATTTAGTGGATATAGGTCTCTTTTAAAGACCTAAACATATGGGGTAAATTATCAAAGAAAATTCGAATCCAGGTCAGTTCAACAGATCTTCTCAGTTCAACAATTCAAACAAACAAAGTGGTCCAAGAGTTAACGAACAAATCAGAATCCCTGAGTGTCGTTTGCTGGGCGATGACGGGCATCAGTACGGTGTTGTTTCTATGAACGAAGCGAGAAGGATTTCTGATGAAGTGGGCCTCGATCTGGTTGAAGTGAGCCCAACTGCCCAGCCGCCGGTTGTTAAATTAATCGACTTTGGTAAGTATAAATATGAGCTTCAAAAGAAAGCTCAGGAAGCTAAGAAAAAGCAAATTGTTATCCAATTGAAAGAAGTTCAGCTTCGCCCCAATATTGAGGCCAATGACCTTCAGACTAAGCTCAATCATTGCGCTAAATTCCTAGACGAAGGGGATAAGATTAAAATCTCGATGCAGTTTCGCGGTCGTGAAATGTCTTACCGTGACGCCGGGATGAGAAAGTTTAAAGAAGTTATCGCTCAAATCGAGGCAATGGGTGCGTTGGTTGAATCTGAGCCAAAAATGATGGGAAACCGAATTATCGCTATTTTAGCTTCAACTAAAAAACCGACCAAGGGACCTAAAAAAGACGATGAAGTGAAGGAAGAGCCTAAGAGCGAAGCTAAAAAAGCTTAATCTTTGAGTCTTTTGCTAATATTCTCGACAATATTGGTAAAATTCTTTTACAAACCCAAAGATTCTTGATAATTATACCAGCTCGAAAACAGAAAATTAAGTTTTTTTAATAAAACAACAATACTAGATTACTGGAGACATCCCATGCCTAAAATGAAAACTAGAAAATCAGCAGCTAAGAGATATAGCGTAACTGGTACTGGAAAAGTAAAAAGAAATAAATGTGGTCTAAGACATAAACTTGAGCACAAAAGTACTAAAGTGAAAAACAGAGCAGGCGGACCAGCACTAGTTCACCAATCTGAGCACGAAAAAGTAAGAAGAATGTTACCGTACGCTTTCTAGTTATTAGAAATAGCGACAAAATAATCGACAGAAGTTTGGGCCTAAGAGTTTAATCACCCCCAGGCATCGTTACAGGAGTAAAAATGGCACGCGTAAGAAGAGGATTTAAAGCAAGAAGAAGAAGAAACAAAGTTTTGAAACTAGCTAAAGGTTTCAGCTTTGATAGACGTACAAAATATAAGCACACTGCTGAGACGGTTAAACGCGCTCTTCACTATGCTTACGTAGGAAGACGTTTACTTAAACGTGATATGAGAAAACTATGGGTAGTCAGAATCGCTGCAGCTGCACGCGTTCTTGAAACTTCATACTCAAAATTCATGGGTGCTATGAAGAAAAACAATGTATCTATCAATAGAAAGATGCTTGCAGAAATTGCAGCAACTGACTTTGCTGGATTTACAGCGATTAAAAATTCTTTAAAAAAATAGTTTAAGTAATTTAAAAAATAGTTTTAAGACAAGAATAAAAAAAGCCTCCACTGCGGAGGCTTTTTTTATTTTCTGGAATGTATTTTTTCATCGTGTTCATAGGTTAGCTGGCCATTGATAAAATGGCGACAACGTCCATTGGCACTCAACTCCACAATCCCTTTGATCTCAGTCCCAACCGGATGAGTAATGGCGTTCATTTTACTACTCGACTTGCTAAATGGACTGTAGTTTTGATTGTTCAAATAGAGCGCTTTAATTTTATTAGTATCAAAGCTTTTTAAACTTCTTTGAGTGGTAAAGTAATGTGGATCCATAATAGAGTTGGCATAACTCTCATGACAAAGTCCCAGCAAGTGCCCCATCTCGTGCAAGAGGATAGTTGGTAGATCAAAACTAAACTGCGGATTGGCGGTCATCGTAAAATCAGAAGAAAAGTTGTGGTAGTTCACAATAATATCGGCATGAGTAAGATCAATAAAAGTTCCAAGACTTCCATCCGACCTCACAATACCGTAAAATTGAGTAATCGCTAAAGCGTTGGAGCTGACGCCGGCAAACCATTGATGAGATTTATAAATCCCCAGTTCACCATCACGAAAAGTATTTAAAGAAGTGCTGGAGATGGCCGTGGCCGCGGGAAAGGGAAGTTTGAAGAGGGTAGTCGTCGGAGCGACGGCCGTATTCCAGGCCTTCGCCATCTGCTCCAGTGGGTTCAATCCATCCACCAGGTCAGCATCGCTAAAGTCGGCCTTAAACTCGTCTGACATTTTTAAAATGAGGGGAGTGCTATTGCTTAGGCCGCTCCATTTTCCGATGGCACAGGAGCCGGGTTCAATTCTTGGTGCGCCAGAACTAGTGCTTTCGCTGCCTGATTGTTTACAGGAAGCGAGTAGTAATAGGGTGAATAGGCCGAGGGTCGCTAGCGATTTCATTTCTCTATTATCGGACTGAATAAAGAAAAAATGAGTGGCAATTAAGTGGGGGAAGGCAAGAGGCCTTCCCCGTTGCTCTAATTACTTAGTGTTGGCCTTTTTATGGTCGGCGAGGAAAGTTTCTAAACCTTTTTCAGTTAAAGGGTGTTTATAAAGTGCTTTGACGACACTTAGAGGCATAGTGCCTACATCTGCCCCTAAGAGCGCAGCTTCTCTGACGTGAGCAGCATGGCGGATAGAAGCGGCCAGGATCTTAGTCGAGAAACCGTAAATATCGTACAGCGAGCGGATTTCGGCCACCAGGTCGTTGCCGTTTTGGCCGATATCGTCCAGTCTTCCGATAAAAGGAGAGATATAAGTCGCCCCCGCTTTCGCCGCCAATAAAGCTTGATTAACCGAGAAGCAAAGTGTGACATTGGTTTTAATTTTTTTGGTGCTGAAATGTTTGCAGGCAGCGATCCCGGCCTCGGTGAGCGGAAGTTTAATGACCACATTTTTGTGGATTTTGGAGAGTTCTTCGCCTTCTTTGATCATCCCTTCTAGATCGGTGGCAATGACTTCTGCCGAAATAGGCCCGTCGATGATTTCACAGATTTCTCTGATAACGTCTTCTTGTTTGCGTCCGGTTTTAGCAATTAAGGAGGGATTAGTCGTGACCCCATCGATAATACCCAACTGAACAGCTTCTCTAATTTCTGATACAACCCCAGTATCTAAAAAAAATTCCATAGGTTTCTCCTTCTTCTTGGTGAACATGCTTAAATTTTTACCTCTACAAGGTATCCGTTTGCGGCTTTTTCATCAAGTTTTTCCTACTATTTAAGTTAGTTCCATTTTTCGTTATACTAAAAAGTATGAAATTATTGAAATGGAGCTTTGCTCTAAAATTAACCTGTTTATCGATTGCAATACCACTTGCTTTTGCTCAGACTGCCAATTCGCTCAAATTGCCAGTGGAAACACTGAAACTTGAGGCCGATTCTTTTTATGACATTAAATTTGATTACTCTAAATTTTCGGGGCGAGTGACGGATCGAGATGCCACCGCTTCGATCGTAAAAGTTTCCAGCGAAAGTCGGAACGTGAAATTTTTCAGGGCCGGAGATTTGGTTGAATTTAAAATTCAAAACAATAAAGAAAGTGAATTTTGCCAAGGGTATGTTCGAAGTATCGAAGAAAATTATTTCGTAATGTTTGTGAAAGATCTATTTCCTTGTTTTCCTAAAGAAGAATACTTCAGAAGAGGAACAGTGCTGGTCATGCAGTCTGATAAGTTGGCGATGCGAGTGCGGGAAGCGTCGATATACCGTGCCAGTTTACTCAATAAGAAAAAAGATTTTATGGGCCAATTAAATGGCATTAATTCTGATGTCTGGAATTTTGAAGAAAGAAAAATTCAAGCGGCAGCAGAATACGATCGTAAGATCGCTGAAATTGAAACTCAAAAATCTCGTGCCCTGGATCTTTTACTTTCCAAGAAAAACGATCAGATTAGATTGCAAAGAGAGTTGGCCTATCGTTTGGACAATATCGATAAAGAGCTGGTGTTTTATAAAGTGGAAAAAGATGAGTTAATGTTTGATCGCTGGCATCTGGATCACGATCTGGGCTATCCCGTTTATGATAAACCAGAAGAAGTTCGGCCCAGAAGACAGAGCGGCGAGAGTGTGCTGGACTAGGCAAAAAAAAAGCAGCCGAAGCTGCTTAGTTTTTAGTGTTTTTTATAATTCGTAAAAATTTCTTCTAAAATATCTTCGTTATAAAGAAAATTTGGGGCGTGCTCCAGGTACAATTTTAAGTCGTACGATGGTGCTAATCCCAGCCATTCTTTGATCAAAGTGACATTTTTTTGCTGTTGAATCCATTTAAAGATACAGGCCTGACGAAGTGATTTTGGAGTCAGAGTGATCATTAGTTTATTGCGGTAATCTTCGAAAATAATTTCAATCCCTCTGGCCGATAAACTCCCAGAAATAATTCGGTATGGGTTGGCGTAGAAAAGAAGATTATCAAAACTGATCTGAGATTTTAATTTCATCTCTTCCAGCGTCACCAGATAATCGGCGTACACTTTTTCAAAAATTTTAGGAAGAGCGACCGTATAAGCATCTCTTTTTGGGTGGTGGATAAGAACTCGGGGATCATCACCATTGGTAGAGATGGTAATATCATTAAGAGTGAGTTCTGAGAGATCAGAAACTTTTAATCCTGCTCCAAAAATAAGCAGGAACAAGATTTGATTTCTTTTACTCAATAACTCTTGAATTTTATCTTGAGAGTGAGACTCCTCAACTAAATAAGTCCAAAGGGTTTTTACGTCGATGAACGGCGTTGGGCGAGGAATGTCTAAAAATTTCGGTGAAGTCGGAAGTTTTCTTACCGGGTTTCCAGAAACGAGTCCTTTGTTTAAAAGGAAATCAAAGAAGATTCTGAGCGCTTGAACCCGACGGCGGCGAGAGTTGTCCGAGGAGTATTTTTTCTCGAGATACTGCCCGTAGTTTGTCACTAGGGCCTGATCGAAGTTCCGCACTTCGGTCGTGGCGTATTCACTATTGAGGTAATAGTTAAAACAGTCCAAGTCTGTTTTATAGTTTTTAAGGGTGTTTTGGCTTTTTCCCTGTGCTCTTAAGTTTCCATAGAATTCTTGTTCTAAGGCAAATAGCTCAGCAGTCGGTGTTGAGTTTCTAAGGTCAGCAGGAAGGCTTGCCAGGATGGGAGAAGAGGTCGCGTTTTGTGTGTTTAATGTGTCCATAGTATTCTTTTATTCTCTCTTTTTTAGTTAGGGATAAGGCCAATAGGATCTATCCCTTCCATTGTGTGTGTTGTGGAGAAGACTAATTTCAAAGCGTTAGGTCGGGGGATAGTATCTTACTTGGGTAATTTGTACAACCTAAAAAGTCTGTCTTGATTAGCTTTACGAGGAGTGCTAAAAACCATCCTGTCATAACAATTTAATATTAGTGAGCCGCCCAAGTGCAAGAGACGACCTTTAATTCACCATATCAGGCAAATGGAGATGCTATTTATAGTAGCGTCCATTTATGGCTTGATGCACTTTACGCAAATATTAAAGAATCAAAAGTATCAAAGGAAGCTTTGCAGCGACTGCCCCATTTTGAATCTGTAAAAAAAATCCAATCCACGCTACAATACCCCTTTAAGAATCATGAGCATTTAATCACAGCACTTACTCACTCAACATTTTGTTATGAGTTCGACGTCGCCTCCAATGAACGCTTGGAGTTTTTGGGCGATTCACTTGTTAATTTTATCGTGGCCAAAATTCTTTATAAAAAATTTCCCGCCTCTAATGAAGGCGAGCTCTCTAAGCTTCGCGGTGCTTTGGTCAACGAGCACTCGCTGTCGTTATTGGCAAAAAGTATTTCCTTGGGTGAGAACTTGTTGCTGGGAAAGGGAGAGTTTAAAAATAATGGCCAGTTAAAAGAATCCCTTTTGGCCGATGCGTTTGAAGCTCTGTGTGCCGCCATTTATTTGGACAGTTCGGAAAGTACGGACATTTTAGAAAAAACACTGCTGATTATTATTGGCAACTATGAATTGCAGAGCGGAAAAGATTTTTTTGCGATTAAAAACTTAGAGCAATTCGACAGCAAGACTCAGTTGCAGGAACTGGTCGTGGCCCTTTTTCAAGTCTTTCCGGTCTATAAATCCCGCGAAGAAAATAATGGCTTCACCGTTGAGCTTTGGGTGGGAGATCGAGTTCTGGCCTCTGCTTTTGGAGCTTCGAAGAAAAAATTAGAAAAAGAATTAGCACGACTCGTGCTAGATGAAAAAAGATATCAACTATAGGTATTTAAACAGACAAGGAGACGAGAATGTTACTAGAAGACCAACATCCGCACAACAAGGCCATCATGGTGGCAGTATTAGGTGCACCCAATGTAGGAAAAAGTTCACTGATCAATGTTCTTTTGGGAACAGATCTAACGGTTGTGACTAACAAGCCACAAACAACAAGAAATAAATTTCACTGTGTATTCAATGTTGATCGTACCGAAGTGGTGATGGTTGATACTCCAGGTCTTCATAAGTCTAACCAAGAATTCAATAAGCGCTTAAATGAACAGGCGCGTGAAGGAACTGAAGGGGCCGATTTAAATCTTCTTTTGATTGATATCAGTCGAGAAATTCTTGATCAGTTTACTGAGTTCAAAGAAAACATCGATCAAGAATTGGGACCAACGTGGGTTGTCTTTACCAAGTCGGACAAAGTTGAAAATTCAGAAAACCTTCCTCTGAAGGAAGTGATTGAGCAAGCTAAAGGGATTCTTCCAAGTTTAGAAAAATTCTTTTTGATTTCTAACAAAGAAGGAACAAATATCCATGAATTGACCGGCGCCATCTGTGACCGGGCAGAGCCTGGTCCACACCTTTATCCAAATGGGGATGTCTCTAATAAGAATCAGCGCTTTTTTGTTACTGAGTACATTCGGGAACAAGCTTTCGAATTATTAAAAGATGAAGTTCCTTACGAAGTGGCAGTCGTGATCGACGAATATAAAGAAGTAAAAGGAAAAATGGATCCAGAGATAAGTGAAGCGCATATTTCAGCTTCAATTCTTGTCAACCGTCCAAGTCAGCGAGCAATCGTTATTGGCTCAAGCGGATCGATGATTAAAGAAATTGGTATTCGTTCACGTAAAAAAATTGAAGTCATGACAGGCGGTCCGGTTCATTTAAACCTTCACGTAAAGGTTTCGCCTAAATGGTTTAAGAATAATTTTGTTCTAGAAGAAATCGGTCTTCCTAGAGCTAAAGACTCTGCCCGCGTGTGGCGAAAAAAATAAGGGATAAGTAATTTATGGAAAACAATAATAATCCAAATCAGGCCTATAGACGCTCAATGGTCATATCGCTTATTGGTCGACCTAACGTCGGAAAAAGTACAATTTTTAACCGCTTGATGAAAAAAGCACACAAGGCCATCACTCATGATAAGCCAGGTGTTACGCGCGACCGTCACTACGGTATTGCTTCTTTTGAGGAACTTGCTCACCAGAAAAAAACCGATGCAATCATCGTCGATACTGGTGGTTTTTATCCGACCAAGATTGAAGAAAATGTTCCGAAGCAACGTGATCAAATCATGAATAAATTTTTCAACATCATGACCGATCAGGCGAAAACCGCGATCAGAGAAAGTGATTTGATTTTATTCGTGGTGGATTCCCGCGAAGGCGTGCTTCCTTACGATCAAATGATTGCTGATTATATCAGAAAAGAAAAAAAACCATTCTGGGTTCTAGTCAACAAGTACGATACTGAAAAACAAGAAGGGGAAGAATTAGAGTTCTACCAACTTGGGATTGGCGAAGAGGAGCTTTATAAAGTTTCCGCCGAACATGGATTGGGTCTGCTTGATCTAAGAACTGATTTGCAAAAAACGATTTTAAAATTCGAAAGTCAGCAAATTCAGGAAATGTCGGCCTTGCAAAAAGGGGTTACCCCTCGTGAAAAAGTTGTCGGACGCCTCTCTTTGATTGGTGCGCCTAATGCCGGTAAGTCGACTCTGCTCAATTTATTGTTGGGATCTCAACGAGCTCTGGTTAGCGATATTGCCGGAACAACGGTTGACCCGATCGAAGGATTTTTCGATTTGTTTTTTGGTAAAAGTGCCTATGAACTAGATGAAGAAAAAATCTTTGCCAAAAATGACTCGCTTTTATTTCAACAATACGAAGAATTCAGGGCCAACAATCCGGAAGTTTATAACTCTCTTACTTACAGCTATAACCTGGAAGAAGAGGGAACTAATGGTGTGCCGGTTTATGATGAAGAGGATTACTTAAGCAGTGAAACTCCGCTTTATGCTGATACCGTTGGCGATGATGCTGAAATCGATTTGGATAAGGTTCTCTCTGATGAGGAATTGGCAAAATACGATAACGAAGTTTATGAAAATATTTTCAGTGATGATTTAGAAGACGATGTCGATTTTTTAAATGATGAAGAAGATGATCTATTAGAAGATGAAACATCTGCCGAGTTCCTAAAAGAAGTAAAATCAAATGAAAGTGTTGGCTCGCAATGGCGATCGCTTCATATTGTCGATACTGCCGGTATTCGCCGTCAGAAGTCGGTCGAAGGCTTTATTGAGCAACAATCCGTTTATCGGTCTCTACGTTGTATTACAGAGAGTGATGTTGTTATTTTCATGATTGATGCCACTATTGGTATTTCTCATCAGGACCGCCGTCTATTGGACATCGCTCTTGAAAAAGGAAAATCAGTTATCGTTTGTTTGAACAAAATGGATTTACTCAAAGAGCAGTTAGTTGACGAAAAAGCGAAGAAAGAATGGATCAAGGATTTACGCGATACCGTGCCTTGGCTTTATTACTGTGATCTGATTCCTATTTCTGCAAAATACAATAAGCACATTGGTAATTTGAAAGAAGTGATCCGAAAAACCATTCTGATCAGAAACCGTAACATTGGGACGGGAATATTAAATCGTTATATTTATCAATTGGTTGAAAATCATCCGGTCGCTATGAAAAAAGCGGGCGGGAAAAGATTTAAGGTGAAGTATGCTTCGATGTTGAAATCGAATCCACCAACTTTTTTACTTTTCACCAATCTCTCCAAGGGCATTCCCGATAACTACACCAGTTATCTAAAAAATGGTTTGCGAAAAGAGTTTGACCTAGACAATACGCCGATCCACCTTATTTTTAGAACGGGGGAAGATTTGGCCAAGCGTCTCGGCAAGCGGATGAAAGAAATTACTTAATGAGTTGGGCCCCTGAATAAGGGGCCTTTTTTTTGCGAACCAAAACTAATATAGTTAATAACTATCAATCATCCATAACAATGTTCTGCGTGCCTTGTCTTCATTTGTCTGCTCCCAATAATCTAAGCCAGGTTATTAGTCATCCAGGGAGGACACTATGAGTTTATCTAAAAGAATAACAACAATTCTCTTACCGCTGGCCACCGCAATTTCGCTTGCGGGGTCAACGGGAATGCTGAGAGCTGAGGGGCCAACGAGTTATGCTCCCGTCGCTGGCAAAGAAGATTTCGATTCCGTGATGAAGAAAATGAAATCGGCAAAATCCAAACTGGCCTCAACCCAGAAAAATCTCTTGAGTGATCGTTATGACCTGTCAGATACACCGGTCAAAGGGGTGAGCATGACTCGTGGGAAGCCTGTGCAGGGGGAAGTTCGGGTCAAACTATCCAAGGGAATGACTTGGGAGAAACTGGCAGAAATGAAGCCAGAGGAAGTCAAAAATAAAGGCAATTTTCCGATGGGTTTTATGCCATTGCCGCATCCCAATCATCCAGAGGGAGGAATGCTTTTTCCTCATTTTCAAATTACAGAAATTAAAAAACAAACGGGTCGCGACCTAACTCGTTTCGATCTTGATTTTGATCTGCCTGATCAATTCCTTCCAGAGTTTCCACCGGCCATCTTTTTAACGACTCGTCCCGACTTGGGGGATGTCTCTCAGGGAAAACTGGTCACCCAAAAAAATTATTTCGAATTATTTAACGGTCTGTTAAATCCAAAACAATTAGAAGGTCTTCGCCTGTTAGTGACTCCATTTGCCCAGCAGCAGTTCAACCTGACCGACGACCGAAGATCGGCCCTGCCTAGTGAGGGGGTCAGTTGTCTGGAATGTCATGCCAACGGACACACCAATGCGGCCACGCATTTGGTGGGAGATATTCGTCCGCAACAGTTTCGTCACCGGATAGACACTCCCAGCTTACGTGGAGTGTATAATCAACGTCTCTTTGGTTCACAGCGAGCGCTTAAAACGGTTGAAGATTTTACGGAATTTGAACAACGTGCTGCTTATTTTGATGGTGATCCGGTGATCGCCACCAAGAAAGGAATTAATATTTTAGATCGAGGTCATCAGGTTCATGCCATGGCCGAATTTGAGGCACTTTTGGATTTTCCACCTGCTCCCAAGCTGAGAGTGGTTGATGGCAAACTTGATCCAAGCAAGGCCACGGAAAAAGAGATGCGAGGCCAGAATGTTTTTTTTGGAAAGGGTCAGTGTATGACTTGTCACCAACCTCCGATTTATTCGGACAATATGATGCATGATCTGAAAGTAGAGCGATTCTTCAAGCCTCAAATGATCAATGGACGCATGGCCAGCGCCGATGGGCCGATTAAAACTTTCCCGCTAAGAGGAATTAAAGAATCTCCTCCCTATCTTCATGATGGCCGACTTTTAACTTTGGAAGACTCAGTAGAATTTTTTAATATTGTTTTAGAAACCAAACTGACTAAAGAAGAGAAGGATGATTTGACTCATTTTCTGCGAACGTTGTAATTCTGAGGTAAAACGGATGAAAAAAAATCGTCCGTTTTACCAATTAAAAACGTAACTCACCATAGTGCTATAAGCATTACCACCTAAATTCTCAAAACCGTAAGCCCCAGCGGTTACCGGAGCGTATTTTTGGGTATTTTTATCGTGAAAATTCACGGTGTGGATTAAAAACTCCAGACCGATATAGGATTCTTTGAGTTCGATCGGAAACTCAAGGCCAAAGCCCAGACCAAAACCCAGACCACCGCCAGTGTCTTTGGGAAGTTCTGTTTGGTCCACATATTTATTAGTTTGGTACCAGTACTCCATGCGGCCAACGAAGTAGGGATTGGAGTAGGTGATGGCAGTTCCGAGATTAGCGGTTTCGATATAGTAACGATAGCCTAAAAAGACTCGAAGCATACTGACTTCCACTAGTCCGGGGGCAGTTGAATTGGGAAATCCCAAAACAGGATCTTTCAAAAACATGGAGTGCTTAGAGAATTCTAGCCCCAGGACCAGCGCCGTCTGAAAATCTTTGAAAAAAGAAAAACTTATCCCGAAAGAAGGAGGTTGATTTTCATAGGCAATTCCACGATTACCATCGAAGGTCGTGAGGCCTAAAGAAGCGTTGAAGGCAAAAAATCTTCCATAGCGATAAAAACGCTCATCTTCAACTAATTTTGCATTTTCCACGTCTTCATTGAAGTCGGAAAAGATATCACCGCCAACGTTTAAATCGTCATCGTCCGCTGCAAAAATATCATTGGCCGCATCTTGCGCCAGTGAAATTCTCGGAGTTGATAGTCCTAAACAAAAGAGTAAAAACAGAAGGGCAAAAACACTTTTTTTCATAAGTAAAAATGAACCGCAGAGACAACAAAATTATTGCCCAAAGTTTGGAATACAAATTCTTTTGTTTTGGAGGCAGAGACTCCAAATTCAAAACTAAACCCGATGGAATTCAGTCCTGTAAAATGAAATTCACTTCCCAAGCTCAAATCAAATTGAAAGCCGGAGTAAGTGGTTTGATTAATTTTATTACTCAACAAGGCACCCATGCCGGCAAAATAGAAATTGAGCTGAGGTTCATCGAAAATATTGCGGTAAACCTTTAGTCCTACGCCATGGCCGCCGTTATTTTTGTCGGTGGAGAGGCCTGCGAGACCGCCAAAGGCAAAAGATCTGTTTTTTTGAGTTTTAAAGGAAAGGGCAGGAAAATCGTTTTTAAGCTGATTGCTCATCCCGAGCCCCAAGCGATGCATTTTATCAAAAGCCTGAGAAACCTGGGTAAAACACAGCAGAGACAACAAAATCACTCTCACGATTATTTTGGTGAACATAACGATTCCATCCTTAGAAAATTACGCGCTAAAACTATGCGTCAAGTTAAATGCCGTCTTTGGCATTTTAAAGCTTTTTTTTATTGTAACGAAGCTCTCTATTTTTGACAACTTAACAAAGCCTTTTTAGAATGAGTTTTAATATATTTTTAAACCTTTTAACCAGAGACCCCCCATGTCCAACACGACCACCACTGCTCCAAACCGCAATATCAACCAAATCGTTAACGAGGGAGACGTAGGGACGCTTATTTCTAAGAATAAAAATGCTCTTCTTGCAATCATCATCGCCATAGTAGTGGCAGTGATTGGTTTTGGTTTGTATGCGACTTTTTCTGACAAATCTAAAGCAACATTTAATTCCAAAATATACGCTTTTGAATCAACATCGCTAAAAGAGTGGAATGATAAATCTGACCCTAAGGCCTTAGTTCAAGGAATTAAAGATCTTCAAAAGGAAGTAGGGAACTATTCAGGATTAATTCCGCTGGTGATCAAGGCCAGTGACTCTTTATTGACTACTAATCATCTCAATGAAGCTCTTGAAGTTTTGACTATTGGTCAGCTCGCTTCTAAAAATGAATATGCTAACTATTTCATCCTAAGCCGTCTGGCCGTCGTTTACGAAGATTTAGGACAGGACCAAAAGGCTATTGAGACACTCGAAAAAATGAACAACCAATCGGTGAAGATTTTTGAAGGAAAAAACTATTTGGATCTTGGGCGTCTTTATTTAAAATCGGGTAATAAAGAAAAAGCTAAGGCAAGTTTCACTTACGTGGTAGAAAAAGCAAAAGACGAAACAGAGTTCGTCAAAATTGCAAAGTTATACCTCGCTAACTTATAGGTTATGGCCTGCCCTGCTAAAATTTAATTTGGATATATTAATGAATAAATTTCTTGTTGCCTGTATCAGCTTTTTGGCCTTGTCTCTAAGCGCTTGCTCCCAGCTGGCGGCCTATCGGCCAAAAGCCGAGACTCCAAAAAAGGCCGTTTTGCGACCGGTTTGGATTAAGGAAATGGATCCGGCCTATGAGTCGGGCAATCTTCCCATTGCTTTGCAATCCCCACTGATTCACGAAGGGATTCTTTACGTCGGACACAATTCAGGATCAATGCAGGCTTTTGAATTAGAAAATGGAAAACCTGTCTGGAGTGAATTTGATGGATCGACTTATCACGCCGCTCCTGTTGCCTATAAAGATCAAGTTGTTTATGGGACAGTTCAGGGAAGAGTGATTTCTCGTCATTACACCACAGGAAAAATTAAATACAGTGTTGATCTTGGTGCTTCAGTCGAAACTAAAGGCGTCATTCATCAGGGTAGAATCTTCTTTCACTTGAGAAACCATCAGATTTTTTGCCTGGATGTTGAAACAGGAAAAATTCTCTGGGGCTACAAACGTTCAGTGTCTTATCTGACCACTCTGCAACGGGCCTCGACACCACTGGTGTATAAAGACCGCGTACTTGTGGGTCTGGCCGATGGAACGCTGGTCGCACTTTCGGTAGACGAAGGCGTTTTATTATTTGAATCGAAATTATCGATGGCCTCAAAATTTGTGGACGTTGATAACGCTGCTTTTGTTTTAAATGATAAAGTTTACCTGGGGGCCGTGGGCGGATTTCTTTCGTTGATAGATCCTAATACCGGTAAAGTTTTAAGAAAAGGGGAGTTTGTCGCTTCACGTGCGCCTTACATGTATCAAAAAGAATTGGGTGAGCAGCTTCATGATGGA